>Ga0209160_1003074_pt1 | contig 13739 bp, 13 predicted proteins | sample GraSoiAngelo_153_FD_186167 | JGI IMG/M metagenome (GOLD analysis project Ga0209160, IMG submission 186167) | Grasslands soil microbial communities from the Angelo Coastal Reserve, California, USA - 14_1009_12_40cm (SPAdes) (version 2) | ecosystem: Environmental > Terrestrial > Soil > Grasslands ...
ACGGCCGCTGTGGCTACTGCGGCCTCGCGGTCACGCTCGAGCCAGATCATCGGGTTCCGTTGGCACGAGGCGGATCGAACTGGATCGAGAACATCATCCCTTGCTGTCGCCCTTGCAATACGCGGAAGCGCACCGCGACTGAGGATGAATTCCGCGCACGTTTGCTGCGTGAAGGACGGGTCGTCCGACCTACAATCGACAGATAGAAGCACGGCTGGGTAGCTCAGTGGTAGAGCAGCCGACTCATAACCGGCAGGTTCGTGGGTCCGATCCCCACCCCAGCCACCAGTGATCCCTTCCGTGATCCGCGCGACCGTCCGCGACTACATCCGCACGCATCAGATCTTCACATCGGGACCGGTGGTCGTCGCGGTCTCCGGGGGCGCGGATTCGACCGCGCTCCTGCTCATCCTCGCGGACCTTGCCGACGAGCTCGGCATCGTCATCCATGTCGCGCACTTCGATCACCGCACCCGCCCCAAGCAGAGCGCGGAGGACGCCGACTACGTCGCGAAGCTCGCTAACCGCATCGGGGCTCCCATCCGCGTCGGCCGCGCCGAAACACCGACCAAGACGGAGGATGCCGCGCGGACGGCGAGATACGAGTTCCTTCGCCGCGCGGCGAGGGAGGTCGGCGCCTCCGCGATCGCGACCGGCCACACGCGCGACGACCAGGCGGAGACCGTGCTCCTCCATATCACCCGAGGCTCGGGACTGGCCGGGCTCGGGGGCATGCGCCCGCTCCGGGACGGGATCGCGCGACCGCTCCTCGCGCTCGGTCGAAAGGACACGGTCGACGTCTGCCGCGCGGCACGGATTCGACCGCGGACCGACCCGACAAATCGGTCGCTGAGGTTCGCGCGCAACCGCGTTCGTCTCGAGGTCCTTCCGGCGCTCGCGAAGATAAATCCGCGGGCGGAGGAAGCGATCGCGCGGCTTGCTGAAGCCGCCGCCGAGATCCAGATCGAAGATGACAGTGATGTCGCCACCGCGCTTGCCCGCGCTCGAGACGCAGACGCGATCGTCATCGGAGCGCTCGGACCGTTTGTGCGCGGCCGGGCGCTTGCCATGGCGTGGCGGGACACGACCGGTCGGGTGCTGGGCGCGCGGCACCGCAAGGCGCTTGAGGATCTCTCCGCGAACGAAGACGGTTCCCGCTCGCTCGATCTTCCCGGCGGGCGCGCGATCCGCGAGTACGGTCTGCTCCGTATCGTTGGCGACAGACCCGACGAAAAGAGCGATCCACCTGTCCGGCTCGGATCAGGAAGCGAGATAATTTGGAATGGCTGGCGCCTGGTACTCGGGGCGCGGGAATCGACGAACGGAGCTCAAGAGGCCGACGTTCCGAAGAAGCTCCTAAGAAAGCTCGTCGTTCGGGAACGACATCCGGGTGATCGGACGGCTGGCCGACCGCAGCGGAAGCTCCAGGACCTCTTCGTCGACGCGAAGATCCCTGCGTCGCAGCGGAGCCGCTGGCCCGTTATCGCAAGCGATGACACCGTTTGGTGGGTTCCCGGACTCACCGAACCGCCCAAAGGAGTGGGCGGAACACGCCTTGCGGTAGCGGCTCCGGCGCACTTTGGGAACGAGCTTTGGACTCCTCGCGTTAGACAGTTAGGATCGAAAGTGAACTCGGTCGCAACGCGACCGCGGAAAGGGCCCTCGAACTGAATCTCGACAACAGGATCTTCAAGAACGGCATCCTGACGCTCCTCTTGGTGGTGATGGGGCTCGCGCTCCTGTACGCCTACCGCTCGCAGACTCCCTCGGTACCCGAGGTTGACATCAGCCAGGCCCAACTGGACATCAATGCCGGCAGCATCAAGAGCGTGATCATCGTCGCCAACAAGGCGACGCTGCAGTTCAAGGACAGCGACACCCATCGGGAACAGACGACCGTGCCCGAGCCGGACACGATCATCTCGAAGACCGTCCAGGACTACAACACCACGCACGCCGACAAGGTCGCGCTCAAGTTCCAGGACAGCAACAACTCGTTGTCGATCGTCGGCTCGATCGTCCTGAGCCTGTTGCCGGTCCTGCTGATCGGCGGATTTTTCTTCTACATGATGCGGCAGGCGCAGGGCACCAATAACCAGGCGCTCTCGTTCGGGAAGAGCCGCGCGCGGATGTTCATCGGGAACAAGCCGACGGTCACGTTCGACGACGTGGCCGGCGTCGAGGAGGCCAAGCAGGAGCTCACCGAAGTGGTCGAGTTCCTGAAGTACCCGGAGAAGTTCTCATCCCTGGGGGCTCGAATCCCGCGGGGCGTGCTCCTCGTCGGTCCGCCCGGCACCGGTAAGACGATGCTCGCGCGAGCCGTCGCCGGCGAGGCGGGCGTGCCGTTCTTCTCGATCTCGGGCTCCGAGTTCGTCGAGATGTTCGTGGGCGTCGGCGCGAGCCGCGTGCGCGACCTCTTCGACCAGGCCAAGCGCAACGCGCCGTGCATCGTGTTCATCGACGAGATCGACGCGGTCGGCCGCCAGCGCGGCGCCGGCCTCGGCGGCTCGCACGACGAGCGCGAGCAGACGCTCAACCAGATCCTCGTCGAGATGGACGGCTTCGACACCGGGACGAACGTCATCGTCCTCGCGTCGACGAACCGCCCCGACGTGCTCGACCCGGCGCTGCTCCGGCCCGGCCGGTTCGACCGCCAGGTCGTCCTCGACCGCCCGGACCTCAAGGGCCGCAAGGGCATCCTCGACGTGCACGTCCGCGGCAAGCCGCTCGACAAGAACGTCGACCTGCTCCGGATCGGCCAGATCTCGCCCGGCTTCTCAGGCGCGGATCTCGCGAACGTGGTGAACGAGGCCGCGATCCTGGCTGCCCGGCGGAACAAGAAGCAGATTGGCCAGATCGACTTCGAGGAAGCTCTCGAGAAGGTCGCGCTGGGGCCGGAGCGGCGCTCGCGCGTCATCACCGAGAAAGAAAAGTGGATCGTGGCCTACCACGAGGCCGGCCACGCGCTCTGCTTCAAGCTCCTGAAGCACACCAACCCGGTGCACAAGATCTCCGTCGTGGCGCGGGGCATGGCCATGGGCGTCACCTGGTCGCTCCCCCAGGAGGACCGCTACTTCCGCACGCGCAAGGAATTCGAGGACGACATCGCCGCGGCTCTGGGCGGCTGGGTGGCCGAGCAGCTGCACCTGGGCGGAGACGCCACCACCGGCGCCTCGAACGACATCGAGAAGGCGACCGAGATGGCCCGCCAGATGGTCACGAAGTTCGGCATGAGCGAGAAGCTCGGGCCGCTCCAGTACGGGAAGACCGACGAGCTCATCTTCCTTGGCCGGCAGATCCAGGAGGAGCGCAATTACTCCGAGGACGTCGCGAAGATCATCGACTCCGAGGTCCACGACATCGTCGACCGCGCCCGTCAGCGCGCGTACGAAGTCCTGACCAACAACCGCGACAAGCTGGACCTCGTCGTCAGCAAGCTCATCGAGCAGGAAACGCTCGAGTCAGATGAGTTCAACAAGCTCTTCGACGGTGATACGGACACGGGCGTACCTGTCGCCGCTTCGACACCGGACCAGACGCCGCCGGGCGCCCCGGCCGGAGAAGAGCGCCGCCGTGAAAAGGGTGAAAAGGGCAAAGGGCCCGCGCCAGCACCGACACCGGCTTAGCAAGCGCTCACCCGCAACATTCGGCACGCCAATTGCTTGTAACAAATGGCGATGGCCGACCTTCTGGCTACAACACTTGCCCGTGTCGAGCGCAGTGAGCCCGCGCGCGTCGCGGCCCTGTGGGCGTTCACGGCCGTACTCGCGGTCGCCTTCCTGGCTCTCCTCGTCGGTGACCAGGTCCGAGCCGCCTCCTTCTAACTAACGCCCGCAGTACCGTCGCCGGCGTGCGCCTCTTCGTCGCCATACCGCTGCCGCTTGACCTCGCGGCGCGCGCGTTCGACATCCTGCCGACGTCGCTCCCCGCGCTGCGCCGCGTGAAAGCCGAGAACCTGCATCTGACCCTCGCGTTCCTCGGCCAGACTCCTGATGAGCGGCTCGACGATGTCACCGCCGCGGCGAGGGAGGCCGCGGCACCCGTCTCACGGTTCACGCTGGCGTTTGACCGCGCCGGCCGATTTCCGGAGCGAGGTCGTCCGCGCGTAGCCTGGATCGGGATCGCCGAGGGCGCGCCGAGCGTGCTCGAACTCGGCGCGGGCGTGTCCGCAGGTCTACGGAGCCGGGGCCTCCGCTTCGACGACCGGCCCCTCGCGCCGCATTTGACGCTGGCCCGCATCACCGAGGACGCGAGCGCCGCGGAGGCAAAGACGGTCGCCGCCGTGCTCGACGAACTTTCGATCCCGAGCCTCCGGTTCGAGGTCGAGGAGATCGCGGTGGTCCAGAGCGTCCTGTCGCCAAAAGGCCCCCGCTACACGGCTCTGGCGACTGTGCCTCTCGCACACAATTAGCGCCCCCGCGAATTCCGAGGGCTAAACTCGGAATTCAAGGGGGACCGCAGAACCATGATCCGAAAAGCCGACCCGTATCGCGACACCGACGTGATCGACGCGCGCGCGCCGCGGACGAATCAGGCGATCGTGGGGACGCTCTCCCTTCTCGCGGCGATCACCGGCTGGTGGCCGATCTTCGGCGTGCTCGCGGGTCAGCTCGCGATTGGTCTCGCCTTCGGGCGCCGCTACTGCATCCCCTGTCTTCTGTACTTCGAGGTGATCCAGCCGCGAATCGGCGAGGGACCGATCGAGGACAGCCGTCCGCCCCGGTTCGCTAACGTCGTCGGAGCGGTATTCCTGAGCGCCGCCACGATCTCGTACCTCGTCCGCCTGGACGTGCTCGGCCTCGCGCTCGGTCTCATCGTCGCCGCGCTCGCGCTCCTTGCCGCGATCACCGGTCTCTGCGTCGGGTGCGAGATTTACCGCTTTGCGGCGCGCGTCCGTGGTGTTCGCGCGCGACAGATCGACTCCGTGGACCTCGCGGAGCTCGGCGCCTCGGCTGCCAGCGGTGAGATCGTCGTGGAGTTCACGCACCCGCTGTGCACGGACTGCCGTTCGCTCGAGGCCGAGCTTCGGGCGTCCGGGCGCACCGTCGTGACGGTCGACGTGTCGCGGCGTCCGGAGCTCGCGCGCAAGTACGGGGTCGTGCTCGTGCCGACCGCCGTCGCGGTGACCTCCTCCGGCGCCGTCGTGGAGCGCCTCGCCTGACGGACGAAACGACCGAGTCGAAGCTCCGCCGCAACGAGCGAGGAGTGGAAGCTCGGATCCGCGAGCTGCGCGACGCGGGCGAGCTATCGGGACTACCCGGCGAAGGCCAGCCGCTCCCGCCTGATCCAGATGACGTGGCCGGCGAGGCCTGGGCTTCGCGTCACGTCCTTCGGACGTCTGGCGCCCGTCCGCTGTGGTCGGACCTCCGGCACGAGATCACAGCGCGGCGCGTCCGAATCGTGACGCGCCTTCGAGCGCATCTCGCCTGGCTGGCGCGACGTCAGGCGCTGCTCGAGCACGTTCCTGCCGAACGCATCGTGCCGGAGCTCGCGCTGACGAAGGAAGCCGACGGTCGCGTGCGCGCCGAGGTCCTCGCCGCGATCGCCGAGCTCAACGCCTTGGTGAGACATCACAACCTCGTCATCACCGCGACCAGCCTTCATGTCCCGGCCGCCAGCCTGGAGGGGCTCATCGAGATCGCGAGCGCCCCGCGGCGTTAGCTACGCGGCGCGATCACCACGGGAGCGAACAGCGGGCGGTCGCACCGGCCCGCGCCGCCGGTAGTTCGCGAGGGCGTAGCGGTCACAGGCGATCTCGGCGCTTGAGCCCCATCCGTGCGTCAGATAGAGCCACCAGTGGCAGAACTCGTGGAGGTAGAGAAACCGGATGACCTCTCGTCGCGTACGGAAGAGGACGATCGGCGTCCCGTCTGCGCCGAGGTCGACCATTTCCCGGAACGGCCGGAAGGGTTCGGGAACTTGCAGCACGATCTCGGGCTCGTCCCAGTACGTGAAGGCCTGAAGATGCGGGGCCGTCCGGTACCGGAGCGGCTTCACCGTAACCCGGTAGCCCGTCGCCGTGGGCAGGCCTGCGAGGACCTCCCGGATCTCGGCGGCGCTGTGGGTCGGAAGCTTAGAGCGCACCGCCATGGGCCCGGCGGGACGGCCGCCGCCGCGAACGGATCTCACGCCTTTCAATCTAGCGGCGGCCGCTTGAGCCCAAAGCCGGATGCTGCGGCCCCTGCCCCGTCGGGGGCCCCTACCCCCGGGAACCCTACCCCCGGTGCTACAGTTTCGAGCGAACGTCGCTCGAGCGGGAGCGATTAGGCAGCGGAAACCGATAGAGAACCGGGGAGAGGTGCAAGCCCGGGCGGCGGAAGCGGCGCGAATGGATCCCGTGAGACGGCACCCTGAATTGTTATTAGGGGTGCCCGGAAGCCCGCCGTTATCAACGGGCGCTCCGTGACTGCGGAGGCAGAGGGTCCGCCAGCGATGGCGGACCAAGATCGGGTGGCACCACGAGCCCTCGTCCCGTGATCGGGCGAGGGTTTTTGTTTGGAGGCGTGTGGTGCTGACGGTGACGACAGCGGCGACCAAGGCGCGCGAACTGGTACCGGTGGTGCGCGAACGGCTCGCGGATCTCGAGACGCCGGTATCGGCGTTCGCGAAGCTTCGCCCACTCGGCGGCGCCTTCCTCCTCGAGAGCGTCGAGGGCGGTGAGCGGATGGGCCGCTACTCATTCATCGGCGTGCTTCCTCGTGCGACGCTCGTGTTTCGCGACGGCGTGGCTTCAATACTCGAGGACGGCGGCGTACGTGCCGTCCCGTACACCGATCCGCTGGCGCTCCTGCGCAGCGAGACCGCGCGCTACCACCGGAGCGGTGCGAAGGAGCTTCCGCGCTTCTCGGGCGGAGCCGTCGGGTACGTCAGCTACGAGGCGGCTCGCCGCTTCGAGCGGCTTCCGGTGGCGCCGCGCGACGTCCTTCGCCTGCCCGAGGCCGCGTTCTCCATCTACGACACGGTCGTCTGTTTCGACCACGTCCGGCACTCGCTCCTCGTCATCGCGCACGAGCTCGAAGGTGAGCGGGAGAGTGCCGCCAGTCGGATCGCTCGTGTCTTTGCCGCGCTCGACGCGCCGATCTCGCTGCCGACACAGACCGAGCATGCCCTGCGCACGGTGACCGCGAACGGAACGGCCGACGAATACCGCGCACGCGTGGCGAAGGCCCGCCAGCTGATCCAGGAGGGTGACTGCATCCAGATCGTCGTCGCGCAGCGATTCGACGTGCGCCCGTCGCCTGAACCGCTCGCGCTCTACCGGGCGCTCCGCCACGTCAACCCGTCCCCCTACATGTTCCTCATAGACGTCGCCGGGGCGGCGCTGGTCGGTGCATCGCCGGAGCCGTTTGTGCGCGTCGAGGACGGACGCGTCGTCATGTATCCGATCGCCGGGACGCGGCCCCGTGGCCGCGACGAGACCGAGGACGCCGCCATGGAGGCCGAGCTTCGCGCATCCGAGAAGGAGCGCGCCGAGCACGTCATGCTCGTCGACCTCGCGCGCAACGACATCGGTCGCGTCTCGCGTGCGGGAACCGTGCGCGTGCGCGAGCTCATGCGCGTCGACCGCTTCTCGCACGTCATGCATCTCACGTCCGTCGTGGACGGCGAGCTCGCGGCCGGTCTCGACGCGCTGGATGCGTTCCGGGCCTGCTTCCCGGCGGGAACGGTGTCCGGCGCGCCGAAGATCCGCGCCATGGAGCGGATCGCCGAGCTCGAGACCGATCGTCGCGGGCCGTACGCCGGCGCGGTCGGGTATCTAGGATTCGACGGCCGGATGGACACGTGCATCGGCATCCGCACCGCCGTGATCGCGGACGGCGTCTGCCGCATCGAGGCGGGAGCGGGGATCGTCGCCGACTCCGACCCGGCCGCGGAAGAGCTCGAGACGCGGGCGAAAGCGCGGGCGCTCCTGCGCGCGGTCGAGCTCGTGGACGGCGCTGAGGCTCTGCGATGACGATCAAGGTCCTGCTCGTCGATAACTACGACTCGTTCACCTACAACCTCGCGCAGGCGTTCGGTGCGCTCGGCGCGGAGGTGACGGTCCTTCGCGCCGACGATCCGGCGCTCGCCGCGGCACTCGACGCCCGCCCGGATCGACTGGTCATCTCGCCCGGGCCAGGGCGACCCGAGGCCGCCGGCCGCTCGCCCGAGCTCGTGCGAGAGGGCCCGGAGCGGGGGATTCCTACGCTCGGGGTATGCCTCGGACTGCAGTGCGCGGCGGTCGCGTTCGGGGCGTCGGTGGTGCGTGCTCCCGAGCCGCGCCATGGAAAGACCTCGCTCGTGCGGCACGACGGCCAGGGAATCTTCGCGGGGATCCCCGAGCCCACCGAGGCGACGCGGTACCACTCCTTGATGGTCGACGAGAAAACGCTCCCGGCGGACCTCGTCGTCACAGCCCGCAGCGATGACGGGGTCGTCATGGCGCTTCGGCATTTGACGCTTCCGCTCGAGGCGGTGCAGTTCCACCCGGAATCGGTGATGACCGCCGACGGGATGCGGATGCTGGAGAACTTCGTTGGACGCGCGTGAAGCGCTCGGGGCCGTCGCGGCCGGTCGAACGCTGACCCGCGACGAGGCGCGCTCGGCCATGGCGTCAGTGATGGCGGGCGAAGCCACCCCGGCGCAGCTCGGGGCCTTGCTCGCGGCGCTTCACATCCGCGGCGAGACCGTCGACGAGATCGCGGGGTGCGCCGCGGCGCTTCGCGAGGTCGCCGTGCGCGTGAGCGTGACGGCCGACGCGATCGACATCGTCGGAACCGGCGGCGATCGCTCCAATAGCTTCAACATCTCAACGGTCAGCTCGATCGTGACGGCGGCCGCGGGCGGACGCGTGGCGAAGCATGGGAATCGCGCGGCAACGAGCGCCTGCGGCAGCGCCGACGTGCTCGAGGCGCTCGGCGTGAAGATCGATCTTGGCCCTGAAGGGGTCGCGCGCTGCGTCAACGAGGCCGGCATCGGCTTCATGTTCGCCCCGCGTTATCACCCGGCGATGCGTCACGCGGGGCCGGTGCGACGCGAGATCGGCATCCGTACCGTGTTCAACGTGCTGGGCCCCCTCGCGAATCCCGCCGGCGTCCGCCGCATCTTGCTCGGCGTTCCGTCGCCCGCGCTCGGTGAGAAGATCGCCCTCGTGCTGGCCGAGCTCGGTACGGATCACGCGCTCGTCGTTCACGGCGAGGACGGTCTCGACGAGATCAGCCCCTCGCTGCCGACGCGGACATGGGAGGTCCGGGACGGTTCGGTCCGCGAGGGACGGATCGAGCCCGAAGACCTCGGCGTGAAGCCGGTCGGGCGGGCCGAGATCACCGGTGGCGACCCTGCGCGGAACGCGGCGATGGCTCGGGGTGTCCTCGACGGCGCGAAGGATGGCACCCGTGGTGCGATCCTCCTGAACGCCGGGGCCGCCTGCTATGTCGCGGGACTCGCTCGGGATATGCGCGAGGGTGCGCGGCTCGCCGCTCAGGCAATCGACAGCGGCGAGGCCAACGATGCGCTCGTTCGCTTCGTCGCGGTGAGCCAGCGTGTCGGCGCGGCGGAGGCCGCGACGGCATGAGTGACTTTCTCGAGCAGGTCATCGCGGAACGCCGCGCTGACGTCGCGGCTGCGAAGGCGCGCGTGCCAGAAGATGAGTTGGTCGTCCACGCGAGGCGTGCGGTGCGGATGCCCGTCTTCGCGAATGGATCGAGCGAGCGCCGGACGCTTTTCGTCGATGAGGGCCAGCGTGTCCGGGCGTTCGCGTGGGCACTCGGCCTGCGGCGAGATCGTATCGCCGTGATCGCGGAGGTGAAGCGCCGCTCGCCCGCACTCGGCGCTCTCGGCGAGGCCGCCGACGCCGCCGCGGTCGCACGCGGCTATGTGCGCGCGGGCGCGTCCGCGATCTCGGTCCTGACCGAGCCCCGGCACTGGGGAGGATCCATGGAGGACCTGGTCGCCGTGCGGGAGGCCGTCGACGTGCCGGTCCTGTGCAAGGACGTGATCGTCGATGAATATCAGCTCGTTGAGGCTCACGCGGCCGGCGCCGACGCCGTGCTGCTCATCGCGGAGGCGCTGGACGACGCGACCCTTCGCCGGATGATCGACCGGGCGCGCGCGCTCGGTCTTGGAGTCCTCGTGGAGGCACACGAGCCCGCGGCGTTCGGCCGGGCCGTGGCCAGCGGCGCCGCGGTCGTCGGCGTGAATGCGCGCAACCTGCGCCGCCCGATCGAGATCGACATCGGACGCGTCCGGCAGCTCAGCGCCTTCGTGCGTCGCGACCAGATCCTGGTCGCGGAGTCCGGCATTGCCTCGGTCGACGACGCGCGCATGCTCCCCGCCCGGGTCGACGCGGTGCTCATGGGCACCGCGCTGATGCGGGCCGATGACCCGTCGCCGCTCATCCAGAGCATCGCGTCGATCAAACGGGCGGTGCACGCGTGATCACGAAGACGAGGCCCGGGCGCTACGGCGAGTTCGGCGGGCAGTACCTGCCCGAGACGCTCATGCCCGCCGTGGCCGAGCTCGAAGCGGCATGGCTCGAGGCCCGTGCGGATGCGGAATTTCAGGCCGAGCTGGCGCGAGTGCTGCGCGACTGGGTCGGTCGGCCCACGCCGCTCACCGACGCCCCGCGCCTCGCAACGGCGGTCGGTCTCGCGCGCGTCCTCCTCAAGAGAGAGGACCTCGCGCACACCGGCGCGCACAAGATCAACAGCGCGGTCGGTCAGGCCCTCCTCGCCAAGCGCATGGGCAAGCGACGCATCGTCGCCGAGACCGGGGCCGGTCAGCACGGCGTCGCGAGCGCGGCCGCGTGCGCGCTGCTCGGGCTCGAATGCGTCGTGTACATGGGCAGTGTCGACGTGCGCCGGCAGCAGGCGAACGTGTTCCGCATGAAACTGCTGGGCGCCGAGGTCCGCGAGGTCGACGCGGGCAGCCGAACGTTGAAGGACGCGGTGAACGAGGCGATCCGCGATTGGGTGACCAACGTGCGCACCACGTATTACCTGCTCGGGTCCGCGATCGGCCCGCACCCGTACCCGGCGATCGTGCGTGACTTCCAGGCGGTCATCGGCCGCGAAGCGCGCGAACAAACCCTCGCGATGGTCGACGGCCTGCCCGACGTCGTGGTCGCATGCATCGGGGGAGGCTCGAACGCGATCGGTATCTTCAGCGCCTTTCTCGACGACGAGTCCGTAAAGCTCGTCGGTGTCGAAGCCGGTGGGGAAGGGATCGCGAGCGGGAAGCACGCGGCATCCATCGTCGGCGGGACCGTCGGGATTCTTCACGGCTCGCGCACGCTCGTCCTCCAGGACGACCAGGGACAGATCCGCGAGACGCACTCCGTGTCGGCGGGGCTCGACTATCCGGGCGTGGGCCCGGAACACGCGGCGCTCGCGCAGGCTGGACGCGTGCGCTACGTCGCGCGCACCGATCGCGAGGCACTCGACGCGTTCGCGCTTCTCTCGCGCAGCGAGGGCATCATCCCGGCGCTCGAGCCGGCCCACGCCATCGCCGAGCTTCCGGCGATCGCACGCGAAGGAGCCGAGCAGACCGTGCTGGTCTGCCTCTCCGGCCGGGGAGACAAGGATCTCGAGATCGTGATGCGGGAGGGTCCGTTTCGGTGACCATCTCGACGGCGCTGACCGGCAGCGCGCGCATCGCCCGCGCGTTCGCGCGAGCCCGTGACGCGAATCGACTCGCGATCGCCGTGTATCTCACGGTCGGGTATCCCGACCGGGCCGCGACGGCCGGCCTTCTGCGCGCCGCGCTCGACGGTGGGGCTGACGTCCTCGAGCTCGGCGTGCCGTTCAGCGATCCCCTCGCCGACGGAGCGACGGTGCAGCGCGCCAGCGAGACCGCCCTTCGCCAGGGGGTCGGCCTCGCGGACTGCCTCGCGGAGGCGTCGACGATCGTGCGCGAGCGCGACGCGACTGTGCTCCTCATGGGCTACGCGAATCCTTTTTTTAGGCATCGCGGCGGGCTCGCCGGCTTCGCCACGGACGCGGCCCAGGCCGGCGTAGCCGGGATCATCGTTCCGGATCTGCCGTCGGAAGAGTCGGCGGAGTTCGACTCGGCGCTCGATCCGGAAGGACTCACCCGCATCGACCTCTATGCGCCGACGACCCCTGACGCGCGGCTCGCGCGACTCGTGCCGCGGGCACGCGGCTTCATCTATTGCGTCTCGCTCACCGGTGTGACCGGCGCGCGTCGCGGGCTCGGCGCGGATGTCGCGGAGTTCGTTGCCCGGGTCCGCCGTCACACGTCGCTTCCTATCGCGGTCGGGTTTGGGATCAGCGCGCCGGAGCACGTCGCCTCGCTGCGGGGCGTCGCCGACGCGGTCATCGTCGGGAGCGCCGCGCTCGATGCGGTGTCTGCGGCACCGGCGGACGGACGGCCGGACGCGCTTCGCGGATTCGTCGCCACTCTCGCGGCCGCGGGGAGAGCCTGATGCCGGTGCGCGGCATCCGCGGAGCGACGACCGCACGCCGGAACGACGCCAGCACGATCTACGACGCGACCATCGAGCTGCTCAACATCATCGTCAGGCTCAACGGGGTGCGACCTGAAGACGTCGGTTACATCTGGTTCACGGTGACCGACGACCTGAACGCGGCCTTCCCGGCGGATGCCGCGCGTGCCGGCCTGGGATGGACGGAGGTGCCGCTGATCTGCGGGCGCGAGATACCCGTGCCGGGGTCGCTCGAGCGTTGCGTCCGCGTGCTCATGGCGTGGAATACGCCGAAGACGCAGGCCGACGTGCGACACGTTTTCCTTCACGGCGCCCGCTCGCTCCGTCCGTCGTGGGCCGTCGACCTCCCAGGCGACGCGCCGAGCAAGGTGCCCTAGTTGCTCGTCGTCATGAAACGCGATGCGACGAAAGACGAGATCGATGCGGTCGTGGAGCGCATCAAGGAGTTCGGCATCACGCCGGTGCCGCTGCCCGGCGCGGAGCGCACCGCGATCGGGACGTTCGGCAGCACCTCGCGCGCCGCCGCGGAGGCCGTGGAGTCGCTCCCCGGCGTCGCCGAAGTCGTTCCGGTCAGCCGACCCTTCAAGCTCGCGTCGCGCGAGGTCATCGGTGAGGACACGGTCGTGCACATCGGCGACGTCCCGGTCGGCCACGGCCATCCGCTGGCCGTCATCGCGGGCCCGTGCGCCGTCGAGTCCCGCGAGGTCACGCTCGAGACCGCGCGCGCGGTACGCGCCGCGGGCGGCGCGGCGCTGCGCGGAGGCGCGTTCAAACCGCGGAGCTCGCCGTACACGTTCCGCGGCATGGGGGAGGAGGGCCTCGAGATCCTCGCCGAGGCGCGAGCGGTCAGTGGGCTTCCCGTCGTCACCGAGGTACTTGCGCCGGGCGACGTCGAGGCGGTCGCCACCGTCGCCGATTGCCTCCAGATCGGCGCGCGGAACATGCAGAACTACTCGCTGCTGGACGCGGTCGGCGAGCAGGCGAAGCCGGTCCTCTTGAAACGCGGCATGTCGGCGACCGTGGAGGAGCTCTTGCTCTCGGCCGAATACGTACTCGCGCGCGGCAACCGCAACGTCATCCTCTGCGAGCGCGGCATCCGCACGTTCGAGCGGTACACCCGGAACACGTTCGACGTGAACGCGATCCCGCTCCTCAAGCGTCTCACCCACCTACCGGTGATCGCGGATCCCTCGCACGGAACGGGCAAGTGGTATCTCGTCGCGCCTGTCGCGCTCGCCGCGGTCGCCGCAGGCGCCGACGGTCTTCTGGTCGAGGTGCACCCGAGTCCGGACCACGC
>Ga0209160_1003078_pt1 | contig 13728 bp, 6 predicted proteins | sample GraSoiAngelo_153_FD_186167 | JGI IMG/M metagenome (GOLD analysis project Ga0209160, IMG submission 186167) | Grasslands soil microbial communities from the Angelo Coastal Reserve, California, USA - 14_1009_12_40cm (SPAdes) (version 2) | ecosystem: Environmental > Terrestrial > Soil > Grasslands ...
ATGCGACTCGTTAGGGGACTGAGTTACGACACTCAGTAGCAATCACGCGAGGTCCTGGGCATCGGTGTCGGAACAGCAAGCCTGAAGATCAACCGAGTGTCGTGAGAAACTCACAGCAGAACTCACAGCACGCGACCCCCTGAAAAGGTCAGGGGGTCGTCGTTTTTTCCGGCTCCCCCGAGTACGGGAACACGGTTCACCACAACACACACCCCTCACGGCACCACCGCCAACTCGATCAGTCGGGAGTCAGCTTGGCCCTGGTCGTCGACGGCCCGTACCATGAATGAGCCCGGCCCTTCTGCTCTCCAGGCGAGGCTCCCGCCAGGGGGCGCTTTGCCCACAAAGCTCTTTCCGACGAACCAGTAGACTTCCCGCACGCCCGCGCCGGTCGTGGCTCGCAGAGTGAGCGTTTCCTGGCCGAGTCGTTTGGCGCGCAGTGAATACACCACGCCCCGCAGTGGGGAGGTGATCTGCGGCCGGGGACCTTCCGGCGACTCGGCGAGATGCGTTTCGCACGTCGGGTCGAAGGGCGGCGGAGTCCGACGAGGAAGACCGGCTTGCTGGAAAAGCTTGAGCATGTCGGAGCCCCACATTTCGTAGACGACGCGATGCACGGACCCCGCCGTGTACGGTGGGCACGCCCGCAGCCCGGTGCGGTCGTCAATGAGGAGCGCCTGGTGCAGGGTGCTTACGCGTATCGGCGACTTGCCGGGGATGAACCACGTCGGCACGGTCCGGGGGCAGTCGGCGTTGGGGAGGTCCCCTGAGGCTGCGCAAACATCCACCGTGGTCAAGTTCACGGGGAAGCTCCGCACGGGCTCCGCCAACGAGGGCTCCTGGACCTCGATCGCATCTACTACCCGAAAGAAGAGCGGCGCCGCCACCTGCACGCCGACAAACGCGGGATTCCCGGCTCCGTCAAAGTTCCCGACCCAGACGGCGAGGATGTAAGGACCGAAGATCCCGATCGTCCAGGCATCGCGGAAGCCATAGGATGTGCCGGTCTTCCAATAGACCGGCAGCGGACCGGGCGTGGCAGCAGAAACGTCGCCGGGTCGAGGATTGTCCTTGAGCATGTCGAGCGTGACGTAGCTCGCCTCGGCGCTCAACAGCCGGACGCCGGCGCTCGCGGGTTGGTCGGCCCGATACCGCACCGGGCGCACGACCCCACGATTGGCCAACGCGCCGTACAGCGAAACCAATTCCTCCATGGTGAGCGATCCGCCACCCAGCACCAGCGCCAGCCCGTAGTACTCGCGAGACCGTAGCCCCGAAACGGCAGCCATCTCGAGGAAGCCGTACAGGTCGGGCTGAGAGAGCTGCGCGGCGACGTACACCGCCGGCACGTTGCGACTGCGGATCAGCGCGTCCTTGGCGGTGAGCGGTCCCACGAATCGGCCGTCGAAGTTCTCCGGGCTGTAGGCACCGAAGGCGGACGGCGCGTCCTTGAGCACGGTCATCGGATGCAAGACGCCCTGATCGAGCGCCAGTGCGTAGATGAACGGCTTGAGGGTGGAGCCCGGGGAGCGTTTGGCGGTGGTGCCGTTCACCTGGCCAGCGATGTCCTTGTTGAAGAAATCGGCGGAGCCAACCAGCGCCTTCACTTCCATGGTGCGCGAGTCCACCAGCATCGCGGCGGCGTTGTGCACGCCCAGCCGGGCCTGCCCGGCGACGTAGCCTCTGATGTGGCGCTCCAGCAGGGCCTGCAGCCGGCGGTCGAGCGTGGAGCGGACTTCCGACGCGCCGCCGGCATCCGCCAGCACGGCGTCGACCAGGTGCGGCGCTCGGAAGGGCAGCTCTCCCGGTGATCCGATCCGGATGGCGAGCTTCATCAGATCCGCCTCACCCTCGACGGGCGGATGGGTCGCCTGCCAGCGCGCGTACAACACCGCGCGCGCGGCACGCAGCGCCACGCCCGGTCTTGCCCCCGCGCCCGGCGCCCGACGCGTCGGGTTCTGCGGGAGCACCGCGAGCGTCAGGGCTTCAGACAACGTCAACTGGCTCGGATCCATGCCGAAGTAGATGAGGCTTGCCGCCGCGGCGCCCTCGAGGTTGCCGCCATACGGGACGAGGTTGAGATACGCCTCCAGGATCTGTCGCTTGGTGTAGCTGAGCTCGAGCTGCACGGCGCGACCGATCTGAGCCAGTTTGCCGCCGGGCGTGGAGGAGCGGATGCCGTAAAGGATGCGGGCAAGCTGCATCGTGATGGTCGAGCCACCCTGGCGCCGCGCCCGCACGACATAGGTCTGCCACGCGCCGCGCACCAGCGCCAGGGGATCGACGCCCGGATGAAGCCAGAAGTGCCCGTCCTCCTGCAACACGGTCGCGTCCACCAACAGCGGCGAAACGCGATCGAGCGGCACCCAGACGCGGTACTTCTCGTCCGGAGAGAGCGTCAGCCGCAGCAGACCGCCGCCCCCGTCGTATACCGCTGTGGAAGTCGAGAAACGCGCCCGCAGCCGTTGATGCGGAAGGACGCGCGGCAACACCCAGAATGCCGCCACGACGCAGCACGCCGCGATTCCCGCTCGTCGTAACCAGCGCACGATCGCCTCTCGAGTCGAGCGCGTCATTTCGGACGTCGTACCACGATCTTGCCCGGTTGCGACCAGGCCCGCACCCCGCGGTCGTACATCCCCTCGCCGTAGGCCGGCGGCACCGCGAACGAGCCCGCCGCCGTTGCCTTCACCTTGTAGACGAACTCGCGCGCCGACGCGTCGGCAAGCCCGTACACGTTGACCCGATCCTCGCGCACCTCCGCGTAGTCGGGCGACCACCCCAGTGCCTCGCCGAAATTCGGCGTCCACGCCGACGCGGCGTGTTCTCCTTCGCCCTCGCCCTCGCCTTCAGCCTCGTTGCCAGTGCGACGCGTGGGCATCGGCGCGAGCGTCACCGTGGCGGGCGGATTCTCCACCACCTCGAACCCACCAGGCAGCAGGTCCACCAGGGCTACGGCGGCGATGGGTTGCGCGCCGAGCGCCCGGAACCGGAGATGCACCTGGAGCTCGTCGCCCAGGGTCACGTCGGTGACGGGTTTGCCATTCACGTCGGTGTACTCGCGCAGCACCTCGAGGCCCTGGGAGAGCGGCTGGGCGGGAATCGTACGATCGAACCCCGCCTGGGTCAGGAGATAGAACGCGGCCACCGCAGCGTCGCTCAAGAACCCGACTTTCTGCGCCGCGGCCGAGACATCGGCCTGCGGGAAGGTGCCCGCCGGCAGCGGTAGTGCTCGACGCGTTCCGTCCTTCAGAGTCTCCGTGACCGTGAAGCGACCGCCCGCAACGGGCCCGGCGGCGGCGACGTACGCGTCCAGCGCCATGATGGAATAGGCGCTGGAGAGGCTGTTGTACGAGCCATGCTCGATTGGCGTCACGATCGCGTCGATCGCCTGCGCCTTGAGCCCACCCATCCGCTCGGGGAAGTGTCGGGCGATGAGATAGAGGAGCATCGCGTCATGCGTCAGGCCGTCGTCGTAGAACTGGTAGTCGGCTGGACGTTTCTGGCCGAAGCGCGACGCGCCGATCAACGAGCCGGCGTGCCCGTCCTGGCGCAGTAACTGGTAGCTCGCCGCGAGGAACGCGCCGGTGAGGTCCTGCTTCCACGCGTCGGGGTAGGTCTTCTGCACACGCTGCTCGAGCGACGTCGCGTAGCCGGTGGTGACCACTCCCTGCCGCGTGAGCAGGTAGACCGCATATGCGCGCGTGCGCTCGTCGAACAGGCTCGCGCCTTCCGACCCCGCGAGACGCTGGAGATAGCCCACTCCCTGGGAGAGCACTTCCGGTGGGACGGGGAAGCCGCGCTCCTTGGCATCGAGCAGAAAGTGCTGGGCGTACACGGACACATAGCGGTCCACGTGGGTGTTGGCGGCCCAGAGCCCGTAGGCCCCTTCCTCGTTCTGCCGCGACCGCAGCATGTCGAGGACCTTGTCGAACATCACGCTGGCTTGCGCGCCGCTGATGCCGAACTCCGGGCGGCGCGCGAGTACCATCGCCGGGACACCCTGGCTCACGAGCTGCTCAGTGCAGCCGTACGGGTACTTCGCGAGATAGCTGACCAGGCCGTGGGCGAGTCCCAGCGGGACGACCGACATGCCCGCACGCACCGTACGGAGCTCGGGGAACAGGTCACGATCCGCGGGCGCGGACGCGCTCCCTCCGCCCGGCCGCAAGCTCCCGAGCGTGAGCGCAGTGCGATACGGCACGGAAGGTCTGAGACTCAAGGACGCGGTGATGTGGCCCGATTTTGCACCGAGCCGGGCCGTGAAACCGAGGTCAGCGTTGCCGAGCTTGTCCCGCGCCCGCAGCCGGAAGGTCGCCGCTCCTTCCCGCATGGCGTCGATCGGCATCGTCGTGCTGGCGGGCCCCAGCACCTCGAGCGACGGCGACGCCTCCATCGCCACCTGCACCTGCGCGCCCTTTCCAGAGCCGGCCACGTTGTTCGCGACGCCCAGGCTTACCTCGAAGGTGTCCCCCGGTGCCACCATGAACGGCACGTTCGGCGAGAGCACGAAGTCACCCCGCACCAGGGATTTCGCCTCCGCCGCACCGACGGCGTCCGTGCTCACCGCCACCGCCATCACGCGCAGCGTGCCGTTGAAATACTCGGGCACGGTGAAGCTGTAGTCGGCGCCATCGGGGCGGGCGTCGCGCACACCGGACCAAAAGGCCACCGGTTTGTCCCGCTTGCGCTTGAAGGGATTGAGGTTGCGGCCGACGGTGGCTGCCTGGTCGCCGCCGGGCGCGGAGGCCGCCATCAGCCGTGCAAACTCCGGCAGGATGAGGTCGAGGATCTGGCTGGTGCGGACTTCGAGCGCCCGCTTCTGGAAAAAGAAGCCGAGCGGATCCGGCGTTCTATAGCCCGCGACCTGGAGAATCCCTTCGTCTACGGCGAAGACCGCGATGCGTGAGGGCCGGTCGGTGCTGTAGTGAATCTTGAACGCCTCGCCCGGCTTGACGAGATCCGGCGCCGTCAGCGTGATCCCGGTCTTGCGCCGGGCCAGGCTCACCGAGAACGGCGCGACGCCGTAGCTCAACGGACTCATGAATACCTCGTCCGAATTCACGTCTCTCACGAACGAGACCGAGACGTAGGCATTGCCTTCCACGCCGTCCGGCAGCGGAATCCGCTGCACCGAGCTGGTCGTCGAGGCCCGGAACCAGCGCCACGCGTACACCCGGTCGCGCTCGATCGTGATCAAGCCGGCGCCGGCGTAGGGCGCCTGGACCTGGAGCTCGATGGTCTCGCCCGGGGCGTAGTCTCCTTTGTCGAGCGTCAGTTGCAGCTCGGCGTTGCGCTCGAGCGATCGCGCGAGATTGGCGGCACCGGCCACGTTGTACTCCACGCGAGACAGCTCGGTCGCGGCCGAGTCTCGAACCACGAGCGCGAAGTCGCCGGGCTCGGCGGTCGGCAGCGGCACGGTGAGCCCCGTGGCCGCGATCGCGAGCGGTGCGTCGCTGACCGGAATTTCTTTCTTGACCGATTGATACTTGTAGGTCCCGTCAAATTGGCGGGCGAGGACCGACACGTAGCTCACGCGGATGCGCGCGAGACGCAGCTTGCGGACGCCGAGCTTCTTGCCGTCGGGACCGACCGCGATGAATTCCACCGCGCGCTCGCTGTCCTTGTGCAGATAGCGCAGATCCCCGTCCGGTTTGTAGCCGACCAGAAACGACTGGTTCGACACGACCGCCCCCGCCTCCGCAGTCACGCTGCGACCGCCCTCGGCCTCGTACCCTTCGCTGATGAAGCGCAGGCGATAGGTGGCCCGGGCAAACCGCTCCAACGCGAGGTTGAACTGCGCCTCGCCGGCGGCATTGGTTGTGGCGGCCGGCAGCTCGTCCGAGAAGGTCTCCTTGGCCTTCTGCGGGTCGGAGAAACGGTAGTCCTCGAGCCCTCGCAGGGTGGGGAACCCGGGCGTCAGCTGCACTCGCGCGGTCACGCGCCGGCCGGCGGCCGGGGTGCCGAAGAGGTTCTTGAGGGTGATCCGTGCCGTGAGGCCGTCGGGGGAGACCCATCCGTCCGCCGATTCCGCCGAGAGATGCGCGGCCATGGTCATGCGATCGGGCTGGAATTCGCGCACCAGCACCGTGACGCTGCCCAGCAGCGCACCGGCTCGCCCGTCCTTCACGATGTACAGCGCGATAGTCCAGGTCCCGGTCGGCGACGTTTCCGACGTGGTGTAGTGGACTTCCTCGAACCCCTGCGGGGAGAGCCTGAGCCGTTCTCGTTTTACCTCGAGGCCCCGGGCATCGGAGACCACCGCCTCGAGGGGGATGCCGGCGAGCGGCGTCGTCCAGTCGGCCGGCTTCACGATCACGCCGACGTGGAAGGCATCGCCGGGGCGATACACGCCGCGATCGGAAAAGAGGTAGGCGGAGAGCTTGTCCGCCTGCAGCGCATTCGACACGCCGCCGACATCGAAGCGCGAGAGGTCGAGGTCTCGGTCCTCGCGATCGATCGGGAGGAACGAGAGATCCTCGCCGCGGTGGGCGGAGTACAGCACCGGCGTGCGCTCCCGCTCGAACGACTTCAGGCTCGGGAACCGCACACGCCCTTCGGCATCGGACTCCCCGGAGAGCACTGTGAGGCCGTTCTTGCCGACCACATCCACGGTGACGCCCGCGAGCGGCGATCCGGTGCGCAACGACTGCACGAACACGTCCCGGCCGCCGTCCGCAGCCTTCTTGGCCAAGAGGCCGAGATCGGTGACGAGAATCAGACGACGATCCACCGGCGGGATGGCTCGCTTGGTGATCGAGTCGTAGGACTGGACCGAGAGGAGGAAGAGTCCCTTGGGTAGGGTGCCGCCAAACAGGTGGCGACCCACGTCATACGGCTGGTAGTGCGCCTTGCCGGGTCCGAGTGGCGGGACGGGAATAGTGTCTGCCTGGCGGGCGGTGAGGTTCGAGGCGTCGAAGTTGTAGTTGGTGAACTCGGTCGTGCCGAACACGAGGCTGCTCTGCGTCACGAGGTGCTGCAGCTGATTGGGCACGACCCGGCCCACCTCCACCAGCAGCGTGGGCACGTCACGGCTGTAGATGGAAATTTTTCGGTCACCGCTCAGGCTCAGGAGCGAGCCGTTGCCCAGGATCTTGATCTCCTTGGGGAAGGGCGGGATGACGGCGGTGCGGTCCCAGGTCTCACCCAGCACGTAGCCACCGAACGACCGCAGGCCCTTGGTCACCCGAACGTAGATGTAGCGGCCCGGGTCGGCGTCATAGCGGAACGCCTGGAGCGAGGTGTATTCGCGCTCCGCCGGGACCGGTGTGAGAGTGAGCGGCGACGATTCCTTGAGGATCTCCGGGCCGATGATCTCGGGCTGACCCCAGACGAAGGGGCGCACGCGCTGATCCGCCGGCGTGCTCGGGTTGTACACCGGCAGGACCCAGGCCTTCACATTCTCCTGGATGTCCTTTTCGCCCACATCGGCGGACATCGAAACCATGAGGACCTGCTCCGGCTCGTAGCGCTCGTTTCGCACGAGGGTCAGCTGCGCCCCCTGCACGCCGAGACTGAACAGGCCCGGGACCTGGACCCGCTGCTCGAGTGGTTGATCCGTGCCGGGGCCGCCGCGGTTGGACCGCACGCCTGGGTCCACCGTCACGCGCATCAGCCCGGGCTTGGCCGGGCTGGGGAGCGGCGCGGAAAGTATCGAAGCGGTCAGGCTCTTCTTGTCCGCGGACACGGTGAAGGGAAGCGACCTGAGTCCCGACAGGAATCCGCCGCTCTCTCCTTCCATCTTCAGAGAGACGTGCTTCGTGAGCGAGGCGGTGTCCACCGGATGACTGAAGGTGAGCTTGAGCACTACCCGCTTGAGGTTGGGATCGACGGGGTCTTGATAGAACTCGGACGACGAAACCGTGGCGGTGAACGGCGCCGAGGAGAATTCGAAGCTGTAGCGCTCGATTGTGACAGTCGGGGCGACGAAACCTTTCCGGCTGAACGACACGCTGTACGTCTGGCCCACCGGCCAGTCCTCTACGGGGGCGAATTCGAGCTCGCGGTCGCCGAGCCAGCGCCAGGTCCCGGCGATACTGGGGGAGATGTCGACACCGGTCTTCACCACCTTGCCCACGTTCTGCAGCGGCGCGACGGAAGACTCGAACATCACGTGGAGGGGGTTGGGCTTCGGGTTGTCGACGGTGAGGTCGGTGGCGGCCGGCGCGGCGAAGCTGAAGTCGGTGCGCACCGCCCGAGGGCGATGGCGCCACACAACCACCCCGGCCCAAAGAACAACCAGACCCGCAACGGCGATCATCGCGTTGCGCCGGAATGCGCGTGGATTGGCTGCGGCGCGGGCGCGAAGGGCCGCTTCGCGGGCCCGCAGTGATGCGACCCAGGGAGGCGGGGCCCATGACACATCTCCAACCGTCACCTTGAGGAACTTGGCGAGGGAGCTGTACCACTGCGCCAGGCGGGCGCGGGCCGCGTCGAAACGCTCAAAACGTGGGCTCAAGAAAACCTCTGGGTGCTGGAGTGACCCGCGGAGGTCGGATTAAGCGGGCGGCGAACAGGCCCTCGGCAGCAAACGGAAACGTTAGCCATAGCAGAGACAATATGCAGAGGACGATCCGCGTCGGGCTAATGCCTTAGAAGCGTGGATCGACCACAGCACTCTAGGGGCCAACGCGACAAACGAGGAGGGGCCGCTTGCGCACCTGATGCACGTACAGGGGGTGGTACGGCCAAGATCTCGACGTGGTCGCGAGCTGGTCTATGTGTCGCATGCCCGCCCCTCAGTGCCGCAACGACGCTCTCGTGTGCGTAGCCTCGCGTTTGCGCCTGGAGCATTTTGATGGGTGATCCCGGGGCAACTAGCTCCTGATAAGTTGACGACGCAAAGCAAGCGGAAAAAAGGGGGACGTGATGATCAAGATCGGGGCTGTCGTCGCGACGAGAGGACCAGCGGCCCTCCTGGGGCAATCGGTCCTGAAAGCGATTCAATTAGCAAGAGAAGATCTCAAGAGCACGAGGCACCAGTACGAGCTTGCGATCGAAGAGATCCCGAGTCCGGATAAAGCAGAACCTGCTATCAAAAAGCTGATCAAGATGGATAAGGTCGACGCGCTCATCGTAGGGCTGTCCATGTCGGGGCAGATCGCCAAGACCTATGCCACCGCTGCCAAAATCCCCCTCTTCTGCATTTGCTCGGTGAGTAGCGTTGGCGACGAGCTATACACGTTCACCATTATGCCGCTTGCGGAAGACGAAGCGACGCAATGGGTCGCCGAAGCCAAGCGGAGAGGTATCAAGAGAATTGCTCGGCTGACCCAGGACTATCCGAGCATTGATAACCACGTGAGGGCGCTCAAGGCGGAAACGGAACCCGCTGGAATCGCGTTCGTCTACGAAGACAGGTTCGAGGCGTCCACAGCAGACTTCCGATCCAGAATCGCAGCCGCGAGAGCAACCTCTCCGGACCTGTATTTTGTCGAGGGGTTCAACCCCGCTCTCGACATCCTCGGCCAACAGCTCAGAGAGTCAGGCGTCCGTAACTTGGCATCGGTCGTGGCATTCTCAATCAGCGAGAGGCCGGAACTGTTCGAGGGGGGCTGGTATACGGACAGCTACGTCAGTCCTGAATTCAAGGCGCGGCTCGATCAGAGGTATCCCGGAAGCAGGCTTGCCACGCACATGATGCCATATGCCTACGACTCGTTCAGAATGTTGGTCCAAGCCTTCGAGAGCGGGCAGGACGTCCTGACATACGTCCGACGCATGACTGAGTATAAGGGTACGGCAGGTAAGATCACCAAGCAGGCGGGGACCGGTAACTTCCGATCAGCACCGGCTGTGTGGGTGATCAAGAACGGCAAACCGACGTTGGCGGATCAGTCATAGACGTAGCGGAAACCATAGACGTAGCGGAAACGTAGCTCCCCCCAAACGGGTCGGGATCGTGCGGCGCTGCGGCTTGGGACAAACCACGTTTCTTGGTGTGCGCTGTTCATGACCGCATTGCGACGAGCGGTGTCTGCTTCCTCTAACCGCTTCGCTCCGCCACTGGTACTTTCAACACGATGAGTGCTGCCGACTTTTCCAGACGCCGATTTCTGTCCGCGGGCGGCGCCGCGTTATTGGCTGGCTGGGCGAGCGGCCTGCCCGCCTTGCGGGCGGCACTGGCGCAGGCGCGGCGCGCGGCGGCGAGCCCCTCCCCGTTGCCGTTTGAGTTCTTCACGGCGAGGGAGGGTGCCCAACTCGCCACCATCACCGCCCACATCTGGCCGGCCGACGACTTCCCGGGAGCGGTCGAAACCGGGATCCCGCACTTCATCGATGCCGTGTTCGCCGGGGGCGCGGATCGCTCCTTCGCCGATGTGAACTTCGCGATCTACGATGCGCCGATCGGGGCTGACCCGTCCGACGGAGGATTTGCGCCGCTCGTGCGCGACGGACTCGCCTCGCTCGATCGCCGGAGTGCCGAGTTGTTTCCCGGAGCCGGCCGCTGGGCCGGCCTCGACGCCGAGCGGCAGCGCCAGGTGCTAGGGACGCTGGAGACTACGCCGTTCTTTCTGCTGCTCCGCCGCATGACCGTCGTGGGACTGTTTGCAGATCCGTCCTACGGCGGCAACGCCGCGAAAATGGGCTGGCGGGCGATCGGATTCGAGGACCGTTTTGTCTGGCAGCCACCCTTTGGTGCGTATGACGCAGGCGCCTGACTTCGTCATCGTCGGCTCCGGCGCAGCCGGCGGTGTGATTGCCAAAGAGCTGGCCGTGGCGGGATTTCGGGTGGTGGTCCTCGAGCAGGGACCGCACCTCACGGCGACCGATTTTCACCACGACGAGCTGGCAACCGTCTACCGCTACGCACTCTCGAACGATCCGAGATTCAGCCCGACGACGTTCCGAAGAACGGAGGCCGAGCTGGCCGGGCCCGGAGGGTGGCTCCAGTACGCGCGGCTGGTGGGCGGGGGGACGGCGCACTTCACCGCCAATTACTGGCGCTTTCACGAGATCGATTTCAACGAGCGCTCCAAGATCGGAGCGATCTCGGGCACCGCATTTGGCGACTGGCCCATCACCTACGACGAGCTGGAGCCGTATTACACGAAAGTCGAATGGGACATCGGCGTCTCCGGACAGGCCGGCGTGAGCCCGTTCGACCCGCCGCGCTCCAAGCCGTACCCGATGCCACCGCTACCCGTGAAGTCGTCCGGCGTGCTGTTCGAGCGCGGCGCGAAGCGGCTGGGCTGGCATCCCTTCCCCGCGCCGATGGCGATCGCGTCGCAGCCGTACCAGGGCCGCAACAGCTGCCAGCACTGCGGATTCTGTGAGTTCTTTGGCTGCGAGTTCGGGGCGAAATCCTCGACGCTGTTCACGGTCATTCCCCGCGCCCAAGCCACCGGGCGGTGCGAGATCCGCTCCGGCTGCTACGTGTTCCGGATCGACGTCGACCGCCGTGGTCGCACCACCGGCGTGACGTATTACGACGCCCACAAGCGCGAGCGCCGGCAGCGCGCCAAGGCCGTGATTCTCTGCTGCAACGGCGCCGAGACGCCGCGCCTCCTGCTGCTCTCGGCGTCGTCGCGCTTTCCCGACGGGCTGGCCAACTCGAGCGGTCTGGTCGGCAAGCACCTCATGTTCACGGGGTGGGCGCTCACGTCCGGCGTGTTCGAGCAGCCGCTCAACGAGTTCAAGAGTGTCCTGGTCACGCGCGTGCTCCAGGACTTCTACGAAACCGATCCGGCGCGCGGCTTCTACGGCGGCGGCGGGCTCGATGCGCGACTCGATTTTCCGCCGATCGGATTCGCGCTGTCAGGTCTGCCGCCCGATGTGCCGCGCTGGGGCGCCGAGTATCAGCGGACCCTGCGGCACTACTTCACGCGCACCATGAATGTCGCGTGCCACTCGACGTCGTTGCCACTCGCGTCGAACAACATCACCCTCGACCCGACCGTGAAGGATGCCTGGGGACTACCGGCGCTGCGCGTCACCTACCGGGATCACCCTGATGATCTCTCCATGATGCGCTGGCTGCAGGCCCGGGGGCTCGAGCTGCTCCAAGCCGCGGGCGCGCAGCGGACGTGGTCGTATCCCGTCACCGAGCAGAGCGGGTCGAACCACTTGCTGGGCACGTGCCGGATGGGGACTGACGCGGCCGCGTCGGTGGTGGATCGCTCCCACCGCACGCACGACGTGCCCAACCTGTTCATCTGCGACGGCTCGAGTTTCGTGACGAGCGGCCGAGGGCAGCCTACCTGCACCATCCAGGCGCTGGCGTACCGCGCCGCGGAGCGGATCGCGCAGCGCGCCCGCGCCGGGGAGATTCCGTCAGGGGCGTAGGCCGCAACCGAAGAAAAAGCCCCATCCGTTCTCCTCGCACTTGTCCGCGAGCGTCTTGAGCGTCAGTGGTCCACTCGATGGCGAGGGCAGCGGGGGTTATTTCCTTGACATTCTAGGGAACCGGCCCTATCATGCCCTAGACACTCTAGGACATACCATGGCCACCCCGGTCGACCTCCTCCAGGGCACGCTCGACGTCCTCGTTCTCAAGGCGATCTCGTGGGGCCCGCGGCACGGGCACGGCGTCGCCCGCGTCATCCGCGACTCGACGTCCGGCACGCTCGAGGTCACCGACGGCTCCCTGTACGTCGCCCTGCACCGCCTCGAGGAGCGCGGGCTGGTGGACAGCGAGTGGGGGCTCTCCGACAAGGGGAAGCGCGCCCGCTTCTACCGGCTCACCACCGCCGGCCGGCAGCGGCTGAAGACCGAGACGGCGGCGTGGCAGCGCTACGTGCAGACCGTCACCCGCCTCCTCACCGCCACCACGCAGCCGGCCTGACGGTGCATGTCCCTGCGTGGCGCAGGTACCTGCGCTTCTGGCCGAGCGACATCGACGCCGACCTCGACGAGGAGTTCCGCTTCCACGTGGACGCGGAAATGGAGTACCTCACCGCGCGCGGATGGACCCCCGCGGCCGCGCGCGAGGAAGCGTTGCGCCGCTTCGGGGACGTGGAGCAGTACCGCCGCGACTGCCGCTCCGCGGACGAACGCCGCGCGGGACGCGAGCATCGCAAGGAGAATCTCATCGTGCTGAAACAGGACCTGCGCTTTGCCCTGCGCTCGCTGCGCCGGCAGCCGGCGTTCACCGCCATCACGGTGATCACCCTGGCGCTCGGCATCGGCGCCAACACCGCGATCTTCAGCGTCATCAACAGCGTGATGCTCACGCCCCTGCCCTACCACGAGCCGCACCAGCTGGTGATGCTGTGGGAGACGAGGCCGGGCGGCGACCGTCCGCTCGTCTCGTACCGCAACTTCGTGGACTGGCGGCAGCGGCAGCGCGGGTTCGAGGACATCGGGGTCTACTACCCGTGGGCGTCGTTCACCATGACGGGCCAGGGCGACGCCGAGCGCGTAGACGGGGCGCTGGTGAGCGGCAACTATCTCCAGCTCCTCGGCGTGCGGCCGGCGCTGGGCCGGCTCGTGACGCCGGCGGATGACTCGCCGGGCTCGGCGCGCGTCGCGCTGCTGGACAACGGCTTCTTCCAGTCGCGCTTCGGCGGCGACCGCTCGGTGCTCGGCCGCACGCTGGTGCTCGACGACGAGGCGTACACGGTGGTGGGCGTGCTCCCGCCGGACGTGCGCATGTCGTACCGCGCGGGCGACCAGAACCCGGACGTGGTGCTCCCGGTGGGGCTGTTCGCGACGGACGCCCCCTACAACCGCCGGGGGCACCCGGACCTGTTCGCCGTGGGACGTCTCAAGCCCGGCGTCACGGTAGAG
>Ga0209160_1003079_pt1 | contig 13727 bp, 13 predicted proteins | sample GraSoiAngelo_153_FD_186167 | JGI IMG/M metagenome (GOLD analysis project Ga0209160, IMG submission 186167) | Grasslands soil microbial communities from the Angelo Coastal Reserve, California, USA - 14_1009_12_40cm (SPAdes) (version 2) | ecosystem: Environmental > Terrestrial > Soil > Grasslands ...
CAGGCGAGATCCTTTTCAACGGCCAGCCGGCAGAGATTCACGGGCCCCAGGACGCGATCCGGCTGGGAATCGGGATGGTGCACCAGCATTTCATGCTGATCCCTCGACTCTCGGTCGTCGAAAACATCATCCTGGGACGGGAGATTGCCAATGCCGCGGGCGTGATTGAACTTGATCGCGCGTCACGCTCTGTCCGTGAGCTTTCCGAGCGGCATGGGCTGGCGGTTGAACCCCGGGCCCGGGTCCAGGATCTCACCGTTGGGCTACAACAGCGGGTCGAGATTGTCAAGGCCCTCTATCGCGGCGCGCAGGTCTTGATCCTGGACGAACCGACGGCGGCCCTGACGCCGCAGGAGACTGACGGTCTCTTCGAGATCGTCCATTCCCTTACCCGAGAAGGGAACGCGGTCATCTTCATCACCCACAAGCTGGGGGAGGTCATGGCAGTCGCCGACCGGATCACCGTCATGCGGCGGGGCAAGGTGGTCGCGAGCACCAAACCAGCGGACACGAAGCCGGCCGAGCTAGCGCAGATGATGGTGGGCCGGCCTGTTCTGCTTCGAGTCGTCAGGGGACCTTCGCACCCCGGTGAGGCGGTCCTCAAGGTTGAAGACCTGGTTGTCCAGGACGACCGGCGTCAGCTCGCCGTGGATGGGGTCAGCCTGGAGGTCCGTACAGGCGAGATCGTGGGCGTCGCAGGCGTCGAGGGCAACGGCCAGAACGAACTTGTCGAGTCCATACTCGGACTGCGGTCGGCACGAGGCGGTCGGGTGATCCTCAACGGGAGGACAATCACCCACAGGTCAACCAGGCGACGGCTGCAGTCAGGACTCGGCAACGTTCCGGCCGACCGGCACCGAATGGGCCTGGTGCTGGAGTTCCCGATCGCCGACAACCTGGTGCTCAGCGACTACGATCAAGCCCCTTTTGCCAACGGGCTCGTTCGCCGCCTTCGCGCCATCCGTAGCTACGCGCTTCGCCTGATGAAAGCCTTTGACATCCGCGCCCAGGCGCCAGAACAACCAGTAGGGTCCCTCAGTGGAGGGAACCAGCAAAAGGTCATTCTGGCGCGCGAACTTGCGACCCAACCGAAAGTCCTGATCGCAAGCCAGCCAACCCGAGGTCTTGACGTGGGCTCCATTGAGTTCGTTCACAACCGTCTGGTTAGCCAGCGCGACAGCGGCCTGGCTGTTCTGCTGGTGTCCTCCGAGCTGGACGAGGTGCTCTCCCTTGCCGACCGGGTTGCCGTTCTCTACCGCGGCCGGATTGTGGCAGTTCTGGAAGGAGACGCGATCGATCGCGAGCGGATTGGCTTGCTCATGGCAGGAGCGGCATGATCACGCGCCGCCTGCCGCCCTGGTTCGTGAACGCGTTGCTGGTCCCCCTGGCCTCCGTGCTCTGCGGATTTGTGGTAGCCGGCCTGGTCGTCGCGGCCACCGGTTCTGACCCGATCGCTGCCTTCTCCTCGCTCTTCCAGGGTGCCTTCACGAATCAAGACGCATTCGCTGAAACGCTGGTCAGCACAACGCCTTATCTATTCCTTGGCCTTGGAATCGCGCTCGGTTTCCGTGCCGGTTTGTTCAACATCGGCGCCGAAGGCCAGTACTACGTTGGTGGATTGGCCGGGGTTTTTCTCGCGTACAGCATCCACGGCGTGCCTGGTCTGATCGAAATTCCGCTGGCACTCGCAGCCGGGATGCTGGGCGGCTTCGTCTGGTCAGGGATTGCTGGCGCGCTCAAGGCGCGTTTTGGCGCGCACGAGGTGATCACCACGATCATGCTCAATTACGTAGCCTTCCTGCTCGCAAACTACCTGATCGATGGCGGTCTTATGCTGGCGCCGCACGTGTCCACGCCGCGGACGCCCGAAATCGATGCCAACGCGCAGTTGCCCATCATCATCGCGGGCACCCGGCTGCATTTTGGGCTGATCCTGGCGCTGGTTGCCGTGCCGTTGGTCTGGTTCCTGCTCCAGCGGACTACGCTCGGCTTTCGGCTACGCTCGGTCGGGTTCAACCCGACAGCAGCCCGGGCGAACGGCATGTCGGTAGGACAGACGCTCGTGCTGAGCATGGGCATCTCCGGGGCGCTGGCCGGACTGGCCGGCATCGTTGACATCCTGGGGGTCAGCCACCACATGACGGACACGGTTGGCGCCGGCTACGGGTTCGATGCGATCGCAGTAGCCCTGCTCGCCCGAAGCAACCCCTGGGGCGTCTTGCCAGCCGCCCTCCTTTTTGGTGCGCTGCGGAACGGCGCCAGCTTCATGCAGCTGGACACTCAGGTCTCGTCCGACCTGATTTCGGTGGTTCAGGCGACCGTGATTATCTTCGTCGCAGCGCCGGTCCTGGTCCGCTGGATCTTCCGGCTCCGGCGCCAGCAGGTGGCTGAGGTGCAGATCACTCAGCGGGAAGAAACGGCAGCCGTGTAATGGAGTTTCTGAGCCATCAGGATGTCGTAGGGTTGCTCGCGCAAACCCTGGTCACCGCCACGCCGCTGACCCTGGCGGCCCTGGGCGGGATCATGTGCGAGCGCTCGGGCGTTGTCAACATCGCGCTCGAAGGCATCATGCTGACAGGCGCCTTTGTCGGGTATGCGGTGGCGCTCGCAACCCATAACGTTTGGCTCGGCGTCCTGGCTGCAGTGGTGGCCGGGATGTTGATCGCAACCTTGCACGCGGCACTCTCAGTCAGTCTGATGGTCGACCAGATCGTCAGCGGGATGGTCATCAACATTCTGGCGGTCGGAATCACTGGAGTCTTCTATCGCAACTACATCGAGAGCTCAGGCCTGGCTGGCCCTGACACGCTGCCTCACTGGAACATACCGGGACTGTCTGCCCTCCCGGTGCTGGGCCGCATCTTCTTTCAGAACCAGTTCGTCACCTACGCGATGCTGATCCTGATCTTCGCAGTCCATGTCGTGATCTTCAAAACCGTGTGGGGTCTGCGCACCCGGGCCTGCGGCGAGAATCCGGCGGCAGCCGAGACCGCCGGGATCAATGTTTATTTCGTCCGCTACATCAACGTGATCACCAGCGGCGCGCTGGCCGGGCTGGGTGGCGCCTACTTCAGCCTTCAGCAGATCGGCAACTTCCTGCCCAATATGACTGGGGGCCGCGGCTTCATCGCGCTCGCCGCCATGATCTTTGGAAAATGGACACCGATAGGCGCCTTCGGCGCCTCACAGCTGTTCGCCTTCTCCGACGCATTGGGTAGCAGGCTGCAGATCGCGAATGTCCACATACCGATCCAGTTCCTGGGTATGCTGCCGTATCTGGTCACCATCGTCGTACTGGCGGGGGCCATGGGACGCGCGGTCGCGCCCGCTGCCGTCGGCAAACCATACAGAAGGAGCTGAGCGCCGGCCTAAAAGGTCAGGTGCCGAAGAGGCGGTCCCCGTAGTCGCCCAGGCCGGGCATGATGTATTTCGCCGCGTTCAGCTGCCGGTCCCGGGCGGCGGCGAATATGTCGACGTTCGGATGAGCCTGCTGGAGGGCCTGGATGCCTTCCGGTGCGGCGACCACGCAAACCAGCCGGACGCTCTGCGGCCCGTACTCCTTCAGGATCTCCACGGCCTTGATGGCGGTCCCGCCAGTGGCCAGCATCGGGTCGAGAATCATGGCGACCTTGCCCCGGATGTCGGGGGGCAGCTTGACGTAGTAGCGGGAGGCGATCGCCGTGCGCTCGTCGCGCTCGAGGCCTATGTAACCGACCGTGACCTCGGGCAACAGCTCCAGCACCGGCGCCATGAGTCCCAGTCCGGCGCGCAGGATGGGAACTGCCACCACGCTGTCGGTCACGGCGCGACCCTCCGTCTCCTCGAGCGGAGTGTTCACCCGGAAGGCGCGCGTGCGCAGGTCGCGGGTGGCTTCGTAGAGCAGGAGCGTGATGATCTTGTCGGAGGCTTCGCGAAATTCGTCCGGCGCGGTGTCGCGGTCGCGCAGCCGGGTCAGGTAGTGGGCGACCAGTGGGTGGTCGATGACATGCAGTCCCATCAGGCTCTTATTTTCTTCCTGACCTCGGCTGGCAGGATGGCAAGCCCGGGCGCGGCCATCTTTCGGGTCGCGATCAGGCGACGGACGCGCTCGACGTTCGATTCGGACCAGTTGCTCTTTGACTTGCGCGGGGTAAACCGGCCGGCATAGGTCTGTCCGTCGACGCCCTTCTGGATGCCGTCGATCCAGCCATAGCAGAGGGCTTCCTCGACCGACTGGTCATAGGTCACGCCGGTCTTACCTGAAGCCTTGCGGTAGTAGACCAGCCAGATTTCTTTCTTGTCGGCGTGGTGCTTTGCCAGCCATTTGCGCCACTCCTCGCGGTTGCGCACGACCAGCGTCTCTTTGATCTCCACCGTCATGACACCGGCTGGAGCTGGCGGATGCCGTCGATGGCGACGTGAAACATGGGGGTCAGGTCGAGCTCGCTGACGCGCTTTGGGTCGATGTGCTCCTCCCCTGGTTCGTTGACCACCATCAGGACAGCCCCGCCCCTCATTTTGCGCAAGCCGCAGAGGGTGAAGATTGTGGAGGACTCCATGTCGTTGCAAAGGACGCCCGCCCGATGCCAGACGTCCAGCGTGTGCTGGAGCTCCTCGCGCCGGGGCATTTCCTTGGCCCAGAGGTCGGTGTAGAGCGAGTCGTGGCTGCGCACGATCCCGGTGTGGACTCGATATTTGCGCTGTCGGGCTGCCTCGAGCATGGTGCGGACGAGGTCATAGTCCGCCACCGCGGGATAGCTGAGCGGCACATACGGTGGGGTAGTGCCTTCGTCGCGGACCGCCGCGGTTGCGACCACCAGGTCGCCGAACCCCACGCCTTTCTGGATGGAGCCGGTGGTGCCAACCCGGACGAACGTCCTGGCCCCGATCGCGGCGAGCTCCTCCACGGCGATGGCTGTTGATGGCGACCCGATGCCGGTGGAACAGACCGATATCGGGCGGCCATCGACCTCGCCGGTATAGGTGGTGAACTCGCGGTTGCGAGCGATCAGCTTTGGCCGGTCGAAGAGGCGCGCGATGCTCTCGCAGCGCCCGGGGTCACCTGGCAGCAGGACAGCCTCGCCGACGTCCCCAGGCCGGCATCTTATGTGGTACTGAGGCTCGGCCATGGCCGCCAGCAGTTTACCCCCGCGGAGAGGAGGGACGATTCCGGCTAGCGCGACCAGGAGCTGGCGGTGCTGGTGATGACGAAGGTCGGCCCCATGAACAGTTGAAGCAATGGCGAGGTGATCGGCTGACGGTAGCTGATGTGAACGGTGACCGCCGGGGTGGCGCCGGTGGCGCCGTGGAGGCCGACGCCCACGGTGGCGAGATCGGGATCGAGGTCGCCCAGGCTCGAGGTGATCGCCCGGCAGACCTCCGGGTCGCCGTATAGGGCCGGATCCTTGAGGCCGTTGCTTACCTCCCAGCAGGGGACCCGCTCGTGATTGATCACCAGGCTGCTGGCCGCCGTGTAAGCGGCCTGCTGCGCCGCGTTGCTCACCTTGAATTGAGTAAGCCCGATCTGCGCGAACTGCCAGCCGACCAGGCCGGTGAGCAGCAGAAACACGAGCACGAGGGCGAACTCGGCCGTGGTGGCACCGCTTTCCCGCCGGCGCATCAGATCAGGATGACCAGGAAGTGTTGCGGGTTGCGTTACGAAGGGCGCGGCTGGAGCTAGGCCAGTGTCTCGATACCGGAAGCCGAGACTCGACGCAGGAATAGCGGCCGGGGCCGGGCATCCGAAGCGATCGCAAAGGCAGCCCGGAGCCTCGGCAAGACGGCGGCGGCCTGGTCCGCCGAACGGGCATGGACGACGGCCAGAGTCTCACCCGCCTGAACCTTATCGCCGACCTTCTTCTGCAAGACGAGGCCTACCGAGAGATCGATGGGGTCGGTCTTGCGGTCGCGTCCGGCGCCTAGCGACTTGACTGCCAGCCCGACCTCGAGCGCGTCTATGGCAGCCACCCGGCCCGCACTGTCTGACGTAACGGCTGACTGCGCCGCTGAGTGCGGCAGCCGGCTGCGGTCCTCGATGACCCTTGGGTCCCCGCCCTGGGCTCGGATCAGCTCGCTCAATTTCGCAAGCGCGCGGCCGTCGGCGATGGCCTCGGCTAGCGCAGCTTCGTTGGCTTCTAGGTCTTCGCCCCTGCCTGCAAGGCGGAGCATCTCCGCCCCCAAGCGCAGCGACAGGCGGGCCAGGTCGTCGGGACCCTTCCCAGCCAGGGTGTCGATCGCCTCGCTGACCTCGAGCGCGTTGCCCACGGCCCGGCCAAGCGGCTGCTCCATGTCCGTCACGTAAGCGACCGTCTCGCGCTTGGCCGCTGTCCCGATCGCGACCAGCGCCCTGGCGAGCGCCTCGCCTTCCTCGACCGTCGCCACGAACGCGCCGCGACCGGCCTTGACATCGAGGACTATAGCGTCGGCGCCGGCGGCCAGCTTTTTGCTCATGACGCTGCTTGCGATCAGGGGGACGGAATCGACGGTGCCGGTGGTGTCGCGCAGGGCATAGAACACCTTGTCGGCGGGCACCATGTCGGCGGTCTGCCCGGCGATCGCTATGCCGATCCGGCGCACCTGGCCGATGAACTCGTCAACCTCCAGGTCCACTCGAAAGCCTTCGATGGACTCGAGCTTGTCGAGCGTCCCACCGCTGTGGCCGAGGGCACGTCCAGACAGCTTTGCCACCGGGATCCCGAGTGAGGCAACCAGCGGCCCGACCACCAGGGTGGCCTTGTCCCCGACTCCGCCGGTCGAGTGCTTATCGACCTTGCGGCCGGGGATGCTCGAGAGGTCGAGCTGCCTCCCGCTCGCGGCCATCGCCAGCGTCAGGGCACTGGTCTCCGCGTCGGACATGCCGCGAAGACGGACCGCCATCAACCAGGCGGCCAGCTGGTAGTCAGGGATCGTGCCATCCGCTGCCCCGCGCACCAGGAAGCCGATGGCCTCCTCAGAGTGGGCGTGACCGTCGCGTTTGTCGCGAATCAGCTCGAGCGCGGTCACGGCTGCGAGTCTAACCCAGCCCCCACCCCGACCCTGCCCCAAGGGGGAGGGAGAATTATCAGCGTGCTGCTCAAGTTGATCGGCCTGGTGATCCCGCTTGGGCTGGACACCTTTGCCGTGGCGGCGGCATTGGGCATCGCCGGCCTTCCGGGCAGGGACCGATTGAGAGTGAGCCTGGTGTTCACGGCGTTTGAGATGGGAATGCCACTCATCGGTTTCTTTGGTGGCGGGCTGGTTGGCGCCGGACTGGGCAACGCGGCCGACTACGTTGCGATTGCGGTCCTGGTGGCGCTCGGTATCTACATGCTCTGGCCGCGCCACGAGTCCGACGATGGCCGCGCCCAGCTGCTGGCTAGAACCCGGGGGATCGCCACCATCGGGCTGGGTATCAGCATCAGTCTCGATGAGCTGGCCATCGGATTCACCCTCGGACTCCTGCGCTTCTCGGTGCTGCTCGTGATCGTCCTGATCGGAGTCCAGACATTCGTTGTGTCGCAGCTCGGCTTGCGCCTGGGCGGCCGGGTGGGGGAGGGGATCAGGGAGGGTGCGGAAAGGCTCGCCGGGATTGTGCTCGCCCTCCTCGGCCTGGTGCTGCTTGCCGAAAAGCTGATTACTTGATCAGGTAGGAGTTCACGCCCGGCGCCGGTGCGAACAGGCTGTTGTACTGAACCATCAGCGACGGAGTCCCTGGCTGATAGCCGGGGCATCCGGGTGTCCCGGCGGCGTTGCCCAGGACATTGCCGTTGTTCAGGTTCAGGTAGGCGCCGATAAACTCGCCGTTGATCGCGTACTGCTGGCTCGAGTCCGCATCCGATGGATTCGTGCTGTGCGGGCCGAGCTCCACGCCGGTGAGCGTCATCTGCCCGGAGGGATCGGCATCGAAGACCGTGCCCCAGATCTGGAACCGGGGAGCGTTCGAGCTGGTCGCATTCAGAGTCTCAGACCAGACCACGCCGTTGTTGCCGTTCGTCGTCGAGATGTAGAAAGCAACGTGTGTGCTGCCCGTTGGGACGTAGTTGGGGGCGACGAAGAAGACGCTGCCGCCGTTGGCGAGCTGCGAGTTGCTCGCCGAAAATGTGCTGCTCCCATCGAGGACGAACTCCACGCCGTCAGTCCCGTCGGCCGCAGGCGGAAGGTCGGTCGCCCCCACCGCCGGGTTGACGGCATAATGCGGCATCCCGGTCGAGGTGTTGGAGACGTAACCGCCGGTGATGTTGAGAGCGGCGTTCGAGCTGAAGTAGTAGAGCCCGTTGAGAAAGATATAGGTGCTGTTCGCGGCATCGAAATTGGCGCTGTTCGGGATGTTGACACTCTGCGTGTACTTGCCCGGAACGTAGATGTACATCTTCTGCCCGGTCGTGTTCGAGATAGTGGCGCCGTTTATGGTCACCGTGCTCCCCGGCTGCACGATGGTCCGGTTCGGGTTTAGAGGGGCGACCTGGGAGACGTCGGGCTGCAGGTAGTCGGGCTCGGCGTCGATCCCGACGCCGAAGTTGACCGGGCTCTGCCAGAAGGTGTAGAGGGCGTGGTTGTCGCTTCCCTGGTTGACCGTGAGGTCGCCGTTGATGTTCAAGGTCGCCTGGGTGGGGTTGGGGACGTGGAACTTGGCGTTGCTAATGGTCAGGCCGGCGGCGCCCGGGTTGCAGGCGTCCGTGCCGTCCTGCCCATCGTCTATCTGCGCGTAGCCGTTCTGGTCGTCGTTGATCGTGTTGCCGCTTCCGCCGCTGGTATACGCGAAGATGGCGTAGGTCTTGGCGTTGGTGCCCGCTTCAGCGGTGGCGGTGGCGAGGATACTGATCTGGTTGAAGCCGAGAACCTGGGCGAAGGTTCCGGCCGCGACGTAACTGACGGTGACCTGGACCTGCTTGTTGTCATAGCCACTTGGCGCGACCACGGTAACGGTGTAGCCGCCCCTGATATCGCTCACGGTGTTGTTCATGGCGGGGCTGTAGGGCGCCGCGTTGGGATTGTTAAAGGTCGGTGACTGGTTGAAGACCGACAGGCTGTCCTGGAGCGCGTGGTAGAGGGCGTAGTTCGGGCGGCCATTTGGGACGGCCGGCGTGCCTACCAGGTCCTGGGCTCCGGCGAGGGCGCCCGCGTCAACCGCGTCCTGCATCAGCCGCCGCTGGAAATAGAGCCGGCCGGCATCGATGGCGAGCGCCAGCATGCCGCAGATGGCGACCATGGCCAGCGCCATGATGACGATTGCTTGTCCGCGCCTGTTGTCGCCCATGGCTATATGACCAGGTAGGAGTTGACGCCGGGCGCCGGGGCGAAGTTCTTGTTGTACTGGACCATCAAGCCTGGCTTGCCGTAGTGCCCGGTCCAGTCCGGCGTGCCGCTCGAGCAGTCCGGCGGCGTGCCCGCCTGGCTGCCGAAGATGTTGCCCAGGTCGAGTGTCATCGTGAAGCCGATCAGCTCGCCATTGACTGCATACTGGCCGCTCGGGTCGGCGTCGGTCGGGTTAAGGTTGTGCGGCCCCAGCTGGACGGCTCTCAGATAAACAGCGCTGCCGCCCTGGGAGGCGTCGAAAACAGTGCCCCACACCTGGAAGATGGGCGCGTTCGACAGGGAGGCGTTGAAGTTCTGGTCTGTCCAGGAGATCGCGGCCAGGTTGGTGCTTGCGATGTAGAACGCAATGTGGACGCTTCCTCCGCCCGCGCCCGCAGGCACGGTGCTCGGTTGCACGATATTTGGCGCCACGAAGAAGACGCTGGAAGCCGTCAGCGCTGTGTTCGCCGAGACAAAGGTGCTGGTGCTGTCCAGATAGAACTCGACGCCGTCCGTTCCGTCGGGTCCCGGTGGCAGGTCGGTTGCGCCCTGGCCATTCGCGTAGTGCGGAAGGCCAGTAGAGGTGTTCGAAATCACGCCCCCGGTCATGCTGATGCTTCCGCCGGTGTTGAACCAGTAAACGCCGTTCAGGAAGATGTAACGGCTGTCCAGGTCATCACCGACCGCTGGGACCAGGAGGGGGTTGGTGTACTGGCCTGGGTAGTAGACGACGTAGTCGTGGGCCTGAGGTGTGTTGTTGTGCAGCAGGACGCCGGGCGCGCCCGGGACAGTCGCGGTGCCGTTGTTGGCCGGCACTTTCTTGATCACGTAGCGGGGCGGGTTGAGGGTCGTGATCACGGCCGTGTTCGGCGCCAGGTAATCCGGCTTAGGGTCCTGTCCCGTACCGAACGCCGGCGCCGTGCTCCAGAACTGCGCCATGTTCTGGTTGTCGCTTCCCTGGTTGATAATCAGCCGGCCGTTGATGTTCAGGATCCCGGACGAGGTCGGGATGTGGAATTTCGCGTTGCTGATGCTCACGCCGGCGTCGGTCAGGTCGCAGGCGTCGCTCCCGTTCTGGCCGTTGTCGACCTGGCCGGCGCCCGCGAACTGGGCATTGATGACGTTGCCGTTGCCGATGCCTGCGTAGGCGAAGATCGCGTAGGTCTTGGCGTTGGTGCCCGCCTCGGCGGTCGCCGTGGCGAAGATGGAAATCCTGTTGAAGCCGATCACCTCGGCAAACGTCGCCGATGCCTGGGTGGAGACATCGACCTGGACCTGCTTGTTGCTAAAGCCGGTGGGCGCGGTCACGGTCACCGTGTACCCGCCTTTGGTATCGGTGACCTGGCCACCGGGCGGGCTGTTGTAGAAGTTGTCGCCCTTGTTATGGGTAGGCGTCTGGTTGAAGACGCTGAGGGTGTCCGAAACTGCGTAATAGAGAGCGTTGCTCGGCGACCCGTTCGGGTTCGCGACCGTTGCCACCAGGTCCTGGGCCCCGGCCAGCGCCCCCGCGTCGACGGCATCCTGCATAAGCCGGCGCTGGAAGTAGAGCCTGCCGGCATCGATTGCCAGGGCAAGCATGCCGCAGATGCCGACCATGGCGAGGGCCATGATCACGATCGCCTGCCCGGTGCTCTTTCGGCGCATTCAGTACTCCGTCCGCATTGTCGAGCTGGCGCTCAGCACCAGGCCCGGCCCGGCGGCATTCGAGATGATGGCCGTCATCGGCGAATAGAGGAATGTGATCTTCACCGTCACCGAGTGGTTTCCGGTCAACCGGCGCCGGCTACCATCGGGCTGAAGCGTCCCGGGTGTGAGCCAGATGTAGCCGGTGTTGGCCGCGGTCGGGGTGCTGGCTGAGCCCGGGGTGGTGCAGGTCGGAAGACACGGGTCTTCGGTGAGGATCATGCCGCCGCCGCCGATCTTGGCGAGTGTGGCGTTGACGATGAGGGTATCGGGCGGTGAGCTCGAGTAGTTCGAGCGAAGCACCATCTGGCGCGCGCCCTCGTGGGCTGCTTCCGCGATGTTGATATAGATCGCGATGGCTCGTCCGAAGTCGAATATGCCCATCACCAGCAGGAACAGGAGTCCGGATAGCAGGGCGAACTCGACCATCGCCTGGCCGGGCGAAGCTGGACGCGGGCGGGTTGCCGGCATCAGTAGTTAGGCCTCATCTGCACGGCGACGTTCATGGTCACCGGGTTTCCCACCAGGTTCTGGAGGAGGGGGGTGTAGAGCTGGAAGTTGTACTTGACGATGACATTCACGTAGTAGGCACTGTTCTGCCCGGCGTTCCAGAGGTCGACCCGGTTGTTGTTGTTCGGACAACCGATCGTCGACATCGACTGGTCGTGGGGCGGGCAGATCTGAATCGAGGCGGGGGTGATGCCAGTACCCTGCAACTCCGTGTTGACGGCGCCGACGATGGCGTCATCGGTCTGGACTGGGCAGGTCGCGTAGCTGTTGCTGGAGGTGCAGGTGGGCGTCAGTGGCCCGACGTAGATATTAAGGATCGCCGTCCGGGCCCCCTCACGGGCGGCATTGGTGATCGAGACCTGGTAGTAGTAGGCGCGCCCGAAGTCCAGCAGGCCAAAAGTGAGGAAGGCCAGCACCGGGAGTACCAGCGCCATCTCCACCAGTGACTGGCCGGCGCGTCGCCTGACGGGGCAGCGTGTCATGGCTTTGTTACCTGGCCCGCGGCCTCGAACGGCCTATCGGCCTACAGCAGATAACGCAAACGGTAATGGGCCGCATCGGTAATCGAGATCACGGCTCATTACGGGTCGCGTTACGACTTCGTGGGCCCGCGTCGCGGCCTGATGAACACCCGTTTTTGAACGTATGTTCCGTATTGCGCGGGTTGGCGGCCGGGCCGTAAGCTACGCCAGCGACCTGTCAGAAAGCCAGTTAGAGAAGGAAACGACTCTAATCGGTCGCTGACGAGGGGACCGCAAGGTCCTCACTCTCGAGCCGTGAGGCTCGAGGGCCTGGCCCGCAAGGGCTGGGGAGTCGGTTGTCGCAAGACGGCCGGTTCTGTCAGTGACGAAGGTCTGGCCCGCAAGGGCTGGACTGGGCGGCGGGATGAAGGCTCGCTGGGTAAAACCGGTGAGTTGTAAACCGTAACGACGGGTCGCATTATTTTTGCTAGGCGGGCTTGAGCGCGACCGGGCGCCACCGCGAGCCTCCCACCAGGCCGACCGCGGCAATGGTCGGCAGAAGCACGGCCATCATGACGATCCCGACGGCACCGAACCCCGGGCCGTCAAGAAGAATCCCGGCGATCAAGGCTCCAATAGATGATATGGACGCGCTGGCGAAGTCTGTGAAGCCCAGCGCCGCGCCGCGCTCGCTGGCGGAGGTGAAGTCGGAGATGACCGCCGTCACACCCAGGTAGAGCCCGGACCAGCCAAGCCCGACCAGGAACAGCCCGAGACCGCTCAGGATCGGGTGGGATGCGATCCCGGTGATGCCGGCCCCAACAAACAGGAGCGTGCCAGCCGTCACCAGCCCCCGTTTTCGACCGCGGCGATCGAGAAAGGCGCCCCACACCGGTGAGAAAGCGAACATCCCTGCGAAGTGGGAACTCAGCACGACCGCGATGGCGGCGACCTCAACCCCGCGCCGGGTGTAGGCCACCGCCGAGATGCCCATGATCGAGTACATGGCCGTCTGTCCTGCCGCCATGGCCAGCACCGCAGCCCTAATTGGGGCTAGCTTCAGGAGTGAAGCCAGAGGCCGTCGTACGGCAGAGCCGATCGGCCGGGGGGCCATGTCTCTCGGATCGGGGCGGAGCAGGAGCACGCAGGCGAAGGCCACCAATGAAGTTGCCGCCACCACGAACCAGGAACGGGCGAAAGCATCCTGGAGCGCTGACGACGTTGTGAGGGCCCGGGCCAGGTTAACGAGCTGCGGTCCCCCGATCGCCCCCACGGTTCCGGCGGCCAGGAGGTAGCCGACCGCTACTCCCCGCCTCTGCGGTGGATACATGTCCGCAACGGCGCCCCGACTCAGAAGCGCGGAGCCCATGCCGAAGCCACCGATCACGGAGGCGCCCAGCAGGCCGGCTGCCGACCCGCTGAGCACCGAAAACGCGGCTGCCAGACTGCCCAGGCACAGAAGTCCGTGGGCCGCAGCCAGCCCCGGGCGCCGGCCGAAGCGGTCCATGGCCAACCCGGTGACCTGGGCGCCGGTCGCGAAGGCGAGCGCCCACAGTGCGAACATCAGCCCGCTGAGGCTCGCGTGCCCGGTCAGGCGGGCTGCCGCAATCGGCCCGGCCGCGACGAATACGCCGGCGGTCAGCCAGATTGATGCCTGGGCGATGGCGAGTAGCGCGGTATGATGCCGGACAATCTGGGCCCTCGAAGAGTCGGTCATCTCCACCGGCCAATCATTCTGGAGAATCGTGAGCTCCCCCGGCAGGAGAGGGAAACCCTAAGATCAGATTGACCCGGATGGAAGCCTCGAACTCTGCACGATTT
>Ga0209160_1003084_pt1 | contig 13718 bp, 8 predicted proteins | sample GraSoiAngelo_153_FD_186167 | JGI IMG/M metagenome (GOLD analysis project Ga0209160, IMG submission 186167) | Grasslands soil microbial communities from the Angelo Coastal Reserve, California, USA - 14_1009_12_40cm (SPAdes) (version 2) | ecosystem: Environmental > Terrestrial > Soil > Grasslands ...
GAAGTCCATCGTCGCCGCGAACGGCTTCTCTGCCCGGGTCGCCTTGGAGATCCGCTCCGCGGCAATGTGCTTGATGTAGCTCTGGCCCTTTCCGATCGCGTCGATCTTCCGCTGGTCGATGTCGAAACCGATGACGGCGAAGCCCTTTTCGCCAAATGTCAGGGCGAGCGGGAGGCCGACGTACCCCAACCCGCAGATGCCGACCACCGCGTTCTTCGCGATGATCCTCTCGAGAAGCGTCGGCTCTTTGACCTGGAGCATCTCTCTCCCCAATTTCCCGTCCGGGCTTCGGGGCAGCGGCCTTCCGGGCAACCGCCCAGTCCAATTCCGTTCACGTTAATCATTGCTCACGCTGTCCGCAGAAAGAGCACGGCAGCGAACAGCCGCGCCGGAGCGAACCCCGCAGCCTCGATCTCGACGCAGCGCGCCGCCTTCGTCTCTGCGTAACCGGGTGAAACGTCGGTGCGGGAGACCCGCAGATTCCACGGCAGCGTGGCCCCGAACGCGAGCAAGGCCCTGCCGGCGACGACCACGCAGCGCTGCGGGTCATACCCGGACGTCAATCCCCCCTCGCCCAGCGCGGCGAGCCGTGCTCTCTCGCCGGCCGTAGCTTCGCGCTCGATGACGTCTTCATGCGGTACGTACCACCGCGCCTGGAAGACGTGCTCGCCGTGGCCGCGCAGCTCGTCGATGAACGCCGCGCAGCCAGGTCCGAGCGCCGCAACACGGCGGTGCAGCACCCCCGCCCGCTCGTAGCCGCGATGCTCGCCGGCCGCGATCTCGAATCCCCCGCGATGCTCCAGGCGGCTGATGCGCGCCCGGGCCGTGTCCGGCAGCGCGAACAGCCGCCCCGGGACGATCCGGTTCTGCTCGAGTCCGTCGACCTGCACGGTGCTGTGTCCCGCGGTCCCCCGGCGGGCGTTCCTCTCCTGCGGGTCGCGCGCGTACACGTACGTGCCGCGGTCGGCGACGACGTCGAACGAGCCGAAGCTCAGCTCCACGGAGTTCTTGTCGTTGTGCGCGTGACCGCCGGTGCCTCCCTGCCCGTTCGGCCCCGCGCTCAGGCAGAGCCAGCCGTCGCCGCAGCGAAGCACCGCCACTCCAGCGTCCGCCAGCAGCACGCTTTCCGGCTGCGGCTCCGCCAGGAACGAGCGAGCCGCCGGGATCCACGTCCACTCCGGCGCACCGTGGTCGGAGAGGAACGACGCGTCCAACGCGCTGCGCGGCGCGAGCGGGAGCGCGCGGCAGGAGTCGAGGTCGCCGATCTGCGGCATCTCCCCGGAGGGCTTCAGCGTGGATGCCAGGCTGCGGAACAACCCGCGCACCGCTTGCTCGACGCGCTGCGGGACCGCCAGATCTGCGGTGCGCGCCGCCAGCGCTGCGGCGAGGAACATCTCCGCGCAAAGCCGCTGGTACCCGGTCGAGGACTCGAAGTGCGTGCCGTCGGCGCGGCACTGCCGCGGGATCTCGTCCCACAGCCTGCGCGCGAACAGATCGTGCCAGCGCCGCAGCTCGGGAAAGAGGGCGCCAACCACGACCAGGCCGGCGAGGTCCGCGGCATAGTGGTTGGTCCGGATGGCGCCGGTCTCCTCGAGGTGGCCGGCGACGTACGCGCAGTGCTCCTCGAGAAATTCGAGGAGGAAACCGGGATCGACCGCGTCCTGGACCAGCCCGTAGGTGAGCGCCACCGTCATCGCGCGCAGGCTGACCTCCATCGCGCACGCCCACTGCACGCCCATCCCTCTGGCGTTGGCCTCGCGAAACTGGCGCACGGTCTCCCCCCAGGCGCGCGCCCAGGATGGATCGCTGGTGAGCCGGAAGGCCTGTCCGAATCGCCAGAGTTGCGGCAGCCTCCCCACCTCCCACATCACCTTGGCGTCCGCGCCCCGCTGGAAGGGGTCGACGCGTTCTCCCGGGACCGACGGGTCGTATCGGACGGCGGGCACGAACGGGTCGCGGTGGTAGTCGATGGGGACGCCGCAGCGCTTGAGCTGGCCGAACAGCCGCAGCTCGCCCCCTAGCGCCGCCTGCGCCTCGCGCAGGATCTCATCCGCCGCATTCGCGGGTGACAACTCGTGCGCCAGCAGAGCCGGCCGCCGCTGGGCTGGCGCCAAGGCCCTGCGGCGATGGGGGACTTCGAAGAGGAATGGCTTTCCGCGCAGCAGCGCCCTTCGCGCCCGGACAGCCAGCGCGCGCACGATCTCGCGCGGCGGTATCGTCTGCGCCAGATAGCCGTAGTACTCCAGGTCCATCAGGCCGCCTTCTTGCGGGCGACCAGCGCGGCGCAGACGATCTCCTGCATCTCGGCGACGCGCGCTTCCCATCCTTCGCCCCTCACCTGCGCGGCCCGCACCTCGCTCGGACCCGGTCCCGCGGCGATCGCGGCAGCGATCTCGCGCACCACGCCATCGACGTCCTTGCCGATGCGGCACACGCCGAGACGCTCGACTTCCGGGATCGCGGTGGACACCACCGGCAGGCCCGCCGCCAGGTATTCGCGGACCTTGAGCGGATTCGCGGCGAGCGTCAGCTCGTTCACCTTGAACGGCATCAAAGCGACGTCGAACGCCTTGGCGTACCCCGGCAGGTCCGCGTAGGGCTTGCGGCCGAGCACGCGGATGTTGTGCGCGCCGTCCAGCGGCTTCGTGTTCGTGTTGGTGTCGCCGAGCAGCACCACCGTTCCGCCGGAGAAGGCGTCCGCCACGTGGCGGATGAGCGGCAGATCGACCCAATCCGCGATCAGTCCCCAGAACCCGATGATCGGGCCGGGAGCGCCTTTCAGATCGTCCGGAATCGTCGTCGCCGCGGAGAATGCCCTGGCGAAATGCTCGAGGTCCACCCCGTGCTGGACCAGGTGGGCATTGGAGTTCACGCGCGCCTTGTCCGCGCGCAGATTCTCCGACGAGCAGAGCACCACGTCGCTCTTGAGCAGCAGCCGGCGCTCGAGCTCGCGGATCTCCTGCGCCGGAGCGTCGCTGAAGGCGCTGAACTCGTCGACGCAGTGGTAGACCACCAGCGATTCACCGAGGGTGCCGGAGACCGGCGCCGAGCTGGGCAGAAAGCTCCAGGAGATCACGTCCTCGAAGCCAAGCTGCTGCATCGCGCGCTCGATCTGCACCTTGAGCAACGCCCCATTGGCCGCCCGGACCAGCTCGCTGCCGTAGAAGGGAATCGCGAGCGGCGTGAGCACCCAGATGTTCGGGTGGCGTTCGCGCAGGCCTTGCATAGCGCCGGACAGCTTCTTCAGCATCCGCTTCGCGTCACGGGCGGTGGCCGTCGGGCGCCGGTTTCCGATGCTGTTGACCCAGAGCACGCGGTTCTGCCGGGAGAGGATCCTCATGGCGTGCATCTTGGACAGCGGGTCGCCGTCCCAGTCGTTGGAGAAGCAGACGATGTCACGCCCCCGCAGTGCGCCCATCCCGGTTCCTGCCTTTCGCTGCGCAATCTGGACCGCCGGCGCGGGCGCACGGCCCACGCCCACCTCGAACCGCTTGCGCCAGAGCTCGAGGACCCAGAGCGCGTACAGCTCCTCCTTGCGGTCGGTCCTGCCCCGCAGGTGTTCGTCGAGCAGCCGGCGGACGGCCTTCTCCCCGAATCGCGCCCGCGCCAGCGAGTCCGCCGAGAGCAGGGCGTCGCGCACGGGGCCGTGGAGCTGCCTGCGGAACCAGTTGGCGACGGGCACGGTGAAGCCACGCTTGCCGGGAGCGGTGCATTCCGCCGGCAGCCGCTCGCGCGCGGCTTCCCGGAGCAGCCACTTCCCGACGCCGGAGCGGAGCTTCGCGCGGGCCGGAAGCCCCGCGGCCCACTCGATCAGGCGGTGGTCGAGGAAGGGCACCCGCAGCTCCTGCGAGGTGGCCATGGTCATCTTGTCCGCCTTCATCAGCAGATCGTCCGGCAGCCAGATGCGCCGGTCGAGCTCCAGCATCCGCTCGAGCGGGGGCAGCCCCTCGGTCTCTGCCCACTCCTGCGCGAGCCGCTTCACCAGCCGCTCGCTGACGCGCGCTGCGGGGAGCCCGGTGAGGCGGGCCTTCTCGTCGTCGGTGAAGGCCACCGACACGCCCCGGTAGCGCCGCTCGAGCGGCTGCGTGGCCCAGCGCAAGTACTTGCGCGCCTTGGGATGGCGCACGAACGGCAGCGCCGCCGCGGCCAGGGGAGAGACCGCCCTGAGCTGCTCCATCCAGAGCATCGTGCGGTAGACGGGATAGCCGGCGAGCACCTCGTCCGCGCCTTCGCCGGAGAGGACGACGATCACCTCTTCCCGCGCGCGCTTCGAGAGATAGTAGAGCGGCACGCAGGCCGCGTCCGCGATGGGCTCGTCCATGTGCCAGACGAGATCGGGCAGGAAGCGGTGGAAGTCTTCCGCGGTGACCACCACCTCGCGGTGCTCGGTGCCGAGAGCGCGAGCCACCCGGCGGGCCTGGTCCAGCTCGGAGCTGCCGTCGTCCGCGAGGTAGCCGACGGAGAATGACTTCACCCCGCCCTCGCCCCGCTCCCTGCGCAGATCGATCAGCTGCGCGGCGATGCAGCTCGAATCCAGGCCCCCGGAAAGGAAGACCCCGAGGGGCACGTCCGACATGAGCCTGGCCTCGGTGGCGTCCCTCAGGCGCGTCCAGAGCTCGCGCGCAAGCTCGTCGTCGGTGCGCGGATCGGTCTCGTCGGGGAACTCGCACTTCCAGTAGCGCCGGATCTTCAGCGCGCCGTCTTCGTATACCGCGCAGGAAGCGGGAGGCAGCTTCTGGATGCCGGCGAACATCGTCAGCGGCGCCGGCACGTACCGGGCGCTCAGGTAGAGGTCCAGGGCTTCGTCGTCCAGATCGCGGGGAACGGTCTCGTCGCAGAGCAGCGACTTGATCTCCGAGGCGAACAGCAGCCGCTCGCGGCCGAGATGGTAGTACAGCGGCTTCTTTCCTAGCCGGTCGCGGGCGAGGAAGAGGCGCTGTCTGCGCGCGTCCCAGATGGCGAACGCAAACATGCCGGCGAGCCGCTCGGGGAGCGCCTCGCCCCATTCCTCGTAGCCGTGCACCAGCACCTCGGTATCGCAGCGCGAGCGGAAGACGTGGCCCTTCGCGATCAGCTCCTCTCGCAGCCCGAGATGGTTGTAGATCTCGCCGTTGAAGGTGACGGTGAGGGTCCCGTCCTCGTTGTGCATCGGCTGGGCGCCATTCTGCGAAAGGTCGATGATCGAGAGGCGGCGGTGACCGAGCGCCGCCGGGCCGCTGCGGAAGTGCCCGCTCCCGTCGGGTCCCCGATGCGCGATGACCTCCGTCATCCGGCGCAGCAGCGTCTCGTCGGCGAGACGATCCTTGTCGCGATTCACGAAGCCGCTGATGCCGCACATGCAGTCACTCCGTAGAGCGAGAGAATCCTTTGCAGGCCGTCAGACGTGACCGCCGGCTGCTGCGCGCCGGTCTCCGCCGAGGAGGCGACCAGGGCCTCCGCCAGCGCGGCCGCGTCGCCCGGCGGGACCAACCGCACCTCTGCCGGACGGTGGCCGACGGAGGTGGCGACGACGCGCCGGCCGAGGGCCAGCGCTTCGCGCACGCTCACGGAATCTCCGTCCGCCAGCGTGGGCCGCACGAACACGTCGCAAGCGGCCATCAGCGCCAGCGCCTGCGGACGGTGCAGCTCGCCGAAGGCGTGCACCCCCGCGTCGCGCACGGAATCGCTGCCTGGACCGTAGAGCGCGAGCGCCGCATCCGGAAGCTTCACCCGGACCTCCGCGAACGCCCGCAAGAGGACCTCCTGGCCGTACTCGCGACGGGGCGCGGTCATCGCGCAGTAGAGCGGCGCCGCTTTCGCGCGCAGGCCGGCGAGCCCATCCGGCGGCGTACCCGGCTGGATGAATTCGTGCGAGAACGCCGGGACCACCTCGATGTCCCGGACGCCGCATCGGGCAAGCGCCTGGCGGATCGGCGCGCTCACCGCGATCACGCGGGCAAATTGGGCCAGCACGCTCCGCGCCATCGCCCCCCGCGCCGGATTCTCGAGCAGCCAGTCGGGGCCGAGACCTGAGTGGAGCGTGATCAGCGCGCCGCCGGAGAGCCGGCCCGCCGCCGCGCAGGCCTGGGCGAGCATCCACGACTTCGCATTCGCGCCGTTGGTATGGACGTGGACGCGGTAGCCGACCGCCGCGCGCGAGAAGAGCAGCGCGGAAAACCGCGGTACGCTCCCGGCGGGGATGACGCCCTGCGCCGGAAGCTGACCCTTGCCGATGTCCAGCACGAGACAGGTAGCGCCCCGCGCGCGCAGCGCACGGAAAAGTTCTTCCACATGCGTGGCGATGCCGCCGTTCGGAGGCGGATAGTCCCCCACGAGGAGAACGCGGGTATCTCGCGGCGGCGTCATGCTCGGGGCAATTGTGCAAATGTCAGGCCCGCTGCAGTCGTCTCGGAGCGGGAATGTAGATGCCCGCGTACGGCTGTGCCGGTACTCGGGAGATCGCCGCGTAGCACCGCGCCAGCTCCTGCGCGATGGCGCGCGGCGCCGTCAGCTCCAGCGCGGCTTTCTGCGCGTTCTCGCCCACCTTCTTGGCACCGGCCGGGTCATCGACCACCTGGGCCAGCCGGGCGGCGAGGGCCACCGGAGCGCGCGGCGGCACGAGCCATCCCGTGCGTCCCTCCCGGATCCAGGTCGGGTGCGATCCGATCGCCGTCGCCACCACGGGCGCACCCGCCGCGAGCGCCTCCGGAACCGGATCGGGCGAGCTGCCCGTCCGGCTGGGGGCGATCACGGCTGCCGCCCGGCCGAAAACCGAAGGGAGCTGCTCCAGGCAGACCGCGTGCACCACCACTCGGTTGGACATGCCGGCAGCCGCGGCCTGCTCCCGGAGCCGGGACGCCTCCACGCCTTGGCCGGAGATCAGCAGCTTCAATCGCGGACGCGTGCGCGCGAGCGAGAGGAACGCGAGCAGGAGATCCTGATGCCCGCGGTCGGGGCCGTCGCAGGGAGATGCGGCGACCACCCAGCGGATCGCCGGATCGAGCATCGGCGGAAAGACGGCGGCGGCACGGCGGTCCTCGTCGATGTCGAGGATGCTGCGGAGCACGCAGGTGGTGGGCGCGGGCGCGCCGGCAGCGAGCAGCGCCTCGCGCACCGCTGCGCCGCCGCAGAGCGTACGCGTGGCCAGACGCGCCGCACGCGCGGTGAGAGAGCCGAGATCGGCGCGGGAGACCTGCAGCAGGACGGGAATGTCGAGCAGCTTCGACACCAGCGTCGCTTTGAGGTGGCCCTCGCGGGCATGCACGACGGCAGGGCGCAGGCGATAGAGCTCCGCCGTCAGCTGCACGACGCTGTCGCCGGGCATTCCTTCCAACCGGTATCCGTGCTCGCGCAGCGACTCCGCGACGCCGCGGTCCACCGAACCCACGAACGCGATCTTCCGGACCAGGTTCCGCATCTCGCCTCCCACGACGACGTCCCGGCAAGGGAGCGCCCGCTTGGAAAGGTGGGGAGCAGTGGCGGCGCGGGCAACTGCTCGGTGGCGCATGGCGTCGATGTCCGCGGCGTCTTGGAGCGGACGTTTCTCAGATGGGTGCTGCCGTCACTCCCAGGAGCACCCTGCGCACGCGCGTCAACGGCGATCCTTCGCCGGGTATCAAGGCGATCACGGCCAGGTACACCGCGCAATACAGCGTCCCCGCCGCGCAGAGCGCGAGAAACGGGCGCGGCCCGGCAACCGCCATCCCCGAGATCAGCAGGGCGGGAACGGACGCCGCGAGCGAAGCGCAGGCGATCACCGCGAGCTGCCCCCAGGGCAGCACCTCGCGCCAGGCGAGCGAGAACTCCCGGCGGACCCGGTCCAGCATCACCAGCCGAACCGCCGACTCGGCGAGCGCGTGGCCCGTGATCGCCCCCACCATGCCGAAGAGATTCAGCCCGATGAGCACCGCGGGAACGGTGAGCAGCAGCCGTCCGAGGAAAGCGCGGAACAAGTACCTGGTGTGACCCATCGCGCGCAGTGCCCCGTCGAGCGGGAGCGCCGCCAGCGGCGTCACCAGGATGGCGACGCGGAAGATGGGAACGCTCGGGTCGTAGACGTGCGTGAAGAGCGCGGGGATGAACAACGGCGCCGCCGCGACCATCCCGGCGGTGAAGGGGAAGAACACCGCCGCGAGACGGAGATTCGCGTCGTGGAAGAGCAGGGCGCGGTCTTCGGGGGCGCCGGGCTGCGCGAAACGGACCTGCAGGATGTCGCTGATGGGCGCATAGAGCAGGTTGACGATCGGCAGCTGGAAGCAGCCCTGCGCGTAGATGGCGAAAGTGGCCGCATCCACGCTCCAGCCGACCGCCCATTGGTGGAACGTCCGCTGCGGAATCTCGAGCAATATGGCGGCCCCGAACGGCAGCGCGTACGCGAGCTGCTCGCGCAGGAGCGTCCAGTCGATCTGCGGACGGCCGCGGCGGAAGAAGAACCAGCACTGCAGCCCGAACCGCACCGCGCCGTGCAGGACGTAAGCCCAGAAGAACCCGTGCAGCCCGAGCCCCAGCAGGAGTGGGACGACGCTCGCGCCCACCCGCACGGCGTCGGAGAGAAAGATGATCCACGCCGCCGTGCGCACGCGGCCTTCCGCGGTCAGCGAGATTTCCAGAGGCGCGGCGGCGATCATCAGCCAGGTCATCAACGCCATCGGGAGGGCGAACGTGGCCAGCTCCGGATTGGCGAACTGGCGCGCGACGAGGAAACGGCTGCCGTAGAGCGCGGCGGCGCAGACTGCGCCCAGGCTGACGAGGGCGATGGACGCCTGCGTCAGCCAGGCGGACTCGCGACCGTCCTTGCGGGGAAGGAAATAGTAGAGGCTCTGCGCCAGCCCGAGCTGGAGCATGAAATAGGCGGTGGTGACCACCAGCCAGACCTGCTTGTAGGTGCCGAACTCGGCCTGCGGTAACAGGCGGGTGAGGATGAGCGGCAGCGCGAATCCTACGACCGCCGCGCCGGCGCGGCCCAGCATCAGTGGCCCGGCCTGTTTGAGAATCCCTCCGGGCCTGGCCATTCCTAACCGTGCGCGGAGATGCCCTGCTCCGCGTCCGCCCTCCCGGCGGTGCCGAAGTTCGTCGGCCGCGCGCCCATCACCGGCTTCTGCACCGCGAGCATCCCGAACGTGTCGTCGAACTGGCAGGCGATCAGCGGCTTCGAATAGAGGCCGAGCACCCCCGCGGACGAGCCCTCCCAGAGCACCTTGCGCTTGAGCGCAAACGGGTCCACGCCCGGGGCGTTCGGCATGTCCTCGGTGGTCACCGCGCTGATGAAGCCCTCCGCCTTGAGCGCCTGCGCGACGCCGGCGCTGTAGTACCCGTTGCAATAGGCGAAGTGCTTGACCGGCTTCTTCAAGCCTTTCTCCAGCGCCGCCTTGCACTGCGCGATCTCGCGTCGGGCGTCGTCGAGGCGCTGGTTGGTCAACACCGTATGCTCGGCGGTATGCGCTCCGGTGACGATGCCCTGAGCGTCCATCTCCCGCAGCATCTCCCAGCTCATGGGCAGCTCGCCTTCCTGCGGCCGCCAGGAGGAGAGGCCGAGGCGATCCTCCAGCGCATCGGCGAGCTTCAGCAGACCGGGAGTGGGACGGCGCGCGATCAGGCGCTCCAAGGCGACCTGCGGCTCTGCGTTTCCCTCGAAGGCGTCGATCAGCCAGCGCTCGCCGGGATTGCCGACGCCCACGGCCATGGGCCCTATGCCGCGGGCCTGCATCCGGCGCAGCGCCGCGAAGAGGCGGTCGTGTCCGAGGCGCCGTTCGGTGCCGACCAAGGCGGAAGGAACGTAGACGACGCCCGGGATGCGCAGATCGCGCAACACCGGGAACGCGTGCCGGTAGACGTCGCGGTAGCCATCGTCGAAAGTGACCACCGCCACGTCGCGCGCGGCCTGCCGGGTTCCGTCGAGCACGGAGAGGGCATCGTCGAGCGAGACCACCTCATGGCTCTCTTGAAGCACCTCGAGATGGCTCCGGAACGTCCTCTGTTCGATGTTCAGCGTGTGCAGCGAGCGCTTGGCCTCCTGCGCGAAGTCGGCCACCACCCGGTGGTAGCTGAGGATCAGGACCCGTCGCCCTCCGACCGCCCGGCGCTGGACGGCCGAAAGAAGCTCGCGCGCCCCCGAATAGTGCAGTGCCAGCGCCGCGGCTCCCTTGCCGACACGGCGCGCCAGCTGGATCGCACCCTGGATGAGCCGGTCCATCTCCGCCCTCCCTCGCCCCACCGCCGCAAAATGTGCATCGGCGGCGCTCAAGGCTCCTGTACGATTCTGAACGCCGCGGCGAGTCGATTTTCTCCTGGCGGCAGGGGCGCGCGGAGGATTCGCCGGACCTTGCGCAACGCGCCCAGTGCGCGCCGCGGCAGGGTCGCCTTCACTGCCTCTCGCGCGAATATCTTGCCGCCGAGCGCGGCCCGGGCGGCGCGGCCGCGTGCACCGCGCCAGAGGCGCACCTGGATGGTCCAGCGCTCGCCGCGCGACCATTCCGCCTTGTAGCCTTCATCCCCGCGGAGGAAGTCGAACTCGTGGACCCCTTGCGCGAACGAGTCCTGGACCGTGCGCGCCAGCAGTACCAGCCCGACCGACTTGCATGCCCAGCGCGGCTCGTAACCGGACTGGTAGTAGTAGAACTTCCCGCGATGCACGACGCCGTAGACGGAAGCGACCGGCCGCCGCGCCGCGTACAGCGTGTACATGCGCAGCATCCCCGCCTCGGCCAGCCGCTGCGAAGCCTCGCGATGGAAGTCGTCGTGCCGCGCGTCGGTGAGGCCGTCGGAGCCTCCTTCCACCGCCCAGCGGGCGCGGTGGAGCTGCAGGAACTCCTCGGTTGCCTTCAGCGCCTCCTCCGCGGTGCGCGCGCAGCTCACGGAGACACCGGGCTGGCGGTAGAGCCATTTCTCGCGCCGGCGCAGATTCTCCCGGCGGCCGAGCCCCTGCAGATATTGCTCCCAGGTGCCGGACAGCGGGATGTAGGGGCAGACGAACCGGACGCGGCCGTCGCGCACCACGGAATTGGTCGCGCGGCCCGGCGGCAGACGCTGCGCGAGTTGCATCGCGGTGAAGCCGTCGCGCAGGAGGCCGTCGAGATCGCAGACGTCCCAGGGCAGCTCCATCAGCTTCGCCAGGCAGTGCTCGAGGACTTCGCGCTCGCGCCCGGGGTCCGCCAGCACGTCGAGGTAGTCGCACCCCGTGTCTCCGTCGCCGAGGAAGGCGAGGCGGCGCACGCCGATCCCGCCCAGGCGCACCCGCTCGATGAAGAGCGGCAGAAGCCCGATCAGCCGTCCGGACTCGCGCACGCACAAGGTGGCGAGCTCGCGGCCCTCGCCGAACTGGTTCCACCAGGGGAGGAGCCATTCGGGCCCGAGGAACATGGTGCCGGCGCGCGCTCTCTCGTTCAGGGCCCGCCATTCGTCGACGCCAGGGGCGCCGACTCGCGTCTCGATCGGCGTAACCTCGATCATCGGCGCCTCGCTCACCGGAGCAGCTCCCGGACGCCGCTCGCGACGTGCTCCGCATCGGCAGGAGAGAGGTCCTGGTGCACCGGCAGCTCGAGGATGTGCTCGCGCAAACGATCCACTTCGGGGAAGAGGCCGGCGGGAACGGCAGGGTGGCGCACGCGCCAGAAGTCAACGGTCTCCACGCCGCGGGCCAGCAGACGGGCCATGGCCCCGGCCTTGTCCTCGATCGCCATCGGGTAGAAGAGCGGGCAGACGCCCGGCTTCAGCTCGCCGGTGACGGGCGGGGCGACGTCCCGCAGCATCGCATAGAGCAGGAAGTAGTTCCGCCGCCGGCGTTCCACGATGGAGGCGGTGTCCTGGTTGCGCAGCACCAGGTGGCTCGCCGCGCTCATCCCCAAGTCGACGTCCTCGATGTTGAAATGCTGGGTGCCGATGGAGACGCGCTCGACGTTCGCGCGGCGGACGAACCAGCGGCTGGCGTTCCGCAGGGCCTCGCGCGTCCGCCGGCCCACCTCGCCGGTGCGCAGCTCGAGATTCGAGAGCATGCTGCCGATCAGGTGGGAGGCCGTGCTCGGGACCGGCGGCGGCGTCACCGGCGGGAGGAGGTCCAGGTTGTTGGCATGCTCGCCGCGGGCGAGGAGCGCTCCGCCGTTCGGCACCGGAATCGTCTTGTACAAGCAGAAGATGGATACGTCGCCGAAGGACCCGAGCGGCTTCTCGCCGTCGCGCGAGAGCAGCGCGAGCGCGCAGTCCTCGATCACCGGAACGCGCAGCTCGTTCGCCAGGTACCGGGCCGCGTGCATGTCCTGCGGGAATCCGGCGTAGTGGATCACGTAGAGGGCGGCCGCGCCCGCGGACTTTGCCCGGGCATCGTCGAAGTCCGCGCGCATCTGGGCGTCCACGCGGAAGAAGACTGGCTGGACGCCGGCGGCGAGCAGCGTCTCCAGCTCGACGCCATGATGGTACGCCGGCATCAGCACTTTCTTGCCGGCGAGCCCGAGCAGCTGGACCGCATCCCAGACCGCGTTGCGCGCGAAGTAGCGATAGCGCAGGCCGGGTTGGTCGAAGGGAAACACCAGTGGGACCGTGGCCGCGATCCGCGGGAACAGCATGTGCGGCCAGGTCGTCTGCATGCAGGGCACGGTTCGCTTGGGAGGAGGCGCCTTCTCTCCCCGGCCTTCCGCCACCCGCAGCCGCTGCGCCGTGTTCTTCATGTCACTTCCTCATGAGGGCGCGCAGGATGGGCCAGCCGACGAAGCGCGCCTGATGCACCAGCTTTCCCGCCGGCGTGGGCCGGAAGATGGTGAGCCACAGATGCGTCCTCAACTGGCTCTCCCAGTCGAGCTTCCAGTCCATGCAGGGACCGAGGAAGTCGAACTCGGTCAGCCCGCGCGAGCAGGAGTCGCGGATCGCCTCCGAGACCATCTGCTGACCGGGCGAGTACTCGTGGAGCGATTCGTCGTAGCCGATCTTGACCAGGTAGTGGCGCTTCTGGTGAAGCAGGCTGAGGTGCGCGGCGATCGGTTTGCCTTTCAGTGTGAGCGTACCGAGGGCGAGGGCGCCGCGCCTTGCGGCATCGCGCGCGATCTGCGTGTAGAAGCCGACCAGCTCCGGACGCTGCGCAATGGCGGTGCCGTCCCGGCCCTTCCAGCCGCCGGCCTCGATCTCGTAGAGGTCGGCGAGGGCCGTGTCGACCGCGCTCCCGTCCTTCGCGTCGGCGAGCGTGTACTTCACCTCGCCCAGTTCGGCGAGCCGCCGCCTCCGGCGGCGCAGGTTCTGGCGGAACTTGCCGTCGAGCGCCGCTTCCACCCCCTCGTAGCTCTGCGGAAGCGGCAGGTAGGGAGAGCGCAGCGAGACCCACAGTCCGCAGGGATGGCCCGCTTCTTCCGCCCAACCGCGCAGCCTCCACTCGGGCGCGCCCGCAGGCAGATCCCGCAGGCGCAGGCGGTCCCATCCGGGCGCTTCGCGAATGCCCTCCCAGATCAGCCGCAGCGCCTCTTCACCCCGCCGGCCGAGGAGGACGCCGCCGCGCTGCGAGTGGTCGTTGACCGGCGTATGCCAGGTGGTCATGGGAACCAAGCACGTATCGGCGCTCCGCTCCCGCGTCTCGACCAGCGGCACCGCCGCGCAGATCTCGCGGCCGGCGCGGGCCACGAAGGTCCGCAACGTCGCGCCCGGAGCGAAGTTCTCGATGAAGGCCCGCAGCCACTCGTGCCGGAGCATGGGCTCGTCGCGCGGCCCGCGCGCGAGCGCCGCGTTCCACTCCCGCTCGAGCTGCAGGAAGGCGTCGCGGC
>Ga0209160_1003085_pt1 | contig 13718 bp, 10 predicted proteins | sample GraSoiAngelo_153_FD_186167 | JGI IMG/M metagenome (GOLD analysis project Ga0209160, IMG submission 186167) | Grasslands soil microbial communities from the Angelo Coastal Reserve, California, USA - 14_1009_12_40cm (SPAdes) (version 2) | ecosystem: Environmental > Terrestrial > Soil > Grasslands ...
GGTAGACCATTCGCAAACCCCTTCTATACGACGAAAACCCCCGCCGGACCAGGGTCCGGCGGGGGCTCGCGTGTGGCCAGGGGACGTCGGCCCCGGGGGGGCCCGGTCAGGCGCCCAGAGAGCCCGCCGGGGCGAACAACGCGTCGAATTGCTGGAACGTCGTCGCGATCGCGTCGAAGATCGCGTGCAAGGCGGTGAGATCGTCTGCCGTGAGCTCCTGACCGCCGCCGCCCGCGAAGGTGATTGAGCCATCCGTCTCCGTGATCGTGGCGTAGATACCGCCATCGACCAGGACGGTAAGGGTCGCCGATTCGCCGAGGGTGGTCAGGTCCAAGGTCTGGGTGCCCGTCACGGTCACGACTTCCGAGCCGAACTGCAGGCGGAAGTTGATGGCGAGCCGCAAGGTGTTCTGGTCGGGCGCCGTGAGAGTCATTCTCAGGCGGACGTGCGCGTCCGCTGCATTCACATCGAATCGGATGTCGAAGGTGGCGCTGCCACTGGTTTCGCCGATGGCGGCGTTGAAGTCCAACCGCTCGATCCCATCCGTGATGAAGCCGACCACGGCTGCGGTGGCGGTGCCGACCCCCAGCGTCACACTAACGGCGTAATCGAGGTAGGTGACCGGCGGATCCGTCGTCGTGCCCACCACGAGGACGTGCAGCGTCTGGGTATTGCCACTGCTCTCGTCCATGAGGTCGGCGTAGCCGATGGGCTGTGCCGCGATCGGTTGGCCTGCCAGGTCGAGCGCGTACAGGATGAACCGCACGCCGTTCGATGGCGCGCCGGGCACCACCGCCGGGTCGTTTGCCTCGTACTGGAACGTCGTCGCGTTCCACGTATACGTCGTGCCCAACACGACCCCGGGCGGGAAGATCGAGGCCGCGACTGCACCGCTCGATGGCACGAGCGCAGCGCGCAGCGCCGTGGCGGCGAGCCGGCTCTCGGCCAGCGAGAGAGCGCGGCGGGTCACGAGCGTCGGCTGGGCGGCGCGCAGCAGCGGCCGCAGGGCCGCCATCGGGCTCGCGGCAGTCGGCACATACGTCGTGGCGAACGAGAAGCTCTGGAACGGCAGGGAGGTGAAGCTCGTACCCAGCGCCTGGACGTTGGCGGCGGTCGCGAGCGGGTCGGCCGGCTTCTTCGGTTGGAGCGGGTTGTCGCCGCAAGCGGCAGCGAGTAGCGCGGCGGCGACCGCGAGGTACGGTACAAGAGAGCGGTGACGTGCTGGCATGCGACTCCTCTGGGGTGAGGGCGCTTCGCGGCCGGGCGGGCGCACCCGGTACAGATTGGAACGTACCCCGGACCGCCGGGATGGGGCCGTGACGGGGCGCACGGTCCCGTGTCCGGGGGGCTGTGGAGAGAGGAAGGCTTGAGGGGCCGCGAGTTAGGCGATGACGCCGCCGCCGAGCAGGCGGCCGTCCGCGTCGTACAGGGCGCCCGACTGCCCTGGCGTGATGGCCCGCACCGGCTGGGCGAGGTCGAGGGTGATCGCCCCGCCCACCTGCTCCCGCACCCGGCCGGGAACGGCCGGGGCGCGGTAGCGGCACTGTACCAGAACCGCATCCCCCGGCGCCAGCGCGTCGGCGAGCCAGTTGAGCTCCGCGAGCGTCACGCTGTGGCCGAACAGCTCGTCCCCCGAGCCGATCACGACTTCGCGCGTCTCGGGACGGATCGCGACCACGTACATCGGCTCGCGGAACCCGCCGGGCAGGCCGCGACGCTGCCCGATGGTATAGCGCGCGAAGCCCGCATGCTCCCCCACCACGGCGCCGCCGGCCGTCACCAGCGGCCCCGGCGTGAGCGCCGGCGCGTCGGCGGGCAGATGACGCTCGAGCACGCCCACATAGTCATCATCCGGGACGAAGCAGATCTCCACCGACTCGACCTTTTCGGCGGTGACGAGGCCGAGGCTCCGGGCGACGGCTCTCGTCTCGCGCTTGGTCAGGTCGCCGACGGGCGTCAACATCCGCGCTACCACGCTCCGGTCGATGCCCCAGAGGAAGTAGGACTGGTCTTTCCGGGGATCGCGCCCGCGGAACAGCGCGCCATCGTGCGCGATCGCGTAATGGCCGGTGGCCACGTACGCGCAGTCGAGCGCGTCCGCGTGGTACAGGAAGTCGCGGAACTTGGTGAACGAGTTGCAGCGCACGCACGGGATGGGCGTGCGGCCGCTCGCGTACTCGGCGACGAAGTTGGCGATCACGTCGCGGCCGAAGCGATCTTCGAAATTCAGGACGTAGTGCGGGATCCCGAGCTTGTGCGCCACGAGCCGGGCGTCGGTGATCGAATCGAGGGAGCAGCACGGACGGTCGGGGACGGAGTCGCCGTAGCAGAACAGCTTCATGGTGGCGCCGACCACGTCGTAACCCTGCTCGACGAGGAGCGCGGCGGCGACGGAGGAATCCACCCCGCCGGACATGGCGACGAGGACGCGCTCGCTCACCGATGCAAGACGGCGGACAGAGCCCTGACCTTCTCGACAATCTTCGGCAGGGCAGCGATGAGCGCCTCCACGTCCTCCAGCGTGTTCTCCTTGCCGAACGAGAACCGCAGCGCCGCGACGCCCAGGTCCCGCGGCACGCCCATCGCCGTCAGGACGTGCGACGGCTCGACCGCGCCGGTCGAGCAGGCGGAACCGGATGAGCAGGCGATGCCGGCGAGATCGAGGTGCATCAGGAGCGCCTCGCTGTCCGTACCGGGGATCGATACGCTCGTCACGTGCGGAGCCCGCCGGCCGTTCGCGGCATTGATCACGGCGTCGGGCACGACGGCGAGCAGTCGGCGCTCGAGCTCGTCGCGCAGGGCTGCCACGCGGGCCGCGAACGCCGCCTGCTCGCGGGCCGCGAGCTCCACCGCTGCCCCGAGCCCCACGATCCCCGGCACGTTCTCGGTGCCCGGGCGGATGCCGAACTGCTGGCCGCCGCCGTGGATGATTGCCTCGATGACGTGACGATCCCGCAGCACCAGTGCCCCGATGCCCTTGGGCGCGCCGACCTTGTGGCCGGAGACGGTGAAGAGGGTGCATGCGACGTCGGACAACGAGACGGGGATCTTGCCGAAGGCCTGCACCCCGTCGACGTGGAACGGGACGCCGGCCTCGCGACATCGCGCCGCGAACCGGGCGACCGGCTGGACCACGCCGATCTCGTTGTTCACCCACATCACGCTGACCACTGCCACGCCGCGCGCGAGCGCCTCGCTCAGAGCGTCCTCCACAACCTCGCCCTGACCGTTCACCGGCAGGATGATTTCCTCGCCCCCGAGCCGAGCCACCGCGTGAGCCGCCGCCAGGACTGCCTTGTGCTCGATCGCCGACACCGCGACCCGGAACGGGCCCCCACGCTCGCGTGCGGCCAGCGCGCACCCGATCACCGCCAGGTTGTCGGCCTCAGTGCCGCCGGACGTGAAGATCACCTGGCCCGGATCCGCGCCGAGCGCCGCGGCGATCTTGCGCTTCGCCTCCTCCACGCCGGCCCGCGCCGCGCGCCCGAAGCGGTGCGGCGAGGATGGGTTCCCGAAGGCGTCCGGCCCCAGATAGGGCAGCATGGCCTCGAGCACCTCCGGGCGTACCGGCGTGGTGGCCGCGTTGTCGAGGTAGACCAGGCGCTTGGGCATGCGGGGAAATCTAGAAGCTAGAGGGACTGCACGCCAAGCTGCAGCACGTCGTCGACCGCGAGGGTCTCGTGGCAGAAGAACGGCTCGCCGTAGGCCGAGCGAATCAGGGAACCATAATGCGCCGACTGAATTCGGATCAGCTCGTAGAGATCCTGTCCCGTGGGATGGATCTCCCCCGCCGCCTTGGCACCGTCGAACTGCGATGCGTAGCAGCGGATGGCCGCCATCTTGGTGTCGAAGGTATCGGAGATGTCCACGACGAACGACGGCTTCACCGGATCCTCGCGGTACGCGAGGGCGTAGAGGACTTTGAACGGCCGGTGCGCGGCGCCCCCCCCGGCCCCCCCGGCCCCCCCGGCGCCTCCATACTTGGCGAGCCCGGCCAGGTAGCACGCATCGCGTCCCAGCTCCGACGCGATGCGGTGGTCGGGATGGCGCCCGACCGGGAACGGGAGAATCACCACCCGGGGCCGCGTGGCGCGGATCAGCTCGATGAGCTTCGCGCGCGACGGCTCGTCGTTCTGGAGGTGGGCGTCGGGGAGCCCGGCGTTGAGCCGCACGTGCACGCCGAGCGCCCGGGTTGCGCGCTCGGCCTCGGCGGCGCGCGTGGTGGCGTCGCCGCGCGTGCCGGTCTCTCCTTGGGTCAAGTCGATGATCCCGACGCGATGGCCCGCCCGCACGGCCTTGGCGAGCGTGCCGCCGCAGGTCAGTTCCACATCGTCGCGGTGGGCGGCGATTGCCAGGAGGTCGACGCGTTGGGAGGTCACGCCGCGAGTCCGAATGCGGAATGCGGAATGCGGAGTGCGGAATGAACCGAGCGAGCGTCGCACTCCGTGGCCAGCCGTGCGGATCGGACTGTCCGCGTCAATTCCGCATTCCGCATTCCGCACTCCGCATTGGTGTTCATTCGTATCTCAACGCCTCGACGGGATCCAGCCGCGCGGCTCTCGCCGCCGGCGCGATCCCGAAGACGAGCCCCACCGTGATCGACGTGATCGTCGCGATCGCCGCACTCCACACCGGCACGGTGGTGTTGAAGTCGAGTAGACGCTTGAGGAGCTCCCCGGTGCCGATCCCCAGGATGATACCGAGAATGCCGCCCATCAAGGTCAGCGTCGCCGCCTCCACCAGGAATTGCCAGAGGACATCGCGACGCGTCGCGCCCATCGCCTTGCGCAAGCCGATCTCGCGCGTCCGGCTGGTCACCGACACCATCATGATCGCCATCACCCCGATCCCTCCCACCAGGAGCGCGATACTCGACAGCACGAGCATCACGAAAAAGAACGCGAACGTCAGGCTGTCGAAAATGCCGAGCACCTGGTCGGACGTCAGCAGGTCGAAGCTGTTGGGCTCACCCACCCGCAGCCCCCGAGAGCGGCGCAGCTGCAGCGTCGCGGCGTCCATCGCGCGCGCGACGCTCACGTCGGGTCGCGGCTTGACGAGGATGATCAGCCCCCTCACCTGGTCGATCTGGAACCGCTCGCGTGCCGCCTCGAACGGCACGATTCCCGCGATCTCCGGGGCGCCCGGCACCTCGAAGATGTTGGTGGGTCGCTGCCACTCGCCGATTACGCGGAAAGGGCGGCCGCCGATGCGCACGATCGCCCCGATCGGGTCGCGCGCTCCAAACAGCCGGTCCACGGTTCGCTGCTCGATGACCGCGACCGGCGCCCCGCCGCGCAGCTCCGCCGTCGTGAAGACACGACCCGTGACCAGTCCGCCGCCCAGGATCTCCATGTAGCGATCGTCGGCGCCGAACACGCCCAGGATCTGGGTGCGGTTGCCGGCGTATTCGAAGCGGTAGAACAGTTGCGTCCAGATCGCCGCGTAGTGGATCTCGGGCAGGCGGGCGATCGCCTCGGCTTCCTCGGGTGCCAGGGCGGGGCGGATGCGCACTTCGCGCGGCAGCGCATCCGGATTGAGCGGCGTGGACGAGAAGAACCGCAGGATGCGGAACGTGGTGGGCCCGACGACCTCGAGCGTGTTGACGATCTGCTCCCGGAACCCCGCCACGATCGACGCCATGGCCATGACCGTAGCGATCCCGATGACCACGCCGAGGATGGTGAGCCCCGAGCGCAGCTTGTTGGCCCGCAGCTGGTCGACCGCGATCAGCCAGCCTTCGCGAATGGAGTGGAGGGTCATGCTATTCGGCGCGCAACGCTTCGATCGGATTGAGGCGTGCCGCCCGGTGCGCGGGGTAGACGCCGAACACGATGCCCACGCTGATGCCGAGGCCGAGCGCGACGGCGACCGACCATCCTGTCACGCGGGCGGGCAGGGGGGACGCGACTTGGACGAGCGCGGCCAGGGCGCTGCCGGCGAGGAGACCCGCGATGCCGCCGAGCAGCGAGAGGATGGCCGACTCCGCGAGGAACTGGCGTCGGATGTCGCGCCGCGACGCGCCGAGCGACTTGAGGATCCCGATCTCCCGGGTGCGCTCGGTGACGCTCATCAGCATGATGTTCATGATCACGATGCCGCCCACGACGATCCCGATCGCCACCACGGCAGGCACGACCGTGAAGATGACGCGAGTGAGCTTGCCCCAAAACGCGATCAGCCCCTCGCCGGTATCGACGGTAAAGTCGTCTTCCTCCCCTGGCCGGAGCCGGTGCGCGATGCGCATCGCTTCCTCGGCGCGCATCATGCCGTCCGCCACGCCCGCCGCCGCCGGCATCTTCACCGAGATCACGGTCGTCTGGCGCCGTCCATACAGGGCCTCGAAGGTGGTGAGCGGCAGCATGACGAATCCATCCCAGGACTGTCCCAGCACCGTGCCCTTCTTCGCGATGACGCCCTTGATGGTGAGCTGCGCGCCGCGGACCCGAATAGGGCTGCCGATGGCGAGCTCCGGGGCGCCGAACAGCTTGTCCGCTACGTCGAAGCCGAGCACCGCGACCAGCCTCCGCTGCCGTTGATCCACGTCGGTGAACGGCGCCCCGGCCGCGAAGACGTAGTCCTGCACCACCACGAACGGCGGGGTGACACCGAAGACGAGGACGTCGCCCACGGTACGGTTCCGCCACTGCACGTCCGCCATCGGAGTGGGCCACCCGGACTGGAGCGAGATCGCCTGCGCGTCGGGCACGGCGCGCTCCACGTAGGCGACGTCCTCGGGCGCGATGATCGGCCGGCGCTGGATCTTCTTCCATGCTTCGTCGTCGATGAACCCGACCTGGATCGGGTCCCGACGAATCTGAAAGGCGTTGACCCCGACGATCGCGCCCGCGATGCGCTCGCGCACGTAGGCGTTCATGCCCTGGATCACGGCCACTACCGCGACGAGGAACCCGACCGACACGATGATCCCGAGCAGCGTGAAGAACGAACGGAGCTTGTGGCTCCACGCGGTTTGGAGGGCCTGGAGAATGGCTTCGGAGAGGGGCACGGCGGAAAGCTAATTGCGGATTGGCGATTTCGGATTGCGGATTGGGGGAGGTTAGTTCAATCCGCAATCCGCAATCCGCATTCCGCAATTATTCGTACCTCAGCGCCTCGACCGGATCGAGTCGCGCCGCGCGGCTGGCCGGATACAGTCCGAACCCGACGCCGGTGAGGGCCGACGCGCCCAGCGCGGCGACAATGGACCACAGCGGGACGTGGGCCGGGATCGGTGTCAGCCGGGAAACGCCGAAGGCGAGCAGGCCACCTACGAGCATCCCAACCGCGCCGCCGACGAGGGTCAGGGTCGAGGCCTCGACGAGGAACTGCCACAGGATCGCGCGGCGCGTCGCGCCGAGCGCCTTGCGGACGCCGATCTCCCGGGTGCGCTCGGTCACGGAGATCATCATGATCGCGACCACGCCGACGCCCCCCACGATGAGGCCGATGGACGAGAGCACGAGCATCACGAGGAAGAACATGCCGCTGATCTTGTTCCAGGAGTCCAGCAGCTTGTCTTGTGTGACGATCGAGAAGTTGTTCTCCTGCCCTGGCTTGAGCCCGCGAAGGGAGCGTAGTGTGGCCACCACCTCGTCCATCGCCTCCTGTTGGGTGTAGGCTGGTCCCGGCGCGACCGCGAGCCGCATCAATCCCCTCACATACGGCACGTGTTTGACGAACGCGCCGTGCGGGATGCCGACGAACGGGGGCGTTGCACCGCTGAACAGGTTCGGCGGCGGCACATAGACGCCGATCACCTTGAACGAGGCGCCCGCGACATGGATCGTCTGGCCGATCGGGTCGCGCCCGCGGAACAGCTGCTCCTCGAGTTTCGTGTTGACGACCGCCACGGCATCGTTGGCCAGATCTTCCAGTCGCGTGAACGTGCGCCCGGGATGGACGTCGCCGCCGTTCACCTCCACCCATTGGGCGGACAACCCCGACACCTCGACTGATTCGAGGCGTCGGTCGCCGTACTCCACGGTCGCGGAGCTTTCTTCGCGCCGGGTGACGTAGCGCACGGAAGGCAGCAGGGCGATCCGGTCCGCCTCGACCTCCACGATCTCAGGGTTCCGCCGCCACGGGCTGGATTCGTCGGAACCGTCCGAGACGTTCACCCCCGCCTGGAAGAAGCGCCACACCAGAAACGTCCGCGGGGCGATGGACTCGATCACGTTCGAGACGCTCTGGTTGATCCCGCTGATCATCGCGGCGATCAGCATGACGACCATCACCCCAATGGCGACGCCCAGAATCGTCAAGGCCGCCCGCCGCTTGTTGCCGCGCAACGAATCGAGCGCGATGCCGACGCCTTCGAACAGGCCGGTCATGTCTCGTGCCGCAGGGCGGCGATCGGATCGAGTCGCGCGGCGCGGCTCGCCGGGTACACGCCGGCGACGACCCCCACGCCGGCGCCGAGCACGACGCCGACCAAGATCGACCAGGGCGCGACTGCGGCGGGGACCGGGGTCAGCGCAGCCACCGCGCTCGCCAGTCCGATGCCCAGGACGACGCCCCCTGCGGCCCCCGCCGTGGCGAGCGTCGTGGCCTCGACCAGGAACTGTCGCAGAATGTCGCGTCGCCGGGCGCCCAGCGACTTGCGGATGCCGATCTCGCGGGTCCGCTCGGCCACCGCCATCAGCATGATGTTCATGATGACGATCCCACCCACGACGAGCGAGATGGCCACGAGGCCCGGGAGGGCGACGAACAGCACGCGGCTGATCTTGCCCCAGAAATCGAGCACCTCGTCCGCGGTTTCCAGCGCGAAATCGTTCGGCTCGCGCGGTCGCAGGTGGCGCCGGCTGCGCATGATCGCCTCGGCTTGCGCCATCGCCGCGCGCATCTCCGGCTGCGAGCGTGCCTTCATCGCCACGGCGTCCACCACTCGCGGTTCGCTGACGTAGCTCTTGAGCGGGGCGCTCGCCGGCGCCACCGCGAACTTGTCGAGCGACAAGCCGAACAGGTTGCCCTGTTTCTCGACCACGCCGATCACCCGGTAAGGAAGGCCGAAAATCCTCACCTCGCGGCCGATCGGATCCTGACCCTCGAACAGCTTGTCGGCCAGCTCGTGCCCCAGCACGAGCACGGGCACTCCGGCTTGAACTTCCTGTCCCGTGAAGGGGCGGCCTTGCTCGACGGGGAGAGCACGGATGTCGAAGTAGAGCTCGGTCGCCGCGGTGACCGCCACATCCTTTGCTTGCTTGCGCCCGGCCACGAGCGTGGTGCGGGTGCTCGACTCCCACGCGGCGAGCACCGGGACCGTCACGCCGCGCATCACGGCTTGCGCATCTTCGTAGCTCACCCGAGGTCGGCGGCGCCACACCCGCCACGTCGAATCGGTGACGTTGCCGAGCTGCACGTCGGGGAACTGCCGCAAACGGAACGTGTTCACGCCCAGGATCGTGCCGGCGAACTTGTCGGTCATGTAGCGGTTCATTCCCTGCACGACCGACACGACGGCGATGAGGAACATGACGCCGATGAACACGCCGATGATCGAGAAAGCGCTCTTGAGCTTCTGCGCCCGGATGGTCTGCAGGGCGAGGCGGACGGCCTCGAAGAAGGGCATCTATTCGTACCGAAGCGCCTCGACCGGATCGAGCCGCGCGGCCTTTCTCGCGGGAAGGATACCGAACAGCAGGCCGGTGAATGCCGCCAGGCAGAGGGCGAGGACTACGGAGCCGATGGGTACATACGACGGCACAGGCGTAGCCTTGGCGAGCACCAGAGACACGAGCCAGCCGACCGCCATGCCGATAATGCCGCCCACGAGCGTCAGGGTCGCCGCTTCGACCAGGAACTGCCACAGGATCTCGCGCCGCGTGGCGCCCAGCGCCTTGCGCACCCCGATCTCGCGGGTGCGCTCCGTGACCGAGATCATCATGATCGCGACCACCCCGATACCCCCCACGAGCAGGCCCACCATGGAGAGGACGATCATCAGGACGCGGGCCACCAGCGTGAAGCTGTTGATCGCCTGCACGTACACGTCCTGCGTGATCGCGTCGAAGTTGTTTTTCTGGCCGGGCCGAAGCCCCCGCTTCTCGCGCATCGCCATCGTCACGTCGTCGATGGCGCGCTCCACCGACACCGAGTCCTGGGGCACCACGAACATGTCCATCCAGCCGGGGAAGTACGGCAGATCCTTGGTGAAGGTGCCGTGCGGAATCATCACTTCGGGTCGGTCGCCGTCGCCGAACAGGCGCGGCGGGGGGTCATAGACCCCGACCACGTCATACGGCACGCCGCCGATCTTGATGCGCCGCGCGATGGGGTCGCGTTGGCCGAACAAGTTCTCGGCAAGCTTGGTGTTCACGACCGCGACGTGAGTGTTGGCGGCGTCCTCGAGGTGGGAGAACGAGCGACCGGGGTGAATGTGTCCGCCTTCGATCATCGGCCAGTCGGCATCCCGGCCCCGAACGTTGATCGCCGACAGGGTGTGGCCTTCGAAGTTGATGTCTGCCAGGGTGTTCTCGTCCACGACCACGAACGCGATGGTCGGCAGCTCCTCCAAGCGCCTCGCTTCCGCTATGGTCACCGGGGGTCGGCGCCGCCATGGATCGGGATCTTCTGGGTCCTCGTCCTGCCCGCCCCAATAGCGCCCGACCCAGAACGTCTTGGGCCCGAGCGACCCGAGCATGTCTGAGATGCCCTTGTTGAATCCGCTGATCAACGCCCCGATGACCATCACGACGGTGACGCCGATGGCAACGCCCAGGATCGTGAGGGCCGCCCGCATCTTGTGGGCCCGCAGCGAAGCCAGGGCGATGCCGACGCCTTCGAACAGGGCGGTCACGCGTTACTCCTGGCGCAGCGCCGCAATGGGGTCGAGGCGCGCGGCCCGGCTGGCGGGGTAAACGCCGGCGATCACGCCGACGCCCGCGCCCATGATGACGCCCAGCACCACCGACGCCGGTGACACCGAGGCGGGGAGCGGGCTCACGGCGTTGATCAGCAGGGTGAGTCCGATCCCGGCCACAATGCCGAACGCCGCGCCGACGGTGGCGAGGGCAGCTGACTCCGCGAGGAACTGGCGCAGCACGTCCCGGCGTCGCGCGCCGAGCGACTTCCGCAGGCCAATCTCGCGGGTGCGCTCCGCCACGGACATCAGCATGATGTTCATGATCACGATGCCGCCGATCACGAGCGACACGATCACCACGCCCGGAAGGACTACGACGAGAATGCGGCTGATCCCGGCCCAAAATCGCTGCACTCCCTCGGACGTGTCGAGCACGAAATTGTTGTCCTGGTTGGGGCGCAGGTGGCGGCGGCTGCGCATGACTCCCTCCGCTACCTCCATGGCCTCGCGCATCTCGACTTCGGACCGCGCCTTCACGAGGAGGGCGTCCACCACGCCGGGCGGGTTCACGAGGCTCTGGGCAGGTGCGAAGGCGGGCACGACCACGAAGCGGTCGAGCGGGAATCCCAGGACGCTGCCCTGCTTCTCGACCACGCCGATCACCCGATAGCCGATGCCGCCGATCCGCACGCTGCGCTCCAGCGGTGTCCGATCGACGAACAGCCGCTTGGCCACCGCGTCGCCCAGGACAGCCACCGGGACGCCCGAGCGATTCTCCTGGGCGGTGAAGGGCCGTCCGATGGCGATCCGCAGGTTTTTGATTTCGAAGTACCGCTCGCTCGCGGCGACGAGCTGGATGTCGCGCGCTTCTTTACCGCCGTAGAAGACGGAGCCGTTATCATCCGACTGCCAGGCCGTGACGACGGGCATGGTCAGCGCCGCGGTCACCGCCTCCGCGTCGCTGAACTTGATGCGGGGGCGGCGCCGCCACGCGCGCCACACGGAGTCGGGCACGTTCGCCGCGAACATCGGCCGGCGCCGCAGCTGAAATGTGTTCACCCCGTACAGCGTCTGGGCGAACTTCTCGGTCATGTAGCGGTTCACGCCGTTCACGATCGACCAGGCGGCGATGAGCGAGGCGACGCCGATGAACACCCCGAGCAGCGAGAAGCCGCTCTTCAGTTTTTGTGCGCGGATGGTTTGGAGGGCGAGCCGGAACGCTTCGAAGACCGGCATCTAGGCGGCCTGGCGCTGATCCGTGGCGATCAATCCGTCCCGTAAGGTCACGACGCGGGCTGCGTGCGCGGCGATGTCGTGCTCGTGCGTCACCATCACGATCGTCTGGCCCTGCCCGTGCAGCGCCGCGAACACCTGCATGATCTCGCCGCTCGTCGTGGAATCGAGGTTTCCGGTGGGCTCGTCCGCGAGCAGGATCGAGGGCTCGTTGACGAGCGCCCGCGCGATGGCCACGCGCTGGCGCTGCCCGCCCGACAGCTCGTTGGGCCGGTGCTGCATCCGGTCGGCCAGCCCCACGCGCTCGAGCGCATGCACCGCCTGGGTGCGCCGCTCGCGCGCGCCGTGCCCGGCGTAAATGAGGGGCAGCTCCACGTTGTGCAGCGCCGTCGCACGGGGCAACAGGTTGAAGGTCTGGAACACGAACCCGATCTCTTTGTTGCGGATGCGAGCCAGTGCGTCGTCGTCCAGGTCGGAGACCTTCTGGGCGTTGAGCCAGTACTCACCCGACGTGGGCGTGTCGAGGCAGCCGATCAGGTTCATCAGGGTGGACTTGCCGGACCCCGACGGACCCATGACGGCCACGTACTCGTTCTTCTTGATCTGCAGGCTCACGCCTTGCAGCGCCCGTACCACCTCGCCCCCCATGTCGTACTCGCGCGTGAGCTTGTGCGTCAGGATGACGATGTCGGGCAGCGGCGTATCGCCGGTGCGGAACACCTGGAGTGGGGGCGCGGTCATGACGGGGTCTTCTGTTTCGCGGAGTCGGCCGACGCCTTCATGGCGCGCACCCGCGCGCCTTCCTTGAGATCGCGGATCGCCTGATACGGTCCGGCGACGATGGTCTCGCCGGGCTTCAGGCCTTCCGTCACTTCGAAGTACTCGTCCCCGGCGACGCCGACCTTGACCGGTCGGAAGTTCGCCACGCCGTCCTTCACCACGAACACGCCCTCCGTCTCCTTCTTCTTTCGGGCGGCGGCCGTGTCCGCCGGACGGCTCTCGGTCGCCCCCGTCTTGTTCTCGCGCACCGTCAGGGCGATGATCGGGATCGACAGTGCGTGCTTGCGCGTATCGGTGACGATCCGCGCCGTGGCGGACAGATCGGGGCGGATGTCGGTGGGCGGCTTGTCGAGCGTGATTTCGACTTCGTAGTCCACGGCCCGGTCGTTCTGCCCGGTCGCGGCGGAGGTGGCGTCGCGCACACTCGAATCGGACACCTTGGTCACGCGGCCGATGAAGCCGGTGTCGGGGAACGCGTCGATCGAGACCTCGACGGAGTCGCCGAGGTGGACGCGGACCACGTCCGTCTCGTCCACCTTCACCTTGGCCTGGATGACGGACAGGTCGGAGACCGTCAGCAGCAGGCCGATGTCCTTCGAGAAGGTGCTCGGCACCGCTACCTCACCCTCCTCCACCGCCAATCGCGTCACCCGGCCCGTCATCGGGGCGACGAGCGTGGTTTTGCGGAGATTGTCGCGCGCCGACTGCACCGCGGCGCGCGCCTGATCCACCTGGTGCTGCGCGGCATTCAGGTTGGCTTCGGCGATGTCGAACGCCGTCTGCGCCTGCTCGAGCTGCTCCGTGGAGATCAAGTTGGGGCTCTGCGTGTGGAGCTCTTTGGTGCGCCGCAGGGCGCGCTCGGACTGGTCCTGGTTGGCCTTGGCCTGCACCGCCGCCGCCT
>Ga0209160_1003088_pt1 | contig 13709 bp, 12 predicted proteins | sample GraSoiAngelo_153_FD_186167 | JGI IMG/M metagenome (GOLD analysis project Ga0209160, IMG submission 186167) | Grasslands soil microbial communities from the Angelo Coastal Reserve, California, USA - 14_1009_12_40cm (SPAdes) (version 2) | ecosystem: Environmental > Terrestrial > Soil > Grasslands ...
GAGGCCGGGATCACGGTCGCGTCGGTGGATTATCGTCTCGCGCCCGAGCACAAGTTCCCCGCGGCCGTCGACGATGCCTGGGAAGCCACGCGCTGGGTGGCCTCCGCCGCCGACCTGCTCGGGATCGACGCCCGCCGGCTGGCGGTCGGCGGCGATAGCGCCGGCGGTAACCTGGCGGCGGTGGTCGCGCTCCTGGCTCGCGATGCCGGCGCACCGGCGATCGCCTTCCAGGCGCTGTTCTATCCCGTCACCGATCTGAGCGCGGAGTCGCGCTCGTACAACGACTTCGCCGACGGTTACATGCTGACGCGCGACAGCATGCGCTGGTTCGCCGCCCAGTACCTCGCGGGGAAAGACGAGGCGATGGACTGGCGCGCCTCACCGCTGCGCGCGGCCACGCTGACCGGCCTGCCGCCCGCGCTGATCGTCACCGCGGGCTTCGATCCGCTGAGGGACGAGGGCGAGGCGTACGCGCGGCGTCTCCGCGATGCGGGCGTGCGCGTGGATTACGCCTGCTACGGCGGCATGCTCCACGGGTTCGTGGGGATGGGGCGGCTGCTCGACTCCGGCAACCGCGCGGTCTCGCACATCGCCGCATCGCTGCGCGAGGCGCTCAGATGAACGCCTTGCCGATTGCTGGCCGTGTGCGCTAGTGGTGAGGCTGCGAGATTCCCCCGCTACTGACGTCTCGGAGGCGAGTGTTGACCGCGTCGCGAGAAACGAGCAGGCGACGGTTGACAGCGTCCCAGGCCGGAAAGAAATCCGCCCCGGCGAGGCGTTGGCGCTTCATGGTCGCGATCGTGTCGTAACAGCGGGACATGTTGAAGTGCACGTCACACCCGAGCAGGTGGTGGATCTCATGATGGACCACGTTCCGGGGCGATATGAACACCTGGTTCAGACTGACGCCAGCGACCACGGCGAACCCATGCGTGCTCGTGTCGTTGCCAACGGCGCCGAGGACCTCGGGCAGGCCGAAGAGGCTCCAGAGGGCGTCACCGGCGTGACGGCCGACCAGCGCGAAGAGACGATCGCACCCCGCCGGCAAAGGCTGTCGAAGGAGCGCCTTCATGATGCCGTCGCTGGTGAACGCTGGCCGGCGCCAGGCGCGGACGCTCACCACGTTGATTCGCAGGCCGTAGACGGCCCCTTCGTCACGCCACGCGTCGTTGATGATAGCCTCCGCCATCGTGTCGGCAATCCCATCATCGACGAGGAGACATAGCGACAGAACGTCAGACGGGCCGAAGTCGATGCGTTGCCGGACGTGAACGTCGTCAGAACCTATGCTGGTGCAAGCCGTTAGCGCGGTGGTCACGACGAACAGGGCGAAGAAATACCAGGCACGACTCACGGGGACCCTCCTGACCGGCCGCTTTCGATGGCACGGTCCTGCGAACGCCGCCCCCAGCGTCGTGCCAATCCAGTGCAAAGAACTGGCCGTATGGAAAACGATCAAGATGGCGCGGGTTCCGTGGGTACGCAGCTATCAGCGACTGGCCCGGGAGTAAACTTGTCCGACGATCACGAAAGCCTCGCCCGCCAGGTCGGCGCCGAGGAGGCGGACGCTCCGCGGCTTAGGTCAGGAGTCCGACGCAGGCGACCGGCGGCAGGCCCTTGATCAGCAACTCCCAATGCTCGCCCGCGTCGACCGACCGGAAGACCTGCCCGTCCGAGGTGCCGAAGACGACGACCGAGCCGGCCGCGGCCAGGCACGCCGTGTCGATGTTGTCGTCGAACCACTTCGGCAGGCCCTCGGCGCAGCGCTCGAAGCGCGTCCCGCCCTCGAGCCGCTTGCGGTAGATCGCCGAGCGTCGGCCGTGGAATCCCGTGGACGCAGAGATCAGCACGTGCTCGCCGGCGCCGGCGACCGCGCGCATGTAGTGAGCGTGCAGGCCGGTGGTTGCGAACTGCCATGCATCGCCGCCATCCTGGCTGACGCCGAGGCCTTCCGCAGCGGCGACCAGGACCACCTCGGCGCGCGACGGGTGAGCGAGCACCTGGTGGACGTCCGCCTCGATGTCCACGGTCGGCGCCCAGGACGCCCCGCCATCGCGCGAGCGTGCGACGCCACCGACGTGGACGTTCACGTGAATCGTTCCGTCGGCCGCGACCGCGATCGATCGCACGTCGGCCGGATCACCCCAGGGCGTGTACCACGCCTCGCGGCCGGCGACCGTTTCGAACGAGTCCACACGCGCGAGCCCGCTGTCGGTCAGCCTGAGGAGGTGCGCTTGCTCGGTGCCGATCAGCGGCCCGGCCACCGTCGCTGCGACGCACGTCGCGGGCGGCCCATCGATCGCGGCATGCTGCTTCCAGGCTCCGTCGCGGGCCACCCACAGCGACGAGCCATCCACGATCGCCCCCACCGGACTCGACGCTTCGTCCGCGAGCTCCCACAGCCCGCCGCCCGTCCCGACCAGAATTTTCTCGGCCATGCTCGAATGATACTCTCGGGCCGCCTGCGCGTCATGAAGACGGACTTGCTCCTGATCCCGATGAGCGCCCAGTGGGCCGACATGCGCGCCGCCGCGCTGGCGGCGGAGGACGCCGGCTTCGATGGGCTGTGGACCTGGGACCACCTGCGCGATCCCGACGTTGATGCCGGCGGACCGGGCGTGCCGGAGGCGTGGACGGTGCTGACGGCGCTGGCCGAGGTCACGCGCCGCGTCTCGCTCGGGCCGCTCGTGCTCAACGTGGCCAATCGCCATCCCGGAGTGCTGGCCAACATGGCGGCGACGCTTCAGGCGGTGTCGGGCGGGCGACTGCTGCTCGGGCTCGGCGCCGGCGGAAATCGCGGCACGCCGTACGCCGCGGAGCAGGCCGCCATCGGGCAGTCGGTCGAGCGCGACAAGGTCCGCGCCGACCGCGTCGTCGAGGCGATCGGCCTCATCCGCCGGCTGTGGTCGGGCGAGGCGGGGTTCCTCCAGCCCGAGCCACCGCCGCCGATCATCGTCGGCGGATTCGGCCCGCGCATGGCCGGCATCGCCGGACGCTACGGCGACGGGTTCAACACGCAGGCCTTCCATCCGCAGCTCGGCGATCTCGTCCGGCGCGCGCGCGAAGAGCACGCGGCCGCGGGACGCGACGCGGCGCGCTTCGTCGTGACGGTGTTCGCGGGCCTGGATCCACGCATGGTCCGCGCGGACTCGCGGGCGCGCCAGTCGCTCGAGCGCGCCGGCGTCGACCGGCTGATCCTGCTCGTCTCGCCGCCGTTCGACGCCGACGAGATCCGCGGAGCGGGACGGCTTCTGACCGCGCGGTCGGGGGCGTGCTGAAGGTGTAGGGGTTGCACCGCGAGCTTGTCGGTATTGCCGCGTCTGGCGAGGGGCAGGGCAGACGGCGTGACACCACGCCCACAAGCGCCGAGGGCAACGCCGACCGCAACCGTGTTATGCAGCCTTTCCAGATGCGCCCCGCTACTCCAGCGTGCCTAGTGGTTCGTAGTATTCGACGCAGACTCGCCGCTTGACGCGGAGATTTATTGACCTCGCTAAGTCGGTCCACTTCGTGACGAACTCTACGTGACCTTCACGGTGGACATTCCAGCGCTGCTTTAGTTGGCGGAGGCGCGGCTCGGGGACCTTGCCTGTGGCGATTACCCCCTGAAGGATCTGCTGTCTCTGGCAGCAGAAGCGGTTGTACTGATTGATCAGGGCGCTCAGTTCATGGCAGAAGGCTGAGAAGTCACGTCGCTTGTAGTTACTGAGCCGACCGCTGATCGAGGATGCCCAAGTTCTGAGCGTCTCAATGTGCTCGGGATCGTCGAGCTGTGCGACGCCTCTCAGCTCGTCCCACTGCGCCACTTCGCGGACGACGTAGAGGACGGTGTCTGCTTGGTCCCTCGCAAGAAGCCGCCCTAGGTGACGAAGCGTCTCAAGCAGGCGAGGACGGCTCGATCTCGCGAGCCGCGCTTCGGTGCATTGGACGGCAAACCACCGAAACGCCCGCACAAGAGGTCCGTAAAGGGCGGCGCCGGCTGCAACGAGAAGGTAGAGGATGACCGCTGGCCAGACGACGGTCGGTAGGCTGACGTGTTGCGCCAGCAGTGCGAGGGCGGCAATGAGCAGCGTCCCGAAGGGCACGAGGTACTCAGTAATCCAGGACTTCGATCCGGATCGCGCCGAGCCGTCGTCGTGGTCGGAACCGAAGGCCGCAGGGAAAAGGGACCCTACGTCAAAGTCGTTCTGCTCGCGGCGCTTGCCTCTCATTTGAAAGTCCTCATCTCACTTAGAGATCGCGTTCTGTTCTTCGACCCTCGCGAGCCTCGCTCGGCGCGTGTCCAGGCCGAGGCTCGGGACACCTGCGGGCTGAGTCAGAGGCCGGATGAGGGTGATCATCAGGGCTGCGGCGTGGCGCATCCTCCGAGCTCCGTGTGGCCCGATCAAGCTCTCGAAGGCGGGGCGCCTTGCAGCAGCGCCTGGACTGCGCGTACCGCGTCGCGGATCACCTCCGGCGCCGGCATACGGAGCTTGAGGTAGCGCTCACCGGTCTTCTCGTCGTGCACCGCCTCCAGGCCGGCGCCCAGCCCGGGCGCGCCAGTCGGGCCCAGGTTGCGGGGTGCGGCCGGCGTCAGCGCCGACGCAAGCTGATGCAAGAGAGCGAGGCCGTCCTGGACGAGGCCGGCCCAGGGGTCGTCGCCGGATGAATCAGATACAGCGGTATTAGCGGCGACCGGCGCGACCGCCTTGAGCGAGACTGCACCCTCGGCCGGGCTCGCCGCGGGCGCTCCGCGCGTGACGCGCTCGACGGTCTCGATGAACCGGCCGAGGCGACTTCCGCCGAGTGACACGGCGGGAGCGCCTCCGTCGAGCACGCCGGCGAACAGCGACTGCTTGAACCCGAGAATCGACAAGATGCCCTCTTCGATCGTGCCCGGGGCGACGAAGTGGACGACCCGCACGGGGCGAGACTGGCCCAGTCGATGCACGCGACCGATGCGCTGCTCGACCACCGCGGGGTTCCAAGGAAGGTCGGCGTTCACGACGACGCTGGCGTGCTGCAGGTTGAGCCCGACGCCCCCGGCATCGGTCGAGAGGAAGACGCGGCACCGCGGGTCTTCGCGGAAGCGGTCCACCAGCCCGCCGCGCCGGCTTCCCTCAACGCGGCCGTGGAACAGCACGTGCTCCCATCCCCGCTTCAGGCAGCGGCGCGCGAGCAGGTCGAGCATCCGGACCCACTGGCTGAAGACCACCACCTTGACACCCGGCTCCTCCAGCACGTCCCCCAGGAGCGTCGCGATCTCGTCTGGCTTGTCGCCCACGTCGGTCGTCCCGTCGAGGAGGTAGGTGCTGTCGCAGGCCATGCGCATGTTCTGGAGCGCGCTCATCAGGCGTCGCTGGTCGGCTTCCGAGAGGAAGTGGCTCCGGCGCCACTTGGCGACGAGGCGGGCGACCGCCTCGCGGTTCTCGTCGTGGTGGCGTTGCTGCTCCGGCCTCATCGGCACGAAGAACCGCTTCTCCAGCCGGGAGGGAAGCTGGTCGAGCACCTCGGCCTTCCGCCGACGCAGGAGAATCGGTCGCAGGGTCTGTCCGATCCGGTCCAGGTCGCGATAGCCGATCACGCGGCCGGTGTCGTCTTCACGGACCTGATGGTCGTGCAGGAGCCGGAACGTCGGCCCGAGCCGATGCGGGTCGACGAACTCGACGATCGACACCAGCTCCTCGAGACGGTTCTCGAGCGGCGTCCCGGTCAAGACGATCGCGTACGGAGAGGAGACCTTCTTGACCGACCGTGCAGTGCGCGTCTGCCAGTTCTTGATACGTTGGGCCTCATCGAGCACGACTAGGTCGGGAGCCCAGTTCCGAATGAGGTCCAGGTCATGAGCCACGGTGTCGTAGTTCACGATCTTGTAGAAGCTCGGAGCGCTGAACTGCTGCTCGCGGCGGGCGCGGAAGCCGCCAACCACCTGGACGGACCGACCGGCGACGAACCGGCCGATCTCGCGCTCCCACTGGTGCTTGAGCGACGTCGGGCAGACGATTAACACGCGCGCCACGCCGGCGTGGGTGGCCATGATTTCGGCGGCCGCGATTGCCTGGACCGTCTTGCCGAGTCCCATCTCGTCGGCCAGGAGGCAGCGGCCCGCGCGGCAGGCGAAGAGCGCGCCCTCGCGCTGGTAGGGGTAGAGAGGCACGCGAAGGAGTCGCTGGAGGGCGGCGCTCTTGATCCCGTGCGGAAACGCCTGGGTCAGACGGTCGGCGCGGCGACGGGCGTCGCCGATCTCCCGCACGAACCCGCGCGCGTCCTCGTAGCAGCGCAGCTCGTGCGAGAACCGCGCGGCCTGGACGAAGAAGGCGTCCAGCCCCGGCACGGCCTCTGTCCGCAGCCGCCCGTCCCGGTCGAAGTACCGCGCGGCCAGCCGGCGGAGCGCGGGCGGGGCGGTCCGGCCCGCGCGGAAGCGGACCTCGCGCCGCGGCCCGTAGCTGACGTAGACCTCGCTGTAGTCGGCCTGGAACCCACGAGCGAGCGCCGCGCGGCCGCCCGGCGCGCGCTCTAGCCGGGCCAGCGTGAAGGCGATGTGCTTGCAGATCCCCAGGGCGTTCGTGGCGAAGTCGGGGCACGAGCAGAAGTTGTCCCCCGGAGCGGTCCCGCGAACGGCTACCCGGTACGTGCCGCCGTTCGCCGGGTTGACGACCTCGAACTCCGAGAACACGCGCTCGCCGCCGATGTTGGTCAGCCGGAACCGCTGCTCGCGCCCGAACTGGCGCCGCAGCTCCGCCTGCCACGACTCCAGCGCGAGGCCGGGTGGCCTGTGCATCCGCGACAGCCGGGCCGGCCCGCGGCGCGCGGAACGGCCGGCGGTCATGGTTCGCATCGGCGCTGCGCCGCGGTCAAGCTGCACGGGACGCCGTCCAAGGGGCGTCGGACAGTGAAGAGCGCCGGGATTTGGTTCAACTTAACGTCCATCGGCCGGGCGGGTCTTCCGGAGCCGGGCCACGTCCGCGATGTCCTTGAGGCGGCCGGCCGCTTCCTTGTTCTTGAGCAGCGCTTCGCGGCCGATGAAGGACACTGTCCGTCCTTCGACCTCGGCCGTGATCCGCGACGCCCACGCCTCGTCGAAGGTCAGGCCCGAGATCTCGGTCAGAAGATCGATGCGCCGGGGCGGGAGCCCGATCTGGTACACCGCTCCAGGCTGGGCGAAATCAGCCGCCGCCACGCCGGCCGACTCGAGTGGCGCGCCGAAGCGAGCCAGCACGTCGAACACGCGCTGAGCGTTGACCGGCGACGGACGCACGAAGAGGTCGATGTCGCCACTGGCGCGGGGAGCCCCGTGGAATGCGAGCGCGTAGGCTCCGACGATCACAAACTCGACACCGCCGTCAGCGAGCAGAACGAGAAGATCGCGGAAGTCCTCGTTCAGCCCCTCAAGCGTCATCGTCATGGGGACGCGGTGTGCCCGGACGGAAGAGACGCGCGGGGAGGTTACGGCGGTCGTAGGTCGGTAACGGCAGGCCGGCCAGCTTCCACGTGGACTCCGCGAGTGTCCACATCATCGCGACACACTCGACCGGCGTCACCGCCGAGAGATCGTCGGATGGCTCCTCGCTCAGCGGGAAGCGGGCGATCGGCCAGTGCGCTCGCTCCGCCCGTCGCTGCTCCGCGGACCTCTCGGCGCTCTTCTTCCCGCCTCTCGCCCGACCCGCCTGCTTGTCGCCCTTCCTTCTCGTCACCATCACACGATCAGAGGCCAGGCCCCGCGCCATTGTCAAGCGCCGGCGAAGAGCCTCGCGCGTTGCCGATGAAGATAACTGGTTCCGCCTCACACGAGTAGCGCCAGCGGTTCCTCGATGAGCTCGGCGAGCGCGCCAAGGAACTGGGCGCCACGTGCGCTGTCGAGCGCGCCGTGGTCGCAGGACAGGGTCAACACCATCGTCTGCTGGACGGCGGGCTGACCGTTGAGGGTGACGACGCGGTCGGCGATGCGGCCGATGGCGAGGATGCCGGCCTGCGGCAGATTGACGATGGCGTTGAAGGCGTCGACGCCGTACCCGGTTGATCCTGCTCGTCTCGCCGCCGTTCGACGCCGACGAGATCCGGGCGGCGGGGAGGCTGCTCAGCGCTCCTTGATCGAGACGCGCCAGTGGATGCGGTCCTGCTCCGGAGGGTAGTCGCCGGCCGCCTTGTGGTACGAGCACCGGTTGTCCCAGATGACGACGTCACCCTTGCGCCACCGGTGGCGATACTCGGCGTCGGGCTGGATCATCCGGCTGGTCAGCTCGTCGATCACCGCGTCGCTTTCACCCTCGGCGAGGCCTTCGATCCGTAGGATCTTGCCGGGATCGAAGTAGAGTCCCTTGCGTCCCGTCTCGGGATGGGTGCGGATGATCGGATGGAAGACCGGCGTCCAGTCACGGTCTTCCTCGTTGAGCAACGCGGTGGCCTTTCGCCGGCCCCCGTAGGTGAACGCGCCCTTCCGTCCGTCGAGGAGCTGTTTCAACCGCTGCGGTAGCGCCTCGTACGCCGCGTACATGCTGGCGAAGAACGTGTCGCCGCCAGTGTTCGGCACGGCCAGGGCATAGAGCTGGGTCGCCTTGAACGGCTCCTCGTCGTAGGCGCCGTCGGTGTGCCAGCCCTCGGCCCCGCGTCGATAGATGGCCATGTCGAGCGCGCCGTCCGGCCCGAACTTGTTGACGCCCAGCAGGGTGATCTCCGGATGGTCGGGGTGCCGCGTGCTCTTCGACGGGTGCGGGTGCACGACGCCGAAGCGGCGGCTGTAGCGCAAGAAGTCGTCGATCTCGAGCTGCTGGCCCGGCACCACGACGACGTTGTGGTCGAGCCACGCCCGATAGATGCCGGCGAACTCCGCGTCGTCGAGCTTCTTGATGTCGACGCCCTCGATCTCGGCGCCGATCTGTGGCCCCAGGCGGCGTACCTTCATGGTCGCGATCCTCACTTCTCGAGCAACGCCTTCGCGCGCGCCAGCTCCGGACGTTCGCTGTCCGCCTTCTCGCCGAGCGCGGCGAGCTGAGCGGCGTAGCTCCGGGCCTTCGTACGGTCGCCCGCGAGCTCGGCGGCTCGCGCCGCGCCCGCGAGCCCACGGAAGCGGTTCGGCTCGACGCGCATCGACGACTCGAACTCCTGGAGCGCCTTCACGGGCTCGTTGGCCTCGAGCAGCATCTCGGCCAGGAGCTCACGCGCCGGGGCCAGCGGGCCCGGCGTCACCGGGTGCTTCTCCGTCGCGTCCTCGCGCTCGGCGGCCGCGCGGAGCAGGGCCACGGCTTCGTCGTTCCGGCGCTCGGCTCGCGCCACCCAGGCTTGCGCGATCTGGCGCTGGATGTCGACCTGCTCCGCCCAGTACCCGACCTTGGCCGTCGTCAGCGTGTCGCGCAGCACTCCGAGACGATCGGCATCCCGCCGCGCGGCAACAGCGTCGCCGCTGCGCGCGGCTCCGAGCGCGCGCGCGAAGACGAGCTGGGCCTCCGACTGGGGGAAGCGCGCCCACGGGAACTCCTTACCGAAGAGCTCGAGCTTCGCCGCGTCCGCCCAGCGGCCACGCTCGAGCGCGTAGCGCGACGGGATCGTGGCGAGCGCGAACCCCGTCACGAAGTGCTCGAAGGTCACCTTGGGGAGATCGCTGACGTGGTCGACGACGCGCTTGGCCGAGCCGTCCTGGGCCATCTGGAGATGGGCGTACACGAGATAGTCGAGCGCGTGGAGCTGATCGAACTGGTTCCCGGTCGCGTTGGACGACGCCCGGTTGGCGTCGATGGATTCCTGCCAGTAACCCCGCCGGGTGAAGATGTGGGAGGGCATGTGGAGCGCGTGCGGCGCCGCCGGCGCGATCGAGGCGTAGCGACGCGCGGCCCCGAGGCCCTTCTCGGCGATCGGCGGATAGTCGTAGCTGTGGATGAGGTAGTGGGCCACCCCGGGATGCTGCGGCTGCTCGGCGAAGACCTTTTCCAGGATGGCCGCGGCTTTGAGCTGGTCGGCGTACGTCTTGTCCATCGGGCTCGAGGTCGCGTTGAGGGCGAGCGCGTAGAAGACCGAGGCTTCGCGGTCGTTCGGGTAGCGCGCGGCGAGCTGCTCCATCCCCTGGCGATAGGCGAGCGCGCGCGTCCGGTGCTCGACCTTGTCGGCATCGCGATAGAATGTCTCGAGCGCGGCGATGTAGTCGCGCTCCCGCTGGGTCTTGGCGCCCACGGTCTTCGCGCGCGCGATCGCAGCCGCGCCGTCGCCGAGCGCCTTCGGCGCGGGTGGCCACCCGAACGGATTGCCAAGCAGGTTCATCGCCACGCCCCACTGGGCCATCGCGCAGCCGGGATCTTTCTGGGCGATCACGACGAAGGCATCGGTCGAGGCCGAGAACCAGAACGAGTGGAGCATCGCGACGGCGCGCTCGAACTCGGCCTGGACCGCAGGGCTACACGAGGTCTCGAACTTGACCGTGCCGACCTTGTCATCCGCGGTGGCGCCGGCGGCGGCCAGGGCCAGGACGAGAGCGGGGAGAAGCGCGAGCTTGCGAAGCTGCATGGTCGACCTCCGTCGGAGAACCTCGGTGAGATTCTAGCCCAGAATCGCGTTTACACTATCGCGCTGTGAGCGCCCGAGCCGCGACGGCCACGAAGTTCGGAGCGCTGTACCATCGCGACTACCGCCGCTACTTTTTCCTGGCGCTCGTCGGCCTGACGGCCGAGAGCGTCGAGCACGTGAGCAGCTACTGGGTCATCTTCGAGACGTTCCACTCGCCGACCCTCGGCGGCTTCGCCGTCTTCAGCCACTGGGTGCCCTACCTGATCTTCTCGGTGTACGCGGGCGCGCTGGCCGATCGCTTCGACTGCCGCAAGCTGATCCAGGTCGCCCAGGGGTTGTTGATGCTGGTGTCGCTGGCCTGGGGTGTGCTGTTCCTGACGGGCACGCTGCGGGCCTGGCACGCGGCCGCGCTCCTGATGCTGCACGGGATGGCGGGCGTCATCGCGTCGCCGCCGATCCAGCTCATCGTGTACGACATCGTCGGCGCCGAGCATCTCGCCAGCGCGATCCGGCTCAACGCGATCAGCCGCTACTTCTCCATGCTCGTCGGCCCGGCGGTCGGCGGTGCGCTCATGCTCGTGCTCAACCCGGGCGTGGCGCTCCTCGTCAACGTGCTGCTGTACCTGCCGCTCACGCTCTACCTCTTCTGGATGCCGTACACCGGCCATCGGAGCGAGCGCGACAAGACGCGACGGACTCCACGCCTGGGCCTGGCGGAGGCGCGCCGCGTGCTGGCCGAGGTCCGCGCCGAGCCGCGGATCATCCGGATGATCGTACTGGCCGGCGCGACGTCGTTGTTCATCGGCACCGCCTTCCAGGCCCAGATGCCGGAGTTCGCGCACCATCACGGTTCCGAGGAGGCCGACGTCTGGTACAGCGTGCTGTTCGGCGCGAACGCGGCCGGCGCGGTGATCGGCGCGCTCCTCCTGGAAACCGTCACCGTCCTCCAGGGCGGCGTGCGCGCCGCGATCGTGTGTGCCGCGATCTGGGGGATCGTGATGGGACTCTTCCCGCTCGTCCACGGCTACGCGGCCGCCGTGACGTTCCTGGTGCTGGCGGGGATCGTCAACATCGCCTTCACGTCCATGGCCCAGGCGCTCGTGCAGATCCTGGCGCCGCCCGGGCTCCGTGGCCGCGTCGTGGGGCTCTTCAACACGTCGATGCTCGGCCTGCGGGCCGGCAGCGGCGTCACGGTCGGCGTCCTCGGCGCCGTGATCGGCATCGAGTGGTCGCTGGCGCTGAGTGCCGCCGCGGTGGTGGCGGTTGCCGTCGGCCTGCTGATCGCCGACGTTCGCGCGCGTCCTGCGCACTAGCCCGTTCGCGTTCTTCTGGTGCTCGCGGGTGCTGTCCACGCTCGCGCTGCACATGCAGACCGTCGCGGTGGGGTGGCAGCTCTACACGCTCACCGGCAGCGCCCTCGACCTCGGCCTGCTCGGCCTCGTCCAGTTCGTGCCGACGATCGCGTTGACACTGGTCGGTGGACACGTGGCCGATCGCAGCGACCGACGCGTCGTCGTGGTCGTCTGTCAGGTGGCCCAGGCCGGCGCCAGCGTGGCGCTGGCCGTGGGCAGCCACGGGGGGTGGCTCGGCCGGGGCAGCGTCCTCGCCATCGTCGGTGTCCTCGGCGCCGCCCAGGCGTTCGCGAATCCCTCGCGCACCGCGCTGCTGCCGCGCCTCGTCCCGCTCGCGCAGATCCCGCGCGCGATCGCCAGCGTGACGTCGGCGACCCAGACGTCGCGGATCGTCGGCCCCGCGCTCGGCGGCCTGCTCTACGATTTCGGACCGGCCATCGTCTACGTCACCGTCGCCGCGCTCTACCTCGTCGGTGCGGCGCTGATCGCGGTCATCCGCGATGGGCGGTCAGCCCGCGAGCGTCGGGACGACACGCCGGCCTCGCTGTTCTCCGGCGTGGTGTTCATCTGGAGCCGGCGGCTGCTGCTGGGGTTGATCTCGCTCGATCTCGTCGCCGTCCTGCTCGGCGGCGCCACCGCGCTCCTGCCGATCTACGCGCGCGACATCCTGGGCACGGGGCCGTGGGGACTCGGCCTGTTGCGCGCGGCTCCCGCGATCGGCGCGCTCGTCTCGTCGGTCGTGCTGGCGCGCCGGCCGGTCCAGCACGGCGCGGGGCCGATCTTCTTCGGCGCCGTCCTGGTGTTCGGCGTGGCCACCATCGTGTTCGGCGTGTCGACGAACCTGCTCGTGTCGCTGGCGGCCCTGACGGTGCTCGGCGCGGCGGACCTGCTCAGCGTCGTGATCCGCCACTCGCTGGTGCAGATGCGCACGCCCGACGGCATGCGCGGTCGCGTGAGCGCCGTCCACTCGGTGTCCACCAATACCTCGAACCAGCTCGGCGAGTTCGAGTCGGGAGTGCTCGCGGCGCTGTTAGGACCGGTGCCGGCGGTGGTGCTCGGCGGGGTGGGGACGATCGTCGTCGCCGCGCTCTGGATGTATCGCTTTCCCGAGCTGCGGCGCTTTCACCTGGCGGATTCGTGAGCCGCGCGCTCAGTTCCAGCGGACGACCGCGGCGGTCGCGGTCTGGAGGTTCGCGCGCGCGGTGGACAGGGTGGGGTAGACCTCGAGGGTGCGCCGGAACATCGCCGCCGCCTCCTGCCACTGCTCGAGCGCGATGTGGCAGAGGCCCTGACCGCTGAGCGCCCCGAAGTGCCCGGGCTTGCGGGCGAGCGTCTCGCGGCAGTCGGCGATGGAGCCCTCGAAGTCCTGGGCCATGTAGCGGACGGTGGCTCGCTTGTTCCAGCCCTCGGCGAATTGCGGCGCAGCCTCGATGAGCGAGGTGAACGCGGCCTCGGCGGCCGCGAGATCCTGCTGCTCCATCGCCGCGATGCCTCCGGCCAGGATCGCGTCGAGGTGGGCATCACCGGAGCGGTGCCACATGTTCCACAGCACCGCGGCGGCGCGCGCGGCCGCTACCGGGTCCTCGCCCCGCAGGGCGCCGAGCGCGTCACGCTCCGTCATACCGCGCGTTGTGCAGCACGCGTCCCGGAAGGTTGCCGGTGTGCGTCCCCTTCTCGAGCAGGACCTCGCCGTTGACGACGGTGTAGTGGATGCCGTCGGCCAGCTCCCGCATGCGCCAGCCGTTGCTCGGGAAGTCATGCACCTTGTCTTCTGCGACCGGCTTCACGGTGTCGGGATCGAAGACGACGAGGTCGGCGGCCATGCCTGGCTGGAGCAGGCCGCGGTCGTAGATGCCGAACGCGGTGGCCGAGTCGAACGTGAGC
>Ga0209160_1003093_pt1 | contig 13702 bp, 12 predicted proteins | sample GraSoiAngelo_153_FD_186167 | JGI IMG/M metagenome (GOLD analysis project Ga0209160, IMG submission 186167) | Grasslands soil microbial communities from the Angelo Coastal Reserve, California, USA - 14_1009_12_40cm (SPAdes) (version 2) | ecosystem: Environmental > Terrestrial > Soil > Grasslands ...
CAGCAGCTGGCCGTTCTCATCATAGTTGATTTCTTCAAGAAAGCAGGCTCCGATGGCCTGAGCAATGCCACCGTGGATCTGCCCCTCAACGATCATCGGGTTGATCTGCCTACCGCAGTCGTGAACACAATAATGTCCGAGAATCGTTGTACTCCCCGTTTCGGGATCCACCTCAACCTCACAGACGTGTGCCGCATACGAAGTCGCAAGGCCGACTGGGTTGAAGTTGATAGTGCTCTCAAGGCCCGGCTCAACCCCCTGCGGAAGGTTATGGGCGGTGTAGGAAGCCGACGCCACTTCGGCTATCGAAACCCGCTTTTCAGGGTGTGAACGAGACCGAACGAAACCGTCGGAAAGATACAGGTCTTCGGGATTACCGACTCCGATCTGGCGGGCACCAACCGCGAGAATCTTCTGTGCGAGCTGGCGCGCCGCTATTAGGGCAGCGCTCCCGGCAACGGCCGCGGTCCGGCTCCCAAAGGTTCCCTGACCGTAAGGCGAGACCTGGGTGTCGCCATGAGTGACATAGACGTCCTCCATCCTTAACCCAAGCTCGTCTGCACAGATTTGTGAGAGCGTTGTCTCGAAGCCTTGTCCGTGGGGGAAGGCTCCAGTCGTCGCGTGCAGTCTCCCCTGGGGGTCGATCCTCAGCTTAGCACTCTCATACCCGCCGAACTGCACCCCCAGGAGTGCAAAGACGAATCCTGGTGCAAAGCCTGTGGTTTCGGTGTACATGGAAACACCTACTCCCCTAAGCTTCCCAAGCCTTCTCGCTTCGTCTCGTTCGGCGATCATCTTTTCGTAGCCTGAAAGCATCATCAACTTCTGGAGACAGGAGGGATAGTCCCCGGAATCATAGATTCCACCCCCCGCAAGCTTATACGGCATCTCCGTCGGTTGCACCAGGTTCCGGAGCCTTATCTCTGCCTGATCCATGTTCAGCTTCGCAGCGGCCGCTGACATCAACCTCTCAACCACGAACGCGGCTTCAGGTTGACCGAAACCGCGATACGCCGTCAATCCCACCTTATTCGTGTACACCGCTTCAGTCGTTACCGAGAATTCTGGCAGATGGTATGGACCGTTCAAGGAGATGGACGTTATCATGGGAGTACCAAGGGAGAGTGTATGGAGGTACGCCCCGAGGTCACAATTTATCTTGACCTCGAGAGCCGTTATCCTGCCGTCCCGAGCAAAAGAGGCTTTGGCATCTATCAGCTGCGCCCGAGACTGGGCCGTCGCCAGGAAACTCTCCCTTCTCGACTCCACCCATTTCACGGGCAGGCTGCACTTCAGCGCCAAGAGCGGCACGGCTATCTCCTCCGCATAGACTTCTCCCTTGACTCCGAACCCCCCACCGACGTCCGGGGCAATTACTCGGATGCGATTCTCGGGCAGCCTTAGACTACGGGCTAGGCAAGTCCTCAGTATGTGTGGCCATTGCGTCGAAGAGTATATCGTGAACATGCCGTGGAGACCATTCGGGTCCGCTATCACACCTCTTGTCTCCATCGGGCTCGCGGCGACTCTTGCAATCTTGAAGTTACCCGATACCGTCGCGTATGAATCCTTCATCGCTGCTGATGTATCACCATTGGAGATGCTGACCTGAAAACACCTGTTCGACCCAAGGTCCTCATGGATTACGGGACCCTTATCCGCTGTGAGCGGGTCGAGCACAGGCTCGATGGGCTCGTACTCAACCTCCACCTGCTCTATGATGTCCTCAAGTTGCTCCCTCTCCCTCACAGCTACGGCGAGAACCGGGTCCCCGACGTGCTTCACTTTCTCTTGAGCCAGTGCATAGTGCTCGTGCGTCAAGGCATTTGGGACTTTCCAGAGAAGTGGTATGGGGTCTGAATGACTGCGCACCTCCTCTGCGGTCAGCATGGCCACGACACCTGGGTTCTCTACGATCTTGCTCACGTCGATGTGGATTATCTTGGCGTGGGCGTAGGGACTTCTAACAAAGCCTGCATATACCGTCCCACGTAGATTTACCGAATCGAGATATCTGTCGCCTCCTGTCAGAAACCTTCTATCTTCTACTCTCCTAATCGAGCGTCCAACGAGCTTCGCAGCCTCGGCGGTCATTTGTGCCGACTGGGCAGACCCTGGGCCACCGGATGCGCCTCGGGCAGCTTCCATATGTATTGGGCACTTGGGTTTCCCAGATTAACATAAACCTTTGTTGATCTTCCTCGTTTGCAGTCGACTAGAGCCATGAATTACCGACGATTTCCCGGACCTCGAAACGAAACAAGACGAACGCCGGCAAGAGCGGACAAGCCTCGAAAGCGAACACATTCGTGGTCACTGAGGAGACGGGCTAGTGCTGACCATCGATGGGCGAACCAACCGTTCGAAGAGAATTGTCGTACACGCCTGAAGCAAAATGTGCTAGCTGTAGTTACGAACTCGCGAAGTAGGGCAACACTTTCTTCCCTAGAAGCTCGATACCCTCAATATCCTCGGGCCCCCTGCCGAACCCAAAATTTATTCTGGTTAACCCAGTATTCATCAGGTTGGATACCTTCTCAATTATGTCATCGGGGGTACCCCACGGCTTGAAGGAGTCAACCGATTTTTCTGAAACGAGCGAGGTCGCAAGCTTTGTGTCACCCTTCGCGAGAGCCTCCCTAACACCATCGACTTCGGCTTGGTCTATTCCGACGAACTCTGTCATCGGACTCAGGTAGGGTAGGTAGAGTGCGACTGCTTCTCTAGCGAGTTTGAACGCCGTGTCTCTGTCCTTCGATACAACTGTCCCCGACACGAGACCAAGCTCGAGGGATTCTACGTCCCGAGATGCTCTCCTCGCCCCAATCGCGAGATTCTCCCGAAGTGAAACAATGTACCTCGGGTCGATTATGCTGCTTACCATCACTCCAGTCACCTCTTTCATGCTTCCGGCAAGCTGGCACATCTTGGGACCCCACGTACCAATCCAGATGGGGATTCTCCTTCCACCCGAGTTGGGCTTGGGATCCCAATCGCTGGGAGGGGTCCACCGGAATTGCGCTTCTGCCGTTAGACTGAACCACTTGCCATTGAAATCAACCTTCCGACCGTGAATGAGATTGTCGATTATCACAATTGCTTCGCGAACGGCCCTGATAGGGTTCTCTATCGTGATGCCCACAATGTCGTGGAAAGCCCCCCTACCAATCATCAAGAACGCCTTTCCCCTTGTTTCTTGGTCCAGGTAACTGATGTATGCCGCGATGATCGCAGGGTGATAGTGAAACGGATTTGTTACTCCTGGGCCTATAGTCAAGTTCATCCTCGAATCTCGGACGTGAGGGGCAATCTGATCAAGCACACTCCAGGCGGGTTTGAAGAGCAGGTCATCATAGACCTGGAACATATCGAAACCGTATCTATTTGCCAGCTTCAGGCATTTCAGATAATGAGCATCGGTCTGGCTCGCTTGAAAGGCTAGACCAAATTTCACTCTTGAAGAGCTCCCCAGCGAGCATCGAAGCCCTTAACGGCAACTATGAACCGGTTCAAAGAAAAGGGTGTCCACCTAACTCTCGAGAACACTGAAGGGGACAAGGGTCTGAGTTCCGAACCCGATAGTATAGAACTGGGCACTTTCTGAGGTCCTAATCTAATCATCCAGTTCGTTTACTTGATCGAGCAGGTCTTGCGCCTGGGAGATCAGCGAATGCGCCTGATGCAAGTTGATTGGTTGCCCGTTGAACTCTGCGCCCTCGAGTAGCCCGATTATCTTGGTGGCCAGCGCGTCTCTCTGAGCGGCGAGCGATAGAAGCTGATTCTCAAGGTTGGTGTATGTGCTGTCGCCAGCGGTGTTGCTTTCGATTGCGTGCGTGGAGATCCTCAGACTGTTGAGGCCGAGCTCACCGAGAGGTGCGTTAATCTGCTTGTAAACTTGAGCTAGCTCTAAGAAAGTGTTACCGTGCTTTCGAACAGACGACGGGATGGCCCATCCTTTGAGGACCTCGACGAGCGCACGCCCAGCGTGAATGTAGTCATCCTTCAGGCCTAGCAGCACCAGAATCGTGGGGCGGATGTCTGCGTGGTCCGACCAGATGCCCTCGTCGTTACTGCCCTCGTCGTTACTGCCCTCGTTACTGTCCTCGTTACTCCCATGCTGTATCCCCGGCCCCACTAGGGCGAGCCAAGTCGTGGTGATATCGGGCGCAACAGTCCCGTGGTTCCAAGCGAAACTCGGGTTAACCGTCACGCAGGGGGAGTTACAGTTGGGGGCGCCTGCGAAGAGGAAGTAGTTCGGATTAGCGAACATCGTAAACGTCGGGGTGCGGGCCGGGTCGGCTGTAATCATGTGCAGGAGATTCATCTCGACCGGGTCGGCCAGAAACTGGGTAGGCGTGTCGGTGACCCCGGTTATCGGGTTCACCACGGTCAGCTTTCCCGTCGCCCGCTCAAAGGCCCGTGTCACCGGTGCCGTGCGGCTGGGATTCCCCGTTATGTAGAATGTGGGGGCGGAGTCCGAATGCACCCTGAACGGTGTTGTGATACCCTGCTGAGTGGCCAGCAGTCCGGCGAGGTTCGTGTTGATTTCGCCGATGGCGCTGTACGTGCAAGGCGTAATGACGCCGTCGCACTCCGGCGGGCTCGGCGAGCCGCCGACGAAGTGATCGCCCTCGTCGGAAGTGAAGACGAAGAGCGTGTTGCCCGTGTTGAGGCCGTCGGCCGCTAGGCGAGCAAAAAACTTTCCGAGTGCGTCGTTGTTGGCGGCGAGCGCTGCGACATAGCCTGCCTGACCAGGGCCGTACGCAGGTCCGGTCGGATGTTTGTCATGCGAATCGGATATGTAAGCGTAGGTCACCGGGACGCCGTGCTCCTGCATGGCCGCTACGTACGAGAGCGAAACTGCGGCAGTCATGCCGTCAAAACCGGGGAAGCCGATGCGGCCCATCGGGTCCTCGACCACGTTCCCGTTCAGGTCAGTTAATGACCCACCCGGGTTGACCTGAGGTGCGACGTACTTGTGCCCGAATAGGGCCATGTAGCCAGAGTAGCCGCCCGGTTCGTTCGGGAGGGCATCGGGTTCGCCGCCGTTTGCGGAAGAGCAGAGCGCGTTCCCGGTCCCACAGTGGATCGCAATACCGACAAAATCTGCGAACGCCTGACCGGGGTTGGAGGAGACCTCCGCTGCTTGCGGGGAGCCGGGGCCGAACACGGTCGGTATGTCGGTCGCGATGTTCTCGAGCACTGTGTTCGCTGTGGCAACCGCGCCGAAGTTGCACCCAGCCCGTGTGTACGGGACCCACGGAGCGGGCGCGTTGAGGCCGTCGGCTGTCAGCATGTTGTACTTGGTATCTGTCGGAGACGACGTGGTGGGGTCGAAGATCGGGTCGGTCCAGTAGGCGAAGGAGACTCCCAGGTTCGAGGTCCCGTCCGGATTGAAGTAACGGAAGCTGTTCGAAACTGGCACTCCCATCTGGTCGCCATAAACCCCCGTCAGAGAGGTGAGAATGTCGGTCGCGGTGTGCGAGATCAGCGGCGTGTGGTGGTTCGTCAACAGCACGCCGTTCTCCTGAATGAAATTCAGCAGGTTGGGCAGCTGCTCGAGGTCTGACGGGACATTCGGATTATCGCGCGTAAAGTGCGTGTTGTCAAATTGAATGTATATGACGTGCTGGATCCGTCCCTTCGCTGAGTTGAACTGACAGCCTGTCGTAGAAGCGGCGCTTTTTGGAAAAATCGGACCAACGGCAAGCGAAACGACAAGGAAGAGAGCGACAAGAACGGATACGCGCAACCTAACGGGGCCGCCTCCCGATGATGACCGCGCTAGCCATCCTCTCCGGGATCCGTCGTTTGCTATTTATGTTGTACCTCCTTATTATCGACCATAGCCAGTTCTCTCGCTGCTTCGCTCGATATCCCAATCGATTGGTGTCATCATACGCGTCTGAATCTCCGTAGAGTCAATTCGTGAAGTGTCACTCACCACCCGAAGAATTGTTATGACCAATTAAATCCATCCGCAGTTACTTTGGTCAAGACACAAGCGAACAAGCTAGGTCATGATAATTATGCCAGGGGCAGGATTTGAACCTGCGACAGCCCGGTCCATGAGAGGAGATCTCTTCAGCCGGGTGCTCACAGGCCTAAAGGGTCTCCCAGGCTGAGCTACCCTGGCATCGTCTTGTCTCCATCTTTGGTTATGGCTTAAGGTTTTCCAGCTCGAGCGTAAGATGTTGACTGCTCGGCAGCTGTCCGCGCACGTGTACACTTATCAGCGACGAGCTAACCTTAGCCTTTCGCAGCGTCAGATATCCTCGCTTCTTCTTATATCGATTCTCGCATACTCTCTCCCAAGCTGGGCCGCTTTGGCCAAGCTCGGAATCGTGACGTTCGCAAGAAGCTGCCTCTCCCGTTCGATCTTCTTATCGATAGCAAGAGCATCTCTGAAGAATCCATTCCATGAAGCCGCGATTAACGCCAATGCCCAGACTTTGTTCTCAAACGAGGGGAAACCTTTCGATCTGGGATAGATCGAGTCCAAGATGTAGGTTAGCTTCTGAGCAAGCTGGTTGAACGCATCTCGGTGTTCGTTGAAGTAAATTGAGCATTCCGCCGCGAGTCTCAGGACACCAGCCATCGATGTAGGACTAGTTCTGGCAACCGCTTGGCCAAAGAATTTGTTCGCATCTTCAGAATTCAACATTTGATGAGCCATACACTAGGATGATTAATACGATTATCTATTCCGATCTGACAGTTGGTGGGGCCGAGTTCACCCTTCGCCAATGCGTGGCGCCCGATTCCCTCTTGCGATTCTGATTCTCTTCTCACCGATTTTCAGGTATTCAATAGTTCCGCTTGGCGTTGTTTTTGCGGCGAAGTCTGTGAGGAAAACTTCGTTCTTCTTGTTTCGCGTCTTAAGGAAACCTGACACCTCATCGTCGTCGACTTTGCTGAACCTTATCATGAGTATCTCTTGATCTTTACCCACTTGCTTTTCCAAAGTCCTTCGAACGCGAGAAAGTGAGTCCTCTGGAACCTGATCGGGCGCATTACCGCCTATTGCATCACGCCCGACCTTGCTGAATAACGCGTGGGGCAAGGTAACCTTCCTTCTTATCTCTTCATGACAACTTTTCCTCGCAAAAAGGGGGCGTCAACAGCGCTGTGCAAGGCGCTGTTGAAGACGCGTGGTTGGCATGTCTCTCCAATCTACATTCCAGCCGGAAGCACGACCAATTGCCCAACCATAGTGGGTAGGTGGTACCTGCAATAGAACTGGAATATCCCGGCCTGACTAGCAACGAACTTTATGTCCTGCTTCTCCCCGTGGGCAAGGTCGACATCGATATTGTACGCCCCTAGCGTAAGTGTATGACGCTCCTGCGTCTCTTCCGTGTTTATGAAATGGATGATGACGGTGTCGCCCTGATTTACGTGGATGAAGGTTGGTGAAAAGATGTCGTGCGGGGCCCCGGCTATGGTCTCGTTGAAAGCGGCTATGTCAGTAATCACTGTGAACTCTCTGGTCTGAGGGGCTGTCTGCGAAGGCTTCGATTGCGCGGATATCTGTACCCCGTAAGCGTAGCCCGCCGCAGCTATTGATATGACGAGCGCTGCCACAGACACTACAACAACCGCGAACATCAGGCGAGATTCTTTCGTTTGCGTTTGTGTCATTTTCATCGACCAATTTTGGTCACAGAACTATTAGTAGCCGATTGTACACCTGCCCCTACGATGAAGACGAACGTCTACAATTGCACATATAGACTGGACTCGCACTTTCACCCTCATCCTTATCTAGAATCGCACCAGCACCTCGCTCTGAATTCGAATGCCGAGGAGTAACATAGCCGTTGATGAGGAGGTCGCGGATTCCCTTTCTGATGAAGCCACGAGGGAGAACAAGAGTCTGTATGCCCTAACAAATGAAGCGATTACTGCCATCCTTATGGTCTGCAAGTTCGGAGGCACCCCACGGGAGGTCTACCCCTCCTGGAGGTTCAGCAGGATCTTGAAGGACACTGATGCCATTCCGCTCCCGGGGGACTTAATGGAGAGGCTCACGAAGAAAGTCTTCGACACCGACAGAGAATGGCTGCTCAACGAATGGTTTGAGGAGGGCAAGAGGATTGGATCATATCTGCACATGTACGCCGAGGATTTCAATCAGCTCGTGTCAAGGGTGGATGAGCTACAGGGTTTCCTGCCGGTGAAAAGGGTCGAATTCGAGAGGAAGGAGGAAGGAGGCAAAGCAATGGTAACTGTCCGCGTGATAGGGGCTGGGCTCTCACTCGAATCAACCACCTGTGCCGAGCGCTTCCTGCGAGGGATAATCTCGGCCTACCCGTACAAAATCGTCGATACTAGAGTCTCTGAAGGAATGATAGACGTTAGGGCTGAGGAGGAAAAAGGCTACAAGATTTAGGCCGCGGGGAGTCCTCCGCGCGCTTAGCGCCGTGACTCAGGATACTTCGCTCTAGTGTCGTGCTAACTGTGTCTACGATTATGGACATCTGGTGTTGTATCGCAGACAAACGTACAATCCGAGTCTAATACCTCGTGTTCGCATCACGGAACGGAGGCAAGAGAAAAAATGCAAAGGTCGGCAGGAAAGTGGACTGGCAGGTTCATCTGGGCGTCTGTAGTACAGGGGCTTCTGGCAGTAGTCTGGACACTTTTCATCATCGACCCTTACGCCGCTTTCTCTCCAGCGCGTGTCATTGCCGGGGGCGAAGCTGGCACCTGGTTCTTCGTGGGGTATGTCATGTACATTGTCGTTGGGGTCCTCGCAGTCGCGGTCACCGCATTGTTCTACTTCTACATCGAGTCGGTGAGAAACAAGGCATACAGAGGTCTTGCCTCTTACCTGGCATGGGCTCACATCGTACTGATGAACATCGGAGCAAGCGGCGCCACGTACTTGCTGATGTACGGCGGCTACTTGGGTGGGGTGGCTCAGGCGCCGACGTCCTCTGGCGGAGGAGGCCTTAGCGCCGGACAGATTCACGTGCAAATACTCGGCGCGCTTGTGACTCCAATCGGATATTTCGTAGCAATCGCTGTGCTCGGTGTCCTAGCCGGCGGGTTTGGCTACTTGATTGCTGTGCGGAGGGCGTGAGAGGATGCCGAAAGGCGAAGAGAAGAGATTTATTCCATTAGTGCCAGTTGGCTTCATGTCAGTCACTTGATGGAAGGCGGGAGAAGGCTCGCGGCAATCATGTTCACCGACATGGTCGGTTACACCGCTCTGGGCCAACGAGACGAGTCGCTTTCCCTGGCGCTCCTTGAAGAGAACAGGAAGATGCTGAGACCGATCTTTGCAAGGCACCGTGGAAGAGAAATCAAGACAATCGGCGACGCCTTCTTAGTGGAGTTTGCGAGCGCGCTCGATGCGGTAAGGTGCGCCTATGATATCCAGAGAGCCTCGAGGGAGTTCAACATCTCCCTTCCTAGCGAGAAGAGGATACACCTTCGAATAGGCATTCACTTGGGGGACGTAGTAGAAGCGCAAGGGGACATCCTTGGAGACGCCGTCAATGTGGCATCAAGGATCGAGCACCTCGCGGGAGACGGAGGGGTTTGCCTGACGCAACAAGTCTTCGACCACGTCCAGAGCAAGTTCGAATTGTCGCTCGTCAGCTTGGGGAAGCAGGCCTTGAAGAACGTACGGGCACCGATTGAGGCCTACAAGATCGTCATGCCCTGGGAAGAGACCGGTGTTGAACGCGAGACACTCGACATGAAGAGAGTCGCGGTTCTCCCATTCTACAACATGAGTCCCAACCCGGACGACGAATACTTCGCGGATGGGATGACTGAGGAGTTGATAACGACGCTCTCGAAGATTGGCGAGATAAGCGTGATTTCACGCACCTCGGTGATGCAGTACAGGAAGGCTCCCAAGAATGCCAAGGACGTTGGGAAGGAACTCGAAGCAGGGACAATCCTCGAGGGCAGCGTCAGAAAAGCGGGAAACCTCGTGCGCATCACGGTCCAGATGGTGGACGCCGGGAAGGATAAGCATCTCTGGGCCGAAAGTTACGACAGGAATCTTCAGGACATCTTCGCGATTCAGACCGACATAGCGAAGAGAGTCGCCGATGCACTTAGAGTGAATATCCTCGCCGGGGAAAAAGAGCAGATTGAGAAGAAACCGACAACCAGCACCGAGGCTTACACTCTGTACCTCAAGGGGAGACACTACTGGAACGAAAGGAGTAAGGAAGGACTTACCAAGGCAATTGAATACTTCGGGCAAGCAATCCAGCTCGACCCGAACTACGCACTTGGGTACTCTGGTCTCGCGGATTGCCATATTATCTTAGCTCAGTGGGGTTTTGAAAATCCATCTGCCAACTTCCAGAAAGCCGAGGCCCTCGTAACGAAGGCGCTGGAGCTGGACAAGAACCTTGCCGAGGCGCACACTACCCTCGCGTCAATTTTCTTCTACTACGAATACAACCAGGCGAGGGCGGAGCAAGAGTTCAGAAGAGCCATCGAGCTAAGACCAAACTACTCTACAGGGCATCAATGGTATCATCTCTTTCTCTTGTGTCACGAACGCTGGGAGGAATCGTACGTTGAATTAATGAAGGCCTTAGAACTGGACCCATTCTCGCTAATCATGAACGATAATCTTGGAGGGTATTTTCTCATCAGAAAGGACTACGAGAGAGCGGTGGGGCAGTCGAAGAAGGTCCTGGAGATGAAACCCGACTTTGTGTCTGCGCACGGGACGCTCATGGTTGCGCAACTTCTGGCATCGAAGTACGACGAAGCCCGGGAGGAAGCCAAGATGATTTCGAGGCTCTCGAAGAACGTGCTCGATGGGAAGAAAGCGCTCGCCCTTGTCTTTGCCAAAATCGGCAAGGCTGAAGAAGCCCGCCGTCTGCTCGCAGAGCTGGAGGAGAGACCGAAAGTAGAATACGTCAATCCCTCGGGCATTGCCGAAATCTTATTTGTTCTTGGAGATGTGAACAAAGGGTTCGAATGGCTTGAGAAAGCATATGAGGAACGTGATGGCCATCTTCCTTTTCTGAGAGTCAATCCCTTTTACGATTCGGTCAGGGCAGATCCGAGATACCACTCGATATTGAACCGGATGGGTCTCGGAGTCGTCCTAGGTAGTTCCAAGATAACGTAGAAAAAATTGGGGACGACGGCAGCAGCGCTTTGCGCCGGACTGCCCTGCGCCGCCGTATGTGGCTAACGGGATATCGCCATGGGGTGGGCTTCCTTTATGTGCCCTTCCAGTAGCTGCTGACTGCCGAAGGTCGCTCCGCATGCCTGACACTTGAAACTCTCTGCCTTCGTCACATGAGTCTCGTTATGCCGCATGAGTTCCTCCGTTGTCGCGAAAGTCGCACCACACGCTTCGCACTTGGGCATGAGCGGAAAGGGAAAGCCTCTCAATTTTAGGAATTGCTCTTAACCGTCAAATCTCCGGCTTAACCCACCCAGATTTCAGCCCGCTCATAGGTCCACCAAGTGCTCGCCGTTGAGGAATATCCGCCCGTGAACCCTGCACGCTCGCTTCAGCGTGTTAGTGACATAACAGTCGTTGGCAGCCGCCCTGGCAAGTTCCCTGATTCGCTCCGGTGGCTCTTGACTGGAGATTCTGGCTTCGAACTCAATCTCGTCGAAGCCGTATCCGCTAACACCCACGTAGTGACCGATTACGCTCATCTCAAGCTCCCCAAGCTCGAGCCCCCATACAGAGGCGCGCTCGGCGTAGTGCGTCATCTGGCATAGAGGAAGGCCAGAGACAAAGTGCTGCAGCGCCCCTGGGTATTCGCCTTTCCCACCGACCCCCTTTCCTGCGTCTGAATACCAAGAAAGTTCTCCAGAGTGGACCTCCTTTCTTAGGTCGGAACCATACTTGGCTGTGACCCTGACTGCGCGTCTAAACTTGATTTTTCTTTCCTCATCGCTGAGGTTTTCAGCCCCTCGCCAACTCGAATAGGCCTTCTCGGTAGTGGTCTTCAGTTGCTCTGGGAAATTCATGTTGGTGGAAACGGATGACCCGCGATATAGGCGTTGATTAGCCTACATGCACAAGCACGGCTTCTTCGGTTGGGAATCATCCGCCACACTCTGTACAGGGAACCTAGCCATGCGCCTATCTGCCATCCAGCGCGACGTCGATTCTTCGCCGATAGACCTGCGCGGGCACTGCTCCTACAACCGTGTCAACGACGTTTCCCCCTTTGAAGATCATGACAGTGGGTATGCTCATCACTTCGTATCGAGCGGCGAGCTCCTGGTTTTCGTCTATGTCGACTTTCACGAATTTCGCCCTGCCCGCGTATTCCCTCGAAAGCGATTCAATGACAGGACTGACGACTCTGCAGGGACCACACCAGTCGGCGTAGAAGTCCACGACCGCCGGAACCTCCGAGTTCAGAACTTCGCGTTCGAAGTCTGCTCTGCTCAGATGCAGTAACTCGGTATTTGCCAATATTTTCTCACCGTGATTCGGACAGCATTCCGCAAAGATAAGCTTATGTTTCAACGATTAAACGCGCAATTTAACTCGTCACTTGATTTCAAGGCTAAGATAACACTTATAGGCCTCCAGTTTGCTTCCCAGGTTCATGAAATGGAACATTATCGCGCCCCTTGGAGAAAACCTTGCCTCCACCTTCCTCGCGATTCGAGAGTTTCCCACTGAACGAATCTACCTCCTGTCAACTGGAAAGAACCGAGACAAGACAGAACAGCTGAAGAAGGTTACCGATAATCTCAAGATTTCTGTCCAAGTGGTCGATGTAAAAGGGAACCCCCTTGAGGGTATGTTCAGGGCCTTCGCCCAGATAAAGGGGGGAGTCAAGGAAGAGAGCATTCTTGTGAACGTGTCGTCTGGAGATAACACTGACAACTGCGCTGCTCTGGCGGCGGCCTACGTCAACGGCTTGAAGGCATTCAGCGTCGTCGAGGATAGGGTGATGCTCCTCCCCATCCTGAAGTTCTCCTACTACCGATTACTGCCCGAGAGGAAGCTGAACATCCTGAAATTCCTGAAAACGGAACCGGATTGCTGCAGCTCGCTTGAGGACCTCTCCCGACGTCTCAAGATGAGCCTTCCCCTCGTCTCATACCACATCAACGGGAGTGCCAAGGCAGAGGGTCTTGTCTCGCAAGGGCTCGTCGAGGTTCACATCGGAGCTCACGGAAGAACCCAAGTCATGCTGACCGAGATGGGAAGGCTGATCGCCGAGGGGCTGATAGAGACGCCTCAGGCTGTCAGTCCGGCTCAGGTTCAGCTTGCTTGACATCCTCCCACGACTGAACTCGTGGGCTTCCAGCGGTGAGCATCTATTCTCGCCGTGTATGGTTCCTGCTTCGATGACCAGGCTTGCGACCCCAGTTGTCCGGGGCGGTAGAGGCCCAGCCTCCACAGGCTTGAGTTCGGGCATGTCCTGCCCTACGTGTAGTTCCGCGTTATCATATGCTATGTTTGTAGCTAAGCCCCGATGCGATTCATCCGACGGCTGAAGCCCGTGGGCTTTCTCGCTCACATCTGGTAAAGGAGAACGAATGGGTGGCCTAGGCAGGATAGGGGACGAAGTCACCTTGGCGGCGAGCTTGCCCCTTCCACCGCAGCCGATGGCTTGACAGCGCACGCGGCCCTCAGACTCCTCTCCAGCGTGTACATTACCGTCCCAAGCAGTGCCACGGAGAGTAGCTTGAGGGGAATCTCGTACGCCGCGAAGATTATCCCGACCGTCACCAAGGC
>Ga0209160_1003095_pt1 | contig 13697 bp, 12 predicted proteins | sample GraSoiAngelo_153_FD_186167 | JGI IMG/M metagenome (GOLD analysis project Ga0209160, IMG submission 186167) | Grasslands soil microbial communities from the Angelo Coastal Reserve, California, USA - 14_1009_12_40cm (SPAdes) (version 2) | ecosystem: Environmental > Terrestrial > Soil > Grasslands ...
GGCTCCTTTGAAGAAGACGACGAACTCTTGATAGTGCGGGCCTATGAATCGGGGCGCCAAGACGCCCGGTATCTCGCTGAGCGTCTTGATCGCATAATTCGTCTTGACGAGAATACTCTCAAAAAGTTTACGGAGACCTTGGGGCCCTAAGAGTGAGAGGTAGGCAGCTGCTCCTATGGCGAAGAGAGCCTCGTTTGTGCAAATGTTGGATGTGGCCTTCTCCCGACGAATGTGCTGTTCCCTGGTTTGAAGGACCATGCTGAACGCTCTCTCCTTTCCGTCGAGGGTTGTAGTCATGCCAATCAATCGGCCTGGAAGTTGGCGTATCAGGTTCTCTCCACGGCACCCGATGATTCCCAGAGCAGGTCCACCGAAGTTCATCTCGGTCGATATCGATTGCCCCTCGGCTATCACGATATCCGACCCATACTCTCCCGGAGGCTTCAATCCACCAAGCGATACGGGGTCAAAGCCTACTATTGACAACGCTCCCTTCAGATGACATATTGAGGGAACGTTCACTACCTCCGGGTCAAGAATGCCGAAGAAAGAAGGGACCTCACAATATACAGCCGCAGTGTCCCGATCGACTTTGGATTGCAGGTCGCCCGAGTTGAGACCGCCAGTCTCCTTGTCGTACGTGAAGGTCTCCAGTCCAATACCCGCTGGCTCGGCGTAATTCTTCAGAACTGAAAATTTAGCAGGGTGCAAGCTTTGCGGTACGAGGATCTTCTTTCTTCCAGTAGCTCTACAAGCCATCCGGGCGGCTTCACCCAGAGCCGTTGACCCATCGTAGAGCGACGAGTTAACAGCGTCCATCTGCGTAAGGTCAGCAATCATGGACTGGAACTCGAACAGAGACTGGAGGAGTCCTTGGGAAATCTCCGCCTGATATGGAGTGTAAGACGTCTGAAACTCAGTCCGTGCGAGGATAGCCTTGACCGCCGCGGGGAGATAATGATTGTAGATGCCTGCACCGAGGAAAACTGGCATGTCAGCCGCCGACTTGTTCTCAGCTAACATGCGCTCAACGTGGCTCTTGACCTCTTGTTCTGAAGGTAGCCAATCGACCTTCAATGGACGGTTTGTACGCACCTCGGTTGGAATGTCAGAGTAAAGCTCGTCTATGGAGGCAGCTCCGATCGCCTCCAGCATCATTTTTCGAATCGGCGCACCTGAATTGGGTAGAAAAGGATGGTCGAACGTCGCCATCGGAATTCTCAGCGCGGTCGGTTCCCGACTACTGATAATCCTTCGCTCAGGGAAATCATTTCTTTTATAATCGGCTCCGATGACTCGGCCCTCATGCTCCCTAGCGGGTGGGAGGTTACCACCGCTATCCTACTTGCGATTGTATCTTTTCCAGTGTCCCTAGTTCTCACTCGCGTTTTCATGCAAACTAACGCAAGGAGAGGAATCATTGGAATAGATGTCCACAAGCTGAGCAAACCGCGCATCCCGGAGATGTGTGGCGCCGCGATCCCAGTCACGTTGATACTCTTGCCGTCCGCCTATGTTCTGATCGGCGGCGGAAACTCGATAACGATGCTTGCCTTCTCCCTGGTTGTCGGGTCCGCAGCGGTCGTGGGAGCAGTAGATGACCGGCTTAAGATGAGGGGTATCTACAAACCTCTCCTAACTCTTCTCTGCGGTCTGCCAATAGTAGCTCTTGGATTGCTCTATCCTAACCAGGTGTACAATCCGACTTTACAAGTCCCCCTTTTCGGAAGCTTCCATTTGCCAATCATCTATCCTTTGAGCGGACCAGTAGCCATCTCAGTGACCTCGAACACTACCAACATGCTCGATCCACTGAATGGAACAATGGCCGGGGGCGTCTCCATAATATCCGCGGCACTCCTCATAGGGATCCTCATTACGGACCCAGCGCCAAGCGCTGTGTTCCTATACGCCTGCCTACTCTTCTCGGCACTGGGCTTCTTCTACTTCAACAGATATCCGTCCAGAGCCTTCGCGGGAAACGTGGGACAACTTTCCGTGGGTGCCGCCCTAGGCGCGCTGGCTATACTCAGCAGGACCGAGATAGCGAGCATAGTAGCCATGTTTCCCAACATCCAAAATTCCTTCTTTTTCCTCTCAAAAATCAAAAGATTCACGGAGCACAGAGCATTGACCGCAAAACCGACGAGATTGCTCGACGATGGCCGCCTGGCCTCGTCGTCAGATCCCAAAGCACCCTTGACACTGGTAAGGACTTTGCTCGTTGGCCGACCCGCTAAAGAGTCGGAGATCGTCTCTGCGATCTTTGCCCTCTACCTAATTTCAGCCGCACTTGCGTTAATCACGATGATTCTGATAAGGCGATAGGATTGAACCAACGAGCCGTAGCCCTACAACTCCTCGTCTTCGCAACTCAATGGGGGTTGATGATAGTCGGATTCGGAATCCTTGCCCTGGTAGTAGCACCTCTCCGCATACAGTCAGACCCGAGTCTCGGCCGCTATTTTGACGCAGCCGTGAAAGCTATGATCGCGCTGGTTTTGTCGATTTCTTGGCTGTTCATCTGGGACCGCCAAGTCCGACTGTATTTCTACAGGAAGAGAGAAGATATCACAGAACCTGTTTAGGAGTAGTCTTTTGCCCGCCACTTCTCGCCTTCCACCATCGTGAAGCCCATGTCAGTATTCTTAGTAAACCACAGGTTCGCGGGCAAGGCGTTCAGAGTCTTGCTCGATGGGATCTTCTCGCCGAAACAAATCCTCGCAGCCAGCCAAGGAAAATTCCATTCCGGATGCCCCAGTTTCAAAGACGCCAACGTGAGATAGTGAACGTTGGTTGTGAACCTGCAATTGATTTCGGTCGGACGCGGGATGCCTCTGCCGTCCCCTTTTAGATCCACACAGAAGATGCCGTGAGGCCTCTCGGAGACGGCACTAATCGCTTCTAGAGCCGTTGTGTTTACCTTGTTTGAATGAACCACCCGGTTTAGCTTGGAGGTTCCTCCGGAGCCTACGATCCGGTGCCCCACCCAGCTCAGACGCTCACGAACCATGGAGGTCACAAGCTTTCCTTCATTCCAGATAGACATGAAGCAGAAATCTCTATTCGGAAGATATTCTTCCAGGATGAAATCCGTCTTCAGTCCTTCCGCCCAGTGGTAGCTGATCCAATGTTCTACACTGGGCCAACTTCTGGCTAGGCAGCTCAGGCTTCCGCCCGCTCCCTGTCTTGCTCTCACCCAGCAGGGAAACGTCACCCTCCTAACCAGTTGCCTGTTCCGATGACTGCGGGTGGAGAGAACGATAGGCTGTCTCCTGAGTCCCTTCTTGAACCATCTGGACAACGCCTCGTACTTGTCTTGACAGACTTTCACAGCCTCACGATCTGGCAAGAACATTGCAGCATGAACCTGGTCTCTATCATTTGACAATCGGCCTACTTCCGAGTCGGGCTGAGGAAAGACCATCTCAACCCTGCCTTTCTTGACAACTCGGTTGAGGCGCTGCAAATATCGAGAGCTGGTAGCTGGAGGGAGCTGGTAGGATCTGTCGATCCATCCGTTGAGTTCGATACTCGTCTTGTCTACATCAGTTCCGGCGAGGAGAATGTTCTTGCCATCTTTGCTGACCCTCAAGCTCCAACAAACATTGTTGCCCGCGCTACCCCCAGCTCCAGTGACTAGAATACTTCGCATGACGATACCTTAGTGTCGGGTTTCGTGCTTCTATGGGAATAAATAAGTAGGGAGTCTTTTCGGATGCTAATCAAAGTCGCACGGTGCACAATGGTTTCTGCAAATGAAGGCACTCGTACTCTCGCTTCTACTATTGGCCCTATTGTCAACCCAGCTTCCCAGCCCGGCTGTGGCTCAGACCAACACTAATTGCACTTTGAGCAGCTGCACTGTCACCGTTAGTAGGTCCATAACGACAAACAACTGGGGCGTCTCCTTTGTTAGTGATCAATTCAGTCTGACCACCGGGTCCTCGCCCGTCTCCCAAATCACACTCGGCATAGCCTCCTCTCTGAGTAGCAAGCTTAGGTTCACAGAGGCAGTCGATTACCAATCAAACCAGCTACGAATTTCACCCCTAAAGTTGGCAAGTTTGCTCTCGGGAGGCAACTATTCCGCAATGGACATCGCATTTCCTTCAGCGAAGACCGGAACCTACAGCTTCAATCTTACCAGCGTTTATTCTGACCTACTCAACTTCAACTCGACATCCAACAATTTCGTTTTTGCCTTCGAACCTTTCCCTCTGATAGACGACAACTACAACGTGACCAGCGCGACGCTATCGGTCAAGACAGGAGACTGGCAATCTCCGAAGGTATCATCTGTGGATGGAACTTTCGCGAGCGCAACCTTCAGCTCGCAGGCAATTCCTCTAAAGCCCTTCAATACAACTGTAGCAACCATGACTTTTTCGTCGTCCATCAGCCAAAGCATCTTCGGTGTTACCGCGAACCGGACTATAACGCTCGCACAGACTGGCTCGATTCAAGTTACAGACTTTTACAACATGACGAACAAGGGTCATGACCTATCGAGTCTCACTCTACCTCTTCCGCAGAACGTTCAGACAGCAACGGCTCGCGACATAATTGGAACAGTTAGTACCCTTACTGCAGCAACGGCCACAGATGGGACAAATACGGTCACTTTCTTTCCGAGGTTCGGAACCGTGAAAGCGGGAGCCTCATCGTCGGTGAGAATTAGCTACGCACTCCCGAGCCAGTCCTTCCTGGCATCCACGGGCTTGGGACGATTCGAGCTTAGTTTCCACTTGTTCGACAACGTCAAGTTCTCGGAACCAACACTACAAATGAAAATAGTGGCCCCGATGGGATTCCGCCTAGAGTCTTTCAGCGGCCAGACTTTCACCAGCTCCGGCAACCAGATCCTCGTGCAGGTCGCCGAGGTTACACCGATGTCTAACTTGTCATTTACCATGGATTATCAATTGGACCCATTCTGGGCAAGTCTCTCAGCCCTTAGTTGGGCTGGACTCGCCGTGGGATCCATTGCCGCTGTTGTCCTAGCGGTTAGCGCAACAAGTACGGCCGGTGTCGCAGTTTCAGGCGCCCCGTCCGAGCTTATCGGAAGGTTCGTAGAATTGTACGATGAAAAATCAGCCATGCGACTGGAAGCAGAAAAGATGGACGAGGACCTCTCGAGAGGAGCGCTTAACCGCCATGAATTCAAACGACGAAGACGCGTGATTGACTTAAGAGTCGCCGAGTTGGACAGAACGCTGGCACCGGTCAAAGACCAGCTGTCAAAGTCGAACCCACGCTATCAGGACATGATAAAGAGACTCGAGCGAGCCGAGGCCGACATCCAAGTAGTCCGAACCACGTCTGCGGACCTCAGGAATCAGTACCGGAGCGGAAGAATAGCTAGAGAACTGTATGAATCTTTGATTTCAGATCTCGCGAAGAGAAAAGAAAAAGCTCAACAGACCATGGATACCATAGTCATTAATCTTAGAGAGGAGACTAGGTAAGAATCCTCCCCTGGTCCCCCGATAATTGAAAATCCGAATAGAAGAATACGATAACTGGTTGGAGCAAGAACTTGAGAAAGCACTGCGCCCTACGAAGAACAAAGCAGGGAAACTTTCGGACGACGCGCGCCGGGCACTTGATGAAGCCAGAAGCTTCTTCGAGGAACTCTCTCGCAAAGCCGACGGAAACCTATCGACCAAGAGAGACCCCATCTCTTACAGAGCTGCAAGAGTCGTGGGACGAGTGGCCCGCGACGCTAACTCAAGCATAGAAAAGATCCAAATCCCCGAGGAAGTCAGCTGGGATTCCTACAAAGTTCTACGAGACAACCTCTCCAACACAGCTAGATCTCTCAGAGAGAGCAAAAACAATACCCAGAGAGAAGTCCACGGACTCTACCTGCTAGACATGCTATCCTTCTCAGGGATCGTCGAGAGAATAGCGAAGGTAGGAGACAAAACCTCTCAGTTCCTCGAGGGAGACGGGGAAAACCTTCAACGAGCAAAAACACTCACCGGCATTGTTGAGACGATTCATCAAATCGGAGTTCAGCTGGACGAGAAGAAGAAAGAGAGCGTCGAACTTGAACGAACCCGTGAAAGGCTCTCGTCCGCCGTGCAAGAGCTGTCAAACGAGATGGAGAGGATTACATCGAACGATTCTCTCAAACAAGTTCTGGAGATCGAAAAGGAACTCCGGAAGGAAAGCAGGGAATTCAGAACGGACACCCTGACCCATCTCCGACGACCCCTCCGAAAACTTAGAGACCTTTCCCAGCGAGGCGAAATCGCGCTAAGAGCTGAGGAGAGAGAGGCACTGGGCGAGTACATTCAGTCCCCGTACAGAAGTTTCCTTTCCCGAAGCTCCGGACCCTACCTCACCCCGATTCTCACAAACCTCAAGAGCGCTTTGGACTCGGGCAAAATGGGGTTAAGCCATAGAAAGACCACGAGAGTTGTCGTCCAGCTTGACCAGCTAACGACGACTGAACACCTTGCGGAGAAACAGAGCAAAGGCCGGAACCTCCTAGGTCAACGTCAACGACTTCTCCACGACCCGGCATGCAAAAATCTCTATCTCGACAGGAAAACCGTTCTCAAGAAGATCGAAGAAGCGAAGAAGGACGAGCTCCAAGCCAGTGAGAGACTTCATATGGCCGGGGAAAAAATCAAGGCGCTGAACAAGCATTTCGAGGAGCTGTTGGTCCAGGCAGAATCGAAGTCCAAGGAGTACTTATCACGCGACGTTCGGATAGAACGACCTCGACCTTCAAGATAGAGCATAGACCACCGTTGACCCGCGAGGGGCGATCTCAGCAACGAAAATTGCTACGAACGACTCAAACCCGTGCTTACTCTATGGAGCAGAGAAGTGAACATGTCAACGGTAAGCGTGCCCGTTTGGGTGTTCCTAGGGCTTGGATGGTACGACGCGAAGACCTTGCGACCATCGGAGAGATCGATTTCGAGCCCATGTGCAAACTTCGGAATCTTGGACGAGAAGAGATTGTTTTGTTTCAATAGAATCATCGTTGAACGATAAGCAAACGCGCCTAGGCAGAGGATGACTCTAGACCTATTGCATAACTCCAATTCGGATTTCAGGAAATGCGCGCAGTTGGACATTTCCTCGCTAGTGGGCTTGTTGTCGGGAGGGACACATTTTACAGCGGCCGTTATGTAAACCCGCTGCAATTCCAATCCATCATTCACATCAACAGAACGAGGCCGATTTGCATATCCAGCCTCGAAGAGAGCCCTCACAAGGAAGTCAGCGCTCCTATCCCCTGTGAACACTCTTCCGGTTCGATTCCCGCCGTGAGGTGCCGGGGCTAGTCCGATCACTACAATCGTAGCTGAGATGTCTCCGAAACCGGGGACGGGTCGGCCCCAGTATTTCCAATTCAAAAACTGTTTCTTCTTGACCCTAGCCACCGACTCTCGGTATTTGACCAGACGAGGACAAACCCTGCATTCGACAACTTCATTGTTCAGGTCAAGAAATCGTCGTCTTGCCACGGGCGAACTCGCTTCAACTGAACCCAAGTTCGTTACACCCATCTTGCTCATCCCATCGGACATTGTAATGACGGATTAGCATGTTCGGTGAAAGGTTTGTTGACAAGACGGCTCATTCACGTCTCGCCATATAAGGAGGGACCCTTCAGTCGCTTATATGAAAGAGCCCTAGAACCTCGCAGATTCTCACATCAAGAACATGGAATTCTGGCGATATTAGACGCATAACCCGTATCCATTAGCTGTTTTCTGCAAATCAATCTCTTAGTAATTATCCAGAATAGAACGGTCCAGCAATGATCGTTAGCGTACTGAATAACAAAGGCGGGACTGGAAAGACAACAACCGCAGTCAACCTCGCAACAGCAACCGCGATTGAAGGCAAAAAGACGCTGATCGTGGACTTGGACCCTCAAGGAAACGCGACAACTGGACTTGGCTTTGAGAAAGCGACGCTTTCGTCAACGGTCTATAATGTTCTATCTCAGTCACGAAAAGCCGAAGAAGTCCTACTAAATACCCGTATCGAGAGACTATCACTGCTACCAAGCAACTTGGATCTAGCCGGCGCAGAAGTTGAACTTTCATCAACCCCCGGTAGAGAATACGTGCTCAGAGAATCGATTAGTACTATCAAAGACCAGTTCGAACAAATCGTTATCGATTGCCCACCAAACATCGGACTGCTCACTCTCAACGCCCTAGTATCATCTGACTTGGTCCTGATCCCAGTGCAATGCGAGTTCTATCCCATGGAGGGACTGCCAACGCTTCTCAAAGTCATGGATCTCGTGAGATCTCGGTTGAAAGCGGCCTTTGACTACCGGATCATACTGACAATGTACGACCGCAGAACAGCGCTGTCACGGCGGGTCATGCAACAGGTCAACCAGAACTTTGGCGAACGGGTTCTAAAATCCGTGATTCCCAGATCCGTCCGGATGGCCGAGGCTCCAAGCAAAGGGCTGCCAGGCATACTATACCGGCCTAGAAACCCTGCGTCGGAACAATACCGCGTACTCGCAAAGGAACTCTTACAGGTCCAACCGCTCGCAATAGCTTAGCCTGATCGCAGGGAAACTAAGGCACCCAACGCCGCATACTAGAAATTCATGACAGCCCCACTTTATGTTCTATAATCTTCTCCGGATAGAGCGCCTCATTCGTATCGGACTCTTCTGATGCTGGTTGTCATCGTGGAGATCGTTCAGAGAGACGTTCTCCTGAGGGAGGCTAAAACGTCGTCAAGGGTCCCGTAGGCTCCCTCTGGAAGTCTCTCAAGGACCACCCTGGTTCTCGCCCGTTCCTCAGTAGTCTTGTCAAAGAGCTTCCAGCCCTGTTCCCTTACGAGTCGGGACTTGCTAGCAGGGAACACCGCATCTTCCATCAACACTTCGCTCAACGATTCGAGCCCGACCTGCCCGGTTAGCGAAGGAAACCTTCCGGAGTCCAGGAAAGTCTTCAAGCGCGCTGCGTCTCTGTACATCCTGACCCCATGAAATGCTAGAATGCTTTTCTCGAATTTCGGGCCGGAAGCCTTAGCTGCAATATCCTCGAGCTCGTTGTCGTCAAACTCGTACACGTTCTCCTTCCCTTTACCAAACAACCTGCTGTAGAGAATGCTCGATTCTGTCTTCGGGTCCTGAGTTGAGATGTCAATGCTATGCAAAGCATCGTGGTCGTGTAGAGTCTTCAACGTATCCTGTGTTGGTTCTCCTCCTCGAAACTCGAAGGCGATGCGAGTCCTGCCCAGGCTTATCGTCGAGAGAAGCGCATTCACTTTGGGAACAAGCTCCTTGTCCCCAAGAAGCGCCTTCGGAATTAGGATCGTCAGAACGCCTGCCCGCAGGCGTCTGCAGATCTTTTCCATGGAGTCGATAATGCGAATTGTTTTGGGAGTCAACTCTAGCCGATGAAGTTCGGCAACATCCTTCTGACACCGAACCGAAAACTCGAACTCAGGCGGGACCCTTTTGCGCCAACTCGCTACGTTAGCCGGACTCGGTAACTGGTAGTAAGTACTGTTCACTTCTACGAAATCGTAGACTGATGAGTACGCTTTCAGCCGGTCGCCACTAGGGAGAGAGAAATAGTCCCACCCGCCCGCGCCGATGTAAAGCTGACCCATACCTTCTTGAGACGGTTTGCAACCTCAGATTTAGGTAAGAGGTCGGCGAAAAACGGGGCGATTCCTTCTTGGTACTTCAGGGTGGTCGTACCCTGAGTGGGTAGGAGTCTTCTACCCCACTTCCACTGAGAGCAAACTGAAACACTACACGCAAGTATTTCCGACTGCCGAGATCGATTCTACATTCTATGCGTTCCCCCAGGCGGGCACGGTTCTTGGCTGGAACAGATTCTCTCCCAAGGATTTCATCTTTTGCGCAAAGATTCCCCAGACTATCACTCATGACAAACTCGCGGATATCGGTCCTTCTCTAGAGTCTGAACTGGACCGTTTTGCAGAGTTGATGCTTCCACTGAACAACAGCGGAAAACTCGGGTGTCTACTACTCCAGATGCCGCCCAAGTACAAGTACGATCTGAGCCACCTGGAGAGCTTCCTCTCCATCCTCCCCCATGGCTTCAAGTACGCAATTGAATTCCGACACAAATCCTGGCTACAAGATTCGACATGGCCTATGCTCTCCAAGTACAATGTAGCATACACCATAGTGGACGAGCCTCTACTCCCGCCTGAAGTCCGCCTAACCGCTGATTTCGCATACATCCGCTGGCACGGGCACGGACAGCGACCCTGGTACGACTACCACTACACGGAAAAGGAACTGGAATCATGGGTACCTAAAGTCAAGGAGATCGAACCCGTTGTTAAGACAACCTACGGTTACTTCAACAACCATTTTCACGGCTACGCGGTAGAAAACGCGCTAAAAATCCTCCAGATGCTGGGAAAACTTTCTCCAGCTCAACGGGAAGCACTCAACAGGGCTAAGGCTCACCTGGAGAAAGGGAAGGGCCCTGAAGGGCTGGGAGAATGGGTCAAAGGAGGAGACGACCGGCCAAAAATTATTGACCTCCTCAGCTCTCTGATGGGAGAATCCAGGCTGGCCCGGGCACTGGCTATCCCGGACGAGGATGTGAGCATCAAGATTGCTACCAGTGAAGAAGTTGTTGCAAAGATACGCGACTACAACTTGACCATGGAGTCTGGCCCGAAAACAATCACTCATAATTGCGGAGATTGGGAAAGGTCTATCGAGACCAGGCAACTCTGCAAACATGTGGGCAAGGTCCTATTGTCAGTGCCTGAGAAAATCGCCTTGGGATGGGTCACTCAGATTCACGAAGACACAGACGCATGGCGCTTCCAAAAGCCGATAGGGAAAACCGTCTCTGCCTAGGGCGGTACTCAGCCGATTTCTGCAGGAAGGTTCTTCTTTGATGACCATTCATGCCAGGATCCCACATAGTTTCTGGCCCGACGATACCCCATTGATCTGAGTGCGTAGAACGCGGCCGCCGCGCGAGCTCCGCGATGACAATAAACCGCTATGTCGGAGCTGGGGCTGAGGCTTATCGATCGAAGCTCTTTACCTATTGATTGACGACTCTGGAATCCTGCTTTTCCGTTGAGAAAGTTGGTCCATTCAAACCATACTGCTCCAGGTACTCGTCCTGGACGCGGGCAACACTCCCGTTTTTCTGACCCTTCGTATTCTCCCCGGGTTCTGACATCCAATACCAACCCGGTAGGGGACGTTGATAGAGATCTAACGTAGCTGGCCGTGGCCAAAATGGGACGGTTTGGATGAACCTTGAACCCGATTGGGACAGCCACTCTCCGCTTCTTCTCAATAGGATACTTGGAATCATGCCACGCCCTAAACCCGCCTTCGAGCATCAATGGGGTCTTCATCCCAGCGTACTCGAGCATCCAAGCAACTCGCGCAGCCCTCATACCGAACCCCGATTCGTATACGACGGCTCTTTCGTCGCCTCTGAGGCCGAGCCGTCCAAGCTTGGATTCGAGGTCTCGGTGAAATGCATTCAGATTCTTGCCGTCGGTTCCCGGAACAAAATAATGGAAGAAGTCAGCATTTCTCGCGCCGGGAATATGGGATCTAGAGTAGGCGGTTCTGGAGCGAGCGTCGAGGACAACGATGCTCTTGGAGTCTAGATGCTGTTTCAGCCAGCTCGCGTTGACGGTGGCTTTCAGAGCCCTCAGATTTCCTGTGGTCTATTCCGGCTTGAGAATCTGCACCGGGCAGGTGGCCAGCTGCTTGAACCTTTCAGCGTCATTCTCCGAGCCGACGATCGTTCCGTAATGCATGGGTATGGCGAGCTTGGGTTTGATCATCCTCGCGGCCTCGGCTGCTTCTTCCGGGGTCATTACGTAGGTTCCGCTGACAGGTAGAAGGGCTAAGTCGGTCTTGAACCCTTTCATCTCTGGAATCGGATCAGTGTCCCCAGCGTGGTATATTCGAACCCCCTTAACGGATAATATGAAACCTACTTTTCCGTCTTCTTTGGGGTGAAATGGTTTCCCGGGTTCACGGAACTTGTTCAAGTTGTAAGCAGGAACCGCTTCGAGGGTTACGTCCCCAACCGTCAACTTATCGCCGGGCTTGACTGCCTTGATCTCTCTTACCTTCATGCTCGAGAGTTCTTTCTTGCAGGCGGGAATCGTGACGATGGTCGTCTTGTCCGAAGAAACCTTCTTGATATCGTCGAGGGAGAGATGGTCGAAATGCTCGTGACTGATCAGAAGAATGTCCGCCTTGTCCGAAATCGCGCGTATTTTAAAGGGGTCAATGATAATGGTCTTACCGTTCTTAATTCTGAACGAATCGTGCCCGAGCCAACTGATCTTAACCCCTTGATACTCGAACAATCGGTCTCACGGTTTCCGAATCTCCGCTTACACGATAATTAAGCCTTCCAGGGAAAGAACTGTTCGAGAATACCCATAAATCAGCGGATAGCCGATCTTAAGCATCATACGATGTACGACGTGATCATCTTAGGGTCGGGGTCAGCCGGCTACACAGCCGCCATTTACTCATGTAGGGCCGGAAGAAATACCCTCCTCATTGCAGGCTCCATCCCAGGCGGCCAGCTGATGCTTACGTCGGATGTGGAGAATTTCCCCGGGTTTTCGGAGGCGGTACTTGGGCCGGAATTTATGGAACGACTGAGAAAGCAGGCGGAACGGTTCGGTCCAGAAATTATCTACGACGACGCTTCCAAGGTGAACTTCAAGTCCAAACCCTTCGAGGTCACGGTAGGAAAACGAGTCCTTCAAGGAAAGACGGTAATCATCAGCACGGGTGCCAACGCAAAATGGCTGGGAATACCTTCAGAGACCAAGCTTAGAGGACACGGGGTCTCAAGCTGCGCGACCTGTGATGGCTATTTCTTCAAAGAGAAGGAAGTGGTTGTGGTTGGTGGAGGGGACACGGCCATGGAAGAGGCCACATTTCTCGCGAATATCACGAGGAAAGTGACGGTCATCCATCGAAGGGACAGGTTACGAGCCAGTCAAATAATGCAAGAACGTTCCCTAAAGAATCCGAAGATAAACTTCGTCTGGGATTCTGTCGTGGAAGAAATACTGGGAGACAGCAACGTTACGGGAATTAGGAGCAAAAACCTCAAGACTGGAAAGGAACAGCTTCTCAAAACGGACGGCGTGTTTGTGGCGATCGGCTACGAACCGAACACTTCGGTATTCAAGGGACAAATCGATCTGGACCCCAGAGGCTACATTATCACCCGTAACGAAACTGAAACAAACGTACCTGGAGTATTCGCGGCTGGAGATGTAAGAGATTTCAGATATAGACAGGCTGTCACCGCTGCAGCTGACGGCTGCAAAGCAGCGATGGACGCTGATAGGTTCATCAGCGAACATTACAAAGGCTGAGACCTGGATTCTTGAAATGTCCAAAGTGTGACCTGCAGCTCGACTTTGTCGGGCGATATATCGTGCAAGAAGACTTTGAAGCTGGGGCTCCAGCTCAGATCCGCGACATGGAGGTCTGGCAGTGTGACTTGTGCAAGACCTACTACGAAACCAGCAGGAGCGGACAGCCGATCCCGATACGCTTCATGCAGAGCCTATTCAAGAGGCTAGAGTAGCGACCGGATAGACCCAATCAGTCCTCGACGCTTTTGGTCTTGTCCCTCATCGTTCTTGGTTTGTCGAGGCGCTCGTCGATTCTAAGAATCGAAGAAATTCTCTTTGCG
>Ga0209160_1003097_pt1 | contig 13693 bp, 17 predicted proteins | sample GraSoiAngelo_153_FD_186167 | JGI IMG/M metagenome (GOLD analysis project Ga0209160, IMG submission 186167) | Grasslands soil microbial communities from the Angelo Coastal Reserve, California, USA - 14_1009_12_40cm (SPAdes) (version 2) | ecosystem: Environmental > Terrestrial > Soil > Grasslands ...
TCTTAGCAACGCTTCGGCCCCAGACAGGCGGCCTCACCCTCCAGTAAAGCGGCTGGTTGTGTGTGTGACAATTCCTCGCAAGAATAATTTCAGATTCGGAGCCGGTCGATGACGAACAACCACAACAAAATCTCCTTGAAGGTTAGCGTCCTTGCCGATCCTCATTTTCTTAGATCCTTTCTAATTTCGTAAGCTCCCTCAGCCTAGCTTCATCCAAGCAGCCGCGACGCGCCAGCTTGTGGGTTCTTTCGTATCAAGCCGCACAGGCAGGCGCTTCCCATTCGATTCTGTACCGATACAGCCAATCCTGACTTCGTTCGCCGAACAAATTCATGAAGATCGCTAGCATCGTATTTCGTAATGCTGATTCAACGGGCGTAACGCTTTTCTTCTCGCTGCTCCTGCGGCGGCCTTCGGCGACGATGCGTTCGACGCGCGGCTTGCGTTCGCGTTCGAATCGCTCGAATGCGGCTTCATGATCCCCCTGCGCCTCACACAACACCTTCGCCAGATACATGGCGTCCTCCAGCGCCATCGACGCGCCTTGGCCGGCGCTTGGGCTCACGGCATGCGCCGCATCACCGATCAAGACCACGCGGCCTTTGTGCCAGACGGGGAGCCTCTGAATGTCGTAGATGTTCAACTTGAGTGGAGGTCCGGTCTTTGCGATGAGTCTTTCGATGGGGTCGTGATACGCCCCATATATCGACAGCATCTCTCGTTTGACGGAGTCAATGGAGAGATCGTTCAGCTCTTCCTTCGTCAGCTCCTTCTCTCGCCAGAGATTACTCCACCACATCATTTCGTCGGGTCGCGCGCCGCAATAGCCGAAGAACCCGCGATGTCCGAATGTGAAGTTAAGGCTCTGCCTGTCGCGGTCGGTCAAGCCTGGTACGGCGGACGATGGGACGAAACCGCCGATCCCGATGATTCCGACATATTGGGGCTGCGGACTCTCCGGAAAGACGCTCGTCCGCGTTTGAGAATGAATGCCGTCGGCTCCAATCAGGATGTCACCCTCAGCATCGCTGCCATCGGCGAAGTGGGCGACGACCTTTTCGTGGCCGCGGGTGTAGCGGACGTCTGTGAGCAGCTTTTTATATGTGATCGCAAGTCCGTGCCGTTCCATCTCCTGCACAAGCACGTCGTGCAAGTCGGCGCGCCGCAGTGCGACGGCAGGCTGGCCGTATTTCTTGCTGCCGTTGTCGATTCGCGCCAGCACTCGTCCGGTCTCGCTTCGAAAACACATTTCCAAGGCGAGAGTGCCACGTGCTTTGATTTTTTCAGCCAAGCCAAGCTCGTCAAGCACATTCATGCCGTTGGGCGCGAGGCTGAGTCCGCCTCCAACTCCTTCGGTGTACGGATGGGCCTCGTAGACCGCGGACGAGATGCCCGCCTTCTCGAGAAATAGCGACAGCGCCGGCCCCGCGGTGCCGCCCCCGATAATCAGCGCATGAATTGAAGAGCGTCTCATCAGGCTACCTCCGAGTGTTCACAAGATTCTGATTCTTGGTGCGTACCAGGTCCTCGCATAGTGCTCGCGATGCTCGCTCGCTTGAAACCGCAGCTGAACCGCGACCAATGCGCTCTCCGACTCGTCATCTGTTGGCAGATGTCGCCCTGTTTATCGCTTGTTCCTTCCCTTGGCAATGCTTTCGGCCCCAGACCGATGGCCTCAGCGTCCAGTTAAGCGGCTTTCTTGTGCGCATGACAATTGTTCCCGAGAACGATCACAGATTCGACGAGGTAGGTTAAGACTCGGTACGTCTTCGGTTAGAGAACTCGGTAGGACGTTAGCAGTAGTGTCTGACCGCATCTTCTGCAATGAGTCCCGCATCAATTATCAGCAAGATGGACTTTTCAATTAAATAGGAGGACTTGGAAGGAGTATGGTTCGCAAGCTACTAAATACCGACAACGATCTGTCGCTCACCATGGTGCGAGTTGTCCTAGGGATGGTGTTCTTCGCTCACGGGGCACAGAAAATGCTTGGTTGGTTCGGCGGTGATGGGTTCTCGGGGAGCATGGGGTTCTTCACCCAGAAGTTGGGCATCCCGCCCACGCTGGCTTTTCTTGCGATTGCCGCGGAGTTCTTCGGCGGTCTGGGACTTCTCGCCGGACTACTCAGCAGGGTCGCTGCTCTGGGGATCGCCTGCAACATGATCGTCGCGATCGCCATGGTGCACGCGCAAAACGGATTCTTCATGAACTGGTTCGGCAAACAACCGGGCGAAGGCATTGAGTACCACCTTCTGGTGTTGGCTCTCGCCTTGACGATTATGGTGCGAGGTGCCGGCGCATTCTCGCTTGACCGTTTGCTCTTCCGGGTGACTGGCCGCAAAACGTCTGGAAGTTTTCAATCGCCAGGAAACCTGCCCAGCAAAGAGATCGCAGCCTGAAGTCTTGAACAGGGTCGGAATGCGATTGTGTTTGGACCTTTTGTGACGCAGGAAAGGAATGGTTCTGGGCGCTTTCCGCCGTGGGCAGTCCTAGGAGAGCGCCCATGCATGCTTCGATCCTGGTTGGCTCGAAATGAAGAATCGGAGACCCGTTATGCTTGACGCCAGTCTCGAGTACAAGCTAGATCAATTCTTGGCGGACACGTTTCCGTGCAGCGATCCTCTGCCGCAACCTTTGTTCGCGGACTCACCCATCCTCTCAATGGATAGCCGTCGCCATTCGGTCTTGGCAAGTTCGCCTGCGAATGAGAGCTAACACCCCGTGAAGCACTCCCCAGCTTGAATCGAGGAAAGGCGGCCTATCCCTCTTCTTAGAAACCCGAGCACGCGGGACTCTCAGAAGCGCTCCACCAGACGTCCCTCGCCCCAAACTTAGGCATACTGGCGCTTGGGTTTCTTCTTCCGTCGCTGCGCTCCGACCTTGTTCGCAACCCTGGCTACCTCGGTTCTTTTTGCTTTCTTCCGCGTCTTACCTAGCTCGCGGACCAGCGCCAATCGCTTATATGGATCTTTCTCCGTCATGGCGTCCACGTACAACTGCAACCAGCTTCTTCTTTTTCCTCCAATCATGGCGCGATGTCCCCAGTGCTGACTCTTCTGGAAGCACTTCTGCCTCGAAGGAACTTAGGTCCGCATCCCCACTTCCAGGAGGAGCCACATACGCGCGATATAGTTCTTGCGGCGTTAATTCTGCCGGCAGAAATGCTTACCGATCTTTATTGATGCAAAACTTTACGAAACGTTGCAAGGGAACTCCGCCAACACCAGAGACTTGCAGCACGGTTGGCAGGAGCCACGGCAACAACCTGCCAAGTTTTGGCACAGCTTCAGCCGAAACCGGTCTACGTTTCCCGAGTCAGCACCGCCAGGTTGGATATGTGCTCGGTGTGGATGGGGCCGGCCAGATAGCTTGTATAACGGCTCAGGAGCCACAGTTCTGGGAGAATTTCGGCGGTGAGCGATCCATTCCGGAAGATTCGGACAGTCGCTGTTTCCGAAACGACAATTCCAATCGCGGAGCTAATTTTCGAGATCGCCGCGGCAGCCATATGACGAGTTCCCAATCCCAAGGGCACTTTCAATTTAGAGGCTCTTGCATCGAGATATCGGCACGGCCACATCCGAGGGAAGGGGACGAAACAAAGAAGCCAACCTCTCAAGCATAGCTTTCCTCAACAATTTTACCTCTTGGAAAAACGGTTCGCTAGGTTCGTATTGCCTGCGCAGTTGCCTGCGGGTTTGGAGCGTTGGGATGCTCACGACAAAATGGCTCCAAAGAAAGAGATAGAATACAAGTCTTAGCCGCGAACGCCAGGGTGGTGGAAGAATATGTTCGTATAGCAGAGCCTCTCCTCTATTGGATTGTTTGGATAAATGCCGAGTTCGGCCATCCAAACGATCTCAGGAATCGTCTGCAAGAACGAAGGCTTCGGCGCGCGAAAAAATCTCTTCAGCGGAGGCTTTGCACATGACTCCTGAACAGCCCATCCGTTTTGCTGGTTCAGAATTGGGCGAATACCGCCACATCTGCGCCTTTTTCCACACTCAGGATGAGGAGTACCGGGTGTTGCTGCCTTTCATCAAAGAAGGAATCGATCGAGCCGAGAAGGCGTTCCACATCGTGGACCCCAAGCGACGCCAAGATCATCTGGCCAGACTAAGATTGGTGGGAATTGACGTTGCGTCAGCCGAACAGACGGGCCAACTGGAAGTGAAGGGATGGGAAGAAACATACCTGAGAGGTGGTCGCTTCGATCAAGATGCCATGCTGGCGCTGGTTCAGGAGGTGTTGAACTCAGGACCAACTCGGGGCTACACGCTCACGCGTCTTGTAGCGCACATGGAGTGGGCGCTCGAAGATCGACCCGGAGTGAATGATCTTGTTGAATACGAGACGCGCCTGAACTACGTCTTCCGGAAATACAAAGATGCGCTCGTTTGAATGTACGATTGCGCCAAGTTTGGCGCAGGAATAGTAATGGATGTACTGCGCACACACCCGATGGTCATCATTGGAGGCTTGCTGCAAAAGAATCCTTTCTTTGTTCCCCCAGACGAGTTCTTGCTGGAGTTGCGTGAACGTGGTGCATACGGGCACCGCCTAGGCAAAAGTGCTTGAAAAGCATAGTCGCTGAGAATGTCGCGGAAGAAAACCGTCAACTTCGCCGGGCCATACGCGACCTGGTCGCGTTAACAGCCGTACCTGCTGCCTGGATCAGGCGAGAGCCGCGGCAGATAGCGGAAGAAACGGCCGACTTGCTGATGAGCGCACTTCGACTTGACGCCGCGTATGTACGTCTCAATCATCTGGCAGAAGCCCCTACCGAGGTTGTCCGTCGGGAAAACTGTCCAGCCTTTGCAGAATGGCTGGACAGCCCGGAGGCCCAAGTCCGAAGTGCTGCTGGCTTGCCAATCTCCCGAAGAGTCGAGTTTCCGACAGGCATGGGTACCCTTTACATAGCAGTGACGCCAATCGGCATGGATGCTGAAGGAGGTTTGGTGGCAGTGGGGGCTCAACGCTCAGAATTTCCTACGGAATTGGAAGGACTGCTGCTGTCAGTGGCGGCGAACCAAGCGCTAATCTCGTTCGAAACTTCCCGTGTGCTTAATGAGCGAAGACATGCCGAACAAATGTTGCAGGCACTGAGGGAAGAAGTCGATCATGCGTCAATGTTTGAGGAAATCGTCGGCTCGTCGCCGGCCCTGCACGGAGTGCTCTCACGGGTTGCCAAGGTCGCGCCTACTGATTCCACCGTTCTTATCACAGGGGAGACAGGGACTGGAAAGGAACTTGTTGCCCGGGCCATCCACAAACGCTCACGGCGCTCTGGCCGGGCGTTCGTCAGCGTCAACTGTGCAGCCATTCCGTCTTCCTTGATTGCCGCAGAACTGTTCGGCCACGAGAAAGGAGCGTTCACCGGAGCCCTGCAACGACGGCCTGGTCGTTTTGAACTAGCGGAAGGCGGCACAATCTTCCTCGACGAAGTCGGCGAGCTTCCTCCTGAGACGCAGATCGCATTGCTGCGGGTGCTTCAGGAGCGAGAATTTGAGCGGGTTGGAGACGCCCGACCCATTACAGCCGATGTCCGAGTCATTGCTGCCACAAACCGTGACTTGGAAGCTGCCATCGCGATAGGGACGTTTCGCAGCGACCTATTCTATCGCTTGAACGTGTTCCCAATCGAGGTACCCCCTCTCCGCGAGCGCAAGCAGGACATCCGGATCCTCCTCGAATACTTCATCGAGCGTTATGCGAATAAGGTCGGGAAGAAGGTGAAGAAAATCGAGAAGAAAACCCTGGAACAGTTCGAGTCATATCGCTGGCCGGGAAACATTCGAGAGCTGCAAAACGTAATTGAGAGGTCTGTGATCCTATGCGAGGGCGAAACCTTTTCGGTTGACGATAGCTGGCTTTCCAGAGGGTCAGTTCGTCCTGGTCCATCGTCCGGCTCTCTGGCTGAAAGGTTGCTGGATCAAGAAAAGCAAATCATTGAATCTGCATTGACTGAGAGCAAGGGCCGTGTCGCAGGGCCAATGGGTGCGGCGGCAAGGCTTGGAGTTCCACCCACTACGCTTGCGTCAAGAATTAAGACCCTGAAGATTAGCAAGAATCGGTTCAATCCCGACTAGTGCTGTGCCCCGACCCAGAATATTACTAGCCCTGCCAGGCGTGTGGCCACCATCGCATGGGTGATGCGTACCGCGACGTAACGCCCCAACGTCGAGCGCTTTATCCGATCAAGATCCGCAAACTGCGTTAGAAGGATTGTCACAACGGCAGACGGTATGAAGCCGGTCGCTAATCCGAGCACGAGACGATGCTGCCATAGAAGCCAGGCTGCCAGCATCGCCATGCCCAGTCGGTGATGAGCTTCAATGGGTGGACTTGATGGTAGAGAATGCGCTCTTGCCATGTCAGCGCGTTCATATGATTCGTGCTTGGCACCCGCTGCAACGACAAATTCACCGCGTAGCACCAGCCGCGGAGTCCCTCACGACGACCCGATCCCGGCTACCTTGTGGTGGTTTTTCCGGACCCGCACCATCTCCGTGAAGCACCTTACGGTGTGCCGGCCCTCCGCCAGGAACGCAGGTTGAAACCGTACAGAACGATGCAGAAAAGATTCGCGGGTATGAAGCCAAGCTGCGAAGTTCGTAAGCCGATGACGCAAACGATTGCGCTGTTGATGGTCGCGAGAATCCATCCTTCCCAACACCGTTTTCCGATCAGAATAGCGGAGACGATGGTGAGCACGCAAGAGAGATAGTCAAGCCGAAACAGCACCGAAAACACCTCCTCGAAAAGCAATTATCGAGCGAGCGTTGTTGCCTTCGATCGGCAGGGTTTATTTCCCGCTCCCTCGATACTGCTCGCAAGCGGCGGTGATCCTCTGCGAGATTCAGCGCCGCAACCAACAATCGTTCGTTCATCCAGCATACTTTTCAACACAACGAATCATCGCATTTGGAGAGGAGAGCGCTTGAAGAAGTTCGCTGCGGGCATCCCGAATTGCCTCCTTCCGCCAGAGGATTCCGCAAGCAAGAATGTAGAAGAGATCGATACCCGGTTGTGGAAAGCCAAGAACCCGAGCTTTGCTGCCGTTGGCATTGGCGACACCACTTGCCTTCATGATCAGTCCCTCCGTACGTCTCCTTGAACCGAGACCACGTACACCGATGCAGCTGCATACACCCGCGGCGAAGGATGCCTGTACGATGTTTGTCGTAGGCACTCCTTACTTCTTCGGCAGGGGGTGCAAGAGCGGGATCAGAGTTCATGCGGCAGCGACTGCTTCCAGATCCACCAGGCCTCGACTCACCGCAACTCCAATGGCCTCCGTACGCCCTGTAACCTCCAGCTTTTCCAGGATGTGCGTCATGTGCACCTTGACAGTGGCCTCGCTGATGTTTAACACCACCCCAATCTCCTTGTTGCTTTTGCCCCTGGCCACCAGGCGAAGGACTTCCATTTCTCGTGGGGTCAATTCCTCCTGCCCCAGCTTGCACTGCCCGGTAGATGGCCTCTTCATTTTGGCAGGTGGTAAAGATGACGAGACGTGCCGCTGGCACTTTCTCACGAATCGCTTGGACGGCTTCGACGCCATCCACGATCGGCAGTCGCAGGGCGAGAAAAGCCACGTCAGGGCGTTGGGCGATAAACCGCTCGACCGCGTCGCGCCCGTTGCTGGCCTCGCCGACCACTCTCATGTCCGGCTGACGGTTAATCAGAGCTACCAGTCCCTCTCGCACCACCGGATGCTCATCGGCCACTAAGACAGTGAGTGACTCACACTGGTTCGTGGCAGCCTCCTGCGGCAGGGGAGTATTCTCGCGCTCATTCGAGCCCGCCTGCGATTGGCGCGCGCCGTGACGAGAAACACCGCGTAAACGGTCCACGCGCCGCGAAATCTCTGGAATTTGTGCTCTTGCAGGATTCACATCAGTTCGTACCCGATTTCCGGCGGAATGGCGCCCATCTACTAGGCGATAGTCAAAGGTTCTTGCATTCGTTGCCATGACAACCTCCATGTCTTACAAACTGCACTCGCAGGTATTCAGCTGTGCGCAGCGGTTTGATAGAAGCCCCTCCGCAAGAGCGAGGTTCAGGGATGAATCCGTAGCTGCTGCCGCCGAGCTCTTGCGGAAAACTATTCTGCCACCCTTACCAAGATCTATCCGTATATGATCCCCTCGCCGGACCTGCTCGGTGGCCAGCAATTTGGCAAGAGGAAAGACCACCAGACGTTCAATGGCACGCTTCAGATGGCGCGCACCGTACTTCGGATCTGTGCCTTCGTGCAAAAGGAACATCTTCACCTCGGGAGTGCAAGTAAATGCAAACTGTGGACTACCGGCTGCTTGCAATATGCGCTTCTGAACTAGGCTGAGTTCGATATCCAGGATGCGTTGCAGATGTTCCGGCCTAAGTGTTTGGAAGACGACCACGTTGTCAATTCGATTCATGAATTCCGGCGAGAACTTTCGCCGCGCCGCTTCCTGCGCCGCGTGGCTCAATCTTTCATCGAACCTTGCGTCAATATCGAGAAACCTATGTCGAAATCCAAGCCCTCCGCTGGCAATATTATTCATTTCCGCCGCGCCCAAGTTGGAGGTCATGAAAATCAAGCACCGGGAAAAGTCAACGCGCCGGTTATCTCCAAGCGTGAGCGTCGCTTTGTCAAGAATGCCCAGCAAAAGCTGCCACAGCGCATCGGAAGCTTTTTCGATCTCGTCGAAGAGCAGCAGGGACAGCTTAAGTTTTGGCGTGTGCCATTGATTCAGTGCCTCCTGCGTGAATGCCGGATGGGTCTCGCGATGACCGAGGTAGCCGGGAGGAGAACCGATGAGCTTGGCGATCTCGTGGCTGTGTTGAAACTCGGCGCAGTCGATCTTAAGGCAAGCCCGCGGGTCACCGAACAGCGTCTCCGCTACCGCCTCAACGACGCGGGTCTTGCCTGAGCCAGTTGGACCTAAAAACAGCAGGTTGCCGAGCGGATGATTCGGGGGATTCAGCCCCGCCAGAAACATCTGGTAAACCTCTGCAACCTTTTCAATGGCCGCATCCTGTCCAATGACTTTGTTGCGCAATGCATTTTCGAACTCTTGGGCATCGCTGCTGAGACGATTAGGATCGAGGGTCTGAAGAATATTGCTTCTCATATCTGCACCCGCCAATGGTTCTCAGTTCCGGCGCCTCGCGGTTCGCCCCTGGTTCGGTCGAACTCGAGATCGTCATTTCGTTCTCTTGGCAGTGCAATGCAGAGTCCATTCGTAACATAATGAAAATAAATATAAAAAGAGATTTCAAAGCTCTCCAGATTTCGTGAATCTACGAACTTTCGCAGGAGCAACGGCTAGGTGACGGTTCTGGTCCCGTCGGGTTTCCGCCCCGACGGGCTTGACAACATGACAACCTTGATCAGCCCGGTGGCTCCGTGCTTAACCGATCACGTCCCTAATTAGCCGCAGTTCATCACGGATCAATCTTGGCAGCAGAAACTCGGTGCGGATCTTGGCCTGCCCGGCACGTCCGAAACCCTCTGCAATCTCTGAATGCTCGAGGAGGAATACCAGTTTGGCAGCACAGTCTTCCGTGCTCTCCACAAGATAGTCTTCGTATCCTGCGGGAAACTGCATGGGGATACCGCCAGCGCGGCCTGCCACTACCGGTTTTCCTTTCCAGAATGCTTCTGCCACGACCAGACCGAAACCTTCGCGAATGGATTTTTGCAGAACCACAGCAGCGCTGCGCTGGAAGACATTGACCTCCATACTCCCCACACCAGTCATATTCGTGAACAAATTGAGATCTGGATCCTTGACGGCTTCAAGATTGATCTTGTCCAATATTTCCCAGCCCTGGGGATCGTCCCCTGCCATGGCACCCACCATCGCAAGTTGAATATCAGGAATTTTCTCCTTAGCGAGCCGATACGCGCGGATAACTCCGAGAGGATCTTTCCAGGGATCGAAGCGCGAGACCTGAAGCAGCAATGGCCGGCGCACATCAATGCCCATCTCTGCGATGGCGCGGCGACAGATCTCAGGAGGCAGATCCATGTTCTTGGTGGACAGCGGATCGATGGCGGGAGGAATGAATACAACCCGATCCAGTTTGAGATCGCCGGGCCGAAAAGCCTTCATCGTGAATACTGCTGCATCGTACTCTTGGACGTAAGGACGCAGGAATTCCCAGACTTCACCATTGGGCGCGGAACTATCAATATGGCAGCGCCAAATCCATTTGCGCTTATGCTGCCGATCCTTGAAGTATCGCAATGCGGCTGGCTGGGGGTCATGGACAATGACGACATCGTAGTCTTCTTGCAGCATCTCCGCGCTGATTTGGTTGTGTTTAAGATATGCCTGCTTCGCCTCTGATGTCAGCTTCAGTTCTGCACCTTGCAGAGCATTGTGAAAGCTCTTGGTGATGGCAAAGAAGTCCTTGTCACCGTAGATTAGGCGCCAATCGGTCGTGATTCCTAGCGCCAGATAGACCGGGACAAGCCGGCTCAACAACTCCGCAACCCCGCCGCCGGCTGCCGTCGCATTGACTTGGCAAACTCTCAAGTGCCGCAGATCCTTGCTGAGGTCACGTATCTCATCAATCAGATCGTCGCCCACCCAGGAGCGATAACTCTCGACATTGGATTCCCACGAAGAATGACGCCCTACTGCTACCTTTGGCAGCGGACTGAGCTCACTAGCTGTCACCGGCAAATCTCCTCGCCCATATCAGGATCAGCTCTCCTCATGGATCAGATGCAAACCGCCGGTCTCGCCTTCGCCGTTGCTGTCGTCCACTGCGGGTCCCTCTCCGGCGAAACAATCTGGCCGTCACGCATGTGAATGATGCGATCACCGTAGACGGCGGCTTCCGGATTGTGGGTGATCATCATTATGGTTTGTCCTAGTTCCTGGTTCGTTTGCCGCAACATTGTCAGCACGACATGGGAATTATAGGAATCCAAGTTGCCCGTGGGTTCGTCGGCCAGAACGATCGCCGGCTCGTTGATGAGGGCGCGCGCAAGTGCAACGCGTTGCTGCTCGCCTCCAGAAAGCTCGGAAGGGCGATGATGCAAGCGGTTCGACAAGCCGAGCATCCCGGTGATCTTTTGGAAATAGGCATGGTCGCTGTTTCCATGTCTGCCTGCGATGTCCTGCGCGATCAGAATATTCGAGCAGGCATCCAGCGTCGGCAAAAGGTTGAATCTCTGGAACACAAATCCGATCTTGTGCTTACGCATGTCGGTGAGTTGGACGTCTGAGAGCTGCGACAAGTCGTCGCCGTCAATGACAATGCGGCCGGAACCAGCACGCGTCAGACCGCCGAGTACATAAAAGAGAGTGGACTTGCCGCTTCCGGACGGGCCAACCACGCTGACAAACTCACCTCGTCGCACCGTAAAGGAGATGCCGCGCAAGGCGCGCACCTCGATTTTGCCCACGCGGTAGGTTTTGCACACCTTCTCGGCTTCGATGAAAGCACCCATCCAACGTCCTCTAGTAGGTAGCTGGGTTGCCTAACCCTAAAGGCCTAGACGGAGATTAGGATGCCGTTTTTACAGAGGTGATCCCCCGGGTGCCCACGCCGCCCGCTTCGATTCTTGCCTCTCCGCCCAGGAGCGGACCGGTCCCCTTCAGGATCGCATGGCCCCTTGCACTTCCACCGTGATCGGCTGAGTGCTGGATGATCCCGTCGGAGTCGATCCCTCGTTCGCCATGCTAGCGACCATCCGTGTCTATGACAATTCTTCGTGAAGGTGAACCGATGTTCAGAAAGGGCGCGTATGACCGCTTCCACTTCAGGTTGTAGGCGTCTGTGCAACTCTAGTTGGAGAGGATGCTACGACTTCAGTAGAGGCACTTTCGGGCAAACGCTGGTAGATACTATGCCTATATGGTCGAAGACAAGCTACGCGACCACTTTGACTATTCTCTGGGCAAAGTCGAGGTGGTGATTTATTCCGTCCTCGCCCTGCTGCTTTCGGTGACGGTTCTCGCAGCAATCGCGAGTGCTGGGAAACTACTCTGGGATGCTCTCAGTCATTGGGCGATCGCAACCCAAACGCTGCGGGTTTTGAACGAATTGTTGGTTGTGTTGATGCTGGTGGAGATCTTGCACACGGTTCGCATCTCGATTCGTTCGCATGTTCTCGTCACTGAACCATTCCTGGTCGTTGGCCTGATAGCGTCCATCCGGCGAATGCTCGTGATTAGCTTGGAAATGGCCACCCTTACCAAAGAAGCAAGTTGGTCGAATCAGGGCGAGAGCATTTTCCGGTCATCCATGCTTGAGCTAGGCCTGCTCGGTCTTTTGGTTTTCGTCTTGGTGTTTTCGATTACGCTCGTGCGTCGTTACCCGCCACCGAAAGATTTCAGGGACGTGTGAAGAGCCAGGCCAGGTTGGTTTGTTTTGCTCACCGTGGATCGCAGGGGGAATGACTACTTCGAAAAGCTTGACAAGATCGGGTGCCTCGTCCCCAAGGCTCTATGCAGTTGGGAACAATTGTGCCATCTCGCGGCTTGTCCCGCACAGTATGGCCCACTGCGGCTGGCTGCTACAACTTCTTCAACAACACCAACGTGAGGTCGTCAGCTAGAGAGGTTGTTTCACGAAATTGGATACGGACGTATAAATCGTCTCGACTAGCTGGCTCGCACTCTGGTGCAAATGCAAACTGACAGTCTTTGACAATCGTTCTGCAGAGTACTGTTCTCCTGCGGGATTCTCGGCTTCGACCGCCCCGTCGGTGTACAAAATGAGGACATCTCCCTGGCGGAGGTCGATCCTTGCACTCTCGTACTCCGAATCAGGAAGCAAACCCAGCACGGGTCCCCCTTTATCTAAGGGGCTTGGATCCAGGCCGGCGCGAATCAGTAGCGGCGGATTGTGGCCTGCGTTTGTATATTCCAAGGAGCATGATTGGGGGCAGAGCTTACCATAGAACATGGAAATGAACCGGTGTCCGCCAGTGATCTGACAAACGACATTGTTGAAAGCTCGTAACAGATCATTTGTACTCGGGAATCGCGGCGCGTCCATGCGCAGGGCAACCTCAATGGAAGGCATCAACAGGGCGGCAGCGACTCCTTTTCCGGAGACATCAGCAATCACCAGGGCGATCTCCCCCGCGGGAAGCTGGATGAATCCAAGTAGTCTCCCGACACTGTCTTGGCTGGGTACATTCGGGCGGCGAATTCAAACCCGGGGACTGTAGGAATCGAACGAGGCAAGATGCTTTGCTGGACTTCTGCAGCTAATTGAATTTCATTGGCAAGCTCGTCGCGCTGTCTTTCGGCCAATTCTGCCAGTCGTCGTCGCTGAGCTCCCAGTTGATTCACAACAACGACAACGAACAGATATCCAAGCAAGATAGTTGCATCTCTCGTTAGGTGTCGGGCTCCCACGTCCCGCACAGGACTAAGGAGGTCATGCAGAACCAGACAGACAACTGAAAGCGCAAGACTGATACGGAGCGGATGTACTAAAGCGCTTAGGGGGCGCTCCTTGTAGTATTGGCCCTGAAATAACTCCTCCTCCCGCCTGGTTCCCAAAGGCCAGCCAAATCGGACTTTTTAGCAACCCGCGTGTTATCAGAGAACGCCATGATCCTGCGACAGCCCGGACAGGTGCGAACACGCTCCTGATGGTGTTCTCTAAAGCCTGTAGCGACCGAGCGCGAGACCCGCTTCGCCTCTATCTAAAGCGCGGCGCTTGTACTGGTTCCGGC
>Ga0209160_1003100_pt1 | contig 13682 bp, 14 predicted proteins | sample GraSoiAngelo_153_FD_186167 | JGI IMG/M metagenome (GOLD analysis project Ga0209160, IMG submission 186167) | Grasslands soil microbial communities from the Angelo Coastal Reserve, California, USA - 14_1009_12_40cm (SPAdes) (version 2) | ecosystem: Environmental > Terrestrial > Soil > Grasslands ...
GGACGAGTGGCGGGAAGCCGGCGAGGAACAGAAGCGACGCCGCGGTGAGGCTGACGCCGACAATGAAGAAGGGCCGCCGTCGGCCGATCCGGGTTCGCGTGCGGTCGGAGATTGAACCCACAATTGGTTGCGCAAAGGCACCGGCGAGCGAGCGCTCCTGCGACAAGAGGCCCACCGCCCACGTCGGCACCGCCGGGTAGCGCTCGAGATAGAGGCCGGCGGCCGAGTTGAGGAACCCGTAGACCGCGCTGGCCCCGAGGTTCCCGAAGCCGTAGATCGCCGATTCCCAGAACGAGAGCGGCTTGGTCGGCTGGGCGCTCACGGCGGCCGTTGTAGCGCAGCGCCCGGTGCCCCGGTGTGCCCTGGGCCACAGAAATTCCCTGCTAGAACGCTTGTGCTAACGAGCTCGGCGAACGAGAATGCGCCCATGGAGGGCACGCTGCTCGTCGCGCTAGCGGCGCTCGTGGTCGCGACCGTAGCGATCGTCGCGACCATGCGACGGCCGGCGGCGGGCGTCGTGCCCGCGGGGAGTGAGACCATCGCCGCGCAGGTCGCCGCTGCTCAGCAAGGGCTGCAGGGGAGCGTCGCGCTCGTCGCGCGATCGGTCGACGAGCTGCGGGCGGAGCTACAGCGCTCGCTCGGAACGACGGAGCAGCAGCTGGTGACGCAGACCGGTGCGACGCAGCGCACGCTCTCCGACCTGTCGCGCCAGCTCGGCACGCTCGGCGAGCAGAGCGCGCGCATCGGCGAGCTCGCGAAGGACATCGGCTCGCTGCAGGACCTCTTGCGCGGACCAAAGACACGCGGGGGCTTCGGCGAGCTCATGCTCGAGCGGCTCCTGGCGGACTGCCTGCCGACAGGCGCGTACGAGACCCAGTACACGTACCGGGACGGCTCGCGGGTCGACGCGGTCGTCCGCTTCGCGAGCCGCCTCGTGCCGATTGACGCGAAGTTCCCGAACGAGTCGTACGCCGCGCTGGCGAGCGCGACCGACGACACGGAACGACGGTCGCGGCGCCGCGCGTTCCTCCAGCAGGCCAAGCGACACGTCGACGCGGTCGCGCGCTACGTCTCCCCGCAGGATCAGACGATCGATTACGCGCTCCTCTACGTGCCGTCGGAAAGCGTCTATTACGAGCTGATACGCGAGGATCCCGAGACCGAGATCGACATCCACGCGTACTGCGCGGAGCGCCACGTCATCCCCGCCTCGCCGAACACGCTCCTGGGGTATCTCCAGATGGTCGCGCTCGCGGTGCGCGGCCTCGCGATGCAGGAGCGCACGCGGGAGCTCCAGCAGGGCATCGCGCAGGTCCGTCGCGAGTTCGAGCGCTTCGTCGAGCTGCACGACCAGCTTGGTCGCCATCTCCAGAACGCGACGAACAAGTTCGACGAGACCGAGCGCGCCCTCGCGCGCGCGTCCGGCGCGATCGAGGCGCTCGCGCAGGCGCCGATCGCCGCAGGCGGCGAGCAGGTCCCGCTCCCGATGCGCGTCCAGGAGTGAGGCTCGCGCTCGCCGCGGCCGCGCTCGGCGGCGCCGCGATCGTGGTCCTCACGGTCGTCACCCGTGACGTCGACGATCGCGGCACGCTCGCGCTCGTCGTCGCCGGGGCGACGCTGACGAGTGCGGGGCTCGCCGGGCTCGGCGCGATCTTCCTCGAGGAGCGCGCCGCCGCCGGTGCGACGCCCCGCCGCCGCCCGGCGCACCGCGGCCGCGCGGCGAGACGCGGGATCGGCCTTGGCCTCGTCGTGGGCGCGTTCGTGCTGCTCCGCGCGGTCGACGGGCTCTCGGTCATCACGGCGACGTTCGTGCTCGCGGGCTTCGTCCTCGCCGAGATCGTGCTCTCGTCACGTCGGCTTGTGCGTTCGGGCTAACTTAGGCCGGCCATGGACGCCGCCGGGCTGAAGGTCCGTGTCGCGGAGGGGGTCGACGCGCGCGCGGACGCGCTCGACCGACTGGCGCTCGAGATCCATGCCAGGCCCGAGCTCGCCTACGAGGAGCGCTTCGCCGCCGACGCCCTCGCGAGCTATCTCTCGCGGGAGGGGGCCGACGTCCGTCGATCGGCGGGCGGGCTCGAGACCGCCTTCGTCGCCGAGGCCGGGTCGGGCAGGCCGGTCGTCGCGATCCTCGGCGAATACGACGCGCTGCCCGGCGTCGGCCACGCGTGCGGGCACAACCTCATGGGCACCGCCGCCGCCGGCGCGTTCCTGGCCTTGCGCGACGTCGCCGGGGACGTCAAGGGTCGCGTGCGCGTCGTCGGCTGTCCGGCCGAGGAGCGCGGCAACGGGAAGGTCGCGCTCATCAAGGCGGGCGTCTTCGCCGACGTCGACGCCGCGCTCATGTACCACCCCGGAGACCGCGACGAGCTCGACCCGCTCATGCTCGCGATGGTCACGCTCGACGTCGAGCTCCGCGGGAAGGCCGCGCACGCGGCGGCGGAGCCGCACGAAGGCGTCAACGCCCTCGACGGGCTCATTCTCGGTTGGAACGCGCTGTCCGCGCTGCGCCTCGTCGTGCGCAGCGACTCGCGAGTGCACGGGATCATCACCGACGGCGGAAAGGCGGCGAACATCATCCCGGACCGCGCCGCGGCGCGCCTCATGGTCCGCTCGCCGGACAACGCCTATCTCGGCGAGCTGCGACAGCGCGTCCTCGCGTGCTTCGAGGGCGCCGCGCTCGCGACCGGCTGCGAGCTCCGGTACGAGTGGAGCGACGTGTGCGAGGTCGTGCGCACGAACCGCCCGCTCGCCGAGGCCTTTTCCGCGAACGCCGGCAGCCTGGGCCGCAGCCTCCAGCCGCGACGTCCGGCCGACACCCACGGCTCGACCGACATGGGCAACGTGAGCACGGTGGTGCCGGGGATCCACCCCTTCCTGGCCATCACGCCCGGTCCCGTGCCGGGCCACTCCATCGAGTTCGCCGCCGCGGCGGCGACCCCGCGAGCGCTCGAGACCATGCGCGTCGCGGCGAAGGCTTTGGCGATGACGGCGATCGACGTGCTCTGCGATCCCTCGCTCGCGCGGCGCGCCCGGGAGGCGCACGCTGGCCGATAAGGTCGACTGGTTCGGCGCGCCGGCGACCGAGGAGGAGGCGGCACGCGTCGCCGCGCTCTACGACCTCGACTACGCGGCGCGGGATCTCGCCGCGGACGTCGATTGGTTCCGCGGTCTCGCCCGACTCACCGGCGGGCCGATCCTGGAGCTCGGCTGCGGGACCGGCCGCGTCGCGGTGCCGCTCGCCGTGGACGGGCACGCCGTCGTCGGCCTGGACCGATCGTCCGCGATGCTCGCGCGCGCCGAGCGGCGGGCTCGAGCCGTGGGTGCGGACGTGCGCTGGGTCGAGGGCGACATGCGCAACTTCTCGTTCGACGGCACCTTCGCTCTCATCACGGTCCCCGCGAACACGTTCCTCATGCTGGCGCCGGACGAGCGCTGGCAGTGCCTCGCACGCTCGCGCGAGCACCTCGCGCCCGACGGCCGCCTGGCGATCGACGTCTTCCAGCCCGACCCCGCACGCATCGCCGGGCTCGACGGCGGCGTCGTCCGGGATTGGACGCGCGAGGATCCCGAGAGCGGCCGCGAGGTCGCGAAGTTCTCGAGCGTGCAAGCGAACGTCGACGGGACGACCTTCCGCTGGTGGTACGAGGAGGTCGACCCGGGCGGCGCGGTCCGGCGGTGGGAGCGGGAAGCGACGCTCCACTACCTCTACCGCCGCGAGGCCGAGCTGCTCTTTCCGGAGGCGGGGTTCGAGATCGAGTCCATGCACGGCGACTACGACGGCTCGAGCACCGGACCGCGGTCGCCGAAGCTGCTCATCGTCGCGAAGCGCCGCGAGCGCGGCGCCGGTCGCGAGCGGCGTCGCGAGTGAGCGACCTCGTCCTCCGCGGTGGCACGGTCTACGACGGGAGCGGCCGGCCGCCGTTCGCGGCGGACGTGCTCGTCGCCGGTGACCGGATCGCGCGCGTGGGTCGCGTGGAGCGGAACGGTGACGCGCGCGAGATCGACGCGGACGGCCGCGCGATCGCTCCCGGGTTCATCGACATCCACTCGCATTCCGACGAAGCGATGTTCGTGAACGACGCCATGGAGAGCGCCGTCCACATGGGCGTGACGCTCGTCGTCTGCGGCAACTGCGGCGGCTCGTCGGCGCCGGTGAGCGGGCTCGCCGAGGCGGAGCTCGACCGCGAGCTCGCGCGTCTCGACGTGAAGCGCACGTGGCGCTCGTTCGGGGAATACGCGGCGGCGGTCGATCGCGCGAAGCCCGCGATCAACGTCTGCTCGTTCGTCGGGCACGGGACCCTGCGCTCCTGCGTGATGGGCGCCGAGGACCGGGCGCCGACGGGGGCCGAGCTCGCGCGGATGAAGGAGCTCCTCGCGCGCTCGCTCGACGAGGGCGCCGTCGGCCTCGCGTCGGGGCTCATCTATCCACCGAGCGCGTTCGGGACGACGGACGAGCTCGCCTCGCTCTGCGCGGTCGTCCGCGACAAAGGCGGCCTCTACGCGAGCCACATCCGCAACGAGGGCGCCAAGCTCCTCGACGCGGTCGAAGAGAACCTCGCGATCGGCCGGCGCAGCAAGGTGCGCGTCGAGCTGTCGCACCACAAGGCCTCGGGCCAGCGCAACTGGGGGAAAGTGAAGGACTCGACGGCGCTCATCGAGCGCGCGCGCAGGGAGGGCCTCGACGTCACGGCGGACCAGTACCCCTACACCGCGTCCTCCACCGGCCTCGCGGTGACGATCCCGAACTGGGTGCACGAAGGCGGCACGCAGAAGATGTGCGAGCGGCTCGCCGATCCCGCGATCCGTGCGCGCATCCGCGGCGAGGAGGTGGAGACGGGCCGCGCGTGGGACCGCATCGTGATCGCCCGTGCCCGCAAGCATCCGGACTGGGCCGGCAAGAGCGTCGAGCAGCTGGCGCGCGAGGCCGGGCGCGATCCGCTCGAATGGACCTGCGACGCGCTCGTCGAGCACGAGGGCGCCGTCGACATCGTCCACCACTCGATGAGCGAGGACGATGTCCGCTACGTCATGGCGAAGGACTGGGTCTGCATCGGCAGCGACTCGCGCGCGAACGCGCCGTACGGCCCGCTGTCGTTCGGAAAGCCGCATCCGCGGTCCTACGGGACCTTCGCGCGGGTGCTCGGCCGGTACGCTCGCGACGAGCAGGTCCTCACGCTCGCCGACGCCGTGCGCAAGATGACCTCGCTCACCGCGTCCCGGCTGCGCCTCGGTGACCGGGGTGTCGTGCGTGAGGGCGCTCGCGCCGACCTGGTCGTCTTCGATCCCGCACGTGTCGTCGATACGGCGACGTACGACGATCCGCATCGGTACCCGATCGGGATCGAGCACGTCATCGTCAACGGCGGCCTCGCGATCGAGCACGGCGAGACCACGTCCGAGCGGCACGGTCGCTTCCTCCGCCTCGGGAGCGACCTGGGCGGCGCGTGACCCGGGGGCCGGGGGGCGTGAGCCGGGGGCCGGGGGGCAGAGCCCCCCGAGTGGCGATCCTCGCCGAGGGACAGTTCGCGCGCGCTACGGCGAAGACGGCGATCGGCGTGCTGCGCTACGCGCCGTTCGAGGTCGTCGCGGTCGTGGACTCGACGCGTGCCGGCACGGACGCGGCCGAGTGCGTCGGCGTTGGGAGGGGCGTCCCTGTCGTCGCGGACGTGCCGACGGCGCTCGCGCGCGGCGCGACGGTCCTCCTCATCGGGACCGCGGCCGCCGGCGGGCGCATCCCCGATGAGTACCGGCCGGCCCTCGCCGCCGCGCTCGAGCGCGGCGTCGCGGTATGGAACGGCCTCCACGAGCGCGTGCTCTCGGACCCCGCGCTGGCCGCCGCAGCGACGCGAGGCAGGGCGACGGTGCGCGAGCTGCGCGAGCCGCCGGCCGATCTCGAGATCGGCGGTCACCGGCGGCGCAGGACGGGCGCGCACGTCGTGCTCACCGTGGGCTCGGACGCGGCGGTGGGGAAGATGACGGCCGCGCTCGAGCTTGTCGCCGCGCTGCGCCGGGCGGGGGAGTGCGCCGCGTTCGTGGCGACCGGTCAGACGGGGATCGCGATCGCGGGGAGCGGGATCGCGGTGGACGCCGTCGTCTCCGACTTCGTCGCGGGCGCCGCCGAGCGCATCACGTGCGACGCCGCCGAGGAGGCCGATTGGGTCGTCGTGGAAGGCCAGGGCTCGCTCACGCACCCCGGCTTCTCGGGGGTCACCCTGGGACTCATCCACGGGAGCGCGCCCGACCTCATGGTGCTGTGCCACGACAGCACGCGCGCCGCGGTGAAGGCGCACGACGAGCTGCCGCTGCGGACGTTCGGCGAGCTCCTCCGCATCTACGAGGACGCCGCGCTCTGGTCGCGCCCGCCAGGCTCGCCGCGCATCCCGGTCGTCGCGGTCGCGCTCAATACGGCGGCGCTCGACGAGCGGTCCGCGGCGCGCGCCGTCGCGCAGGCCGCGGCCGAGACCGGCCTTCCCGCCGCGGACCCGATCCGCGAGGGCGCGGCCGGCGGAGACCGCCTCGCTCGGGCGCTGCTGGCGGCCGCTCGATGAACGCGACCGTCCGCACGGTCGAGCTGCACCTCACAGTGCCCTTCGCGATCTCGCGCGCGACGCTCACGACGAAGAAGGTGGTCCTCGTCGAGGCGCGCGAGGGGGAGCGTGTTTCGCGCGGGGAGGGCGTGCCGGACGCGTTCTTCGGTGAGGATGCCGACGCCGTCGCCCGCGCGGTCCGCGACAGCGTGGCGCTCATTCCGGACGACCCGCAGGACCTCGCGACGCTGAAGGCGCGCCTCGACGAGCGTTTCCCGCACGGCGGCGCCGCGTGCTGCGCGATCGACGTGCTCGCACACGACCGTGCGGCGCAGGCCGCGGGCGTGCCGCTCCGCGCGTTCCTCGGGCTCGCGCCGGCCGAGCCGCCACCGACCTCGTTCACCATCGGCCTTGCGGAGCCGGAGGTGATGGCCGAGCGCGCGGCCGCCGCCGCGGCGAAGGGCTTCTCGGTGCTCAAGGTGAAGCTCGGCGCCGGCGACGAGGTCGCGATCCTCCGAGCGATCCGGGAGCGGTACAACGGCGCGATCCGCGTCGACCCGAACGCCGCCTGGACGGCCGACGAGGCGCCGCGCCGCATCGATCGGCTCGTGCCGTTCGGCATCGAGTTCGTCGAGCAGCCGATCGCGCCGGACGACCTCGAGGGCCTGCTGCGCGTGCGGGAGCGCTCGCCGCTCCCGATCGTCGTCGACGAGGCCGCGGTGCGCGCTCGCGATGTCCCGCGCCTCGCCGGCGCCTGCGACGGGATCAACGTGAAGCTGCAGAAGTGCGGCGGCATCGGCGAGGCGCGCGCGATGATCGCGGCCGCGCACGAGCGCGGCCTCAAGGTCATGCTCGGCTGCCGCGCCGCCGAGACGAGCGTCGCCATCGCCGCGGCCGCGCACCTCGCCCCCGCGGTCGAGTGGGCGGACCTCGACGGCAATCTCCTCATCAGCGACGACCCCTTCCGCGCGGTCGCGGTCGAGCGCGGCCGGTTCGTCTTCCCCGACCGGCCCGGCCTCGGCGCGATCCCGGTGTGATCCGCCGCCTCGAGGTCACGATCTTCGCCGTCGCGTTCGCGCTCGCCGGTCTCGTCACGTTCGCGTTCCTCTGGAGTGGCGACGGTCCGTACGCCTGGCTCGCGAACGCGAATGGCGTGACGGGCATGACCTACGTGAGCCACGACCCGTGTCCTCCCCCGGCCGGGGGCTGCTTCGGCGGGGGACAGGTGTCCGTCGAAGTCATGCGCGCTTGGGATGCACAGTGGGTGGCCTACGTAACCGGAGCGCAAACGGATCCGCCCAGCAGCTTCGGCCGAGAGGTCTTCACGCGCGACGAGTACGCGCACATGGCCGACGTGCGTCGCGTTTTCGACGGCGCGAAAGTAGTCCTCGCCGTCGCGGTCGTCGTGCTCGCGATCCGGCTCCAGCGCGCGTTGGTCCGCCGTGATGCGCTGCGCCTCGTACGCGACGGCGCGCTCGCGGCGACGATCGGCGTCCTCGTCGTCGGGGTCGTCGCCGCGGTCGCCTTCGATCCGCTCTTCCTGCTCTTCCACGAGGTGTTCTTTCCGCAGGGGAACTTCCTCTTCGATCCCGCGTCGAGCAACCTCATCCGCCTGTACCCGGATTGGTACTGGCAGGGCATAACGGGGCTCGTCGCCGGATCCGTCGTCGCGGTCGGAGGGGTCGTCGCCGGGACGTGCGCGCTCGCCTTACGTAGACTGCGGGCGCGATGAAGCGCGTCCTCCTCATCGAGGATCTTCCCCAGGTCGCACAGCACCTCCAGTCGATGCTCGCGCGCGAGCAGGAGGTGGAGGTCGCGGGCGTCCAGAGCCAGGCCGACCAGGCGATCGCGCAGGTCTCCACCGAGAAGCCCGACGTCGTCCTCATCGACGCGCTCCTGCAGGGGAAGGTGACGGGGTTCGACATCGCGAAGCGGATCCGCTCCGCGTCGCCGGGTACGCGCGTCGTGATCGTCACCGTGCCGCAGCGGCCGGTCGACCCGCGACCGGACGAGGGCATCGATGCGGTCTTCGTCCTGCCGGGCGGGGCGAACGAGCTCGCGGTCGCGCTCGGCGTCGGCGGCAAGGCCGCGACGCGCGTGCGCGGGAAGATGATCGCGGTGTACTCGCCGAAGGGCGGCTCCGGCAAGACCATGCTCTCGGTGAACCTCGCGTGCGTCCTCCGCCGACGCGGTCACGCCGTCGCGCTCATGGATGGCGTCATGCAGTTCGGCTCCGTACGCCACGTCCTGCAGGTCCCCCCGAACACGCGCTCGATCGTCGATCTCCCGACAGGGCAGGCGATGCGCACGTCGCTCTCGGAGATCCTCTGGGAGGGCCCGAGCGGTGTGGCGGTCCTCCTCGGCCCGCCGCGGCCCGAGGAGGCCGAGCTCATGCAGCCGCCGGACATCGCGACGGCGATGCAGCTGCTCGCGGAGAACCACGACTATGTAATCGTCGACTGTCCGTCGCGGCTGGCCGACGACACGCTCGCGATCCTCGATGCCGCGAACCTCATCCTGCTCGTCGTCACGTACATGGCGGCGTCGGTCAACAACGCGCGCGCCGCGATCGACACGTTCGAGGCGCTCGGCTACAAGGGCGCGAAGCCGATCCTCCTCGTCGTGAACCAGGCGGACACCGCGGCGGGGATGTCGAAGGGCGGGCTCGAGCACGCGCTCAACCTGCCGGTCGTCGCGGAGATCCCGACGGACTGGAAGACGGTGAGCGAGTCGCTCAACAAGCAGCAGCCGTTCGTGCTGGCGCAGCAGAACACGCCGATCGCGAAGGCGATGGACGCGTTCGCGAACGGGCTCGTCACCCAGCAGCGCAAATAGCGGCTCGCGCAGACGCGCCGATCGGCGTGTTCGACTCCGGGGTGGGCGGTCTCACCGTGCTCCGCGAGCTGCGGCGCCAGCTGCCCGACGAGGCGACCATCTATCTCGGCGACGAAGCGCGCATGCCGTACGGCCCGCGCGAGCCCGCGGAGGTCGTCAGCTTCACGCGCGAGGCGCTTCGTTGGTTCGGTCGGCACGGCTGCAAGCTTGTCGTCATCGCGTGCAACACGGCGACCGCGGTGGCGCTCGAGGCGGTGCGCGACGAGTCCGCGGTGCCGGTCATCGGCGTCGTGCGGCCGGGCGCGGCGGCGGCGCTCACGGCGACCGCCCGCCGCGCGGTGGGCGTCCTCGGCACCACGCTCACGGTGCGCTCCGGCGCGTACGTCCGCGCGCTGCGCGACCTGGACCCGCTCGTCGACGTGATCCAGCAGGCCTGCCCGCGGCTCGTCCCGCTCGTCGAGGCCGGCAAGGCCGATACCGACGAGGCCGAGGCCGCGGTGCGCGAGTACGTCGAGCCGCTCCTCACGGAGGGAGCGGTCGTGCGGCCCGCGGTCGACACGCTCCTCCTCGGCTGCACGCACTACCCGTTCCTGCGCGCGCGCATCGAGAAGGTCGCCGGCGCGGGCGTGCGGGTCGTCGATTCGGCGACCACGACCGCCCTCGCCGTCCGTGAGGTCCTCTCGTCGCATCGGCTCGTCCGCGGCGAGAAGGGCGCCCTCCACGAGGTGCACGCCACCGGCTCACGGGAGCGCTTCACCGCGATCGCGCGCCGGCTCTTCGGCGAGGACGTACCGGTCCACGAGACGACGCTCTAGCCCTTGGGTCTCACCTCCGCGATCACCGGCCTGCCGTACGTCGGGAAGACGACGCTCTTCAACCTGCTCACCGGCGCGCACGCGGCGACCGGCGGCTTCGCGGGAGCCGAGGCCGAGACGAACGTCGGGGTCGCGAAGGTACCCGACGAGCGCGTCGACCGGCTCGCCCCGCTGTTCCAGCCGAAGAAGACGACGCACGCCGAGATCACGTACCGCGACCTCGGCCTCGCGAAGCCCGCCGCGCCCGGGCAGGCGATCTCCGCGCAGAAGCTCGGCGACCTCCGCACCGCCGACGCGCTCGTGCACGTCGTGCGCGCGTTCGCCGATGCCGCGGTCCCGCACGTCGAGGGCACGGTCGATCCGGCGCGCGACCTCGCCACCCTCGAGCTCGAGCTGCTCTTCGCGGACCACGCCGTCGTGGAGCGAAGGCTCGAGCGGCTCGAGCCGGAGCTCCGCTCGGCAAAGGGCGCCGAGCGCGACGCGAAGGAGCGCGAGAAGGCTGTCCTCGAGCACGCCCGGTCGGCACTCGACGCGGAGCGCCCGCTGCGCGACGTGGACTTCGACGCCGAGGAGCTCCGCGTCATGCGCGGGTTCCGCTTCCTCACGCTCATGCCGACCCTCGTCGCGGCGAACCTCGACGAGGCGGACGTGGGAAGGCCCGACACGGTCCTCGCACCCCTCCGCGCCGCGACCGGGAAGCACCGCGCGACCGCGGTCGTCCCGGTGTGCGCGAAGATCGAGAGCGAGATCGCCGAGCTCCCGCCCGACGAGGCCGCCGCGTTCCGGGCCGACCTCGGCCTCGCCGAGCCGGCGCTCGACCGGCTCATCCGCGCGACCTACGAGCTCCTCGGGCTCATCTCCTTCTTCACCGTCGGGCCGGACGAGGTCCGTGCCTGGACGATCCCCGCGGGGACGCGCGCCCAGCAGGCGGCCGGCGCGATCCACTCCGACCTCGAGCGCGGCTTCATCCGCGCCGAGGTCATCGAGTGGGAGAAGCTGCTCGCGGCGGGGTCGGAGGCCAACGCGAAGAAGCAAGGGATCATGCGGACGGAGGGCCGTGATTACCTCGTGAAGGACGGCGAAGTCTTCCACGTGCTTTTCAGCGTCTAGGCATGTACGACCTCGTCACGATCGGGCACGCGGCGCGCGACGAGTTCGCGGGCGATCCCGAGTGGCGCATCGGGGGCACCGCGGTCTATGCGGCCGCCGCCGCCGCGCGTTTCGGCGCGCGCGCCGCGCTCGTGACGCGCGTCGGCCCCCACGAGCGCGAGCGACTCGCGGACCGTTGCGCACGGCTCGGCATCACGCTCCACGCGCTGCAGAGCGAGGTGACGACGACCTTCGCCTTCCGCTACGTCGACGGCAAGCGCCAGCTGCGCCTCAAGGCGCGCGCCAAGGGCATCGCGGCGGAGGCGCTGCCGGCGGACGTCCGCGAGACGCGGAGCGTCGTCTTCGCGTCGATCGCGCACGAGCTCGACCGCTCGCTCTTCGGCGTGTTCGCGGGCGCGCCCCGGGTCCTCGTCGCGCAGGGCTATCTCCGGACGTGGGACGCCGACGGCACCGTGCGCCGCCGCGACTGGGACGAGGCGTCCGAGGTGCTCCCGCAGGTGAGCGTCGCGGTGCTGAGCGAGGAGGACCTGGGCGGCGACGTCGACACGGCGCGGCGCTGGTCCGCGGTCGCCCCGGTCATCGTGACGATCGCCGAGCGCGGGGCGCTCATCCTTCGCGACGGGCGCGACGTCGTCGTGCCGGGCTTTGCCGCGCACGCCGTCGTCGATCCGACGGGAGCAGGGGACGCGTTCGCCGCGGGGCTGGGGCTCGCGCTCGCGGACGGGCGCGACCTCGTCGAGGCGGCGCGCTTCGCGAACGCGGTCGCGTCGTTCGCGGTGGAGGCCGTCGGCATCGACGGGCTCGCCGACCGCGCGCGTGTCGAGCAGCGCATCAATGCGCAGTCGCCGGACTGACGCCCCTCAGGCAGCCTGGTCGCGCAGCTGGAGCTCCTGGACCTTCACCTGTGCGACGCGCGGCACGCGGCCGACCTCGAGACGCCGGGAGCCCTGCGACAGCGCGAAGCAGACGACGAAGTACACGAGCGAGACGAAGAGCAGCACCTCGATCGGGTTGAAGAACTGCGTGTAGATGGTCCGGCCCTGGCGGAGGAGCTCGAACACGCCGATGGTGCCGACGAGCGAGGTGTCCTTTATGACCGTCGTGAGCTGGCCCATCATCGCCGGCACCATGAGCCGCAGCGCCTGCGGCAGGATCACGTGCCGCAGGGACTGCGCATAGCTGAGCCCGAGCGCTCGCGCGGCCTCCGCCTGGCCTCGCGGCAGGCTGACGATCCCGGCGCGGATGATCTCGGCGAGCACGGCGCTCGTGTACAGGGAGAGGCCGAGGACGCCGGCCCAGAACCGCGGGAGGTCGAAGTCCGACCCGAAGAGCGGTCGGAAGAGGGTCGATCCCTTGATGCCGAAGTACACGATGAGGAGCAGGACAGGGAGCGCGCGGATCGCCTCGATGTACGCGATCGATGGCCAGCGGATCCACGCGCGCCGCGAGAGGCGTCCGAGCGCGAAGAGCAGGCCCGCGGGGAAGGAGAGGAGCGTCGACGCGGCCGCGATCGACAGCGTCTCGAGCAGGCCCTGACCAAAGAACCGCAGGATCGCCGGGTCGACGAACATGCCCCAGGTGTCGGGTCTCATCGCGCCACCAGGAGGCGCCGCTCGAGGTAGTTCACAGCAAGGCCGAGCGGGATCGTGAGGAGGAGGTAGAGGAGCGTCGCCGTCGCGAATGACTCCTCCGCCCGGAAGGTGCGCGACTCGACGATCTCGGCTCCGAAGAGTAGCTCGGTGACGCCGATCGTCGATGCGAGCGAAGTGTTCTTCACGAGCGCGATCGCGATGTTCCCGACGGGTGGAACGACCGCGCGGAAGGTCTGTGGAAGCTGGACGTACCGCAGCATCTGGGCGTAGCTCAGGCCGAGCGAGCGCGCGGCCTCGATCTGGCCTTTGTCGACGCCAAGGAGCCCGCCGCGGACGACCTCGGCGACGTACGCGCCGTGGTACAGAGCCATGCCGGTCGCTGCCGCGCGGAAGATGCTTTCGAACGTGTCGCTCGAAAAGCGCAGGCCGACGAGCGGCAAGCCGAGGAAGAGGAAGAAGAGCTGGACGACGAGCGGCGTGTTGCGGAAGAACTCGACGTACGCGGCGCCCAGCCAGCGAAGCGGCGCGGCGGGTGAGATGCGCAGTAGCGCGACCGCGGTGCCGATGACGAGCGCACCGGCGAGCCCGAGCGCGGAGATCTGGATCGTGACCCAGAGGCCGCCGAAGAAAAGATCCGGGAACTGGAAGGCGATCGCGCCCGGCATTAGTCGGGGGCGCTTCGCGCCAGGGGCCCCTGCGCCTCCCGGCCCACCGCATGGCTGCCGCTCACGCGACGGAGGCCGGCCCCAAGCCGACCCCCCTGACAGCTCCGATTAGCCGGGGGGTGTGAGGAGGCCGAGCCC
>Ga0209160_1003101_pt1 | contig 13678 bp, 14 predicted proteins | sample GraSoiAngelo_153_FD_186167 | JGI IMG/M metagenome (GOLD analysis project Ga0209160, IMG submission 186167) | Grasslands soil microbial communities from the Angelo Coastal Reserve, California, USA - 14_1009_12_40cm (SPAdes) (version 2) | ecosystem: Environmental > Terrestrial > Soil > Grasslands ...
GTCGTCTTCGTGGCGCCCAAGGACGAGGTCTATCAAAAGGTCGTCTCCAACATGCAGGAGGTGAAGACGCGGGGCGGGCGCATCGTGGCCATCACGACCGAGGGGAACGGTGACCTCGGCGCCCTGGTCGAGCATCAACTCCGCATCCCCGCGACCGCCCCGCTGTTGTCTCCCGTCTTGAGCGCGATTCCGCTGCAGCTGCTCGCGTACCACATCGCCATCCTGCGTGGCTGCGACGTCGACCGGCCCCGCAACCTGGCGAAGAGCGTCACGGTGGAGTAGCGCGCGGCATGGGCCTGGCATAGCTTGCCACGCATGATCCCGCGCCACCGCGTCGCGTCGCTCGCGGCCCTGTTGCTCGCCTTGGGAACGCACCCGCTCGCCGGCCAGAAGCCGAGCGAGTGGGACACCCGCCGGGCCTACACGACCCGCCCGCAGCTGGAGGCCCTGCTTGCTCGACTCGACTCGGTGGCGCGGTCCAGCGCGGCGAGCGGCGACCAGCAGGCCCAGGCGCGCCGGGACGCCGCCCCCCTCCGTCAGCGGCTCGCCGACGGCGACTTCCAGGCGGGTGACCGGGTCCTGCTGCGCGTCGACGGGGAGCAGCAGTTGAGTGACACGTTCACGGTGGAAGAGGGGCGGCTGCTGCGCCTGCCGAACATCGGGGACGTGCCGCTCACCGGGGTGCTCCGTGCGGAGCTGGAAGAGCACGTGCGCACGCGACTCGCGGCGTTCATTAAGAACCCGGTGCTGCGCGCGCGCCCGCTGATCCGGCTTGGCGTGGTGGGCGAGGTGAGCCGGCCCGGCTTTTATCTGGTGCCGCCCACGAGCCGGGTGGAGGACGCCGTCATGGCCGCCGCCGGCCCGACGCAGAACGCGAAGCTGACGGGCCTTGTAGTCCAGCGCACGGACGGGGAGGAGTGGAAAGGAGCATCCCTCCAGCAGGCCATGGCCGAGGGGCGCACGTTGGATGAGCTGGGCATTCGTTCGGGGGACCGGCTCCTTGTACCGCGCCACAGCGACGTGGGGCGGACAATGAGCATCATCGCTGCTTTGGTGACGATCCCCGTCACGATCTACACGCTCACGCGCGTCATCAAATGACGGCCGCGCTCCTCGAGCGCGACTTCAGCAGCCCCGTGTCTGGGTTCTCTCACGCCTAGCGGTTTCCCCGAGGGGGCACCATATTCTCGCCCGCCCTTGATCAGTCGTGCGATGTCAGTGAATCGTCGTGTCACTCCCCCCGCCGTGTCTCCCGGCCCCGGCCCCGGTCACGGTCCTAGTGGCCGCCAGCCGCGTAACGCGGCGGGCGGGTTCGCCGCGCTGCCCTCGCCGATCCTTCGCGCCGCCGCGGGCCGCGTCGCCGCCGGCTGGCGGGACGAGCTGGGGGAGGCCGTCGACGCCGAGCACGTGCGCGAGCTGCTGGCGCTGATCGCGAGCGCCGTGGATCAGCAGCAGGCGAGCCCGGCCGCTCCGGTCGACGAGCGGACGCGCTCCAACCTGGGCCGGCGCCTGCTCGAGCTGCTGCGCGCCGAGGTCGTGCGGGGCTGGTCGGAGCACGACAACACGGACTCGCACATCCCGCCGATTCTCGTGGCGATCGAGCGCGTGCGCGAGGCGATCGAGCCCGATTGGAAGCAGTACTTCGCCTCGCGTCTGGCGGGTCCGGAAGGGCTGCGGCTGCTGGTGGACATCGCCCACGATCTGCGCTCGCCGCTCACGTCCATCCTGTTTCTCGCCGAGACGATGCAGCGCGGCCAGAGCGGGCCGCTCACCGAGGTGCAGCGCCGGCAGCTGGGACTGATCTACAGCGCCGCGCTGGGACTGAGCTCGGTGGCGAGCGACATCATCGAACTGGCGCGCGGGGGGGACGAGCTGGTCGAGCGGGAGCCGGTACCCTTCTCGGTGAGCGCGATCCTCGACTCCGTCAGGGACATCGTGCGACCGATCGCCGAAGAGAAGCAGCTCACGGTGCGGCTGCTGCCGCCGACCAGCGACGAGCGGCTCGGCCATCCCGTCGCCCTCAGCCGCGTGCTGCTCAACCTCATGACCAACGCCCTCAAGTTCACAGACCAGGGATACGTCGAGGTCGTCGCGCGGGAGAACGGCGCGGCGCGGGTCGAGTTTTCGGTGCGGGACAGCGGTAGGGGCATCGACCCCGCGGTGCTACACACGCTGTACCGGCCGCTACGCCCCGCAGGCGGAGCCAGCGGGCGCGTGTTCTCCCAGACCGGACTCGGCCTCGCGATGTGCCGGCGGCTGGTCGAGGCGATGGCCTCCGAGCTCAAGGTCGAGTCGCGCGCCGGCTGGGGAACGCGCTTCTTGTTCGAGCTCGACCTCCCGCCGTGCCCCCCGCCCCAAACGCTCGGGCGCCGCGGGCTGCTCCGCGCCCTCCCCTAACATCGGGCGGGGGGGCGGGGGGGCGCGCGATCGCACCACGCCCGCTAGTTTAGGGGGTAGCCCCCAGGAGGTTGCCTCCCCATCCGACAGCTGATCGACATACAGCCGCTCACCGAGCGCGCCTTGCTCGTCGGGGCGCCGCGCAAGGGATCCCCCGACGCCACGCAGGTCGAAGAGCACCTGGACGAGCTGGGCCGGCTGGCCGACACGGCGGGCGCCGAGGTTGTGGGACGAACCTACCAGCGGATCGAGGCGCCCACTCCCAACTGGTATCTCGGGCAGGGGAAGGTCGAGGAGCTGAAGGGTGTGCTCGCGCGCACCGGCTCCACGCTCGTGCTGTTCGACGAGGCGCTGTCGCCCGTCCAGGGGACGAACCTCGAGCAGGCCCTGGCGGTGCGGGTGATGGACCGCACCGAGCTCATCCTCGACATCTTCGCGATCGGCGCGCGCTCGGCGGAGGCGAAGATGCAGGTGGAGCTGGCGCAGCTCGAGTATCTGCTGCCGCGGCTCACCCGCATGTGGACGCACCTGTCACGCATCCGCGGCGGCATCGGACTGCGCGGCCCCGGCGAGACCCAGCTCGAGACCGACCGGCGCGCCATCCGCCGCAAGCTGTCGCTTCTCAAGAAGCGACTGGAGGACGTCGCCGACCATCGCGCCAACCAGCGACAGGGCCGGCGGGCGTGCCCGAGCGCCGCGCTGGTCGGCTACACCAACGCCGGCAAGTCGAGCATCCTGCGCGCGCTGTCGGGCGACGACCTGTTCGTCGAGGACCGCCTGTTCGCGACCCTCGACACCCTCACCCGCGAAGTGGACGTCGGTGGCTACCGGTTTCGCCTCACCGACACGGTCGGCTTCATCCGCAAGCTGCCCCACCACCTGGTGGCGTCGTTCCGCGCGACGCTCGAGGAGGCGCGACAGTCGGACATGCTGCTGCACGTGGTGGATGCATCGCATCCGAACTGGGAGGAGCAGGTCGAAGTGGTGGATCGCGAATTGCGGAATGCGGATTTCGGATTGCGGATTGACAGTGGAAGCTCCGACCGCAAGCGCGTGATCTACCTCTTCAACAAGGCCGATCTGTTGCCTGATCCTAACGCGTTTCTAGCGTTGGCCCGCGAGCGGTACCCCCATGCAGTCCTCACGTCGGCCAATCCGCAATCCGCAATCGGCCATCCGCAGTCGGGCGGAGTGGAAGGGTTGCGGAGCGTGCTCCGCACCTCCGCTCAGGCGTTGCGTCCCATCGCTCGCGTCTCCGTCCCGCTCGCGGACGGGAAGCTGCTCGCCGCGCTGCATCGTGACGCCGAGGTCATGGCCGAGACGCAGGTGGACGGCGTCGTGCAAGTGACCGCCCGGGTCGAGGCGTGGCTGTTGGGGAAGCTGCGGCGCCAGGGGATCGAGGTCGAGATCGCGCCCTGACGCGAGGGCGGGTGGATCAGTCTTGCGCGAGCCAGGAGACCGTGGAGCGCAATCCGTCGGCGAGCGCAGTCTCGGGTCGCCACCCCAGTTCCCGGGCGGCCTTGTCGGCGCTGAGCGCGCTGCGCCGGATCTCTCCGGGCCGCTCAGGGGCGTGGCGGATGTCCGGGGCGTGGCCCACGACCGCCGCGACGGACCTCGCCAGCCGGCTGACCGACGTCTCGACGCCGGTACCGATGTTGTACGCCCACCCGTCGAGCCCGTCGGTGGGGAGGGGGAGGGCGCACTCGCTGGCAGCTAGGTTCGCCGCGGCCACGTCCGTCACGTACACCATGTCGCGCGTTTGCTCCCCGTCGCCGTACACGACCAGCGACTCGCCGGCCAGGAGCTTGCGGGCGAAGATCGCGACCACTCCCGCCTCGCCGTGGGGATTCTGGCGCGGCCCATAGACATTGCTGTACCGCAAGGCGACGGTTTGGATGCCGTACAGCCGCGCAAATACCGCGAGGTAGTACTCCGAGGACAACTTGGCGGCGCCGTAGGGAGACGCCGGGAGCTTGGCGGCGCGCTCATCGATCGGCAGGGGGGCGTCGTCTCCGTAGACCGTCCCACCCGACGAGGCGAACACCACGCGTCGCACGCCGCCCGCCTGGGCGCCCTGCAGCAGGTTGAGCAACCCCAGGAGGTTGATGCTCGCGTCGGCAACCGGATCGGCGACCGAGCAGCGCACGTCCATTTGTGCCGCGTGGTGATTCAGGATGCTGAACGCGCCGCTCGTGAGCAGCTCGCGCGCCTGCGACGACCGCACGTCGGAGTGAACGAATCGCGCTCCATCCGGTACGTATTCCGGCCGGCCGGTCGAGAGATTGTCCAGCACGGTCACGTCGTAACCGGCCGCGAGGTACGCGTCGGCGACATGCGACCCGATGAACCCTGCACCGCCCGTTACCAGCACCGCTTGCTGCATGCTCGCACACTCGATGGAAAAGGACGTTCGACGACGCCGAGGTGCGGTTTTGCAAGTTTGAGACCGGTGGGTTTTCCAGTGGGACGGGTGCTACCGTGATGCTGCACAAGCGGTTGCCGCGGCCGGTAAATGACGCCGGTGGCCGCGCGATGTAGTGGGGCGCTTACACAGCAGTGGCGCGGGCGGACAGGGTGAACACCGGCAGCTCGGGCGGGCAGAACAACCGCGCGTGGATCCCCACGGTGCCGACGCCACGGGCGACGTACAGCGGCGCGACGGTGTCTTTGTACCAGCCGGCGACGAAGCGGCCGCTCCCGTAGGGCACGTAGGGGGTGTAGAACGGCAGGCGGATCTGCCCACCGTGCGTGTGTCCCGCGAGGATCGCCGCGGGGCGGGGCGCGGCGTCGCGTGGCACGTCGTCCACGTAGCCCGGCGCATGTACCATCCAGATCGCGTGGTCCTCGGCGCCCACAGCGGCGAGGGCGCGCGGCAGGTCGGGCTGGCCGAGCACCGGGTCGTCGATGCCGACGACGGTGAGCGTCGCGCCGCGCAGCGTCACACGTGCGGTGGAATTGTAGAGCAGCTCGACGCCCGCCCGCCCGTAGGCGCGCTCTCCCGCAAGCCGGTCGATTCCCGCCTCGTGCTCCCAATTGCCCAGCGTGGCGAAGGTCGCGGCGCTGCCGCGTGCGTCGCGCACCCAGGAGGCGAGCGTCGCGAGGTCGTCGCGCCGGTTGCAGATGTCGCCCGCGAGCAGCACGATGTCCGGCCGCTCGACGGCGAGGCGCGCGACCAGCGCCCGCGCGCTTGGCGGGACGCCGCGCGAGAGATGCACGTCCGTGACGCAGGCAATGCGGACCCCTGCGAGCGCCGGGGGCAGCTGGGGCACCGGCAGGTCATGACGGGTGACGTCGATCGCGGTCGGCTCGACCCCGAACGCGTCGCCCAGCGCGGCGGCGCCGAAGGCACCGGCGGCCCCGAGCAGGAAACGACGGCGGGTAAGAACCGGCATCACCGAAGGCTAATGGTCACGGACAAACGTCGCGAGACTACGTTATGAAACGACGTCGAACCTAGGCTTGCTCGTAAGCGCGGATCCAGTTCGCAGCCGCCTCGGTTTTCGCGATGCGCAGCGCGCTGGTGGCGCGCGACAGCAGGTTTTTGGGCTCGACCGGAGTGTAGCGGGTGTTGCCGACAGCGTCGTATCCCGCGCGTAGCGGCGGCGCGCCTTCGGTGTGCCCGGCGTCGCGCACGGCGCGGGCGACGCGCTGCGCCAACAGCACGGCGCCCGCGCTGTCGGTCCCCGGCGCGACGACCGCGAACTCCCCCGGACCGATCCGCCCGATCGCGTCGGAGCGGCGGCCGCTCGCCTTGAGCACCTGCCCGAGGCGCTGCACGGCCGCGGTGCCCGCGCCGCCGACCTGGGCGAGCGCGACGCAGGCGAGCGCGGCGCCGTGATGAAACGCTTGCAGCGTCAATTCCTGGGCGCGCAGCGCGAGCCCGCGCGTGGTGTAGAGCCCGGCGTCGTCCTGGGTCGCCTCTTCGCCGCGCGCCCGATCCGCTCCGAGCTTCATGACCAGGTAGGTACGCAGCCGCGCCCCCACCTCCTCCGCGTTGAACGGATAGGCGAGGAACTCCCACACGCCGGCGCGCAGCGCGGTGTGGTGTTGGGCGGTGGTGGGGCGGCTCGCGGTGACGAGCAGGATCGGCGTGCTCGCCCCGATCAGCGGGTCGTCGCGTAGCGCGCGGCTGGTGTCGAGGGCGTCCACGTCGAGCAGCGACTCATCCAACAGGATCATGTCGGGGCGCGCCGCGCGGGCGCGCTCGAGCGCCTGGGTGGCGGTGAAGCAGCGCAGCACCGTGTAGCCGTTTTTCTCACCGAGTTCTTTCAGGGCGAGCCCCGCCTCAGCGTGATGACTCGCGATGAGGAGACGGGGTGGGTGGAGGGGCGTGGTGGACATCGGAGAAGTGTACGCGGGGGGCGTGGGTCGCGGGAGTGACGGAGGTTACACGGGGACTGGGCAGGGCGTGAAGTTGTGGCGATGGTGCGACAGAGGCACGCGCGGATCGCAACGAGGGTGGGGACCGCGTGTACACCAGTTGGCCGGATGAGGCTCAGGCGCGTGAAATGCTGTCGCGCGTGGCAGACCGGGTCAGCGGCGAGCGGGGTGGGCCCGCTTGGGGCTTGGGCCGTATACTCGCGCGCAGTACGAGCGCAGCCGCCACCAGGGCGACCGCCGCAGCCAGACTGGGGATCCAATGGAACAGAAACGTCATGTGGTTGACTCTCCCTCCTCCGCTTCCAGGATGATCCCGAGAGCGATGAAAAGCAAGCCGCCGGTGACGACGACGCTGAGCAGGAGCACGCTGGGCCGTTCCTTCTGAAAGAACGCGTCCAGGGGCCCGAACACGACGACCAGGATACCGATGTCGCGAATGCTCCCGCCGAGCAGGCGCTGTGCCCTTCGTTTGTCGATCATTTCACGGAGCCGCCGTCGACGGGTTGGAGTCCACGTGCAGAGAAGGCCGTTGTGGCAATCGACGACGAGAGATCGTGGGAATACCGGGGTCGAATCTGGTTCGAAACTGGGGGAGCACGTAACCAAACGGTCGCGCGGGTAGGCGAAAAGCCGCGGGGCGAGCGCGCGCTCGGCACCGTGAGGGCGCCGGTGGGTTGGTGGAGTCGTCTTACGCTCAAGGTGTTGAGTCTTGCGACAGGGCGATGTATGCGCGCAGCCCGTCCTGCCACGGCCGCAAGGGGGAGCCCGTGAGCGCTTCGTACCGGCTACAGTCGAGCACGCCGAACGCCGGGCGCCGCGCCGGGCGCGGCATCTCGGCGGTGGTGCACGGCACCACCGGCGTCCGCAGGCCGGCGGCGACGAGCGCCGCGGTTGCGACGTCGAACCACGTCGCGACGCCGTCGTTCGCGCAGTGCATTGTCCCGCGCGCGTCGCACGCGATGAGCTTCCATAACGCCGCCGCCAGGTCGCCGGCATAGGTGGGGCGGCCGAGCTGGTCGTTCACCACCTGCAAGCTCGAGCGTTCGCCGGCAAGGCGCAGGATGGTGGCGACGAAGTTCGCGCCCCCGACGCCGAAGAGCCACTGCGTGCGGACAATCAGGTGCGTATCCGGCAGCATGTCGCGCACGGCCTGCTCCCCGGCAAGCTTGCTCCAGCCGTAGACACTGAGCGGACGAACCGGGTCTTCCTCGCGATAGGGCCGACCGGCTCGGCCGTCGAACACGTAATCCGTGCTGACGTGCAGCAGGCGGGCCGCGACCCCGCGCGCAGCGCTCGCCACGTGAATCGGCCCAACCGTGTTCGCGCGGTACGCCGCATCCGGCTCCGTCTCGGCGCGATCGACCTGGGTGTACCCCGCGCAGTTGACGATCCAGTCCGGGCGCTCCGCGCGGACGACGCGCTCCACGGCGGCACCGTCATCGACCGGCAGGTCCTGGTGGCGGAACGGCAGGAGCTCGGCTCCGCCCGGCGTCGCCTGCTGGACGGCGGTGCCCAGCATTCCCCCCGCGCCGACGATGAGGACCCGCACGCTCAGCGCCCGATGAGGTACATCGCCGCGGCCGTGCGGTAGGCCTCGCTCAGCACGCGCTCCCACCACGTGCGGTGGGTGAGGTACCACTCCACGGTGGCGCCGAGGCCGGCGGTGAAGTCGTGGTGCGGCGCCCAGCCCAGGGCGCGGCGGATGCGAGCGCAGTCCATGGCATAGCGGCGGTCGTGGCCCGGCCGATCGGTGACGTACTGGATGAGGGAGTCGGGCTTGCCCAGGAGCGCGAGCAGCCGCCGGACGACCTCGATGTTGGGGAGCTCGGTGTCGCCGCCGATGTTGTACACGGCCCCGGGCTCGCCACGGACCAGCGCCTGCCACAGCGCCTCGACGTGGTCCTCGACGTAGATCCAGTCGCGCACGTTGCGCCCGTCGCCATACACCGGCAGCGGCGCGTCGCGCAGCGCGCGGGTGATCATCAGGGGGATGAGCTTCTCCGGAAACTGGTACGGCCCGTAGTTGTTGGAGCACCGGGTGATCACGGCCGGGAAGTCGAAAGTCTCCACGTAGGCGCGCACCAGCAAGTCGGCGCCGGCCTTGCTCGCGGCGTAGGGGCTGTTGGGCGCGAGCGGCGTGGTCTCGCAAAACCGGGGATCAGCAGGCCCGAGGCTGCCGTACACCTCGTCGGTACTGACATGCAGGAACCGGAAGGGGCGGGGGCGGGCCTCGAGCTCTGTGCGGCACGCCTCGAGCAGGGTCAGCGTGCCTTGCACGTTCGTCTCCACGAAGACGCTCGGGCCGATGATCGAGCGATCCACGTGAGACTCGGCGGCGAAGTGAGCGATGCCGTCCGGCGGTGGGGCAGAACGGCCCTGCAACAGCGGCTGTAGCAGGCCGAGGTCCCGGATGTCCCCGCGGACGAAGACGTAGCGGCCGTCCCCCTGCCGCCCGTGCCGCAGCTCCACGTCCTCGAGGCTCTCAACGTTGCCGGCGTACGTCAGCAGGTCGAGATTCACGACTGTGACGTCTTTGTCGCGCTCGAGCACCCAACGAACGAAGTTGGACCCGATGAAGCCAGCGCCGCCGGTGACGAGGAGGCAATGTGGGGCGAAGGACGTCACCGGCCAGGTCCTGCGTACTCGGGAAGGTCAAGACGGTCGGGGGAGAGCGGCTGGTAGGCGCGATCCTTCTTGGACAAGACCGGGTGCTTCACCGGCCAATCGATGCCGATGGTCGGGTCGTTCCACACGATGCCGTGCTCGTCGTCCGGCGTGTAGAAGTCCGTGCATTTGTACTCCACCTCGCTGGCTTTCTCAGGTACACAAAACCCGTGGGCGTAGCCCGGGGGGACGTACAGCTGGCGCTTGTCGTCGGCGGAGAGGACGACGCCCAGCCAGCGGCCGAAGGTGGGCGAGCCTCGGCGGATGTCCACGACAACGTCGAAGATCGCGCCGCGCAGCACGCGGATCAGCTTGCCCTGGGCGTGCCGCAGCTGATAGTGGAGGCCGCGCAGCGTTCCGGCCGCGGAGCAGGAATGGTTGTCCTGCACGAAGCAGGCGGGGACGCCGGCGGCGGAATAGCGGTCCGCACGGTAGCTCTCGAAGAAGAAACCGCGGGTGTCCAGGAAGATCTGCGGCTCGATGAGCAGCACGCCTTCGAGATCGATCGGGGTGACCTTCATGGCGCGTCCGGAAGGCCGTCCAGATAACTCTTGTCCCGAATGATGGCCAGGAGGTACTCAGCATACGGGTTCCCGCGGAGCGGGGCCGCGAGCCGCTCGACTTGGGCTGCATCGATGAAGCCCATCCGGTACGCCACTTCCTCGACCGCGCCGACCTTGAGCCCCTGGCGTTGCTCGACCGCCGCGACGAACGTGGCCGCCTGGAGCAGCGCCTCCGCCGTGCCGGTGTCGAGCCAGGCTACGCCGCGGCCCAGCCTCTGCACGTCCAGGCTCTTGTCCCGCAGGTACACCAGGTTCACGTCCGTAATCTCGAGCTCGCCGCGTGCGGACGGCCGCAGGGCGGCGGCGATGTCGAGCACGCGGTTGTCGTAGAAGTACAGGCCCGTGACCGCGTAGTGAGACTTGGGCGCCTTGGGCTTCTCGACGATGCTCAGCGCATGGCCCTGCGCATCGAACTCGACCACCCCGTATCGTTGGGGATCCGACACGTAGTAGGCGAAGACCGTAGCGCCCCGCTCGTGGCGGCTCGCGGCCTGCAGTGTGACGCGCAGCCCGCCGCCGTAGAAGATGTTGTCCCCCAAGATGAGGGCGCTGGCATCGCGGCCGACGAACTCGCGACCAATGATGAACGCTTGGGCAAGTCCTTCGGGACGCGGCTGCGCGGCGTAGCGGAGGCAGATGCCCAGCTGCGTGCCATCGCCCAGCAGCGCTTGGAAACGGGGGAGGTCCTGGGGCGTGGAGACGATAAGGATGTCACGGATACCAGCCAGCATGAGGGTGGACAGGGGGTAGTAGACCATCGGCTTGTCGTACACCGGCAGGAGCTGCTTGCTGGCGCCGAAGGTGAGCGGGTAGAGCCGGGTGCCGGCTCCGCCGGCAAGGATGATGCCCTTGCGTGTCCCCATGTCGTGGGTCTAGGCGTCTGATGGTGGGTGCGTGAAGGACGGCGCTGCAAACTCGCGCCCAAATCACGCGACGTCAAGGCGTTGGTCTACAGCTATGCGAAAGAGTCGCCGCGAGGTTGGGGGGCGGAGGCGGAAAAACGCGCGAGGCCACGCCTAGCGCATGACCAGCGCGAATAGATGCGGCAGCTCGATCGCGAGCGGCGGCGTGCGGGCGTCGGGGTGCCACACCAGGTCGCCGGTCACCACGTCGGGTGCCGAGTCGCCGGGGCGCCAGCGCTCGACGTGGCGCTGCTCCAGGTCCACCACCCAGTACTCCGGTACGCCTTCCTCTTGATACAGCTGGCGCTTCTGAAGGCGGTCGGTCCGCTTGCTCGAGTACGACACGATCTCGATCACCAATGCCGGGGGGCCGTAGAGGCGCTTGGTCGTGAGTCGCGACTGCTGGGGGGCCAGGATCGCGATGACATCGGGCTGGACGGCTGAGTCTTCAGTGAACTCCACTTCGAAGGGGGCGGGCAGCGCTTCGCCGATGGCGTGGGTCTCGAGATAGCTCTGGAGCCGGCGCGCCAGCTCGAGCACGGCGCGCTGGTGCGCGGTGCCGGGAGCCGGGGTCACGAACAGCTCGCCGCGGATGACCTCGTAGCGCAGCCGATCGTCGGGGAAGCGCCGGACCTCCTCGGCGGTGTAGTGTGGCACCAGCGCGGGCATGGACATAAGATCGCGACCTCGCTTGCCGCAGGGCAACTCGGCATGGCCCGAGGATGTGCGGGTGTGCGCTCGGAGCGTCACCGTTGTGCTGCCGCGTGGTACGAAAGAATGCGGGGGCGGTCCTGGGGCACGAATCAACGGTGCAGGGTCGGGCATCCGGTCGGCCCGGGGTGTCTACCCGGACGACCAGGGAATCCAGCCTCCCGGTGACTCGGCACCCCTGAGGCAGGGTAGATGAGGGTATGGGGGACTCCGCCGTCCGTCTGCGTGACTCCCCTCACAACACCAGCGTTCCCAATGCCCTAGCGGCTCGGCCCGGGGCCGGTATATTCACCGCTCGGTCCGCGTGGCACGCCCTTGAGCGACGCGTGGCCGGATTTCGGGTGGTTGTGGGCGCAGCTTGCGATTCCGCAGTCGTGGTTTCGATCGGCAGGCGGCCCGCCCCCCGGTGCGGAGGGATGGCCCAGGGCAAAAAGGGGCTGGCGTGCCATGCCGTGCCTCCCCGTGCGGTGCAAAGTGAGGCTCGACCCTGCAGCGTTAGTGCTGCTGGGTTGGTTCATCCGTCTTACATGAGCGTAGCAGAGCGCGACAAACAGCCTTGTGACCTGCTTGACTGCGCGCACTCTTTATTGTTGTCGCCCCGGTGTTGGGGTCGCGCCGCAGCGGTGCCGCGAGTAGCACGTTAGGCGTGCGGGTCAGAGCGGGAAAGCTGTGGGCGCTTTTTTGTATCTCTGAAAGCCGCGTGACGCACATCACGCCGGAGGCGGTCGAGCGTGGAGCCAGTGGAGAGCCTAGTCCCGAACGCGACGCTGGAGCCCGGTCTCGTCTGGTCGGGGCCGCGGCGGGCGATTCGCGATCGCGACGTCGCTGCAGAGGCATCCCGCCAGAAGCTGGACAAGGCAGCGGAGGTGCGGCTCCACCTGCAGCGCAGCGCGCCGGCCAACCTGCGGCATCACTTGCGACGGGCGGCGATCCGGCTCGCGGTGCTGATCGCGGGCGACATGGTGGCGTTCGGCGCGATGCGGGCGCTGCTCCGCGCGGTGCGGGACGACGAGTTGCTGGGCAGTGCCGTGGCCGCTCGTCTGCACGCGGCGCTTCCCGCTGGCATGCTCAACGGTTGGCAGTACGCGGCGGCGTTGCTCCTGGGACTCGTGGTGCTCGGGAACTACGGACCGGGCGACCAGCGTCGCGATGTGCGACGCCTGTTTGCGGCGTGCGTATTGGCGACCGCGCTGCCATTGTGGGCGACGCTGTGGACGCGCGGCGTCGAGCCTGTGTTGCTGCAGTACGGGGCCACGGTGGTGCTCGTGTGGCTTGGCCTCGTAGCCGAGCGGCTGACGATCAACCGGATCGTGGCCCGCGTGCGCCCTCCCGAAAAAGATGCCGTCGATACGCTGTTCGTCGGCCCGGCAGCCGATTGTCTGATCGCGGCGTCGGGCCCGGCGTTTCAAGCGGGCACGGACTACCGGCCGATCGGGTTCGTAGACGTCCAGCTCCCGCCCGCACCGGGAGCGCTGGGGCACGTGAGCGACATCCCGCTGCTGCTGGCGGCTTCGGGTGCGCAAATCGTCGCGCTGTGTGGGTATCTCACCGACAAGCAATTCCGAGACGTTGTGGATGCCGCGCTGGCGGGCGGCTGCCAGGTGCTTGCCGTGCCGCGGGCGGCGGACGTCGCGGGTGTGCATCCGACCACAGTCTGGCGGCGCGGGCAGCCGCTGGTGCAACTGACCGCGCCGAGCCTGAGGGGCCCGCAGCTCATCGCGAAGCGGGCACTCGACCTCATCGGAGCCGCTATCGGCGTTGTGGTGCTGAGCCCGGTGCTCGCGGTCCTCGCGCTGCTCATCAAGCTGGACTCGCGCGGTCCGGTGTTTTTCACTCAGGCCAGGGTAGGGCGGGGTGGGCGGGTGTTCAGGATCATCAAGCTGCGCACCATGGTGGATGGGGCTGAGGCGAAGCGAGAAGAGCTGTTGTCGCAGAGCGTGTACGGTGACGCGCGACTCTTCAAGATGCCGAGCGATCCGCGCATGACCCGGCTGGGCCGGTGGTTGCGGCAGACGAGTCTCGACGAGTTGCCGCAGCTCGTCAACGTGCTCCGCGGAAACA
>Ga0209160_1003105_pt1 | contig 13665 bp, 12 predicted proteins | sample GraSoiAngelo_153_FD_186167 | JGI IMG/M metagenome (GOLD analysis project Ga0209160, IMG submission 186167) | Grasslands soil microbial communities from the Angelo Coastal Reserve, California, USA - 14_1009_12_40cm (SPAdes) (version 2) | ecosystem: Environmental > Terrestrial > Soil > Grasslands ...
CGCCGCCGACCTATAGCGATCCCGCGCTCACGGTGGGCCAGACCTCCGTGCGGGCGGCGCAGATCGTGGAGCTACGCGCCGCCGTGCTCGCCCTGCAGTAGGCTCGACGGGTGGTCGGGGTGAGAGGATTCGAACCTCGGGCTCAGGCACCATGGGTTGGTCACGCCGAGGGCGTTCCCAGGGGAGAAAGCCTCCAAACGCCCGTCTCGCCAGCGTTCGGGTCTGAGTGTTCCAGAAACTCTTGATCATCCGCTTCACGAAAGGCGCGTTTTGTCCATTTCGCCGGGAACGTTCTGTCCGAGCAAGGGGAGCCCACCGTGGCCGACCGACCACAAACCTATGATTCCACGGGACTCCCGCAACTGGCATTGATTATGCGCCACCACTCGCTATGGGACGAGGCAGGTATCACTCATGATGGCACTATTGGTCCTCCTTCTGGCTGTAGGCGACACGGAGATCCCGACGCGGGCTCCGGATGACAGGCGGCTCCTGCAGATCTGCAGCGAAGAGTCCGCGATTGTCCACTTGGTGTGGAATGATGAGCGGCGTGGAGCGTACACCCTGCTCGATCTCCACTCCGGGGCGGTGTTGCTGCCGCCCCTGGTAGTGATGACGTACGCGCCCGGGGATGATCGCGACATCACGCACACGTACTTTCGAGGGCGGGACTGGGCGAACGAGGAGTTCACGAGCGCGTTTCCGCAACCCTGTTCGCTGATCCGGAGAGAAGAGCGGGCATGAGTCGGTCACAGATCCTGGTCCTGGCCTCGGCAGGAAATCAAAGCCTGAACTGAAGGAGACGCTAGGACTCGGCGACACCACGGCTTCTCCACATCGTTTCACATCGTAGTCAGCGGCTCTACGCAGATTCAACGTGAACCCTCACCAACAATCCCAACATTGGAGTGATCCTTGATCGTCGGCACGGTGGACGACGACAGCGGGCCGCCCCTCATCCCGTTAGAAGGAACCGCGCGCGCGTCTTCCGGCCCGGCCAGGCGTGCGTGAGAAGACGAACCCGCACAACGGCGGCGCGGCAGGGGTTGTAAAGGTGGTCGGGGTGAGAGGATTTGAACCTCCGGCCCCCTGCTCCCAAAGCAGGTGCGCTACCAGGCTGCGCCACACCCCGCAACACTCAATGCGCCGGGAAGAAAAGTATATCACCCGGTCAGAAAGCGTCGGGCCGCCCGCACCGCCCGCCCGCGGTGGTCCACGCGCGCCTTCTCCTCGGGCGAGAGCTCCGCGAAGGTGCGACCGAGCGGCGGGTAGAGGAAGAGCGGATCGTAGCCGAAGCCGTTCGTCCCGCGCGGCGCGTCGGTGATCACGCCGTCGACGAACCCCTCGGCCGTGTGCTCCCGGCCCCCCGGATCCACGAGGGCGACGACACAGCGGAAGCGCGCCGCCCGCGCCTCGGGCGGGACGCCGCGGAGCGCGTCGAGGAGAAGGGCGCACCGGGCCGCATCGTCGAGTCCGGGGCCGCCGAACCGCGCCGAGTGCACGCCGGGCGCGCCCCCGAGCGCCGCCACCTCGATGCCGGAATCGTCGGCGAGCGCGCACGCCCCGGTGAGCCGCGCGGCGGCGCGCGCCTTCAGGAGCGCGTTGGCGCGGTAGGTGTCGCCCGTCTCCTCGGGAAGCGCCGCGCCCGGCAGCTCGGCGAGCGCGTGGAGCTCGTAGGGGGTGTCGCCGAGGAGCCCGGCGAGCTCGCGCGCCTTGGCCCGGTTCAGCGTCGCGAGGACGAGCCGCGGCCTAGAGGGTGAAGACGCGCTCGGCACGCGCGTCGAGGGCGCGGCGCTGCAGGCGAACGAGACGGCGGATGCCGCCCTCCGCGATGGCGAGGAGCGCGTCCAGCCGCGCGCGGCCGAAGGGCACCTGCTCGGCCGTGCCCTGCACCTCCACGAACTCGCCGCCGCCGGTCATGACGACGTTCATGTCCACCTCGGCACTCGAGTCCTCGGCGTAGCAGAGGTCGAGCAACGCCTGGCCCTGGACGACGCCGACGCTGATCGCGGCGACGTGGTCGCGGATCGCCGCCGATGGCTCCTGCCCCGGGATCTTCGCGATCGCGTCGGCCACCGCGACGAAGCCGCCGGTGATCGCCGCGGTGCGCGTGCCGCCGTCCGCCTGGATCACGTCGCAGTCCACCCACACCGTGCGCTCGCCGAGCTTGGCGCGGTCGATGACGGCGCGCAGGGCCCGGCCGACGAGCCGCTGGATCTCCTGCGACCGGCCGCTCGGACCGCGGTTCTCGCGGGGCGTGCGCGTGTTGGTCGAGCGCGGCAGCATCGCGTACTCCGCCGTGACCCAGCCCTGGCCCTGCCCCTTCATGAAGGGCGGCACCTTGTCCTCGAGCGACGCCGTGCAGATCACCTTGGTCGCGCCGAACTCGACCAGCACCGAGCCCTCGGGGTGGAGCAGGAAGTCCCGGGTGACGGTGACGGGGCGGAGCTGGTCGGGCGCGCGGCCGTCGGGGCGGGGCACGGCGCTTACCGCGCCTTCGTCAGCGCGGGCTCGCCGGCGGCGCGGACGCGCTGGTCCCAGTTGCGCTTGTACTCGGCGAGGCCGGCGACGATGGCTCGCGCGATCTCGTCCCGGTGACGCGCATCTTTCAGCCGGCGCTCCTCCTTCGGGTTCGTGACGAAACCGACCTCGATCAGGATGGCGGGCATCGCCGCGCCGCCCAGGACGTAAAACGCCGCCTGCTTGACGCCCCGGTTGCCGATGCGGAGCGACTGCGTCATAGAGTCGTGGACGATCTCGGCCAGCCGCGAGGACTCCGTCTGGAACTCGGACTGGGCGAGATCCCAGAGGATCGTCTTCACGATGTCCTTCGTGGCCCCGCCGCGCCCCGCGGGGCTCTCGAGCTGGACGACGCCGTTTTCCTGCGCCGCGACCTGCCGCGCCTCGCTGTCGGTCGCCTCGGACGAGAGGAAGTAGGTCTCGACGCCGTCGGTCATGGCCTGGCGGTGCGCGTTCGCATGGATCGACACGAACAGGTCGGCGCGGGCGCGGTTCGCGAAGCTCGTGCGGTCCCGCAGGGCGACGAAGGCGTCGGCGTCGCGCGTGAGGAGCACCTTGACACCGAGCCGCTCCTCGGCGAGCTTCGCGGCGCGCCGGGTGACGTCGAGCACGAGCTCCTTCTCCAGGAGGCCGGTCGGCCCCACCGCGCCGGAGTCGTGGCCGCCGTGGCCCGCGTCGAGCACGAGCGTGCGGAGCGGAGTCACCTCCTCCTGCTGCGGCCCGGTCTCGGTCGGACGCGTGAAATCGAGGACGAGGCGATGCGGGTCCGCGAGCGTGCTCGCGCGCGCGGTGCCCGCCACGCCCTCGAAGACGACGCGCAGGAGGGCGTCCCCGCCCGCGCGCTCGACGCGCACCTCGCCCACGAAGCCGTCGCGGATCTCCTCGACCTGCGTCCCCGCGGCGAGGCCGATCAGCCGGATCCGCGCCTCCTTCGCGCCTTGCGCTTCGACGCGGTACGCGAGGGGGCCGGAGGTCTCGACGACGATGCGGGTGAACGACGGGTAGGAGCGGAACCGGAGCTCCTCGAGGGCGACCTCCGGCGCGGGCGCCCTGGGCGCCGCCGGAGCGGCGGCGACGGTCACGCCGGCGGTGAGCCGCGGGAGCACCCGGCCCACGAACGACTCGGGCACCAGCCACACCCCGCGCCTCACCCGGACGGGCGCGTCGAGCACGACCGGCGTCTCGTTCACGAGGATCTGGGACCAGTTGCGGGTGAACGTCACGACGTGTCCCGGGAACCTGAGCCGCGCCCGCATGCTCGTCGGGCGCGCCTCGAACCCGGCGCGGTCCAGGGATTCCGCAAGCCGCCTGAGCTCGACGTAGGGCCGGCCGTCGTGGGTCACCCTGGGCAGCGTGGCGCCCGCCGCTCCCACCGAGATGAGCAGGAGCGCCAGGAAGGCGACGGCGAGACGCATCTGGCTCACGGCGAGGCTAATTCTAGCAACGCGCGGCGCCGGCCAGCGCGCTTTAAATTCGCCTCGCCGAAGGCGAATCCGCGAGCGGCCGGGCCGCGGGGCGCGCCAGCGCGAAGACGAGCAGGCCGAGGCCCACCCATACGGCCTCGCGCACCCGGCGCACCAGGCTGAACGAGACTGCCGTCGTCGATCCGAGGCCGAGCGCGGCGAACGTGACCACATAGCCGCCCTCGAGGGCGCCGAGGCTCGCCGGGATCAGGAACGTGGCGAAGCGGATCGCGGTGCCGAACGACTCGATCACGGTGGCCGTCGTCAGCGAGATGGGGACGCCCAGGAACTTCAAGATCAGCCAGGCCTCGAGCGAGCCAAGCAGCCACGCGACCAGATGGAAGGCGATCGAGAGGACGACCCGCCAGGGGGCGGTCTGGTAGAAACGCGCGAGCACGTCGTCGATGCGCCCGAGCGCCTCGGCATGCCCGTGCTCGACCCCGAGCTGAGCGACGAGCCGCCCGCCCCACGTGAGCATGCCGCGCGTCTGCGCCAGGACGAAGCCCGCGAGCGCGACCGTCTCGAGCGCGAGGAGCCAGAGCATCCCGTACAGCAGAGGAGACCCCGGCAGGGCGCTGGTCCAGGCCAGCGCGATGCCGAGCAGCAGGAAGAGGCCCTGCGCGATCGTGATCGTGGTCTTCGCGACAATCACGGAGGGCACGCTCGCGTCGAGCGGGACCCGGCCGCGGAGGAGCCACGCCTTGACGGCCTCGCCGCCGAGCGCCGCGGTCGGCGTCGCGAGGTTGAAGGCCTCACCCGCGAGCCGGACCCCGAGGAGGGTGCGGAAGGCGACGCCCTCGCGGAGGAACGCGAACCGCCAGCCGAGCGTGTCGAACACCATGACGAGGACCGCCGGGAAGCAGACCACGATCGCGAGGCGCCAGGAGAGCTGGACGATCGAGGCGAGGATAGCCGCCGGGTCGTTCGTCGCCACGAGGACGGCGAGCAGGCCCACGCCGAGCACGAGCAGGGCCGCGCGGACGTGGCGCAGGTCAGCTCTCCCGGTAGAGGATCAGCAGGATGCCGACCGCCGCGAGCGCGCCCGACCAGAGCCACCGCGGAATCCGCGCCTCGGGCGACGGCAGTCGGAGCTCGAGCCAGCGGGCCCAGCCGACGAGCATCCCGAGCAGGCCCAGGGGCGCGTGGGTCACCTCCGTCAGGAACTCTTCCTTGAGGCCCAGGCTCGCGTGCGAGTGCGTCAGGAGGAGGCCGCCGCCGACCGCGCAGAGGAGCGGGAAGACGAGCGCCGCCCGCCGGGAGCTCACGCGACCCGCGCGGACCATCCACTCGAAGGCCGCAAACACGATGACCAGCAGGACGAACACGCGGTGCTGGAACACGGCGGGATACGCCCAGCTCTCCCAGAACCCCAGGGGCCCGAGGGGCCAGGCGCCGGGGTCGTCGCGGATCATGAGAAAAACGGCGAGCCCGAGGAAGATCAGCGGCCAGTGGCGCGCCCAGCGCGCGCGGCCGGCCGCGTGGAGGATCGCGAGGAGCCCCATGGCGAGCACGAACAGCCCGGCGACGTTGTGGTTGAACTCGGACCACGCGCGGTCCGCGGCGGTCCTCGGGGCGTCGCGGTCGTCCACCGGCAGCTCGTCGATCGCCGGCGACGAGAGCGTGGGCCACCGGGGCGTGAGTCGCGCGACGACTTCGGTAAGCGTCGCGCGGTCGGCGACGACGTCGACCGCCGGCGGCAGCGAGGTCAGCGACGCCGCGATGAAGAGGGTCGTGAGGCCGAGGCCAAACTCGACCTCGACGAGCCGCCGGAGCCGCGCGGAGCCGACATCGCCCGCGGCCGGGAGCCGGCGCACCGCGAAGAAGTTCATCGCGCCCAGGGTGAGGAGGGCGGCGAGGATCGCCACCTTGGTGAGCACCATGATGCCGTACGCCGTGCCGAGGAACGCGCCGAGCCCACCGACGAAGGCGAGCGTGAGCGCGAGCCCCGCGGCGACGAGGGTCGCGACGGAGGTGAGCGCGAGCGCCGAGAAGCGCTTGAGCAGCAGCGCCGGCCACGCGCGCTCGCTCCGCCCGAGCCCCGTCACGACGAGATGCGCGAGGCCGCCGATCCACGCCGCCGCCCCGACCTGGTGGAGACCATCGAGCGCCAGCAGAAGACCGCGCGACCCGAGCCGCGCCGCCGCGTGACTCGTCCACGACGCGCTCGCGGCGAGCGCCAGCGCCACCCCGAGCAGTGCGAGCCAGCCACGCCCGGTGCCCGCCGCGCGGCGGAGGCGGAGAGCGCCCACGATGAGCCCGACGCTGGCGAGGACGCGGACGGCGGCCGCCCGGACGTAGCTCGTGGCGAGGAGGTCACGAACCGGCCAGCCGTCATCGCGGGCCAGCGAGCCCAGGCCGACGGCGAGCGAGAAGAGCTGCGCCACGCCCACGACCGCCGCGCCCGCCGCGGTGAATGCGAGGCTCCGGCCGAGCAGCGGCAGGAGCTGCGGCCGCGTGCGCACCGCGGGTCGCAGGACCAGCAGCGCGAACAGGACGCCGCCGACGGCCACCGCCTGGCCGCACAGCGCCAGCCCGCGGAGCACGACGTCGACGAGGCCGGCCACGACGCCTCAGGCCTGGCGGCGCGCGGCGCCGGCCCACAACAGGAGCAGCAGGAAGATCGGCGTGCCGATGGAGGCGAGGACCAGGAAGACGTCGGCCCGGCCGACGGCCGACAGCACGACCACCAGGTAGATGAAGTCCCGGTGGGTAAAGGCCTCGGTGAGGCGATCCGTCATCGAAGCGCCGGCGCCCGGCACGACGTCGAGCATGGTCCGGCGGAAGACGCACGCCGCGGATCCGAGCCCGCTCGCGATCGTCACGGACCCGAGGGCGAGCGGCCACACCGCCCCGGTGGCGAGCGTCCACCCGACGGCGATGCACCCGAACACCGCGGCGTGCACGAGGTTGTCGCCCCAGAAGTCGAGGATGGCACCGCGGCGCGACTCGACGAGCTTGAGTCGCGCCAGCTCGCCGTCGCAGCCGTCGAGGATCGAGTGGGCCAGGAAGAGGAGCGCCCCGGCGAGCTGGTACGCCGGCAACGCCGACAGGAAGAACGCGCCCCCCACGAGCCCGACGGCGACGCTCACCAGCGTCATCGCGTCGGGCGTGATGCGCGTGGTGACGAGCCGCCGTGTCAGCGCGAGCGAGATGCGCCGCTCGAAATGCCGCGACATGAAGCCCTCGCGCTGCTTGATGAGCCCACGCAGGAGCCAGGCTTCCGCGCGCCGCACGTCGCCGCGGGCCGTCAAGGTGAATCGGCCCGTCAGCTCGAAGGTGCCCGCGAGCTGCGTCCGGGCGCCGCGGAGCTCGGCGAGCAACTCGCCAGCGCCCCGGCAGCGGGACGCGGCCGCAAGGATGCCGGCCGCGTCCGAGGTCTCGATCACCGCGGTCAGCGACGGATCGACGTAGATCGCCTCCCGGTCGAGCTCCGCCTCGCGCAGCGACCGGAGCCAGCGCGGCTGGGGGACGATGTTCGCCGGCACGATCACGATGCGACGCGACGCGCGCGGCGTGTCCGGCTCGTCGGCGGTGAGCGTGGCCGCGCGCGTGCCCGCGATCAGGTCCTCGGCGCCGGCGAGCGCCTTGTGCACACGGATGTCCACAAAGCCCGCGCGCGCGCCCGCCAGGACGATCCTTCGCAGCAGGGGCAGGCCGGCCACGAGCGTCCCCGGCGGGACGCGCTCGGCCACGCCCGGCTCGGGTGGAATGACGAGGAGCAGCCCGTTCGTCAGCCCGACACCTCGCTGAGCGCGACGCCGCGGCCACCCGCGAGACTCGACGCGCGCGCCGAGCTCTCCAGCGCGACGCAGAGCGACGCCTCGTCGAGGTTGGCGCCGCGCGGCGCCTGGCCGGCGACCTCGGCGAGGAACTGGTCCGCCACCGCGTCGAACCAGTCCGGATGGTACCCGCCGCCGGACAACGCCGGCGGGCAGAGCCAGCGGCGCGTGCCGTCGCCGGCGCGGGTGACCACGAGCGTGTCGTCCTGGAGCTCGATCGTGCCGCCGGTGCCCGTCACCGCGGCCCAGTTGCGCCGCTCGTCGGCGGCCCACGTCAGGAGGATCTCGGCCGTCGCGTGCGCGTAGGTGAGCCGTACGGTCGCCGTGTCCTCCACGGCCCAGCGCGTGTGCCGCCGCGTCTCGAGGTGCGCGCTCACCGACCGCGGAGCCTCCCCGATCCAGCGCTGGACGACGTAGAAGACGTGCCAGCCGTGATCGGCCAGGACGCCGCCGCCAGCGATCTGCGGATCGAGCCGCCAGTTCTCCCCGTCGCCGCCGCCCGCGACCGCCGGGCGGGTACGAAGCGTGTGCCAGTCGACCCGCGTCACCTGGCCGATCGCCCCCTCGCGCACGAGCGTGGCCGTGCGCCGGACGATCGGGGCGTGATGCCAGTTGTGGACCGTGTGGAGCACGCGTCCGTGCTCCTCCGCCAGGGCCCGCAGCGCACCGAGCTCGTCGAGGGAGTGGACCAACGGCTTCTCGCAGAGCACGTGGAGGCCCCGCGCGAGCGCGCCACGGATCAGCGGCGCGTGACTCGACGGCGGCGTCGCGATGTCCACGAAGTCCAGGCCGGCGTCGGCCAGGAGCGCGTCGGAGGAGTCGTACCATCGCGCACCGGGCATGTGTGTCGCGAGCGCAGCGCGCTGCGCCGGGCGCGCGTCCGTCCCGGCGACGATCTCGACGTCGTGCCGGCGGCGCCAGGCGGGCACGTGCCCCTGGATGGCGATGTTGCCGAACCCGATGATCGCGCCGCGCAGCATCCTACTGGAGCCCGTGCTCGCGGACGGCGGAGCCGAGCGCCTCGTCGAGGATCGCGAGCCCGGCCAGTGCCTGCTCTTCGCGGATCACGAGCGGCGGGTTGATGCGGATCGAGGGCGAGTACGTCATCGCGACCAGGCCGCGCCGCAGGCACTCCTGGTAGAGCGTCTGGGTGACGGTCTTCGGGAGCGGTTCCTTCGTCGTCCGGTCGCGGACGAGCTCGATGCCGAGCATCAGCCCGCGGCCGCGCACCTCGCCCACGCACCGGTACTTCTCCTTCAACGCCTCGAGACGGGTGAGCATGACCTTGCCGACGCGCTCGGCGTGGGTGACGAGGTCCTCTTTGAGGATGATCTCGAGCGCGGCGAGCCCCGCCGCCGAGGCGAGCGGGTTGCCGCCATAGCTCGAGGAGCTGGCACTCGGGTTGGACCAGGGCTTGCTGGCAGCGATCGCGTCCGTGGCGATCACGCCGGAGAGCGGAAATCCCCCGCCCATGCCCTTGCCGACGGTCATGATGTCCGGAACCACGCCGTCGTGCTCCGAGCCCCACATGGTACCGGTCCGGCCGAATCCCGTCAGCATCTCGTCGGCGATCAGGAGCGCCCCGTGCTCGCGCGCGATCGCCTGGATCGCGCGAAGGAACCCCTCGGGCGGCACCACGTTGCCGGCCGTGCCCTGGACGGGCTCGACGATGATCGCGCCGACCTCGCCGGCGGTCTGGTAGCGGATGACCTCGCGGAGGAACTCGGCGCACGCGATCCCACAGTCCGGATAGCGGAGCTTGAGCGGGCAGCGGTAGCAGTCGGCGTACGGCGACAGGTACCGGCCCGGCGTGAAGGGTCCCAGGTGGTGCTTGAACTCGCTCCCGAGGAGGGGGAGCACGCCGGCGGTCTTGCCGTGGAACCCGCCCCAAAACCCGACGACCTCCGCCTTGCCGGTGGCGGCACGGCTGAGCCGCAGGGCCGCCTCGACGGCCTCCGCGCCGCCGGAGAACATCTGGATGCGCGTGAGGCCGTCCGGCGTGACCGAGGCGAGCAGCTCGAGGAACTTGGCCCGTGTCTCGGTGGTGAAGCTCCCGAAGGTCAGCCGCTCGACCTGCCGCTTGAGGGCCTCGACGTAGTGCGGATGGCAGTGGCCGACGCTCCCGACCCCGATCCCGGCGATGAAGTCGATGTACTCGTTGCCGTCCTCGTCGATGAGGGTCGAGCCCGTGCCGCGGGCCATCGCCAGCCCGGCCATGAGGGCAAAGGACTGGCTCCCCGGCGCGACGTGCCGCTGCTCCTGGGCCACGATGCGCTGCGACCGCGGACCGACCTCCCGCCGCTCGGTCATGGTAGCGGGGGCCGCGCGCCCGGAAGACTCCGTGGGTGGCCTGAGACAAGGCGCGACCTGGCTCCGTCCCTCACATCACTTCCCATTCCAGCGAAGGTCCGCGACCCCGGAAGACTCCGCGGGTGGCCTGAGACACGGTGCGACCTGGCTCCGTCCCTCACATCACTTCCCATTCCAGCGAAGGTCCGCGACCCCGGAAGACTCCGCGGGTGGCCTGAGACAAGGTGCGACCTGGCTCCGTCCCTCATGGCACTATTCATTTCACAGCAGGCCGGGGTCCAGGAACCGGAGCGCCAGGTGGGACGCGATGCGCGCCGCCGCCTCGTCGCGGTAGAGCGCGAAGCTCGGCCAGGCGTTCACGTCCAGCAGCACGGGCGCGCCCGCGGGCGAGATGATCGCGTCCCCCCCGTACACCTCCAGGCCGAGCGCCGCGGCCGCGCTGCGCACGAGGCGCGCGAGGCGCGCCTTGTCGAACGAGTGGCCGGCCAGGCGCTGCTCCTTGTGATAGAACCAGCGAAACCACGGCGGCGCGCCGTTCGCGCCAGCGCCGACGCCGACACCGTAGAACTTGACGAGATCGCCCCGCACGTCCGGCTGGAGGACCGCGCGCGCGATCCCCCGCGCGGCGAGGCCCGCGAGCGCCGCGCGCAGGGCGTCGGCCGTGGGCGCGAAGACGACGTCGCCGTCCTGGGTGTTGTGGACGTCGGCGCGCTTCACCCACACGGGCGCCGCGGTCTCGACGCGCCGGTCCCGCGTGGACACGACGCGGCTCTCGATGAAGGGCACGTTCGCCTCGGCGAACACCTCGATCATCCGCTCACGATAGGTATTGAGGACGGCCAGCGGGGTGTTCACGTGCGGCACCCCACGGGTCTCGAGCGCGCGGAGCCTCCCGAGCGCCTCGACCCGCTCGCACATGAGGAAAACGAAGCGGGGCGGGACGTCGTCCACGCCGTTGACCTCGTCCGGGGTCTTGAGAATCACCTGGAGCCCTCGGGCTTCCAGCTGCTTGCCCGTCAGACGCAGGATCTCGGTGTCGTCCGACTCCCGTCCCGGTGAGTGCGTGACTTCCCTGAAGATGCCCCAGCAAGACGAGTGCTCCACGCGTGCCCTCCTCAAAGGACCTATGATACCCGGCCCGCCAAGGCGAGCGCTTCGGCGATCGCAACGTCGTCGGCCCGGTCCACGTCCACGACGGTCTCGATGACCTCCGCGTAGAGCGGCTCCCCTGCCTGGCAGAGCCAGGCCAGGAACTCGCGGAGCCGTCCGAGCCCCGGCGGCGGGACCAGGGTCCGCACGCGCTCCGACACGAGGTACATCCCGGCGGTCACGATGTCGCCCGACGCCCCGCCCAGACGGAGGACGCGGCCGCCGGTGTCCACCTGAACGCGCACCGGCGTCTCGTCGGCGACGAGCGGCGTCACGGCGAGCACGGTCGCCTCAGCGGGCCGCCGCGACGCGGCCTCGACGAAGCGCGCGAAGTCGGCCTCGCGGCACCACGCGTCCACCGTCGAGACCAGCATCCGGCCTCCGGGTCGCCGGGCCGTGACCTCGCGAAAGCTCGCGAGCGACGACGGCGTCGTCTTCACGATGAACTCGAGGTCGAGGTCGGTGAAGCGGGCGCGCGCCCACTCCACGACCGTCCGCTCCGCTTCGTTGACGATGACGACGAGCGATCTGACGCCGGCGGCGCGGAAGTTCCCCATCACCGACTCGATCAACGGCACGCCCGCAATGGGCACCATCGGCTTTGGCACCGCGAAGCCCGCCGCGCGGAGCCGGCTGCCCTCGCCGGCCGCGATGATGCCCCCGAGGAGCGGCGGCCCGCTCACTAGGCTACCCTCGCCTCGGAGATGGTCGAAGAGAGTCCTGTTCGAGGGGATCGATCGTCGATCCTAGGGGCAATGCGCGATCGTATTTCTTGGGCGCTGCCCGTGAGACCTCGCATCCTGGGGAACGTGGACCTGGACGGGTTCGGGGAGAGCCACGTGCGCTTGCCGCTCGACGGCCACTGTGAGACCTGCTCCCCCGAATCAAACGACGAGAGGCCCAGACCGGCCACAGGGTGTTGCGCCAAGGGCACCTGAAGCCCGGAGCGCCTGATAGTGAGCGACCGGCAGGACCTCTCACCGCGCAGTGTCTCGCCGTCTCCGAGAGGAGCGCAATGAATTTCTTCGTCGGCCTCGACTGGGCGAGTCAGGCGCACGCCGTGTGCGTCCTCGACGCCACGGGTCAGGTGCGCTGGCAGGGCAGCGTGCCGCACTCGGCCGAAGGCTTGGCGGAGCTGCGGCGCCAGCTGGCGCGCTTCGGCCCGCCCGCCTCCATCCCCATCGCCCTCGAACGTCCCTCGGGCCTCGTCGTCGATACCCTCTTGGATGCCGGCCACCCGGTCGTCCCCATCCACCCCAACGCCCTCAAGGCGAGCCGCCCCCGGTACTCCGCTGCAGGAGGCAAGAGTGATCCGGGGGATGCCTTCATCCTCGGCGATCTGCTCCGCACTGACGGCCATCGCTTCCGTCCCCTTCAGCCGCTGGCGGACGACACGCGCGCGCTCCGAGCCCTGGTGCGCAGCCGCGACGATCTCGTCGTGCAGCGCGTCGCCCTCGCCAATCAGCTCCGGGCGCTGCTCGACCGCTTCTGGCCCGGAGCCGCCGCGATCTTCGCCGACATCGATTCGCCCATCGCCCTCGCCTTCCTCAGCCGCTATCCCACCCCGCACAGCGCCGAGCGGCTCGGCGAGAAACGCCTCGCGCGCTTTCTCGGGCAGCACGCCTACTGCGGCCGGCGCCCGGTCCCCGAGCTCCTCGCGCGGTTGCGCTCGGCGCCTCTCTCGCAGACGGGCGAGCTCGAGGCGGAAGCCAGCGGGGAGATCGTCCGCGCGCTCGTGGCCGTGCTGCTCCCGCTCGTGGCCCAGATCCAGCAGCTCTCGGCGGCCATTGCCGCTGCCCTGCCGCAGCACTCCGACGGCCCCCTCCTGCAATCCCTGCCGCGCAGCGGTAGCGTGAACGCCGCCCAGATCCTGGCCGAGCTTGGCGATGATCGCACCCGCTTCCCCACCGACGAGCAGCTCGCGGCTGAGGCGGGCGTCGCGCCGGTCACCCGCGAATCCGGCAAGCACCGCGCCGTCAGCTTCCGCTGGGCCTGCAACAAACGCCTGCGGCAGGCGCTCACGACCTTCGCCGACAACTCGCGCCATGCCTCGCCCTGGGCGAGGGCCACCTATGCCGACGCGCGGCGCCGGGGCTGCGATCATCCCCATGCGATCCGCATCCTGGCCCGCGCGTGGGTGCGTGTCCTGTGGCGCTGCTGGCAAGATCGCCGTCCTTACGACGTCACCCTTCACCGTGCCGCCCAGCGCGTGGCCGCCGCGTGACCACTCGCGGGTTGACACAGGGTGTCTCACAGCGTCACCTCTTTGTGCCGGTGCGCGTGGCATTCGATGGTGACGGCGACCGGGAGCGAGGTAATGTGGCAGGGGTACGTCAGGATGTGGATGCCGAACGCGGTCGTGTCGCCGCCGTACCCTTGAGGGCCGATCCCGAGGCGGTTGGCGCGATCGAGCAGCTCCTTCTCGAGCGCGTCGAGCTGCGGGT
>Ga0209160_1003107_pt1 | contig 13663 bp, 11 predicted proteins | sample GraSoiAngelo_153_FD_186167 | JGI IMG/M metagenome (GOLD analysis project Ga0209160, IMG submission 186167) | Grasslands soil microbial communities from the Angelo Coastal Reserve, California, USA - 14_1009_12_40cm (SPAdes) (version 2) | ecosystem: Environmental > Terrestrial > Soil > Grasslands ...
CGCGAGCTCCGGCGCATGCTCGAGGAGCAGATCATTCCGCGGCTCCTGGCCAAGAGCGGGCTGCAGACGGCGATCTACCTCAAGCGGTTTCATTCCTACGGGCTCGGCGAATCGCACGTGGACGCGCTGCTCACCGGCGTGGAGACGCTCGTGCCCGACGGGAGCGTGAAGCTCGGCTTCCGCGCGCACTATCCGCAGCTCGAGACCAAGCTGACGGTCCGCGGCCGCGACATGGACGAGGTGCGGGCGAGGCTGGCGCCGGTGGAGCGCGAAGTGCGCAAGCGCCTGGGCAATTTCATCATGGCCGAGGACGAGCAGACCCTGGAGGGTGTGATCCTGTCGGCGCTCACGCTGCGACAGGGATCGCTCACGATCGTCGAGACGTTCACGAGCGGACAGATCGCGGCGCGCTTCGCTCACCTGCCGGGGGCCGAGAAGGTCTTCCGACGGGGCGTCGTGTCACGCGCGCTCCCCGAGGTCTTCGCCGGGGTCGGCCTCGACGGCGATCCGCCGGCGGGCGAGCTCACCCGCGAGACGGCCGAGGCGGTGGCGCAGGCCGCGCGCCGGCGGACCGGCGCGAGCCACGCGCTGGCGGTGCTCATCGATCTCGACGACGGACCGGACCGGATCGACTTCGGTGGGACCATATGTCTGGCGATCGCGACCGCCGACGGCGTCGAATCCCGGCGCAGTCGGATCCTGGGTGGGCGCGAGTGGGTCCGCCTGGGCGCCACCGAGATGGGGCTCGACTGCTTGCGCCGTCACCTGCAAGGCTTGCCGGTGTACGAGCGGATCGACTTCGAGAAGACATGAAGCTTCGAGACGACACGAGGGAGGAACGCGCATGCTGATCGTCGACGCGCAGATCCACATCTGGAAGGGCCACAAGCCGACGAATCCGAACCATCGCCAGATCGCCGACTACACCGCGGACGACGTGCTCAAGGAGATGGACGAGGGCGGCGTAAACGCGGCGGTGATCCATCCGCCCGGGTGGGATCCGAACTCCAACGCGCTGGCGGTCGAGGCCGCGCAGCGGCATCCGACTCGTCTGGCGATCCTCGGCAACTTTCCGCTCGACAAGCCGGACAGTCGCACGGCGATCGACGGCCTGAAGACCAGGCCCGGCATGCTCGGGCTTCGTTTCGCGCTCCTGCAGCCGCATCAGCAGACGTGGCTCACCGACGGAAGCCTCGACTGGCTCTGGGCCGCGGCCGAGCGTGCGGGCATGCCAATCGCGCTCCTGGGACCCGGGCTCTTGCAGATGATCGGCCGGACCGCCGAGCGCCACCCCGGGCTCAAGCTGATCATCGATCACTTCGGGCGCCCCGACGCGGCGTGGTCGAACCTGCCGGAGCTCGTGGCCGCGGCGAAGCACCGCAACGTGGCGTTGAAAGCCACCGGCGCGCCGAGCTATTCGAGCGAGCCCTATCCTCACCGCGACATCCACGGACACATCAGGAAGCTCTACGACGCCTTCGGGCCGGATCGGATGTTCTGGGGCACCGACATCACGCGGATGCCGTGCCCGTGGAAGCAGTGCGTCACGATGTTCACCGAGCAATTGCCGTGGCTGACGGCGAAGGACAAGGACCTGATCATGGGACGCGCCCTCTGCAACTGGCTCGGCTGGAAGCTACCCTGAGGAGCGAGCGCATGAAACAGATTCTGCTCGATCGCTACGGCCAGCCCGAAGACGGCCTGCGCTGCGCGGAGGTGCCGGACGTCGGCGCGCCGGGCGCGGGCGAGGTGGTCTTCGAGGTTCTCGCGTTTCCGATCAACCCCGCCGACATCTCGTTCTGCCGGGGCACCTATCGTCTCAGGCCCGAGCTGCCGGCGACTCCGGGTGCCGAATGCGTCGGCCGCGTCATCGCCGTGGGCGCCGGAGTGACGCACGTCACGCCGGGTGAGCTCGTGATCAACCTGCAGCGCGAGAACTGGACCCAGCAGCGGCGCGTCAAGGGCGACGACGTCATCGCCGTGTCGGACGGAATCGACATCCAGCAAGCGGCGATGCTGCGGATCAATCCCGCGACCGCGCTCCTGCTGCTCACCGACATCGTGGCCCTGAAGCCCGGAGACTGGGTCATCCAGAACGTCGCCAACTCCGCGGTCGGCCGCCTCGTGATCCGGCTGGCGCGCCCCCGAGGCGTGAAGACGGTCAACGTGGTGCGGCGCGAATCCCTGTTCGGAGAGCTGAAGGCGCTCGGCGCCGACGTGTGCGTGGTCGACGGGCCGGATCTCGCCGAAGCGGTCAAGACGCACACTCGCGGCGCGCCGATTCGCCTCGGCCTCGACGCCGTGTCAGGCCGCGCGACGGCGCGGCTCTCCGCGTGTCTGGCCGAGGGCGGCGTCGTCTGCAACTACGGCTCGATGACCGGCGAGGACCCGGTCATGTCGCGCAACGCGCTGATCTCGGGCGGCCAGACTCTCGTCGGCTTCATTCTCGGTCGCGGGCTGGCCACCCGCTCGCTCGAGCAGATCCGAGCGATCTATGCCGATCTCGGCCAGCAGGTGGCGAAGGGCAACCTGTCGGCGCCGGTCGAGATGGTCTATCCCATCGAGGACATCAAGGAAGCGGTGGCCCACGCTCAGCGCGGCGAGCGCAGCGGCAAGATCCTGGTCGCCCCGAACGGGCCCGTGTAAGAGACGCGGCGGCCGGGTCTCTCGCGAGACCCGGCCGGCGCCGCGATTCCTTCAGGCGCTCTGGATCGTCGACTTACCGATCGTGATCCTTGTTGTCATTGTCGTGACCATTGCCCTTGCGGACCTGGCCGCGGATCTCACCCGCCGGGAACCCGGCCACCGTATGGATATTGGCATAGGCGGTATTCGATTCCAGCGCGTCCACGAGCGCGTTGAAGTCGCCGGGGGTGACATTCTGAGCTGTCGGGCCTACTACGCTCGCGCCCGTGAAGGTGCCGGTCACGGTCCCGGAATTGGCCGGGCATACGGGCGTCCCGGCAACAGGGGAGGTGGCGAGGGGCGGGGTCGCGCAGAAGAACACCATGACGCCGCCGGCCACATGCCGCTTGCCGAAATGGATATGTGCCTGGGACACGGTGCCGGTCTTCGCTGGCGTTGTGCCCACGTCTGAATAGGTCAGGGTGAAGGTTGCCGTGCCGGCGTGTTTGTCCAGGCTGAGACGCAAAGTGCCGCTGCCGTTGCTCAGAACCGCGCCGCTTTCGTTGTTCTGCGCTCCGATCTCCTCGAACCCGTTCAAGCGTGCAAAAAATTCCTGCGCGTGAGCGTAGCTAGCCGAGAAAGCGACCAGAGCGGCGATCAGCACGGCCTCGATGAGCTTGTCCAGGCGCATGGCGTCCTCCCTTACGGTTGATGAAAACTGCCCGCGTCCAACAGCGACCCCTTCACGACAGTCGACTTAAGAGACACCCCCTCCCTTGCCAGTTCAAGTGACGTTCGGATGAAGCAATGATCAGAAGGCAGACGCAACCGCACCTCGTGGACTCGGAACGATGACCGCGGAGGCAAGTCCACCTTGCCTTTCCGCACCGCGGGGCGCTGGGTAAACGGGCGATCGGAACCTGAAGTTCCCGAGGGATTGTCCCGGCGCGCCTCGACTCGGGGCCAAGACACGCGACGAGGTGCCCAGCACGGTGTAAGATCCGCTCTCTAACTCTCGACGACCGGAGGCCGTATGAGTCGCCTACGCCGATGCGTATCCGCGGCGCGGGGCCGAGAGCGCCTGGGCCAGTGGGTCGCGGCGCTGGCGTTCGCCGCCGTCTTCGCCTTTCCGCTGCCGTCGCTCGCCGACCCGACGGAGACCAAGCCCGGTGCCGCCGCGAGCGACCCCGACTATGCGGCCGGCAAGCAGGCGCTGGACCGCAAGGACTGGGGTGAAGCGGCCCGACGCTTCGGACAGGCGGCGCTGCGCGACCCCGACAACGCCGACCTCCAGAACTACCTCGGCTTCTCCTATCGCAAGCTCGGTCAGCTCGACGCAGCATTCGAGCATTACCGGCGCGCCCTCGAGCTGAATCCCCGCCACCGCGGTGCCCACGAATACGCGGGAGAGGCTTATCTGATGATCGGCGACCTCGCGCGCGCCGAGGAGCATCTGGCCGCACTGCGTCGAATCTGTCTGCTGCCGTGCGAGGAGCTCGGCGACCTCGAGCGCGAGGTCGCGGCCTATCGCAGAAGGGCCGGCGCCGGTAAGACGCCGTGAGACCCATGTGGACCAAGGGCCGGTGATCGGTCAATCCCCGCGGCGCAAGGAAGACGAGCGGCTGATCACCGGGCGGGGCCGCTTCATCGACGACATCGCCCCGCCGGGATGCCTGCATCTGACACTGCTGCGCTCGACGCACGCGCGCGCGCGGGTCGTCGCCGCCGACGTGGCGGCCGCGCGGAAGCTGCCGGATGTCACGGTTTTTCTCGCCGATGATCTTCCCGGGCTCGTCGAGCCGCTGCCCGCGGCGCGCGCCGATCGCACCAATCCCTACGTGCGCCTCGACACGCCGAGGCCCCAGCGGCCGCTCGCCCGCGGCGAGGTCCGCTACGTCGGCGAGCCGATCGCCGCCGTGATCGCGCCCGATCCCTACCGTGCTGCCGACGCAGCCGAGCTGATCCGGGTCGAGTATGAGGCGTGGCCCGCCGTAGTCGACGCCGAGGCCGCGATGAGCGCGACGTCGCCGGCGGTCCACGAAGGCGCGAGCAACGTCGTGGGCCAGGTCATCAAGGTCATCGGCGACGTCGATCGTGCATTTGCCGAGGCCGATCTGATCGTCGAGGACCATCCCACGCATGGGCGCGTCACCTCGATGGCGATCGAGACGCGCGGCCTCTGCGCCGCGTTCGATCCAAACGTCGGCACCATGACCGTGTGGGCCGCGCACCAGGCGCCCTACCACCTGCGCAGCGCCGTCGCCGCGCGGCTCGGGCTGCCCGCCGAGAGCATTCGCGTGATCGCGCCCGACACCGGGGGCGGCTTCGGTCCCAAGGAAGGCATCTATCCCGAGGATGTGCTCGTGCCGCTGCTGGCCCATCGCCTCGGCCGGCCCGTGAGGTGGATCCAGACGCGCACGGAGTTCCTGTCGAGCTCGCATCAGGCGCGACAGCAAGCGCATCACGCTCGGCTCGCAGCGACGCGGGAGGGACGTATCCTCGGCCTCGACGTCCGTCTCGTGAAGGACGTCGGCGCCTATCACTACTTCTCCGTTCACGAGCCGACCAACACGATCAACCACCTGCCCTCCCAGTACAAGGTGCCGGCGTTCCGCGCCGAGGGTTTTTCGGTGGTCACCAACAAGACGCCGACCGCGCCCTATCGCGGCGCCGGCCGGCCCGAGGCGATTCTGGTCGTCGAGCGTCTGCTCGATCGTCTGGCAGCCAGGCTCGGTCTCGATCCCGCCGAGGTCCGCGCGCGAAACCAGATCGCGCCGCAGGAGATGCCCTATCGCCCGGGTCTCGTGTACCGGGACGGCGTCGCCGTGAGCTACGACGGCGGCGACTACCCGCTCGAGCTCAGGCGCGCGCTCGATCTGCTCGACTACGCCGGCTGGCGCAAGCGTCAGGCGGACCTGCGCGCGACGGGCCGGCGGATTGGCCTGGGGATCGCGGGCTACCTCGAGGCCGGCGGCAGCGTGCGCCCCGGTGAATGGGCGACGGTCAAGGTCGACGACCGCGGTCACGTCGAGGTGCTCATCGGCGTGTCGGGCTCGGGCCAGGGACACGAGACCGTGTTCGCCCAGGTGTGCGCCGAGTACCTCGGCGCGGCGTTCGACGACATCCGTGTACGCGGCGGCGACACGACCCTCGTGCCCTACGGGTACGGGACCGGCGCCAGTCGGGTCGCGGTGAACACCGGTAACGCGGTTGCCGTCGCGGCGGCCGAAGTGAAGATCAAGGCGTGTCGCGTTGCCGCGGGTCTGCTCGAGTGCGCCGCCGACGACGTGCGGATCGAGAACGGACGCGCCTTCGTGGTCGGCGCGCCCGGACGCGCGGTTCCGCTCGCTCAGATCGCGCGGGTCGCACTGAGCGATCGCGGCCTCGTCGAGCTCGGCGGCCCGGGGCTCTGGGCCACGAGGTTCTACTCGCCGCCGACCGTGACGTGGTCGAGCGGGGTGCACGCGGCGGTCGTCGAAGTCGACGTCGAGACCGGCCGTGTCACGATCATCCGCTACGCGATCGTGCACGACTGCGGCCGTCAGCTGCACCCGGTGATCGTCGACGGGCAGATCGTCGGCGGGTTCGCCCAGGGGCTCGGCGTCGTGCTCGGCGAGCACGTCGTCCACGACGACAATGGCCAGCTCCTCACGAACACGCTGATGGACTATCCTATCCCGCGGGCCGACGACATGCCGCCGCTCGTGATGGAGCATCTTCAGTTCGCGACCGATCACAACCCGCTCGGTGTTCGCGGGGTGGGCGAGGGCGCCACGGGTCCACCGACCGCGGCCATCGCCAACGCAATTTCCGATGCGTTCGAGGGGCGATTGGACGTCACGAACCCGGTGCTCACGCCGTACCGGGTCTACAGACTGCTTCGGGAGGCTGGATTCGCGCTCGATTGACTGCGAAACGCGCTGCACCAAGGAGGAATCATGGCCAGGCTGACACCGATCACCAGCAAGAACCAGGTCGCCGCGAAGGATCAGGCGATCGTCGACTCGATCGTCGCAAGCCGTGGGGCCCTGCAGGGGCCGTTCACGATGTTCCTGCACTCGCCCGAGCTGGCGGGACGTCTCGCGCATCTCGGCGCCTACGTCCGCTTCGAGGGCTCGCTCGACATGCGCGTGCGCGTGCTGGCCGCGATGACCGTCGCGCGCGAGCTCGAGGCCGAGTACGTCTGGGGGGCACAGACCGGCGGCGCCCGACGGCTCGGCGTGCCGGAGTCCACGATCACCGCCATTCGCGAGAACCACAGCCGCGGGATCCCGGCCGAGGACGCCCAGATCGTCGAGTTCACGCGGCAGCTCATGCGCAAGCACCGGGTCGACGAAGCCACCGTGAAGGCGCTGATCGGGCGATTCGGCAACGACGGCTTCATCCAGCTCACCAGCGCGATCGGCTACTACAGCATGCTGGCGATGACGGTCAACGCCTGCGAGCTCCAGGCAGCGCCGGGTGCCGAGGTGCTGAAGGTCTAGCTCCCGTCAGGGTGATCAACCCAGGGCTCGAGGGCAAGATCGTCGTCGTCACCGGCGCCAACAACCCTCAGGGGATCGGCGCCGCGGTCGCCAGAGCGTTCGCCGCCCAGGGCGCGACGATCCTGCTTCATTACCTCCGCGTCCCGACCGACGCGCGGATCGCGATGGCGCCCGACGAGGTGTTGCGCGCCATCGACGTCGTCGGCGGTCGTGCGCGAGCCTGGGAGAGCGATCTGGCCGATCCAGCGACGATCCCGCGATTGTTCGACGACGCCGAGCGCGCCTTCGGCCCGGTCGACGTCCTGATCAACAACGCCGCGCACTCCGAGATCGACACATTCATCCCGCCGGGCAAGAATCTGCGCAACACGCTGGTGGAGCTGTTCGCCGAGCGTCGGGATCCCATCTCTGTCGAAAGCTTCGACCGGAGCTTCGCGGTGAACACGCGCGCAGTCGCGCTGCTCATGGCGGAGTTCGCGCGCCGTCACGTCGCGCGCGGCGCCGTCTGGGGACGCATCGTCAACGTGAGCACCGCCGGCGCCTATATGTTTCCGTCGGAAGTTTCTTATGGCGCGAGCAAGCTCGCGCTGGAGGCCTATACGCGAAGCGCCGCGTCGGAGCTCGGGCAGTTCGGAATCGCGGTCAACGCGGTGTCGCTCGGACCGGTACAGACCGGCTGGATCACGCAAGAGCTAGAAAGGCGCCTGCTCTCTTCGATCCCGCTCGGACGGATCGGCACCCCCGAAGAAGTGGCCGACGTCATCGTGTTCCTGGCGTCGGAGCAGGCGCGGTGGGTGACCGGCCAGACCATCTTCGTCGGCGGCGGCCACGGAATGTAGCCGCCGCCGGTTCAGCGACCCTTCGTTTCGATCCTCCGTGTCACCGACTTCGAGGTACCGAACGTCGGCACGAAGGCTGAGTGCTTGCCCGGGCCGGAACAAAGATTGCTGTCCGCCGCTCCGGCGGTGGTGGCAATGCTCTTGACAGTCCTCGTCGATAGCGGCACGATCCGTATCTCCTCGTTCGATCGGGGGACTTGCGCGGCGAGGGTTGCTCATATGGACGAGCCTGGAGCGGCGTCAGAGCGTCGTTCACCATTAGATGCGGCTCCTTGGGTCGCCCACCTCTTCACCACCCAGCGGGCGGTGTTGGGTGAGCTGATGACTGGCATGGACGCGGACGCGCGATGGGTCGTGCTTGTCGGTCCTAAAGGTAGCGGAAAGAGCACCGTCGTACGTGCCCTCCTCGATGAACTTCACCTTGCCCCCGCCACCGTCGCCTCCTTCGAAGGGCCGCAGACGGCGGAAGTCGACGATGTGGTCGCCGCGCTCTATTCTCAACAAGGAATCCCGCGCACGCGGAAGCCGCAGGGCGACGACCGTTCGGTCGCCGCGATTCTTGCCAGCCAGTCCTCACATAAAACACCGCTCGTGGTGGTCGTGGACGATGCGCACGCACTGTCAGTGGCGAGCATCACGTGGCTGGCCAGCCTGGCCAGCCGCTCGTTCCGTTCGGAGACCGCGTGTTACGTCGTGCTCGCCGGCACGTCACAGCTCGAGGAAACGGCCACTCGCGCGTGGGCGCGGGAAGGATCAGGTCAGGCATCTGTGCGATGCCTCCTCAACCCGCTGACATCGGCCGAGGTTCGTCAGTACATGGACCGGCGGCTATTGGGCTTCGAAACCGCCGCGAAAGTCTCGGAGGCCGCGATCCAGAGAATCGAGCAGTATTCGAACGGGAGGCCGGGACTCATCGACGCGCTCTACGACCGCGCCGTCACGCTTCCAGGGACGCGTCTCACGGGCCAGGTGTCGGATGACGCCGTGGTCGAGGCGGCGGAGCGGCTTGGTCTGGGCGAGGCGGACGGCGCGCCTCGCGTCTTCCGCGAGGATGAGACCGACGACGATCGCGGATCGAAGCGCCACCTTGCCCGTTGGTTCGTGCTGGCGTTCGGCGCCGCGAGCGTCGCGGGTCTCGTTGTCTATTTCGGCCCTACGCTGATCGGGACCTCGGCCGACTGGTTCGCGGGGCTGCGGCGGACCGCTATCAATTGGTCGACCTCTGACCGTCTACGCGGTGCGACTGCCCGGTCCGAGGTCGTACGCCGCGAGCCCGGAGTCGCGAACGGGCGCCCTCGCGCCAGCGCGCCCGAAGGGTCCAATAGTCAGGGTCGCGCGGCGCGGCCCACGGAAGCTCCACGCGCGACCTCCATGCGGCCGACTCCCGAGCAGATCTCCGCTATGATTGCAGGCGCGCGCGAAGGAGACGTCGGCGAGCTGACGCGCCTGGTCTCCAGCGGTGTCCCGGCGAACGTGCGCGATACCAACGGATTCACGCCGCTCATGGTCGCCGTCGCGAACGATCGGGTGTCCGCGGCGCGCGCGCTCCTCGACCGCGGTGCCGAGATCAACGCGCGCACTCGCGGAGGCATCACCTCTCTGATGCTCGGGATCATCAACGACCGGCCCGACGTGGTGAAACTGCTCCTCGAGCGCGGTGCCGACATCAACGCGCAGAGCGGATCAGGATGGACCGCGCTGAGCTTCGCGGTGTGGAGGGGCGACGACGCCCTCGTGCGCGTGCTGCTCGATCACGGCGCAAAGCCGAACTTGGTCGACAAGCAGGGCTGGACGCCGCTCGACTACGCGACCGCAAAGGACGCCGCCTCCGACGCCGGCGAGCGATAGACGACGGCGACGTGCGTCTGGGGCTTCCGAGATTGCCCACGACCCACCGACGGGGTCTCGAGGATTCCATGAGGCCATACGAGGGCATCAAGATCATCGACATCACGCACGTGCTGGCCGGGCCGTTCGCGGCGTATCAGCTGGGGTTGCTGGGCGCCGACGTCATCAAGGTCGAGCATCCGACGGACTACGACCAGAGCCGCGATTCGGGCGGCGACCGCGCCCTCAACCAGCAGCAGATGGGAACGGGCTACCTCACGCAGGCCTCGAACAAGCGCGCGATCACCTTGAACCTCAAGCACGAGAAGGGCCGCGAAATCTTGAAGAGGCTCGTGAAAGACGCCGACGTCCTCGTGGAGAACTGGCGGTCCGGCGCGTTCCCGGCGCTCGGGCTCGGCTGGAGCGACCTCAGGCCGCTCAATCCGCGGCTGATCTACTGCTCGATGACGGCGTTCGGCCAGGAAGGTCCGCGCGGAGCGCAGACGGCTTACGACCAGCTGATCCAGGCGACGTCGGGCATGATGGCCATGACCGGCACGCCGGACGTGAACCCGATCAAGACCGGCGCCCCCGTGATCGACTACGCCACCGGCACGATGTGCGCCTTCGCGATCTCGGCCGCGCTTTTCCAGCGCGAGCGCACGGGCCGCGGCCAGTACATCGACAGCGCGATGCTCGACGTGTCGCTGATGCTGATGGGCTCGCACATCACCTCGTACATGCGCACGGGCCACGAGCCGAGACCCAAGGGCAACCGGATGGACCGCGCCAGCAGCCAGCTCTACGAGGCCAAGGACGCGCCCCTGATGATCGCCGCCGGCAACCGCGGCCAGCACGAGCGGTTGTTCCGCGCCGTCGGCCGCCCGGACATCGCCGCGCAGTCGAGCCACGACGAGCGCGAGGAGCTCTACGACAAGCAGACCGAAGAGCTCCAGAAGATCATCGAGCAGAAGACTGCCGACGAGTGGGAGCAATACCTCCAGGGCAGCCACGTCCCCGCCGGCCGTGTGCGTCGTCTCTCGGAGTCGCTGGCCGACCCGCAGCTGAAGGCGCGCAACGTGCTCCATCGGCACGAGAAGATCGAGGGCATCGAGGGCCCCGTGACCGTCCCGCTCGCCGCGTTCAAGTTCGCCGACGGTGGTCCGAGCATCGAGAGCCCGCCGCCCCGCCTGGGCCAGCACACCGACGAGGTGCTGGCGAGCCTCGGCTATTCGAAGGCGGAGATCACGAAGCTGCGCGAGGAAGGCGCGATCTGACGACGCGCCAGCGAGGGACGCGGCCGCTACAGCAGCAGGTCGGCCACCGCGATGCGGGCCGACGCGAAGGCGAGCTGGCCGACGACAGCCGGCGGCGTCAGCGTCGTGACTGACCGGTACCGCCATCCGTAGAAACCTCGACGGCGAGAGCGGGGCGCTGCGGGTGCGCGTGGCGATAGTCGGCCGGGCGACCAGGTACAACGACCAGATCGGGTTCGGGTTCGGACTCGTCGTCGAGCGAAACGGGCGCCTGCGTTCTCACGATCCACCCGGCGGGTAGCACGGCTCGCAGCGCGTAGTCGGCAGCGCTGACCGCCGAGCTGTGATAGGTCCCCTTGGGCTCGGCGACGATCAGCTGGCCGCCGAGCAGCTCGAGCGGCTCGCCTTCGAACACGCCGAGATCGACGAGCCGGTCGTACTCCGCACGGGTCCAGCGACGGAGCGTGTGCGGTGTCTGCGTCATGTCCTCACTCTAGCCAACCCGAATCGGTCGATCAATGTCCCCCGCTGTGTGCGCCGAGCGTACTCGTCTCGAGCCGGTGAGCACGGCGACACGGCGCGCGGTATCATCCCCACGCGCGACGCCGCCGAGTGTGTGGCGACGCCGCACGCTGAAAGGAGCCGGCCATGACGTCCCTGTCAAGATCTCTCTCGGTGATCCTCCTCGGGCTGGCGCTGATATCGCTGACCGCCGGGCCGGCCTCATCGCAAGCGCCGACCCGCGGTCACGGCGCCGAAGCTCGAGACATGGAGCTGGTTGGCCACGACGATCTGCAGGGACGCTCGGCGTACCAGCCGACGATCCACAAGCAAGGCGGCCACTTCGTCGCCTACGTCGGCCATCACGGCGGCAAGGCGCGCAATCCGCTGACCGGAGTAGAGGAAGACAACGGCACCTCGATCGTCGACGTCACCGACGCGGCGCGGCCACGCTATCTGGCTCACATCCCGGGCGCTTCCGGCGGCTCCGAGCAAGGCGGCGCCCAGATGGCGCGCGTCTGCGAGAGGCAGGGCAAGACATATCTCTTGCGGACGTTCGGCAACGCAGTCCCCAACTCGGGCCACGAGGTCTGGGACGTGACCGATCCGGCAAAGCCGAAGAAGGCGAGCACGGTCGTGTCGGGGCTCACCACGACGCACAAGAATTTCTGGGAATGCGACACGGGTACCGCGTATCTGGTCTCGGGTGACCTCGCCAAGGCTGATCCAGTGCAGGTCGGCCCGTCAGGGTGGCGCACCGGGCGCATGACGAAGATCTACGACCTCAGCGATCCGACCAAGCCCGTCTTCGTACGCGATTTCGGCCTGGCTGGCCAGGAGCCCGGCTCCACGGGGCCCGTCACGATCCCGCAGGGCGTGCACGGACCGATCGTGGGCGGTAACCGCGTCTATTTCGCGTACGGCACCAGCGCCGACGGCGCCCTGCAGATCGTCGATCGGCGGAAGCTGCTCTCGGGCCCGAAGGAGCCGACGCCGGCGAACCTCAACGCGCCTGAGATCAGCCGGCTCTACATGTCGCCGAACTGGGGCGGCCACACGGCCTTCCCCGTGCTCGGCATCACGATCGGCGACTGGGCCACGAACACCAAGGGCAACGTGCGCGACTTCGTCGTCCTCGTCTCGGAGGCCATCGCGAACGAGTGCCGTGAGTTCCGGCACGCCACGTTCATGGTCGACATCACGACCGAGACGCGTCCCTTCTCGGTGGCGACCTTCCAGGTGCCCGAGTCGCTCGGCGGCTTCTGCCAGCGCGGCGGCCGCTTCGGCCCGCACTCGAGCAGCGAGTCGTTCGCGCCAATCTTCTACCGGAAGCTCGTGTTCGTCTCGTACTTCAACGCGGGTGTGCGCGCGCTCGACATCCGCAACCCCTACGCGCCGCGAGAAGCCGCGTTCTACATCCCCGCGACGACGGAGCGGACGGCCGAGCGCTGCGTCACGGAGCCCACGCGAAGCTGCAAGGTCGCGATCCAGACCAACAACGTTGAGGCCGACGAGCGCGGCTTCGTGTACCTCGCCGATCGTGCGAACACGGGGCTACACATCGTGCGGCTCACCGGGGAGGCCGCGAAGATCGTCGGCAACTGATTCAGATCGGGGGAACGAGCGCCGACTCGACGGCCGTCCTCAGCGCGAAGCCGGCGTCGCTCATCGCGAAGTTAGACCATGGGTCGCGTGCCGACCAACACGGGTTGAAAGAATCGCTCATCCACGCGTGCCCCGTTCTCGAAGCCAACTGTGCGCATCAGTCCGGCAACCTGCTCCACCGGGATTGCGAGATAGCTGGTCTTCAGGATGGTGGCCTGTGCGTCCGCCCCGTCCACGGGCGTGATCTCGAATGACAGGTCGTATCGTGGCCCGCGCCACGTCCACACCTGACGCAGATGATACCGTCGACCAGCCCAGAGACGCTCGCCATACGGTCGCACCTCGACTGTTCCAGTGGGCGGTGGCGATTCGCAGTCGCGCATCGAGATCAAGCATCCACTAAGGATCTTGTCGACGAATACTCCGGTGCGCCGATACTGCTCGGCAACATTGGTCCCGTAGAACATCGTCACGCCCGCTCGGCCGAAGGGCGTGTGCCATGTTGCGGTCGGCAGCCGGTTCTTGA
>Ga0209160_1003108_pt1 | contig 13662 bp, 10 predicted proteins | sample GraSoiAngelo_153_FD_186167 | JGI IMG/M metagenome (GOLD analysis project Ga0209160, IMG submission 186167) | Grasslands soil microbial communities from the Angelo Coastal Reserve, California, USA - 14_1009_12_40cm (SPAdes) (version 2) | ecosystem: Environmental > Terrestrial > Soil > Grasslands ...
CAAGTGCGTGCCAGTTCACGGAAGGTGATTAGTCGAATTCCCAACTCATCGACCAGTTCCCGCACCCTCGGGTTGGTCAGGGCCTCAAGTTCCGTAATTCGTTGTTCAAGTAACCGCATCCCCGTCTGACGCAGCAAGTCGTCTGAATAGCCGGGGTGGCACATGAGTTCGGAGCTGCCCTCAGGCACATCGCAGAGGATCTCTACCAGCCTACGCGAGTCCAGAAATCCGGTCTCTGTAAATCCGTAGAAGCGCATCGGGGTAACGACTGCGCTTCCTGCATTCGCGTTCGGAAGGTGTACGCAAGGGCCGAGAACGCGCGGGCCTTCAGATTTTGCTTGAGCAACTCAAGAGTGGTACGCGGCCCATTGGTCCCTTGCCAGGTCCGGCGTAAGAGCGGAGCTAAACGAACCGGTGATTCGACGGCGAACCGGACGGCTGAGATTCCGAATTCTCGGGTCAAGCGCACGATGATTGGCGCCATGCCAGGAAGCACGTGGACATGTTTATGACCGTCGAGGTGTGTGATCGCGATTCCTGCGCGGGAGATGCTTTCGATTTGCGCCGCCCATTCGCGTTCGATCTCTCGAGGCCTCGCCCGACCGAGCACGACAGCCTGCACGAGTCCTGCCGGCGAATAACGAAAACGGCCCGTTGCATCCACGAGGCTCGCGATCTCCGAAGGCTTTGAAATTGCGTGGCCTAGGGTGAGGTTCAGATGGACGCCCACTCCGAGTCGCGGCGCGCTACGCGCAAGACTGACCGCCGAGTGAAAGGAGCGTTCGCGAGCAGGGTCGTGCTGGTGAGGATGCCTCTCTGATGCGCCTCGAGGACGCCGCGGTTCATCCCTTCGGTCAAACCGAAATCATCGGCGTTCACGACGCGCAGTTTCATGCCGTGACGCCCGGGTGGCGCCTGCTCCCTGCGACTCATTTCAAGGTTGCTGGCTGCCTTCTGTCCAATTCCATTTTCGGCCCATCTGCTCGACCATCGTCGAGCAACGCGGCCGCCCATTCACGCGACTAACACGAACTGCGGGCGCCGCGCCTACCGCGTAGAGAATAAGAAATGACGCCCGCGACTAGTCCTCCGACGAGGATAATCGTTTCCCAGACCAACCCCACTGCGACTGTCATCGCGGGCGGGGCCCCAAACGGCGCCGCCAGCGCCGCTTCACATACCCCGATTCCGCCTTGCGTGACTGGGTGCGCTGGGTGCGGGGCCGATGGCGGTAGCCCAGGTCGGGGAGCGAGGCATAGGCTGGCCACCCGTCTGTCAGGATGAGGGTCCCGGGGGCGACGGTCCGCTTCACGAGGTAGGCGGCCCAGAACCAGACCGTCAGTGGGACGAGACGGCGTGGGCGCTGCTGCACAAGCTCCGTCGGGCGATGGCGGAAACGGAAGAAATCCTACGCCAGGGCAGTTTCAAGAACCTGCCTGACCACCTTTTTCGAATCAAAGTATTCTTCGGCCAGTTGCCTGGCCAATCGGCATTGGTGTTCGTAACCGGCGGCGACCACGTCCAAGCATTGGGCTGCAGCCTCTACAGTCTTGAATCGAAATAGACCCGCTGAATCCGGCAAAAACCTGCTAGGTCCGGTATCCTCGACGATCACGGGTTTGCCGCTGGCCAGGTAACAGATGCTGCGGTCACTGATCCAGGCATTCCGCAGACGGAGGCAAAGTGGCTTAGCGGCAGAGAACTCTCCTTTTGAACCTTGGATGTAGCTTTGATAGTCACCGGGGCTCGAGGTTACATCCCATGCCTGACGGACGTTCCATCCAAAATCGCGCAGCTTTTTCTGGTCATTGTCGGAGTCTGTCCCCAGACATAGGGCGAGCTCCAGAGGCTGGCTGGTGCGGCTGGGCAGATCGAGAAAAGGAGCAAAGGCCTGACGTTTATCGTTGATGTAGTCGCCGCTGCCGTCCTTAATCACGCTGCCTTCGTTCCAATGCGAGACGGTGGTAAACGCCGCTCCGACCGGTGCCGGGTGGACGGGCCAGGATTCAAGATGAACGCAAGGCGGCGTATAATGCCACTTCACACCCAGGTCTGGAATAAGAGATCCAGGCTGACCCACGGTCTCTCCTATGCTGAAGTAGAAATCATGCGGAGCCAAATCCCGGTGGGATTTGACAGCACGTAGACTTTGGCTCAGGCCCGGGTCGATATCTATCAGGGCGGAACGCCGAAACCGCCCCACCACGTGCGGCCAAGTCAAATAGTCCATATCAATCAGAAGGTCGGCTTCATCCGCGGTCGTCATATCAATCCAATCCGAGGAGGAATCCGCAAGAATCGGGTTCTCCGGACTGGAACAAAGGGCTACCCGATCTTCAAAGCCAAAGGCTCTCAGCGCAGATCTAAGGGCCGCCATCAATTTCGGCAGTTCCTCCGGGGATGTGGTCTTGGGCACTCGTTCGAGCCAGACTACCTTGCAACCAAGGGAGCGCAACCCCAACGCCCAATTCAGATACACCCACCGATGACCGCCGCCCTGTGGGTAGCTAAGAGTATTAGTCGCGAGCCAAACTACCATAGACTTTCTCCTACTGAAGTATTTGGTCCCATCGCCAGCCGAGTTAAACGATAAGGGTTCTCCACGGGAATTGCGACCGGGCCGCCTCCATACAGGAAGGCGGCCCGATATTCCGCCCCCTCCAACTCGCCGCGCAACAACTGGGGATCCGCTCCATCATCGCCGTAAGGAAAGGCGATTGTGGAGACTTGTCCGCCGACTTCGGTCTCGATGGCTGCCTTGGAGCGGAGCAGTTCGGCTTTCTGCCGGACGAGATCCATTTCTGAAAAATGTCGGTGTGAAGCGGCATGAGACTGGATGGAGACGCCTGCTCGATGCAGCTCTCTCAGATCGTGCCAGTCACATAGCATCTCATCGGGCTCCAACCCACTATCAAAGCTATTGCTCTTCCCCACGTTGTCGGTAGGAACGAAAAGAACCGACGGCAACCCTAATCGCTGCAGCAGAGGTAGAGTGATGGTGAGCATCGAGCGGTAACCGTCATCAAAGGTGATCAACGCCGAGCGCTCCGGTAGGAAGTCCGGTGAAGAAAGCCCGTGCAGGAAAGTCGCTAGATCGACGACTTGCCACCCCCCGGCCTGAAGCTCTCTTAACTGCCGCAGAAACGTCTGCTCCGGGATGAAAAACCACGTGTCCCAGCCGCTCCTGGGAGGCGGTCCGATTTTGTGATAGCCGAGAATCGCCAGCCGCTTCATGACAGCGCTTTCTCGCCGGGATGCAGTATGGGCTTCCCCTCAAAATCGTCCACGCCATTGGCCACCGCCTTGTAAAAGGCTTCCATTCGGCGGAGGCATTTGTGACGATCATAGGTGTTGACGGTGTAGTCCCGCGCGCGCTTTCCCATGTTCGCACGCAAGGCTTCATCGCTAATCAATCGGCGCAGCGCAACAACTAATGCCTCAAGGTCTCCTGGCGGTATAACAAAACCTGTTTCTTCGTGCATGACCATCTCCGGCATGCCGCCGACTCGTGTGATGATGATCGGCAGGCCGCAGGCCATGGCCTCCAGACACGCGTTCGACGGGCCGGTTTCAAATACCGGCGCAAAGCCGAAGACGTGGGCGCGACATAAATAAGCCGGCAGATCCTGCCTTTCAATGTGACCGCAAAACCTGAGAAGGTTGGGAAAAGCGCGGGCTGTTTCCCGTAGTTCGTCTTGAAAACTATCCGGCAGAACCCTCCCGATCAGCCATAGCTGGAGGTCTGCGTATTCGACAGCCAACTTGCAGGCGGCCTTCACCAAAAGATCGCATCCCTTTTCTTTTGTGATTCGCCCGACAAACACTATTGTTGGACGCTCTTCCTTCAAGACGTCCTGTCGGGGACTGAACAGGTCGGTATCGACGCCAGCGTGGATGGTCGGGATTCGTTCGCGCCGCAACCCATAACGCTTGGCCGCCCAATCCGAATTCCAACCGCAATTCGAACAGATCGCGTCCGCAAGCCTGAGGGAAACGCCCTCTTGGGCGATCGCTAGCCTAATGACTTCTTGGTAAGTCTCCGGCCAATGTTCGGGTGTATCTATTATGGGAGCATGTAGTTGAATCACGGTCGGGATAAGGTTCGAGTATTCTCGGTTCATCAAATGAACGAATCCTTCTCCTTGGTAATCTGCGAATTTAACTAGGTCCACGGGGTTCTTCGAATGCAAGGTCCACACTTCAGAGGCGATTTTGGCGCTGTGAGTGATCCATTCCGAAAGGGGCATGTTATTTTTCGGTCCGGGATACTCCGTCGTTCGAATAATGCTCACCCCTTGACTTCTCTCCTCATGTCTACAGTCCATATCCGGGCTGATAGTAATCACGTGAATCTCATGCCCGAGACCCGCAAGTCCATGAGCCAGGTGGTAGGTTTGGGTACCTATCCCTCCTAAGTGTTTTGTTGGAGGGTAATCCTTTGAGACAAGGGCTATTCTCATTTCATCCTCACCAAGCACTGGGCAACCTCGGAAACCAACGCTTCGCGTTTGAGCAGTAAAACTTCTGAAGGAAACTTCCTGAAAGGCCCAGCCCTAGGACGGGTTCGCCTGGGAGCTGGGGACGGCCCCCAACGCGGAGCGCGTCGGGCGCCGTCTTGTTCCAGGTAAAGTTGTGTATCCGCAATCGCCGGTTGGTTTCGTAGAAGGCGAATTCTTCCAGATAGTCGCTGCGCAGGCAGTCTAGAAGGGTGCCGGCTTCCTGCGTGCTCATGCGGGACTGGGCGCGCCAAGCGCCGAGATCGGTTCCCCAGAGTATGCGGTCCTGGTATTTCGCGAAGAAGTCGCGAACCAGTCCACGTTTGTGATGCGCGAGATCCACCACACGGGCAGCCGTGTCAACAGCGAAATTCGGATAACGGTCCAATCTCTTCGCGAGCCCAACTAGGTCGCGCTCGTGGCTTCCCAGGTGCGCGCCAACTACCTGCAGCCGGGGATAGAGCGTCAGGACTCTGTCGCGCGCGCCAAGAATCTCTTCGTAAGCAGGGACCTCGCACCCACGGCGAAGGGACGATTGCACGAGGTCTCCGTGATAGGCATAGCGGCTGCCTCCCTTTCTCAGCGGCTTCCAGTACTTTCGCGGATCTCCCGCATGGATCACGACCGTAACACCGGCCTTTTGGAGGTAGGAGAAGATGGGCGCCAGGCAGGCGTCGTCCAAATGCAGGTATGCCCCCGATGGCTTGCGCACCTCCAATCCGATGTTCTTCCAGAACTTGCAGGCAACAGCGCCGGCGGCCAAGTCTTGTTTTAGGCCTTCAATCACCCGTTCCGTATAGTCGGGGTCTTCGCCGTTGGGAAGATCGAAGGAAGTGCACCAGGCATATCGCTCCGGATGTTTCCTCGCGAGCCGGTGATACTGATCCGCTCCCCGGACTTCCCCGGACCGCCAATCTTTGGACCGAACGGCGATGGCGATATTGATGAGCTTTAGCTTCATCTCCTTGAGTAAAGCCGCAGACTCGGGGACATCGCCCGGGTGATGAGTGTGCGCATCGATCTTCTCCATCGTCATGTGAGTCTCCGCCGAGGATGCAGACCGTTTCATAAGGCAGAGATCCCTCTGAGAGCCACATCCATGTCCGCTCGGTAGTACGACATTGTGTCTATCGTCCAGTATTGGCGCGGACCTCCGGACTCGAGATACTCACTTGCTCCGTGAATGGCCCAAAGCAACCTAAATAGCTGGCCCACAGCCGCCAGCTTTCTACAGGTCGCCACGTCCAACGCCGGCCAGACTTGTTGGGCAACGAGGCTGTAAGCCTCAAGATCGAGGTTGTCCGGCGTCAGATCGATGCCGCAAAAGCCCCACCCCGCGCCTACCCAATCGATGAGCACGATCTTACATTCTGGTAGACTTGGACGCAGGCACACGTTTCGTTCGCGCATATCCCCATGTACAAATGTTTGCGGCATCCCGGCGCAAAACTGCTTCAACCGCGGCCAGCGCCTGTGCGCCTCATCACATTGTTCAGCCACCGCCGTGAGCACGATTCTCTGCTCTTCGCTTAAAAGGCTGCGCTCTAGGGCGCGGCAAATTCGCTGACGACCGGCTTCGAGGCAGGCCCCGTAATAGGAAGGCCCTCGCCCGGGGAGTTGAACATCCCGCAAAATCTTAAAACTCGATGTGTGCAGGACAGCCAGGAACTCCGCTGTCAGGACTCCATGCTCTTTCTCATCGGCGGAATACGGCACTCCACCTGCATCCTCAAGGAACGCCCAGCAGAATGAATCCTTTCTATCCTTCAAAAGACCGTAGTGGTGAAGCGTTCGGAAAGGCAGGCGGCTTAGCGCTTCCTTATAGATGCGGTGTTCGGCCGTTGCGTCTGCCTCGGGGTTAAGCTTGGCAATCACGTTAGAGTCGCCCGGTCCCAACCCGATCAAACGCCAGACCTTTCGGTCATGTTCATTCTTGAGGACCTGAACGCGTGCAGGTGCGGGGCGGCGCCCAATCAGTTCTGACCAGCTTCGGACGGCCCTGTGTCTCGACGTTACGGTCCGCGGAAGAGGTTGAGTATTCTTCATACCCCCCCCTGGCTCAAGGGCCGCTCAAGCATTTGAGTGTTCTCAATCGTTAAGGACATTGCGCGGCCGCCCTCCAGCTCCAGTCGTACATCGCAACTCGACAGTGTGCCCAACCGGTGGGCAATCATTAGCGTCGTTCGTCCGCGCATCAACCGCTCCACCGCATCCATGATGGTCGCCTCTGTCGCGTTGTCCACCGAGCTGGTCGGTTCATCCAGAATCAGAATCGGCGCATCCTTAAGGAAGGCTCGGGCAAGGGAGATGCGCTGCCTCTCCCCACCCGACAGCCGCATTCCCCTCTCCCCCACGAGCGTGTCATAACCCTGCGGGAGACGGACGATGAAGCCGTGAACGTTGGCCGCCTTTGCCGCAGCCACGACTTCGGCTTCGCCGGCGCTCGGCTTGCCATACGCGATGTTCTCCCGAATCGTCGACGAGAACAGAATGGGCTCCTGCAGTACGATGGCGAATTGCGCACGCAGGTCGTCGAGGCGGTAGTCCCGCAAGTCGACGCCGTCGAGCAGGATTTGCCCGTGTGTTGGATCGTAGAACCGCGTCAGCAGGTTCACGAGGGTCGTCTTGCCCGCGCCGGTCGTGCCACTGATCCCCAGACGGGTTCCGGGCGTTAGGTCAAAGGAAACCTGTTTGAGAATCTGACGATCCGACGAAAACCCAAAACTCACGTCGTGGAATGTGACAGCGCCCGCAGCCCGTTCGAGCGCCTTAGCGCCAGGCCGCTCGGGCACCTCTGGCGCTTCGTCCAGCAAAGCAAACGCACGATCGATGCTTGCAAGGTGCGATTGAATGCTCGCCACCTTCCGACTCATGGTCGTCAGCGGGCTATACAGTTGCGAGAGGTACGCCATTACGAGCAGCAGTTCCCCGAGGGTTAGCACGCCTGAACGAACGTGGCTCCCTCCGATCAACAACGTGATTGCCACACCCAGAGCTGTTGTTGTTCCAATCAGCAGTCCAAAGCCGGACTCCATCAGCGACAGTCGCTTTTGTGCCTTTACCCCTTCTTCTGCTCGGCTTGAGAAGCGTCGCTCCTCCCGCTCTTCCTGTCCGAACGCTTTGACGACCCGGAGGGCGCCCAGAGCCTCTTGCACGACCGACAATGCACCGTTCTCGATCTGTTTTAGTTCGCGGTATCTCGGCCGCAGTTGCCGGCGGTACCGATGCGAGATCACGAAGAGGACCGGAGAGATCGACAGCGCGACAATGGCGAGTTCCCAGTCGAGCCGCACGGTTACGTAAACAATCGATACGAACGACACCACCGACGCGACAAACGGAATGAGCCCGTCAATGGCGATGTACTGAATCGCCGGCGCGTCCAGCGCGATTCGATAACCCGCATCCATGGACCCCTTCTCGTCGTGGTAGGCGAGCGAGAGTCGTTGCACGTGCCGGAATAGCGTAGTCCGAAATTGAAGGACCAGATGTTGCGCCGTTACCGTTCCAAGTACGGAACTCGCCAGATTCTGCAGTTGGCTCAATAGGGCAATCAGCACAACGAGCCCTGCCGAGATGGCAAGCAGCGTGGCTGACGAGCGAGGAACAAAAGCCGGCAGGAGCAACGCTAGCCACGCGGGCAACGGATGTCCCCCAATCGCATTGTCTATCGCAATTTTCAAAGGCAACGGGCCAAGCAGCGAAATGGGCGCAGAAACGACATTGAGCAGCAGGAGCCCAAGGATCGCTTTCCAACATGGCCTCATGTGCTTCAGCAGGCGGCGATACACCAGCAAGTGAGGGCGCCGGTCGGGTAGGTTCATTAACGTTGCTTTGGAACCGACTGCAGAGCCACGGAGCCATAACCGTGGAGAGCGCTGACGGGCAAATGCGGAAGAACTTCGCGGTAAACCATCCATTCGATCGCTGCCCTGTCTGACGGCACCGCTATCACGTTGCAGCCGCAGTAGGTTCGCGCGTGGCGCAACAGCCGTCGATAGAGGGTCAGCGTCGTGTATCTGGCTACTGGCATCAGACCTCCTGTTGTTTGAGCGCCGTCAGGACGCCAGTCGTGGCCCCAGCGCCTTCCCAGTGACCTGGCGCGAAGCCGGGGCCTCGCACTATTCCACAATGACTTCCCATACATCCAGGGGTGGGGCGTACAGATATAGTAATAGACGCCCGGCTGCGTGAAGGTGATGGCCTCGGACTCTCCGCTGGCCAGATCGCCTGTATCCCACTCGCGCTTTGCGAACGCGGTGGCGTCATGATTTAGTTTACCGACATTCGTAAAGGTTATTGTGGTTCCCGTCTTGATCCGGATGCGGGCCGGCGAGTACTTGAATTCCTCGTTGTCGCCGATCTTGACCGTGACGACGCCTGTCTCGATTGGTGGTATCGATGCCATCCAGACCGCCGGCCGTCGTCGTGCCAACCCGGCGGGACCACCAATGGTCGATGGTGGAGGAGGCGGCCAGAGGGCGGTCAATTGTCCTTCCAAGGAAAAGGCCCACACCGCGTCACCGTATGCGCTGCCCTGCAGGCTGTTGCCACCAGTAGCGATGGCGACGCACTGCTCGCCGTCTACCTCATAAACAACGGGCGGGGCGTCAGCCCCAAAGCCGGTCTGGAACCGCCATAGCTCCTGACCCGTCTTGGCATCGAGCGCGAGGAAGTTGCCATCCGGCTCGCCCCGAAAGACGAGCCCACCGGCCGTGACGGTCGCCCCTCCCCCGAGGCGGTACGGCGTCTTGTGCTGCCAGACGATTTTGTTTGTCGTGCTGTCGATCGCTGTGAAGGTACCGCTCATGGGTGAGCCAACCGGCGTCACCTGACTCCCGCGGCCATAGCTCTTCCCCTGCACGAACTCCCGTTTGCCGCTCCGCACATAGGCGCTGGTGCGCACTGTGCCGGACACGTAGAAATATCCCGTGTCGGGGCTGTACGGCACCGGCGACCAGTTCGTGCCACCGTCCCCCGACGGCTGTATCAGCACCGGGGTTCCCCAGAAGGGCTCGAAGATACACCCGGCTTTGTCATAGCCCGGGAGCAGGTTGGCGCACTGGGGCACGATCGCATCCCCGAGGGGGGATTGGTTGCGTCTTGGCTGTCTTCTGGCGTGGCTCCTGGGGCGCCGGGCGTTCCTCGATGCCAATCAAGGGCTTGCCATTCGTGCGGTCGAGGATGTACACCCACCCTGTGTGGCCGGCTTCGGCAATGCCCTTATGCGGTTGGCCATTGATCACCGTGTCGAAGAGGACCATCGGGCTCGAGGCATCATAGTTCCAGATGTCGTGGTGCACCTGCTGGAAGTGCCAGACGTATTCGCCAGTCTTTGCCTTTAAGGCCACCATCGAGGCACAGAACAGGTTGTCGCCCTCGCGCATCGACCCGTCATGAGTCGGTCCACAGTTACCCGTCACGAAGTAGATGAGCCCGAGCTCGGGATCGAAGCCAGTAGGGGCGCGCTTGGCTCCAAAGGCGCCGGTAGAGGGCAAGGTCCGCGTGGCCGAGCCCAGTCACGACGATTCGGCGCCCACTCCGCAGTTCACGGCTGAGAGCACCGTGGCTGCCGACCAGCCGCACTCCAGCAACGTTCGAATTGTCAGTACTCCAGTTAGACCGCCGAGAACGGCGCAGACGATCCATGCCTGATCGACCGCTGACATTACGGTCAACGAGGCCAGCAGGAATATGAACATCGGCCCTACCGATCGGCACAGTGGCCAGGAGCGAACTCGCACGAACTGTGTGCCCGCTCCGTGGTCCTCGACTGACATCAGCAGTCGTACCCCGCCAAAGAGCCCTCCTTTTACTTCGAGATCCCAGTTGTCAAACGCTCCGCCGCGGCGAACACGCGCACGAGCGCTCTTGAGTGCCGTTTCGATCGCGGCGAGCCTCTCTTCGGCGGCGCGCCACTGTTGAGTCCAGAGCGCCCACGAGCGGGGTCGCGGTAGAGTGAATTTTGCTACGCCGCGCCGCCGCCACGGGGTAAGGCCGTATGTCAGGCGCCCGTAGAGACGGGCGAGTGGTTGTAAGAGGTGTAAAACCATTGTGAGAGATCGCATTTTGAGCCTCCCAAACGCCGAACGGGGAGCGCTTGAGAAGTCGGCCTTCGCGGCGGTGCTGCCGGCCTGAAGTAGCAGGGCCAAAATAGCCACGAGAAGCAACGGTAGTGCGGCCAACGCGGGCCGCCAGAGTGAACCGAGCGCCGCCAGCGCGCCCAGCCCAATGATGGCAAAGTACCACTCGGGCATGAGAGTAAGCGAAGCTAGCACACCGGGTGCCGGCTGGTAGAGCGACTGGAACGGTGCGCTGCCCCAGGCGCCACGGTAAATTCGGTCTCGCCACCAGCCTAACGCGTGGGTCGTTCCCTTGTCGTAGACGCGTCCCCACCAACGAAGGTGGCCGAGGGAATTGTATTTCGCGGGCCACTTCGCTTCCAGCAGGGCCTCTGCCCTTCCGTAGCCGCGTTGCTGCGTCCAATAGGCCCGCACGGAGTTCCGGCGATGATGCCAAACCATGGCAGCCGGGTTGAAACCGATTTTCCAGCCTCGTTCCCGCAACCGCCAGCAGACGTCGACGTCGTCACCAGCGACCCGAAAGTGCGAATCAAATCCTCCGATCTCCTCGAGGCACGCCTTTCGAAACGCCATGTTGCAACCGGGGATGTGCTCTGCCTCCCCGTCTGAGAGAAGAACGTGCACGGGGTTGCCTGGCGCGTTGGCCACGCAGTCGGCGATTGGTCCGTCGTCGGGCGGGGGGACGTTCGGGCCGCCGACGCTCACGAAATCCGAATTCATGAACGTCGTGGCGAGATAAGTCAGCCAGTCCGGGTCAGGCCAGGCGTCATCGTCAATGTAGGCTACGATCTCGCCGGTCGCTGCTTCAAGACCGGAATTACGGGCTTTGCTCAAACCTTGGTTCTCGGGGTGTCTAATTAGTCGGAAGCCGTACTCGCTAGCAATGTCAGCAGTCCTGTCAGTTGACCCATCATCTACGACAATGACTTCAAAGTTTGGATAGTTTAGGCGCACCAGTCCAGCGCAACAATCGCGGATCGTACGCTCTCCGTTGAAGCTACACACCACCACAGAGACACGTGGCCATCGCGTCTGGGGCGGTCGCGACACTTCTGCGAACGCCTGGCACACCGACGACAAGGCGGGTTTGGGTCGCCGTTGGCGATCGGTAATGCCGAAGGCCCAGTCATCAACCTCCGCGCCAGCGCGATACCACTCGTCGGTCCAGGCGAAAATGAAAGCACCAGCACAGCCTGCCGTGAAAGCGGTTCGAAGCTGGGAGTAGAGCGCACGGGCCTGCGCATCCTCGCCATGCCTGAAGCTGTCAAGTCCGATCTCGCTCATAATAAGCGGTCGATCTCCCGCCATGTTCTGGAGACGCGCCAGGTACGCACCGAGCCGCTCGGTCGACTCGAGGTACACGTTGAAGCACACGAGATCGAGAAAGGGCAACTGCAGATACTCGGTCGTTGGATAGTTGACGTAGGTGACCAGACCCTCGGGATCCTCGGCTTTGACGATCCGATAGAGCCGCTCCAGGTAGCGCTCGACTCGACGGCGGCCCAACCAACGCACGGTGGGCGCCGGAATCTCGTTCCCGATCGCGTAACACAGGATGGCGGGGTGACCGGCGCAAGCTCGCACTTTGGCCCGTACGAGCTCCTCGATGTTGGGCGCTCCCCTCCGATCGATCAAGTAGCCGACGTATTGTTCAGCCGACAACCCCACCATCACCCGGAGCCCATGGCGTTGGGCCGCGTCGAGCAGGTGGCGCGGAGGCATCGTGTGGGGGATGCGCACGGTGTTAAAACCGTTCGCCACCATCTGGGCGAAGTCTCGCTCGATCCGATCCAGATCGTGGTACTCGTTCCCATCCGGGTCGGGCCGAAAAGCACCGTAGGTCACGCCTCGAACATAGAGCTTGTCATCGTCCGCGAAGAGGAACTTGCCGCCAACGCGAGGGCGACCCTCGAGTCCGCGAGGTCGACCAAGCGGTTCCCGGACCTCGGCCGCGGCGGCGACGCCGTTGGACGAGCCCCGCCCCGGCGTCGTCTGAGGTACTAACTTCGCCGGGAAATTTTCAGCGTGGCTCCCGTTGACGCGGGTGCCGAGTTCGCCGATGCTGGCCGCGAGGGCTTCAGGCAGGGCGGCCTTCCGGCCCATTGAGTAGTACTCGAATCCGAGACGACGCATCCGTTCCGGATCCCATATGTTCCGCCCGTCGAACACGACCGGGCGTCGCATACTCTCTCGAAGCCGGGCCAGGGGCAAGGACTTGAACTCGTCCCACTCGGTGGCGATGACCAGCCCGTCTGTTCCTTCGGCCGCCTCCCAGGCCGACCGACAATATCTGACCGACGGCGGGAGCAGCGGCCGAACGCATTCGATGGCCACCGGATCGTAGACTTTGAGTTGGCATCCGGCGTCGAGGAGGCCGCGAATCACCTCCAGACTCCGGGCGTGTCGAACGTCGTCTGTGTTCGGCTTGAAGGCGAGGCCGAGCACCCCGATCAGTTTCGTCTCGAGGGGAGCCAGGACCTTCTGAATCTTGGCGAGGAGCCGGAGGGGCCGCTCGTCGTTGATATGGAGCACCGACTCCAGCAGGCGGAAGTCGTATCCGGACGCCGCTGCCGTTTGAATGAGGGAGGCACAATCCTTAGGGAAACAGGATCCTCCGAAACCAAGGCCCGCCTCCAGGAAGGCATGACCGATCCGCCGGTCCAATCCCATCCCGTTCGTCACCTGGCTCACATCGGCGCCCACCGCCTCGCAGATATTGGCCATGGCGTTGACAAAGGAGATTCGCGTGGCCAAAAAGGCGTTGGACGCGTACTTGATCATCTCGGCTGACTCAAGATCGGTCATGAGGAGGGGACAGCTGAAGTTCCCGTAGAGCTTGGCCAGGGCGGCGCCGGCGCCGGGGTCGGCGGCGCCGATGACGATCCGATCCGGATGCAACGCGTCCTCGACGGCCGATCCCTCCCGGAGAAACTCAGGGTTTGAAACAACATTGAACCCGATTGGCGTGCGCTGGGCGTCGCGCACTCTGGCGGCCACCGAACTGGCGGTACCGACAGGGACCGTAGATTTGATGGCGATCAACGTGTAGCGCTGCATGGCCCGGCCGATCTCGAGCGCGACCT
>Ga0209160_1003109_pt1 | contig 13659 bp, 13 predicted proteins | sample GraSoiAngelo_153_FD_186167 | JGI IMG/M metagenome (GOLD analysis project Ga0209160, IMG submission 186167) | Grasslands soil microbial communities from the Angelo Coastal Reserve, California, USA - 14_1009_12_40cm (SPAdes) (version 2) | ecosystem: Environmental > Terrestrial > Soil > Grasslands ...
GAAGTTCACGACGTCGGTGGCCTGATAGATCATGACCAGGGCGAGCGCCAGGCTGGCGTAGATGCCGCCGGTGGCGAGCCCCGAGACGACTTGCTGGATGAAGATGTCCATCTCAGTACCCCAGGTAGGCGCGGCGGATCGCGTCGTCCTTGCGCAGCACGTCCGAAGGCCCTTCCATTACGACGCGCCCGGTCTCGAGCAGGAACACGTGGTCGGCCAGGTCCAGCGCAAGCGCGGCATTCTGCTCGACGAGCAGGATGCTGACGCCGGTCTGATTGATCGTTCTGAGAATCCTGAAGATCTCGCGCACGACGAGGGGTGCGAGCCCCAGCGAGGGCTCGTCGAGCAGCAGCAGGCGCGGCCGCAGCATCAGCGCGCGGGCCACCGAGAGCATCTGCTGCTCGCCGCCCGAGAGCGTGCCGGCCGCCTGCCGCCGCCGCTCGCGCAACACCGGGAAGTAGCCGAACACGCGCTCGAAATCGTCCTTGAGATTGCCGCGCTCGCGGCGACCCCAGGCGCCCAATTTCAGATTTTCCTCGACGGTGAGGTGCACGAACGTGCCGCGCCCCTCGGGCGCGTGCGCGATGCCGAGCTGCACGACGTCCTCGGTGGCCCTTCGCTCGAGCGCCTGGCCCTCGAAGCGAATCGTGCCGGTCGTGCGGACCATCCGCGAGATCGCGCGCAGCGTGGTCGTCTTGCCCGCGCCGTTCGCGCCGAGGATCGTCGTGATCCCGCCCTTCACCATGCCGAAGCTGACCCCGTGCAAGGCCTTCGTCCGTCCGTAGAAGGCCTCGAGCCCCTGCACTTCCAGGAGGGTGCTCACGCGGCCTCGCTCCCGAGATAGGCCCGGATCACCTCCGGGTTTCGCTGCACCTCGGCGGGTGTGCCCTCGGCGATCTTCCGGCCGAAGTCGAGCACGACCACCTTGTCCGAGACCTGCATGACCAGGCTCATGTGGTGCTCGACCAGCAGGACCGTCAGCCCGCGCTCGGCGCGGATGCGCTGGATGAGCGCGCCGAGCGTGCCGACTTCCTCGTGATTGAGCCCGCCCGCGGGCTCGTCGAGCAGCAGGAGCTTCGGGCGGCTGGCGAGCGCCCGCGCCAGCTCGACGCGCTTGAGCGTCGCAAGGGGCAAGCCGGCGGCCGGATGGTGCGCGACCCGGCCCAGGTCGAGGAAATCCAGGAGCTCCTCGGCGTGGGCCCGGCACTGGCCCTCTTCGCGCGCGACCCAGCCGAGCTTGAGGGCGTTCGAGAGAAAGTCGCTGGAGGTGCGGCAGTGGGCGCCGACCATCACGTTCTGCAGGACGCTCTGCGTGGGGAAGAGAGCGAGATTCTGGAAGGTCCGGCCGATCCCGAGCCCGACGATCTTGTGGGCCGGTTGCCTCAACAGCGGGGCGCCCTCGAAGCTGACCGCGCCCGCGGAGGCCGTGTAGAGGCGGCTCAGGCAGTTGAACAGGGTCGTCTTGCCCGCGCCGTTCGGCCCGATCAAACCCACGATCTGTCGGGGCTCGATGTCGAACGAGACCCCGTCCAGTGCGAGGATGCCGCCGAACCGGACCGTGACGTCACGAACGCTGAGGATCGGCACCTGGTTCTCCGCGCGGGGAGCCGGTCTCCCGCTTGAGCGCGCAGAGTATATGCGAAGGGTGGCGTTTCGAGAAGCGCACCGGCTACTTCTTGACGCGCGCCTCTTCGTAGAGCGGGAGCACCTTCTGGGAAAACTCCGTCAGATCCTTGATGCGGTCTTCGTGCGAGGGGTGGGTCGAGAGGAGCTTCGGCGGTGCGCCGCCGCTCGAGAGCTTCGCCATCTTCTGCCAGAGGGCGATCGCGGCCCGGGGATCGTAGCCGGCGCGCGCGGCCAGCTCGACGCCCATACGGTCGGCTTCGGTCTCGTGGATGCGTGAGTACGGCAGCACGTAGGTGACCTGCCCAACCACTCCCGCGAGACCGGTGCCGACCTGTCCGGAGCCGGGGAGGAAGACCTCGGCCACGGCTCCCGCCAGGCTCGCGCCGACGCCGGTGGCGACCTGCTGCGAAGCGCGCTCACGACCATGCTCGCGCAGCGCGTGCGAGATCTCGTGTCCCATGACGGCGGCGAGCTCGTCGTCGGTGATCTGGACCTTTTCGATGATGCCGGTGTAGACCGCGATCTTGCCGCCTGGCATGCACCAGGCGTTGACCTCTGGCGAGGTCAAGACGTTCACCTCCCATTTCCAGTCGACCGCGTCCTTGCGAAAGACCGCGGTTTGCGGGATGAGCCGCTTCGCGATGGCGCGAACGCGCTCCACCTGCTGCGGATCTTTGTTGAGGTTGCCCTTCGGGCTCTGCTCCTTGAGCACGTTCTGGTACTGGGCCGCCGCGGCCTGATCCACCTCGGCCGATGAAATAAGGAGGAACTGACGCCGCTCGACCCCGACGGCGCCCTGCTCGGTTGTCGTCGAGCACGCGGCGAGCGATACGGCCGCGAGCGCCACGATCCCCACGCGGCCGGTCGTCCATCTCCTCATGGGTGCCTCCAGTTAGCCTTTGTCTCGGAGCTCACTTTGGATGATAGAGACTAGCACCGCTCCTTGACCACGACGAGGCCGTTGGCACAATATTGCCCCCGCTGGCCGGATGTCCTACGCCGACCTTGATATCGGCTTTGGCCGGAAGGAGGACGTGATGGATCGCCGAGATATTCTCGCCGAACGCCCCGTCGAGAGCGGTCGTGGCTTCATGCCCGGCGTGAGCGTCAATCCGTCGAGGGTGCTGTTCACCGCCGGGCTGACCGGCAGAGGCCCGGACGGCAATCTCGTCGCGGGCGGCATGGGGCCGCAGGCACGGCGCACGTTCGAGCGCCTGCAAGCGGTCTTGTCGCGGGCCGACGCGAGATTCGACAACGTGATCAAGCAGCTCGCCTACGTGACCGACCTCGAGGCCTACAACGCGAGCGGCCGCGCGGAGCGCAACAAGTTCTTCGGCGCTCGGCCGGCCTCGACCGGGCTGGTCGTGCGGCGCCTGGCCGACCCGGCCATGCTGATCGAGGTGGAGCTGGTCGTGGATCTCGGCGGCTCTCCCGGCGGCAAGCCGTTGCTGGAGAAGTACAACGCCGAGAACCACGGCGGCGACTTCTATCAGGGCGTGATCGTCAACGGCGGCCGCCTGCTCTACCTGGCCGGTCAGGTGGCGAACAACCCCGACGGCTCCGTGGCGGGAATCGGCGACTGGCGACGCCAGGCCGAAAAGGTCTACGAGAACATCGGCCACGTGCTCCGCGCCGCCGGCGCGACGTCGGCGAGCGCCGTGAAAGAGACCACATGGGTGCTCAGCATCGACTCCTGGCGCCAGGGCGGCGCGCCGGTGCGAAGAGACTTCTACAAAGGCGACTTCCCGGCCTCGACCCTGGTCGAGATCCCGGGTCTGGCGCGGCCGGAGTTCCTGGTCGAGATCGAAGTGATCGCGGCCATCGCGTAGGCGCCTGTACATCTGGAGGATCGACGATGCCTTTCAGCACGATTGCGACACCCGAGGCGAAGCCGGTTGCGAACTACAAGATGGCGACGCGGATGGAGGGAGGCCGGCTCCTCTACATCTCTGGACAGGTCGCGTGGGACGCGACCGGCAACATCGTCGGCAAGGGCGACGTGCGCGCGCAGGCACGGCAGGTGTTCGAAAACCTACGCGGGGTCTTGCGCGCGGCCGGCGGCGATCTCCCGAGCCTCATGAAGATCACGACCTACATCACCAAGCTCGAGGACTTCCCGGCGGTGGCTCAAGCGCGCGGCGAGGTCTTCCAGGGCGAGCTGCCGGCCAGCACCCTGATCGTGGTCAAGAGTCTGTTCCATCCGGACTTCCTGATCGAGGTCGAGGGCGTGGCGGCGGTGTAAGCGCCGGCGGCACACGAACGGCGAACGCGAGGGCGGCGCCGGCCAGGGCCAGGACCGCCGCGAGCGCGCAGCCAGCGCTGAACGAGCCCGTGAGGTCACGCACCCAGCCCGTCGCGGTGGGGCCGACGATGGCGCCGATGAAGCTGATGCTGTTGCTGAAGCCGAACGCCGTGCCCAGCTCTTCGGGGCGGACCAGTCTGGCCAGCAGCGCGTAGACCGCGCCCCAGATCGACCAGCAGAAGAAGGCGGCCACGAACAGGGCGACCGCCAGCCCCGGGATCGACCGCCGGGCGATGACGAAGGCCATGGCGAGCATCGACACCGTCAGCCCGGCGAGCCCGGCCACGATCACGCTCTTCGAGCTATAGCCCCGCCCAATCAGACGGTCGTGGGCCCACCCGCTCGCGACCATCCCCAGAGAAGCCGCGATCCCTTGTAGCGCCGCGTAGCTGCCGGCGCGGGCGAGATCCGTGACGCCAACCTCCGCGAAGAACAGTGGCGACCACGTCGCCAGGATGAATTGGTTGCCGATCGCGCAGAGGCTGACGAGCGCGAGCACCCAGAGCGGACTGTTCGAGAAGAGACTCCGGAGACGCTGGCCGACGGGCACTCGCTTTGCCGCCGGCGCCGGCGCCGCCACGTACCGGGCGATGAGCAGCGCGGCCATGATCGGGCCGAGCCCGAACAGCATCATCACCGTGCGCCACGGGAGGAACTCGACGAGGAGCCCGCCGATGACGAGCCCGAACGTGAGACCGAGGCCGGGTCCGGAGAACGAGACGCCCTGACCGAGGCCGATTCGATCGGGCGGCGTGACGGTCGCGATGATGGCCCGGTCGTTGGCGAAGAGCGACCCCTGAAAGGCGCCCGTCAGCGCCCGCGCGAGGAAGAGCGTGACGAGCGAGCCGGCCAGCCCGGTGAGGCCCGCCGCGAGCGCTCCGCCCACCAGGCCGATGAGCAGGACGCGGCGCCGCCCGAACCGATCGCCGAGCAAGCCGGACGGGATCTGCATGAGCACGTAGGCATAGAAGAACGCGGAGGCGAGCAGACCGGCGCGCGTGTAGGAGAGCTCGAGCTCGTCGATGATCGACGGCAGCAGCGCGGAGAACCCGACGCGGATGACGAAGTTCGCCGCCCACGCGACGATGAGCAGAGCCCACACCACGACGTACGGAGGCACGGTCATCCCTCGCTTCACCGTATCGATTCGCACCATTGCGACATTCTCAAAACTGCGGCGTCAACATCTCAACGTTGGCCTGCCCAGCAGGGTCCGTCTGGCATAAGTCGCCGCCCGCGTTCGCCCTCGTTGATCTCGGTTCGACATCCGCGATCCCCGGTTTCCAAATACTTAGCGCTCTCACGACGACGTGTCCGCCGCCTGGCATCACCGGTGCACTCCCTCTCACGCAGAAAGTCCTTCTTCTCGACGAACGCAAAGTCCGCCGAGGGAGGCGCGAACCATCGGAGACCACGATGCCACGGATGAACACACGGTCAGCCATCACGGGCCTTGCGCTCACCATCCTCCTCGAGATCCTCCTCGTGACGAGTCCGGGTACGGCCGGGATCCTGGACGCGACCTGGACCGCTCCGACGACGAATACAGACGGAAGCCCTCTGACGGATCTGCAAGCGTATCGGATCTATTACGGCACCTCGAGCGCTCCGTGTCTGGGATCCTCCGTGACGCAAATCGCCTCACCGACATCCAGTCCTGGTCCCAGCCAGACCGTGAGCCTCAGGCTCTCGGGGCTCACCATCGGCTCGCTCTACAACGTCGCCGTGACCGCGGTGGACGCCGTCGGCAATGAAAGCGCCTGCTCGGGTGCCGCGAGCGCCGTCGCCCGAGCCGATTTTGCCGTGAACCCGTCCGGCACCGTGAGTTTCGGCGGCGTCAACCTGGGGAGCTTCACGGAAAAAGCCTTCGTCGTGTCGAATTCCGGCGGTGGGACGATTTCCGGGGCGGTGTCGGTCGCCGCACCGTTCACTGTCACGTCAGGAAGCCCGTTCTCTCTCAACGGAGCCGGAACGAGCCAGACCGTGACCGTGCGATTCACGCCGACGACCACCACGACCGTGAGCGCCAGTCTGAATTTCGCGACTGGTGGCGGCACCATCTCCCCTATCGTGACCGGCAGCGGCATTGGCTCGGTGACACTGAGCGATACGACTCCGCCAACCATTGCCCTCACCGCTCCGGCCGCCAGCTCAACCGTGACGAGCACCGTTGCCGTCTCGGGGATCGCCACCGACAACGTCGGCGTGGCCGGCGTGCAGTTCAGGCTCGACGGCGTGAACCTCGGGGCCGAGGTCACCACGACGCCTTACACGGTGACGTGGAACACGACGACGGCCCCCGACGGCGCCCACGTGCTGACGGCGGTGGCTCGCGACGCAGCGGGCAACAAGACCACATCGGCCGGGGTCACCGTCACGGTGGCGAATGCGGCGGCGGTGACGGGAGGGGGAGCGACCGGCAGCACCGCCCCGGTAATTTCGCAGGTGAGCCTCTCGGTCACGAAGTCCGGCGCGACGGTCGGCTGGACGACGAATAAGCCGAGCGATTCGCAGCTGGTGTACGGCCTGACGACATCCTACGGAAACTCGACGACGCCGGATCCGACCCTCGTTACATCGCATTCACAGACGATCTCCGGTCTGACGCCCAACACCTGGTACCACTTCCAGATGAAGTCGAATAATGCCGTGTCCGCGGACTTCAAATTCAAGACGCGCAACCGGTGAGATGGTCACGGTCACCGCGCGCCGCCTCAGAGCCCCAGGTAGGCCTTCTTCACCCCTTCGTCACGCAGGAGGTCCTGGGCCTTGCCTTGCATCACGAGCTGACCCGTTTGAAGGACGTAGCCGTACTGGGCGAGCGTAAGCGCCAGCATCGCGTTCTGCTCCACGAGGATGATGGAGACGTCGAGCGCGTTGATCTGCCGAATGACCTTACCGACCTCGGCCGTCATGATGGGCGAGAGGCCCATGGAGGGCTCGTCCAGCAGAAGCAGCCGGGGCCGGCTCATCAGGGCACGGGCGATGGCCAGCATCTGTTGCTCGCCGCCGCTCAGCGAGCCGGCGAGTTGTCGCCCGCGCTCCCGGAGGATGGGAAAGTGCTCGTAGATCATCGCCAGGGTGGACGCCACGTCCGCGCGCGAGCGCAGGTACGCGCCCATTGTGAGGTTCTCGAGCACCGTCATCTTCGGGAACAGCCGGCGGCCTTCGGGCACGTGCGCGATGCCGCGGCTCACGATCTGGTGTGGGGCGAGCCCGACCAGTGAGGCGTTCTCGAACCGGAGCTCGCCGGCGCCCGGTTTGACCAGGCCCGTTAGCGCCCGAAGGCTGGTCGTCTTGCCCGCGCCGTTGGCCCCGATGAGGCTGACGATCGACCCCGCCGGGACGCTGAAGGACACGCCCTTCACCGCTTCGACGGTTCCATAGCGAACCCAGAGGTTCTCCACCTCAAGCATGAGCGACACCCGTGCCGAGATAGGCCTGGATCACCGCCGGGCTGGTGCTCACCTGCGACGGGGTGCCCTCGGCGAGCTTCTGCCCGAAATTCAGCACGACGATGCGCTCACACGTGCCCATGACCGCTTTCATGTTGTGCTCGACGAGGAGAATCGTCGTGCCGCGGCTCCGGATCGTCCGCACCAGATCCATCACCTGCCCGCTCTCGTCGAGGTTCATGCCGGTCACGGGCTCGTCCAGCAGCAGGAGCCGTGGTTGCGCCGCCAGCGCCATCGCGATCCCGAGGACGCGCTGATGTCCGTGTGGCAAGTTCCGGGTGAGCTTGTCGGCATGCGGCGCCAATCCGGTGAACTCGAGCACGTCACGCCCGCGCGCGATCTCGTCCGCCGGGAAATCGCGCCGACTGAACAGCACCTGCCTCGGACCCTTGCCGCTGTGCAGATGCAGACCGAGCAGGACGTTTTCGAGGGCGGTCATCTCCTGGAAGAGCGTGGTGAGCTGAAACGTCCGCACCAGCCCGCGCCCGGCGATTTGATGCGGTCTCAGCCCCGTGATGTCCTGGCCGTCGAAGACGATGGAGCCCCGCGTCGGTCGCAGGAACCCGCTCAAGAGGTTGAAGCAGGTCGTCTTGCCGGCCCCGTTGGGGCCGATCAGGCCGACGATCTCGCCCTTGTCGACGGTGAGGTCGACGCGGTTGACGGCGGCCAGGCCACCGAAGAGCCGGGTGAGATCACGGGTCTCGAGGAGCGCCACGAAGTCAGGCCGCCGGGCTCGGCGTGGGCGCGGAGGCGGTTCGCCACGACCGAAGCTCCGCGAGCTTCCGCGGCAGCGTGATGAGACCGCCGGGCAGGAACAGGATGGTCAGCAGCATGGCGATCGAGAAGAAGATCGTCTCGTACGGGCTTCCTCGGAACGGCTCGGAGAGCAACGACAGGAAGATCGCGCCGACGATCGGCCCGACGAAGTGCCCACGGCCACCGACGTAGTTGTAGACCAGGATGTTCGTCGCCATGAGGAAGCCGAATTCCGGCGGGAACAAAAACCGAATGAAGTGCGCGTAGAACGCTCCGGCCGTCCCCGCGAAGAAGCATCCGAGCATGAAGGCCAGGAGCTTGTGGCGGGCGATGTCGACGCCGAGCGATTGGGCCAGGTTGTCGGCCATTCCGATGCTCTTCCAGATGAGTCCGAGTCGGCTGTGCTCGAGCTTCCACAGCACGAGCAGGATCACCAGGGTCAGCCCGACGACGAGGTAGTACTGGCTGGCCCGCGACGTCAGCGTCATGCCCAGGATGCTCGGCTTGGGAATCCCGCTCAGGCCGCTCATGCCGCGTGTGAGCGAAACCCAGAGCTGGGCGATGAGGCGGATCACCTCGACGAACGCCACGGTGACCATCGCGAAGTACACGCCGCGCAGCCGCAGCGCGGGATAGCCGATGACCAGACCGACCGCGGCGGCCAGGAGCGCGCCGCCCAGCAGCGAGATCTCGAACGGCACCGCGAGATTCTTCGCGAGCAGCGCGGAGGTATAGGCCCCGATCGACATGAACGCGGAGTGGCCGATGTTGAGCTGGCCGCACGTCAGCGACGGGCGGAGGCTGGCGGCGACGATGACGTTGGTGAAGACCAGCGCGAAGACGTGCACGTAGTAATCGCCCCCGAGCGCCGGTACCAGAAGCGCGAGCGCCACCAGCGCCGCCAGGGCCAGCAGCACGCCGAGCTTACGAGGCATAGCCGAAGAGCCCGGTCGGCCTGAACAGCAACAGCATGATGATGAACACGAAGCTCAGCAGGAACGCCGGCTCCGCGCCGAGCGCGGTCGCGACGATGGAATCGATGAGACCAAGCATGAGCCCGCCGAGGATTGCGCCGGGGATGCTGCCCAGGCCGCCGAGAATGATAATGATGAAGGCCTTCAGCAGTGGTTGCTCGCCCATCATCGGGTCGAGCTTGAAGATCGGCGCCATGAGCGCCCCGCTGGCGGCGGCGAGGGCGAAGCCGATCGCGAACGCGAGGCCGTTGACGACGTGCACGTTGACGCCCTGGAGGGCCGCGGCTTCCTTGTCCTGCTCGATGGCGCGCATGGCGGCGCCGAGTCGGGTCTTGTTGATGAAGAGATAGAGCCCGATCACGAGGGCTCCCGCGACCGGAATGATCATCAGCCGCTCGATGGAGATTCCGACGCCGAAGACGTTCGTGGTCCCGGGAAAGACGGGCGGCACGTGCTTGTCGAGCTGGCCGAAGACCGGATAGCCGGCCGCCTGGAGAAACGTCGTGAGGGCCAGCAGCGCGACCAGGGTCGGTTCGATCCCGCCCTTGATGGGCCGGTAGATCGAGCGCTCGACGACATACCCGAAGACGCCGAGCAGGATCATGGACGCCACGAAGGCGGCGAAGTAGGGTATCCCGCCCTGGAAAAAGACGTAGTAGATGACGAACGCGCCTAGCATGTAGACCGCGCCGTGGGCAAAGTTGATGATGTGCATCATGCCGAACATGAGCGTGAGACCCAGAGCCATCAGGATGTAGATCGAGCCGAGGGACACGCCGACGATCGCGCTCTGAACGAGCAGTGCCGGTGTCATGTGTGAGCGTCTCCGAGCGCGCGGGGTTGGGGCGACCCTTCGAGGCCCCCGGGCACGCCAAGCAAAACCGAGGGGCGCCCCGGCTTAGCCGGGGCGTCCCCGAGCGCGGGGGGCTTGGGGGGCCCGTCGAGGCCCCCCATCTAATTATGGGGCGGGAGAAGTTGGACGACGAGGGTCGCGACCCCGTCCTTCACCTCGGAGAACGGCATCGGATAGATGATCTGGTTGCCGATGCCGTAGTAATCCTTTCCTCCGAAATGGGCTTTGCCCCACAGATTCTCGAACTCGACGACGCTGAGAGCGTCGGCGACCTTCTTCGGGTCGACGCTCTGCGCCTTCTTCACCGCGGCGACGAAGGCGAAGGCCGGATTGGCGAAGTCGATGCTGGTCGCGTTCCATTCCCCGTACTTCTTCGTATAGCGCGCCTGCCAGCTCTTGACCTTCTCGGGTAGCGGGGCCTGGACGAACCCGTGCACCCACATGCCCTCGACGTTCGCCTTGCCGGCGATGTTCGCCACGACCGAGGTGTCGACCTGCCCGATGTGAATGAACCGGCCCTTGAAGCCGAGCTCACGCGCCTGCTTGATGATCAGCCCGACGCTCCCGGCCGGCGAGGCCAGCACGCTGATGATGTCGGGCTTCTGGGCCAAGATACGCAGCAGGACCGGATTGAAATCGGTCATGGTCCGCTCGAAGAACTCCTTGGCCACGGTCTCGTACCCGAGCTTCTGGACGAACGCGGTCTCGACCTTGATCGACCACCATCCGGTATCGTCGTTGGGCGATATCGTCGCGACGCGCTTGAGGCCGGGATGGTTTTGCTTGATCCACTTCCAGAAGGAGGTGGTCTCCGGGGGAGACGGGAAGCTGTGGAAGGTGAGCGGGTTCTTCGGACTCACGAGGCCGTCGGCGTACGCGAGCGGCAGATTCAAGACCCGCCCTTCGTTGACGGCCTCCTCGTTGGCCTTGACGACAGCGCCGCCCAGGATCGAGATGTAGTGCACGCCGTCCTTCGCGATGAGCCGATTGACGGTGGCGACCCCTTCGGCGATCACGTATTTATGATCGTAGGAGACGACCTCGAGCTTGTACTTCTTGCCGCCGACTTCCAGTCCGCCCTGAGCGTTGATCTCGTCGAAGATGAGCTCGGTCGCCTGCTTGTGGGGAATGCCCCAAGGCGCGGCCGGACCGGAGAGAGGTGTCGAGACCCCGAACTTGATGACGTCAGCCGCGAGGGCGCTCCCCGTCCCGACGGCGACGAGCGCCGCCACTGCGAGAAACGTTGCCCAGATCACGAAACGACGTGGTTTCATCCCACCCCTCCTGGACACGATGTTGGGTCAGGGGCCTCGCGCACCGCGGACTATAGAAACGCGGGTCACCTCTTGTCAATGGGGGAAAGCTGTCAGGGTCGAACGAGCGCGGAGGTTGGGTCTAGCGCTCGAACGGGCGGACGATGTCGGTCGCGAACCGCTCGAGCTGCTCGAGGTCGTAGTCGCAGGTGGCCAGGACCATGTCCTGGACGCCCGCCGCCTCGAGATCCCGGATCCGCTCGACGATCTCTCGCGTCGTCCCGAGGAAATACGATTGCTGGAGATTCTCGAACGTCCGATGCGTGCCCATCACGCGCTCGAAGATCGGGCGCTGCAGCGAGAGCGCCTTCTCGCGGTCGCTGGTGTCGACCAGATGGAGGAAGTTCAGGTGACCGTACCGCAGCGAATTCGGGTCGCGTCCGATCTTGGCGCAGTGCTCGCGGATCGCGCGGACGTCGTCCTTGACCATCTGCTGGCTGCCGGCGGCCCGGGCGAGCCAGCCGTCGGCGCCGGCGATCCGGTTCAGCACCGCGGGCACGACGTAGGGCTTGTCGGGCGAGAGCGAGGTCTGGATCTTCGAGCCCCCGCCCACCCACAACTCGGGAACGCGCGGCAGTAACGGCTCGATCGTCACGTGCTGGAAGCGGTAGTAGCGGCCCTCGAAGGTCACGTCGCGCTCGGTCAGGAGACGGCGGAGCGCCGCGATGATCTCGTCGGTCCTCCGACCGCGCTCCGAGAGCTTCATGCCGAGCGTTTCGAACTCGTGCTGGTCCCAGCCCGGCCCGATCCCCAGCACGAAGCGGCCGCCGGACAAGAACCAGAGCGTCTGGATCTCGCGCGCCAAGGTGACCGGGTGATAGTACGGGGCGATCAGGAGCCCGGTCGCCAGGCGGATCCGCGACGTGACGCTGGCGGCGTGAGCGAGGCAGAGTAGCGGCGACATCCACACGGTGCCGTAGAGGCCGGGCGCTTCGAGGAAGTGCTCGGCCACCCACAGCGCATCGAATCCGAGCTCTTCGGCTTTGCGCGCGAACGCCTTCACGCGCGCCGCCTGATCCAGGCGCAGATCCCGCCACGCGAACGTCGGGAGGTAGACGCCGAATCTCATCGAGCCGAGAGTCTACATGGTTTTCGACTTGACGACGGTAGCGCGCGAATCCTTGGAAGCACTTCGCCGCTTGCGGGCTCGAGGATCCCGCCCGTACACTTTGCGGCACGACGGTGTGACGGGAAAAGCGACCGCGACCCGCCCAGGTCGGACGGCGGAGATGCGGGAGGTCAGCGATGCGATGGCAGATGGGCAGGCGAAGCGACAACATCGAGGATCGGCGCGGGATGCCGGTCGGGCGCGGAGCCGCCGTAGGTGGCGGCATCGGCACCCTGGTGCTCGTGCTCCTCGCCATGTACTTCGGCGTCGATCCGAGCGTGATCTTGCAAGGAACCGACCCGGGCGACTCGCGGCCCGCGCCGAGCGTTCAGCAACGGCCGGGCGGCGATGATCAGATGCGCGATTTCGTCTCGGTCGTCCTCGCCGACACCGAAGACACGTGGCGCGAGCTCTTCAAACAGATGGGCCGGCAGTATCAGGAGCCGAAGCTCGTGCTGTTCAGCGGCGCCGTGCAGTCGGCGTGCGGCTTCGCGCAGGCGGCCGTCGGGCCGTTCTACTGTCCGGGGGACAAGAAGGTCTACATCGACCTGTCGTTCTATCGCGACCTGCGCGAGCGCATCGGGGCGCCCGGCGACTTCGCGCAGGCTTACGTGATCGCGCACGAGGTCGGCCACCACGTGCAGAACCTGCTCGGGATCGCCGAGCGGATCCACTCGGCGCAAGGCCGGCGGAGCCAGACCGAGGCCAACGCGTTGCAGGTGCGCATCGAGCTCCAGGCCGACTGCCTGGCCGGTGTCTGGGCCAGCAACGCCCAGCGCGCTCGCCAGATTCTCGAGGCCGGCGACATCGAGGAAGGTCTGAACGCCGCCTCCGCCATCGGCGACGACCGTCTGCAGCGCCAGTCCCAGGGCCGCGTGGTACCGGAGTCGTTCACGCACGGCAGCTCCGCCCAGCGCGTGCGCTGGTTCAAGCGCGGGATCGAGACGGGCGACCCGGGCCAGTGCGACACGTTCACCGCCGCCAAGCTCTGAGCAACGAGCCACACGGCGCCGTGGTGTCCTTGACACTGCCCGCGCCGGCCGCCTACATTGCCTGGCAACTCGGAGCAGCATGAGAGGAGACCGCCGATGGCGGCTCGCCGGTTCACGCGTCGGACGTTCCTCGAGACCGCGGTCGCCGCCGCCGGGCCGTTCGTCTTCACGCCGGCGCGCGCCCAGGGATTCAACTGGAAGCGCTTCCAGGGCAAGGAGCTCTTCCTTCTCCTGACCAAGCATCCGTTCATCGACGTGCTCGAGAAGCACATTCCCGAGT
>Ga0209160_1003110_pt1 | contig 13656 bp, 19 predicted proteins | sample GraSoiAngelo_153_FD_186167 | JGI IMG/M metagenome (GOLD analysis project Ga0209160, IMG submission 186167) | Grasslands soil microbial communities from the Angelo Coastal Reserve, California, USA - 14_1009_12_40cm (SPAdes) (version 2) | ecosystem: Environmental > Terrestrial > Soil > Grasslands ...
GACACTTTCAGTCGGCGACGGCGAGCGGCTGGCAAACGGTCCCACAACAATCAGGCGCTTTCGTGAAATCAGGTTTCCGCATTCCCTGGGGATGCTGTATTCGACATTCACCGCATATCTCGGCTTCAAAGTGAATGAAGATGAATACAAGGTCATGGGCCTCGCTGCCTATGGTCAGCCAACGCTGGTCGAGCAAGTCCGTAAGCTGATACGCCGCACTCCCGATGGCGCGTTCGCGCTCGATCTGAATTACTTCGAATTTCACACCACCGCAGAACGCTGTTATTCATCGCGTTTCATCGAACTCTTTGGTCCGTCGCGAAATCCGTACGAACCTATTGATCTGGACACCGCGGAAGGTCAGCGGTTCGCTGATTGTGCTGCCAGCGTCCAGCGGGTTCTGGAGGACACACTCGTGCAGCTGGCCCGAGCACTCCATGAGGAAACCGGCTTGCCGGATCTGTGCTTGGGAGGAGGTGTGGCTTTAAACGGCGTAGCCAACGCACGTATCCTCGCAGAATCAGGCTTTGAGCGCGTGTTCGTTCCGCCTGCGCCAGGAGATGCCGGATGCGCAATTGGCGCGGCGCTTTATTGTGACCGCATTTGCTTTGGAAATCCGGACCGCGATCTACCCGATCATCCTTTTTGGGGACCTTCGGTTGATGGATCTGAGCTGGCACGGCTCGCACGAGAAGACGGTCACTTCGTCGAGGACTGCTACGACGACGCGCTCATCGATCAGATTGCTGACGATTTGGCGGCCGATCGCATCGTCGGATGGATGGAGGGCGCTCTTGAGTTCGGACCACGTGCGCTTGGCCATCGCAGCATCCTTGCGGCGCCTCATACGACTGAGATGCGCGATCGCCTCAACCGCGAAATCAAGTACCGCGAGCCGTTTCGCCCTTTCGCACCTGTCGTCCCCATCGAAGTGGCAGCACGCTATTTCGATATTCCGCCTGGCGGCACGCGCTTGGCACGTTTCATGTCGGGCGTCTTTCCCGTTCGGCGCGAATGGCGCTCGCGGCTACAGGCAATCACACATGTCGATGGAACCGCTCGAGTCCAGGTGCTGGAGCCAGCGATGGCGCCGCGCCTGCATGCACTACTGGAGGCATACGGGCAACGCACCGGGATACCGGTGCTGCTCAATACCTCGTTCAATTTGGCGGGAGAACCTATAGTCAATCGTGCAGTTGAAGGGTACTCAACATTCCTGCGCTGCAGGATAGATGTTCTGGTCGCTGGAGAGACTCGCGTAATGAAGCGCACCTCGGCAATGACAAAAACACCAGTGAACACATTGAAGAAGGAGGTTGCGTGACGTGATCAAGACGCGTGGCAGGACCCGACGCGGATTAATCGTGTTTGCCAGCACGTTTGGATCCATGGCACAGTTGGCGCGCGGATTATGGCACAGCGATTCCGACAAGCGCTGGCTCACGCCGCTGGCCATCTTTCTGTGCATGACGGGGCTGCTACTCATCGTGGCAACAACGGTTGAAGCACTGGCCCCGTTCATCTACTCCATCTGGTAACCCGTGGACGCTTTCCTGGAGTTATTAGCCTGCCCATTGTGTGCGGGCTCACTCAGGACTGATTGGTCCTGTCGCAACTGCGATATGCGCTACGAAGCGCCCGATGGCATACCTAACTTACGGCTGCCGGGCGACACGCGAACCGAAGTTGTGCGCCGGTTTTACGAGCGTGCACCTTTCCCCGATTATCCGCCACGCGGCTGCCTGAGCTGGTTGCGGGCACGCGCCGAGCGCAGCGAATTCGCGCGCCTCATCGACCGAGCAATTCCCGGCGACGCTCGCGTCGTAGAGATTGGGTGTGGCACAGGCCAGATGAGCTTGTATTTGGCGCGTGCTGATAGAGTTGTGATCAGTGCTGATCTCACACGCGCATCGCTCACGCTAGGCGCCGCGGCGGCCCGACGTTTCGGACTTGATCAGGTACAGTTCGTCGAAACCGACTTGCACTATCCAGGCATGCGGGCGGGTGCTTTCGATGTGGTCTACTCGTCTGGGGTTTTGCACCACACTCCAGATCCGAGTGCGGCATTCGCTCGCATCGTGCGTCTTGCACGCCCGGGCGGGATGATTGTTCTCGGGGTCTACAACGCATTCGCACGCATTCCTCTCCGGGCCCGGCGCTTCGTCGCGCGGCTGTCTGGATACCGATTCATCCCGTGCGATCCGGTGCTACGCGACCGAGAGAGTGAGCCGGCACGGCGCAAGGCATGGGTGCGAGACCAATATCAGCATCCCGAGGAGCACCGTCACACCCTGGCCGAGGTCCAGGGCTGGTTTGCCGAAAATGGCGTCGAATACCTGCGCGCGTACCCAAGCGCAGTGCTGTGTCAGGACTCAGAGGAGTTGTTCGCTACCGCCGCAGACAACTGGCGTCTTGAGGGCTGGCTGGCACAGCTTGGATGGATTGGGGCTCTTGGGCATGAGGGTGGCCTTTTCGTTACCGTCGGTCGGCGCGCCTAGATCCTCTCGCCGTCCAGGCGTCTTTATACAAAGAATATGTGAGGGGGAAAATCGGGCAACGCCGGCGTCCAGAAGGGAAGCGCCGGCGTGCCATTTTATGCTTAGTGACTCCCGTGCGATGACAAGTGGGAACTGAAGAAGAGGAAGAAGTTTGATCCAACTTCAATCGCTCTACCGGCAGCTTCGGCATCGTCCATCGCCTTAGAAGATGTAATCCCGCTGCTCCCGTCGGCCGCGGGCCAGTCGCTCTGATCAAGGATCAGGACGGGCCTCACTTCCCACCAGATGGGGTTAGCGTTGACGCGACTGTTGTCAATGACGTGGTCATGGTTTGGGGTCGGCACGAAGACCGGCGCCGTCGGAGGGCCCGTCTTCCCCAGCGCGTTCAGCGTCACCGACAGGTCGACAGAAGACGCATGCATGGTGCATGTACCGGGCACGGGATTATTCGGATCCGGGCACTGCGTCGAAACTAAGGGGTGAGTTTTCCAGGCCTCAGGCACAAAGCCAAAAAGGCTGATTAATGTGGTCCCGAGAGCGGATCCGCAGAGCTCACCTGGCCTTCCGCCATTTGGGCATGGCATTGCGTCATTCGGGTTCTAGTCGTTGTCGACGGAGAACATGGGAACGAACACATAGAGATGCGCAGTGTGTTTAATGTTTCCGCCGGTCGGGTCCTGGGTGGGCTCTGTGACCGGCTGACAAATCGGGGTCTGCATGTCGTTCGGATCGGACTGAGCCAGGATGCCATTGAAATCCAGGTCCATGGTTGGCTGGTCGACGCAATCAAAGTTCTGCAAGTAAGTGAACGTGACCAGGCGGTTGTTGCCAAAGCCATTGGTCTGATTGTCAGCGAGTTGTGCGGATGCGCTGACTGCCGCAAACGTCATGCATATGCAAGCTGCGAGAGTCAGAGCAAAGCGGGAAAGCTTGGTACCGTGGGATTGTCGAAAGGGAACTAGCAAACGGTTCATAGCATCACTCCTTAATCCCCGAATCAGTCGAGGAATGTCAGATGGCCTTATCGGCCAACGATTTCGTCATGCGCTTCTGCGTACATCTACTCTCGGTCCGGCGCTGCCATGACCGAGAGCATCGCCGGTTTAAAACTTGAGGCTCAACAGGTACTGAATCAGGTCACCTTTCTCGCTGTCGGTGAGCCCGAGGTTCATGCACTTGTCGTAATGGTTGACTACGGCATTCAGGTCAGCGAATCGTCCGTCGTGATAGAAGCCGCCGGTGAAATGGGTGGAAAGCGCGCCAATAGGCGAAGTGCGGTAACGCATATCCGGCCCACGGTTTGCCTGGAAACTGTCAATACAGACATCGGAAGGCTGATGCAGATTCCATCCCGGCTCAGTCCATAGCGGTTCTGCGTGACAGTTGTTACATCCTGCCTTCCCGCTAAACAGCTCATCACCGCGTGCGGCAGCCGCCTTGTCGAAGGGCACTGTAGGGTTCGGCGCGGGGATCGATAGCTGGTAGAGCTGAAGGGCTGCAAGTTTGGAAGTAATGAGATCATCGTCGGGGCTGATGTGAGGCAAATCTCCAAAGCCGTTCGCGGCGGCAATTGGGAATTGCGCAGCATTGTTCAAGCGAGGATCAAAGAACCGGCCTTTGCCGTGCATTTCAAGGTTGGCAACGAACGCGTTCCAGTGCGGAACCGAACCCCACCCGATCCAGGTGAAGGTTTACTCCCCCGAGACCGAAAGCTGGAGGAATGAGTGACGCACCAGAAACGTTCGTTCCGGTCACCACGCCATCCGTTACTTGTTGCGGGTTGAATGCCTTACCGTCCAGGAGTAGCTCGGCATCGAATTTTCCCGGTCCCCAGCTGTTCAAGACCTTTCTTACTGTGGCCTGATCTGTGGATAACAGATTGGCAATCACGCTCAGGTCGGGTGCAAGAGCCACGATTGCTCCGACATTCAGATCACGGTTGGCCCAGCCATCCAGGCGATGACCAATGCAGCCTGTGCCAGGGTTTGGGGTGATTTGGCCAGCACAGAGTGCAGGAATGGAATTGTCCACAGTGGAATGACACAACGCACATTGAATGCCCACCGACTTGAGCGTCTGACTTTGATCGTTTGCTTCGGCCTTCACTTCGTTCTGTAAGATCGAGCGTGCAAGTTCATTAGCATCTTTCTCCGAATGCTCCGAGCCTTGAGACACGGAGCTGGCCGGAAAGATGAAGAGCAAGCCAATCGCAATGGCGATCGCATTTATCATCCCTAGCAGGCTGCTGAAAACTACTCCCAATCCACAGCCGCGTGTGGTACGAGAAAGCATGCGAGGAGCGGACGATCAGCAGAACCAAATGTTCAGTTACTTGTCGCCGGAAGCGCAGGTGCGAAAGGACCATCCGCTGCGCGCGATCCGGGCCATGGTAGACGAGGTGCTTACTCAGATGTCGGGGCGGTTTTACGCGATGTATGCCAGCGTGGGCCGGCCATCGATTCCGCCGGAGAAGTTGTTGCGGGCACAGTTGCTGCAGATGCTGTACTCGGTGCGCAGCGAACGCTTGCTGATGGAAGAGATGGATTACAACCTGCTGTTCCGTTGGTTTGTGGGGCTGAACGCGGACGACGACGTCTGGGACGCGACCACCTTCACCAAGAACCGCGACCGGCTGTTGGAGGCAGATGTGGCCAAACAGTTTCTGGCGCAGGTGGTGGCACAAGCCGGGGCCAGAGATCTGACTTCGGACGAGCATTTCACGGTGGACGGCACGCTGCTGGACGCCTGGGCCAGTGTGAAGAGTTTTCAACCAAAGGAAGGAAAGAATGCTCCTCCGCCCGACGATCCGGGCAATCCGACGAGTCATGCAGTTCGCGCTGCGCTATCGCTTTTGAGAAGCACGCGAACTGCGGTGAAATCTCAGCAGGGAAGATCCGGAGCGGCTATCCCTTTAATAGCTCCGGATGGAATTCTTGCAGCCATGCCGCGGTACTGTCCTTCAGTTCAATTGCGAGCTTTGCCATCGCCTCCAATTCTTGGTCTGACACGGCGCCAGCAACGTCATAAACCGATTTGTTTCTCTTGTTGTTGAATGTCTTGAACCTCTGGATGAGCTTAGGACTGGCTTTTATGGTGAGCTCCAGTGATTCGATTGTTTTGACGTGGTGGCCGGCTTGGGTTGAGGTGCGATGACCCGAGGCGCGGAGCGCTGTCGTCGCGACGCTGAGCGCCGCGTTGAAAGCAGCGATGAATCGAAGATCGGTCGATACGGCTTCGACTTTTGAATCGGTCAGGCTGCGCTCTACAATTCCCAGAAGATCTTTAATCTCACCGGGGCTGGTCGGCTCCCGCCTTAGCCAACCGTACTCCACCCATTTTTCTAAGCTCATCCTCGTCTCCCAGCAAAAATACCTTTTGTCCTTTGAGTACGGCGGTCAAGAAATGATTCCCGCTCGCAAGTTTCGACTTGAATTCAGCGACGGAATATACGGTTGGGTTGACAGAGCGGCCAATACTTTTCTCGACTGTGGAGAGCCGCGACAGTACTTCGTCAAGCGTGGCCTTCCCAACGACCATTAGATCGACGTCGCTCTGCGCCGTTTCTTGTTCCCGTGCCACCGACCCATACACAAATGCCACAAGGACTCGCTTCGCTAAAGGGTGCAGCGCTGACCGCAGGACGCTGAAGACGCCAGTTGTCTTGTTTACCAGGGCCTGCATCTCTCGAAATATGGGAGCGTTTCGGTTGGCCTGATGAAAAACCTGACTGCCCACAGACTTGCGAACGATCAGTCCTACTTTCGAAAGGTTTTCAAGCTCTCGTTGAACCGCGCCAACGCTGGCATCTACTTCGCGTGCGATTTGGCGCGTATAGAACGACTGATCGGTGTGGCCATAGAGCAGGGCCAGGATGGCGCCGCGGGTGCGCCCGAACAGAAGGTCCGCCAGACCGTTGTGTGTACTCATTCCGAGAACAATTGTACTCAGTATGAGAACGAGATTCAAGGCTCACATATTCGCTTCCCGTGCAAGAGTTCGCTGAGGAGGTGCGGGGGCCCGCTCGGCTTGGCAGGGGGAAGCGCCTAGATCGGCCAGAGTCGAATGGCGCAAGTCTCTGCCTGGCGAAATGGGTCTGTCAAGCCCAAACAGCGGAATTATGGCTGCGACAGACTCATCCCGGTGCTAACATGATTTGGCAAATGTCCCTTTTGGACCATCTGCGGATGAACAAAGAACCAAATCCTTCCAATAAAAAGCCGGGCACCACCCTGCCCGGAACTGTCGAGAAGATCATTAAGCCTACGGACCCAAGCCTGCCGGAAAAAGCACAGATCGATGTCGAAGGCGCTGACGATCTCTATCGGGAAATTCGCATCGAGAATACCTTGACGGATGAAAATGGAAACAAAGTGGGCCTTAACGAGGGCGCACAAGTTGATGTCACCATCGAAGCAGATCGCGCAGACACAACCAAGAAAAAGTAAAATTAACCAACCGCCTTGCGCCGCAACGGCACTCCCTCTCTCGCCTGTAATTGAAAGGTTTACATTCCAGAAAAATGCCGATCCAAGGCTGGAGTGTTCCAAATCATTTGATTTGGAACACTCCTAATCTGCCTCAGCCGTTATTGCAGGACAGCAACTTAGCAGAAGAGTTTTTAACAGGGTATTGGAACAGGAGCCCCTAGCTGGCCTAAATCACTAAGCGATCTACATCGTCATTAGACGGTTGATGAGCCTCCGAACGGCTTCAGAGTTTCCAAAAACTGCTGCAAGCGATCCCTGTCTTCCCGTGGCAACATTTTTGTCGAATCGCCTCCGTGACTCCGGTAACTTTCTACGCCTACCTCCGGTAACTTTTCTACGCCTACCTTCGACAAGATAATAGGCGCCAGATCTCGGAAACAACGAAAACCTCGGGATGTACTTTAAGGGAGGACATGATGACACTACATGTGCAGGTCGGGTTAGGGATTCTGGCTATCCTGACGTTATTGATAGCAAGCGCCTCGACGGTCTGGAGTATCTGAAGTAAAGTTCTTCAATGGAATCCCCCGCGGGCTTGACTTCCCCTCGGCACCTCCGCTACGGTCGCGGTAAAGCAAGCAAAAACTGGTTAGAACCAGTTCACCTGGCTGGAATGGGCCGGATCGGACTCTTTAACATTCATGGAGCGTTCAGCGCTGGCGCTTGAATTACAAAGCAATCGGCTAACACACTGCTATTACCTCCGGCTCTATTGCGCTCAGCATGGCGAATTTCGTGCCGCTGCCGAGCATGCCGGCCAATGCTATCCATGCCTGATTTGCGATGTCCCGTGCGATTGCACGGTACTCTGCGAAGGCGGCACGAGTCGTCACCTTCCATTTTGGGACCTGATTCACGGTCCCGTGGATCTGTCGTCGCTTTCCAGCAATCCTTCTGACCCAGACCTGACATGGTTTCCCGGCTACATTTCCACGTTACGCGTGTGAGAGATAAGGGGTCCCGTAAAGCGAGGACTGCGTATAGCCTAATCGTATTTGACTAACTTGCCTGCCACGGAGGTTGGCTTCGACCGCACACAACAAGTGTAACGCCCATCGGTGTATACTTTCTGCATCCGGCGGACGAGTTTTGTGGGGTTCCGCTATTCCTTCATCCTTCTGCATTCCCCTCGCCACGCGGTTGCACGTGATGTTTGCGGCTTTTCGTCACTCGGTTGCCACTTCTTTGGTTGGAGGGAGGCAGGTGGCCATCACAGCAAGGTCTGCGCTCTCATGTGTGCTGGTCATTGTGGTGGCGATGGCGTGCCTGTCCTGCGGAGTTTGTCCGCCTGCGGCGTTCATCAGCTCTATCTCGCCCAACAGCACGACCGCCGGAGGCAATCAGTTCCTCTTGACCGTAAACGGCAGTGATTTCCGTCGTGACTCTGTGGTGAGTTGGAATGGTTCCTTTCGGGTAACAACGTTCATCAGCAGCCGCCAATTGCTGGCAGCAATCACCGCTGCCGATATCGCCCAGCCAGGGACAGTATTGGTATTTGTGTTTACCCCGCCGAACGGAGGCACGACGTTTGTTTCCGGTGCTATTGGAACCGGCTCAATGACTCCGTGCAATGGCAAAAACTCGAACGCTGTGTCCTTCACGATTGATCCGTAAGCGCTCTGGCGGACTGGTAACGTGACGCTAGCCGACAAACTTCTAAGAAATCCAAAATAGATTTTAGGAAACCCATGGGCGAGCGGTCTGTTCAGTTTTCGGAACAGGACGGAGCTTTCTTTCTCGTTCTGCTTGGACGGATGCTAGTTTTTGTTTTGCAGGTTATTGATCCAACCGGCATCCTGAAAACCCAATTAGAGGTTTGGGATGCCGTCAATTCTTAATTCCGGAAGCCCCACCGGCTAGTAGGTTGCGCAGTTCGCTTATGCGCAAATCGTGATCTTGGTCCATGGGGAGACCCCCAAGCCGAACGCTACACCTGAGGGCCAGGACGCACGAAACGTGACAAAAGTTAGGTGTTACCCAGGCTGTCCTTCTTTCTATTCGCCACATCCTGCCGTGCAGCAGCTTTGATTCTCGCCACGTGAATGATGACCAGGCCGCCGGGAGTAGTGAGATAAGGCTTGCTAACCGGAGCGCGGCACTTCGGACATCGAAGAGCCCTTGGGTCAACTAATAATGAAATGGTATCGGATACACGCGATTTCTTTTTTGGCACGATTGACCATGGCACAGATTTTCATAGATGGTCTGTTCGGTGCCTTACACCACCGGCCCAAAAGGGAGAGGCCCATCATGTTGCTTGAGAAAAGTTCTAGATCATTTGCTCTCGTGTTACGAAATCAGAAATCTGGGGGGATGAGTCCTATTTAAGTTTTTCATCACCGCTCAGCGATCGCGTAATCGGTCTCAGCATTTCTTCTGCGCCAGGGTCTCCGGGGACGGCTTTGGCTTCCAGCTGTGCCTTCGCACAGCTGAGCGGGATTTTCCTTACCTGTGGTTTGACGTATGGCCGCTTTTTTGATTTCGATTTGGCAGTAAGAGGAGACTTCGTTCCATTCGACTTTGAATCCATTAATATCCCTCTCTTCTGATGGGGGAAAATGCCTGCCGAGAGAATCTAATGGCTGCGCAGTTCGATTCACTGAAAGGTTCGTCACTTGTTCCAAAAAACGAACAGAGCGTAGAGGCACACATTCTCCTTTATCTCTTCTCAGCGGAAATTCTCCAGCCTCCAACCACGCAAGCTTAAATAGGCGACATTGTACTGATGCTCCAGCTGCCTGACGCCAAGGTTATGCGCAGCGCGCGCTTGCCGTGCCAGATAGCGTTCGGCGTGCAGCAGCTTTTTCTCATCTCTGACTGGGTCGCCGACATGGAGCCTGCCGGCGATTACAACCAGTTTGAGTTTCGCCGCGGCTTCAGGCATTGCGGGACTCCTTTCCTGCGGGACTGCTGTCGGCCTTCGCGTGCGGATGGGCTGAGCGGTAGGTCCGCATCATGCGACCGACTGATACGCGGGTGTAGCATTCCAGGCCAAAATGCACATTGAAACCAATGCCCTCGTATTCAGCGTGAGCTCGCGGCGCTCGCTAGAGCGGCTCGATGTGCGTTCCAGCGGGCGAATTGTCAAGGCAATCGCAGAGGCGAAAGGTTTGGATCCGACCAGGACAAGAATCCATTTCCAGACGTTCCACCTCACTACGTCCGCGCATTGCTTTACGAATATAAGCTTCACCACGGCGACAGAAAAGAGAACCACTGGACATTGGTGGCGCAGGCAATTGAAGGGAATTTACATATCCCCATCAGCACTGCGCCAGCAGTAGGAGTGAAAGTACAGCGCGCCGAAGATGCCATTGCCTGGCGTAGACCATTGGCGTCGCTTTGATCTGTAGGTACTTGCGCTCTAATTGAGTGGGGAGCTCTGAACTGCGGATTCAGGCAGCGCCGGATATGAGAAGGCACCAAGCAGTGCAGCTTAACATTCGCTTTCGGTAGTGGGTGCTTTAAAAGCACCCACTACCTCGCCTTCCTCCCACTGGTCACCGTCGCTATCACCGTGGTATTGTGCGATTGATGTTTGCATTGCTGCCATTTGATGGTCTATTTCGACTGTCTCAGGCGATGTTTTATTGAGTACGAACGGGATTAAAAATGGCTACTCCATAGTTGACGACTCTTGCACGATCAGACCTTTGCAAGTTTTGGGGGAAGGGGTTATCCAATGAAGATGGTATCTGCGCTTCCAGCGCTACTTTTATGCATATTGGGGACTTTGATCGCTGCGGCTCAAACCAACGTAACCACTTATCACTACGACAACGCTCGTAGCGGACAGAACACGAAAGAAACCATTCTTACTCCCTTAAACGTAAATTCAACCAAGTTTGGGAAGAAGTTCTCAGTCTCCGTCGATGGACAGATTTATGCCCAGCCCCTGTACATGTCAAACCTAACCATCTCGGGGGGGGACGCACAACGTCGTCTTTGTAGCAACCGAACACGACAGCCTTTACGCCATGGATGCCGATACGGGAATCGTGTATTGGCATGTCAGCCTGCTACCAGCAGGAGGCAGTACGGTCAGCAGCAGCGAGCTTGGTTGCGGCCACATAACGCCGCAGGTGGGCATCACTGGAACCCCAGTGATCGACAGCAGCACACACACCATTTACGTTTTGACCAAGGCGAAGGTAAACAGTACTTACGTCCAATACTTGCATGCGCTCGATGTCATCAGTCATGCCGAAAAATTTGGCAGACCAGTCCTCATTAAGGCTTCTGTTGCGGGCACCGGTGATGGCAGCGTGGGCGGGAAAATCAGTTTTAATGCATTTTTTGAACATAGCCGGCCGGGCCTGCTGTTAGAGAATGGCCACGTGATCATCGCCTGGGCGTCGCACTGCGACAACACCCCGTACCATGGTTGGATCATGTCCTATAAAGCGTCGACGCTGGCGCAGGAGGCGGTGTACAACACCACCGCCAACGGCAGCGACGGAGGAATCTGGCAAACCGGATCCGCCGGCGCCGCCGATAGCAATGGCAACATTTTCTTCGTGACCGGAAATGGCTCGTTCAGCAGCAGCCAATCGAACTACGCCAATACGATTTTGAAGTTAGGCCCGCCCACTTCCGGCAAATTCCCATTGGCAGACTGGTTCACTCCTCACAACCAGGGCAGCTTGAACGGCGGCGATACAGATCTGGGATCCGGCGGGGTATTACTGCTGCCGGACTTGCCCGCGGGGTCGGCCCACCAGCATTTGCTGGTACAGGCTGGTAAGGAAGGAACCATCTATCTTATAGATCGTAGCAAGATGGGGCACTATTGCGCAGGATGTACTCGTGATTCCCAGATCGTGCAGGAACTTCCGAGCGCGCTCACTAGTAACTTCAGCGCACCGGCCTACTGGAACAACACCGTCTATTTCTGGGCAGAGAACGATGTGTTGAGGGCATTCTCCTTCAACGCGAACGGCAGCGGTTTGCTTTCCGCTTCGCCTATCGGCAAGTCTGCCAGGAGCTATGCGTTCCCCGGTGCCACACCTGTGATCTCGGCTAACGGAACCACCAATGGGATTGTCTGGTCCGTGGATACTTCCGCTTTCGCTTCGGGGGGACAGGCGGTTTTGCACGCGCACAAGGCCAGCAGCGTGGCGATTGAACTCTACAATAGCAATCAAGCTGCTAATGGCAGGGATCACCCTGGCGCTGCGGTGAAGTTCGTGGTTCCGACTGTAGCAAACGGAAAAGTATATGTCGGTTGCGCTGGGAAGTTGACCGTGTTTGGACTGCTCTGAGAGGCCCGGTAATTCCTTACAGTTGATGTGACTATCGTAGTTGCTGCCTTAACCGTGAGCGGGTTGTGCGTTTCTTGCTCGGTTGAGCACAGTTTCTACGGCAATCACAAGAGCCTGCCACTTAAGATCCAAGTCCAGTCGTGACTTCTCAAAGTATGCAGCGGGCGCCTTCCTCTTTGAGTTTGGCCTCATTCAGTTGGGAAAGACTGCTCAACACAATTACGGGAATGTGCGCAGTCTCTGGGTTGCTCTTGAGGGCGTGGAGGACTTGCTGACCACCTAACTTTGGCAGCAACATATCCAGCAAAATAAGGTCGGGAAGATTCTCATAGGCCGAACGCAAAGCTTCTTCTCCGTCCGCTGCGTTGAGGATGTTGTATCCCGCCTTGGCGAGAACTCTTCCGCTCGCCACGCGCAGAAATTTACTGTCCTCGACGATAAGGATGGTTCAACATGACACTTCGTAAATAGATCGTGTGAACCGCATCTTCTGTGAACTCACGGTGTGCTCCTAATACGCCATATCGGCAATATAGGGAGCAGGCTTTAGGGACAGAGTGAACTTAAGATCGCTGACTTTAGACGGATGCGAAATATCTCATCAATGGTTTGTGCTTCCAGAGATAAACCAGCAGAAATAAGAAGGTAACAGCGGATATCACTGCCCCTGCGATGCGGTCCCAAGTGCGCGCAAAAACAACGTTTACGCGGTTCCTGCCCGCGCCAAGCGCAATCACCATCTGACCGGTAATTACCTTCGTGTCCGCTGATACGGCTCGACCGTTCGCTTCGACGTGCCATGCAGGATAATTGAACAGACGTACGACCAATCGGGTAGGTTGCTGGGATTCCGCCGTAAAGCGTTTCGATTCCGCGGCCCATTCTTGGATCTCGATCCGCGCAGGGACGTCGCTTTCGGCGGCGACCTTGGGCATTTGGCGATTCGGTTCATAGCGAGGGTCGCTGCCTGCGGGAACGTATTCAGCCGCTCCTTTATAGCCCTCGCCGTTCTGCACCGCCCCATACATTTCTTGAAAACTGTCGGCGTGACGCCAGTGCAAGCTGACAAAGTGCTGTCCAAACAGAGTCACGCCCAGTAGCATGAGGCAGACCACTGCACGACTAAACGCGCGCCGAGTCCCCGCAACCACGACTAATGAAAAACCAACTCCCAGGCAGAGCAGCAGTCGCCACGGAAACTGGACGAAACGAAGCTTGGGAAGGTATTGCCATAGAGCCGATGTAATCGGAAACATCAAGAGCGCGGCTGCAGCAGTCCACACCAGCACAAGCCACCAGGTAGAGCCCTGTCGCGAGTAAGACTTTCGAGCATGCCAGGCCAGTGCCCCGAGAATTAGCATCTCCGTGGAAGCGATGATCGAAACCAGCCGATTAAAACTGAGATGGATG
>Ga0209160_1003111_pt1 | contig 13655 bp, 14 predicted proteins | sample GraSoiAngelo_153_FD_186167 | JGI IMG/M metagenome (GOLD analysis project Ga0209160, IMG submission 186167) | Grasslands soil microbial communities from the Angelo Coastal Reserve, California, USA - 14_1009_12_40cm (SPAdes) (version 2) | ecosystem: Environmental > Terrestrial > Soil > Grasslands ...
CTCCCGAACGCCAGCACGGCTGCGAGTGCGCAGCTCCCGACGGCTGCTGCCGCGAGCACACCCGCAGCCGCCCGCGCGGGCTGCCCTCCGACCGCCACAGTCGTCGCGATCACGAGACCCGCCGCCGGTACGACCGCGGCGAGATACCGACCCGTCGCAATCGCCAGCGGGGTCGTGGGATGCGTGAGGGCGACGCCGAGCGCGGCTCGATCGCTCTCACCCGCCGCAGCGTAAGCGGCGCCGATCACGGCGCCGAGTGCGCCCGCATGGAGCGCGACGGCGAGCGGATCGAGGCCGTGACTGCTCAGCCAGACAAGCAGGATGCCGAGACCCAGCAGCGACACGCCGTGGCGGGTGCGCGTCAAGCGCGGGAAGATGAGCAGCCATTCGGCGTGAACGCGGCGTAGGAATCGCACACCGACAGCATAAGAAAGGAAAGGACGGCGAGTGGTACCGATTCGCCGCGGTACAGATCAAATCGTTGCGCGAGCGCCGATGATCGCGTCAACGAGCGCGGCCGATTCGAACCGCACGGGATCCGTAGCGGGCAGCCCCGTCTCGTCGGACGCCCGCGCAATCGCCTCGCGCGCCGCATTCTCATCCATGTCGTAAGTGTTGAGGCAGATCCCAATAACCTTCGTCGGATGCACCGGTTGGGCGGCGCGCTCATGGATCTCGATCAGCTCGGAGTACGAGGGGATGCGCACCCACGGTTCGCGGCCATGGTAGTCGCCGATGAAGTCACGCGTCACCTGATGACAGAGAATCAGCGCGTCGGGGCACGAGCCGTGGAGCAGGCCGAGCGTTACGCCCGAGTAGCCGGGATGAATGAGACTGCCCTGCCCTTCCACCAGGACGATGTCGTTGCCTTTCGCGCCCTCGAGCACGAGCTGCTCGGCGGCACCGGCGATGAAGTCGGCCACGACGGCGTCCACCGCAATGCCCCACCCTTCGATGAAAATTCCCGTCTGACCGGTCGCAACGAAGCTCGTCTTGTGACCGCGCTGTACGAGCGCGTCTCGCAGCTGCAGCTGCGCGGTCATCTTCCCAACATTGCAGTCGGAACCGACGGCGAGGACGACGAGCGCGTCGACTTCCGCGGCGCGACCATCCGCGATAGGCAAATTCGGCGGGGGCCGGCGCGCATCGAGAATGCGGACGCCATGGGCGCGGGCGAGCGGCCCGAGCTCGGGATCGTCACCGATGAAGGTGTGCAGGCCGCTCCAGATCTCGAGCTTGCGCTCGATCGCAGTGCGAAGCCACGCCTTCCACTCGTCGGGCAGCCGCCCGCCGGCCGGAGCGATGCCAATCAGCACCGCTGTCGCGCCCTTGCCTTGCGCGATGCCGCGCCCGAAGTCAGCGACGATGGGAATCTTGCCACCGAAACCCAGCACGTCCTGGACGGTCTTGCCCGCCTGCTTGCGATCGAGGACGGCCACGATGCGCTCGGGGAAGTAGCGAATGCACGAGTTCGCGGTCTTGGACGACAGCGGCCCGAACTCACCGTCGGCGATGATGAGAAAACGATGTTGTGGTGCGCGAGTCATCAGACCGACTGTGCGACTCGGCGGTCGACCCCGGTCCGTCGCTCGGTGCTGCGCAGCACCGCCGACTGAGCGCGGGTCGGATCGCCGTAGATCTCCGCCTGCAGGATGTGGCGGACCAGAACCATCGTGACGCAGAGAATCGGGACCGCAACGATGAGCCCGATCGCGCCGAGCAGCGCTCCCATGATCAGGACGCTGGCGATCGTCAGCACCGGCGGCAGTTCGACCTTGCGCTGCATGATGCGGGGCACCACGACGTTCGCTTCAAAGATGTGCACGAGCACGCCGAGCAGCAGGACCAGCACGACTTTGACCCAGTCGCCCGTGGCGACCATGAACAACGCGGGCAGCAGCGTCGAGATCAGCGTGCCAAAGAACGGCACGATGGCGACGAGCCCCGTGAAGATGCCGAACGCCAACCACGAAGGCACGCCGAGAATCCAAAGGCCAAGTGCCGTGAGTAGCGCGAGTACGGCCATGGCGATGAGCTGGCCCACGACCCACGCTTTCAGCGTCGCCGAGAGATCCTGGAGAATGCGAACCGCGATGGGACGATGGCGTGGCGCCACCAGCGAGATGAGGCCATTGCGGTAGACCGTAGGCTGACTGGTCAGGTACAGGGCCATCACCACGACGCTCGCTCCCTCGATGAACAACTTGCCGCCCCCGCGCAGCGTCCCGAGGAAACCACCGCGCACAAAACTCACCGCGTCGTTCACGAATGAAGCGACCAGCCCCGAAGACGGATCGGCGAGCTCGGTGCGATCGAGTACCGGATATTGTTGCGCCCAGCCCGCCAGCACGTTCTGGATTTTCGTAAGGGTCTGCGGCAGCCCTCCGATCAACGCCTCGGTCTGGTCGATCACGGGCGGAACGAGCAGCACAGCGACGCCGGCCACAACGACGATGGTGGCGAGCACAGCGATAGCCAGACCCATCCAACGCCGGAATCCAAAGCGGCGCTGCTCGAGCCGGTCGGTGATGGCGGAGAGATAGACGGCGACCAGGATCGCGATGAAGACGAGAAGCAGGACGTCGACGACCCGGACGACGAACCAGATGACGAGGGCTGCAATAAAGAGCGCCACAAACGTGGCGCTCGACAATCTGGTGCTGGAGGAAGGCTCGGAACCGTTCAGCTCTTCTGCTCCGCGTCGTCGTCTTCAAGGAGCTCGGCGTCGCGTGCACCCTTGCCGAGTGCCTTGGCCTGTTCCTGGGTGCCTCCGGGCAACAACCCCATCTTGCGTTTGAGCGCCAGCAGCTGCTGGTCGGCGTCAGCCTTCACTTCGAGTCCCTGGAACTGCTTCATCAGAGAATCGCCCGAGAGATCCTCATTCACTTCGGCAGCGGCGATGAGCTTGCGCTCCTCGTGCTCGATCTGCTCCGCCATCCGCTCGAACGTCTCGAACGCGCTCTTGTCCGAAATCGACCCAAGCGTCTCCTGAATGCGCTTGTGTGCCTCGGCCCGCTTTTGCCGCGCGATGAGGATGTTCTTCTTGCGCTTCGCTTCCTCGATCTTGTCGTTCAGCTGCCGCAGCGAACCCTTGAGCTTCTCGGTCTCCTCGCGGTGCTTCACCCACGTATCGTGCAGCTGGACAGCATTCTGAACGTGCTCGTTGTAGCGCAGCAACGCCTGCTTGGCGAGGTCGTCGCGGCCTTCCTGGACGGCGAGCACCGCGCGCTTCTCCCAGTCTTCGGAGAGCTTCTTTTCCTGCTCGGCCTGTGCCGAAAGGCGCTTCTCGTCGGCGATGGCCGCGGCGACCTGCTGCTTGGCCTTCGCCAACTGGCTGCGCATGTCGACGATCAGCTGCTCGAGAACCTTCTGCGGGTTCTCTGCGCGCGAAATCAGATCGTTGATGTTCGACCGGATCAGCGTGGACAGACGATCAATGATCCCCATCTAAGCTCCTGGCAATGAGCGCTCGCGCTTCTGCGCGAGCAGCCGCTCCGCGAAATCTAGCCGCTCGGCCATCTCGGCGATTTGTCCCTGCATCTCGGTGAGGCGATGCTCCAACTCGGCCACATGGTCCGAGTCGGCGGCACCTTCGAGCGGCGTATCGCTCCACTCGCCGCCGAATCCCTTCCAGCGTCTGCGCCGATGCATCCCGGCGCGGATCCGCTCGGCGATGGCGCCGGCCAAATCCGATTTAAAAAAGGCCCACAAGACCACGCCGGCGACAACTAAACCACCAATCGTCCCGATCAGCGGAATCAGCTGATTCGGGTCGAACGGCAGCATTGGTGGCGGCGTCGGAGGATGCGGAGCTTGTAAAATCACGTGCTCTCTTACGCCTTCCCCTTGCGGGCCGTTTCGCGAGGCAACATCCGCTCGGTAAAATCTACTCGCTCCGCCAGTTCCGCCACCTCTCGCCGCAATTGCTCCACGCTGTCGACCAACTCCGCCTGGTCCTCGCCGGTTCCGCCGGCCCTCGGCGCGTGCCGCAGCCGTTCCGCGAAGGCCTTCCCGACGGGCGAGATGGCGATCATCCAGGCGAAGAATCCTCCCATCGCGACGATGGGGATGAACACGGCGACTACGCCAGGATCGATCACCGCTTGACCTCGCTTTGTTTCGCGAGCAGGCGTTCGGCGAAATCCATTCGCTCCGCAAGCTCCGTTAGCTCCTGCCGCACCGACTGCAATTCGTTCAAGATCTCGTCGCGCTCTGCCGGCTCCATGCTCGGCCGCCGGTGCTCTCCGGCGATGCGCTTCGCGACCGCGGCCGCGACCGGTCGAAGCACCCAGAACGTGCCGCCGAAAAACATGAAGGCTGCCACCGTTTCTGGTCCGTTCATCGCTCGATCTTCTTCGCGAGCAGGCGCTCGGTGAAGTCGATGCGCTCGCCCAGATCGCCGATCTCACGTCGTGCCTGCTGGATCTCGGCAAGCAGATCTTCCCGCAGCAGCTGCAGCTCTTCCTTCATGCCGGCATCGACGCTCTTGGTGCGGATGCGTTCGGCCAGCGCTCGCACCAACGGAAACAGCAGGACTGTCGACCCGAGGATGGCCAGCACGAAGAGAAAGACGATTCCTTCATCAGGCATACATTACCTCGCTGGCGGGAGCCGCTCCGCCTCGCGCTGCTTGGCCACCAGGCGCTCGAGAAAGTCCACGCGCTCACCCAGCTCGCTCAGTTGCTCGCCGAAATGACGGAGCTCCTCGACTTCGCCCCGCAGCTGCCGAACTTCCTCGGTCGTGCCGTCGCTCGCCTCTGCGGCGCCCTTCTTCCCCAGGATGCGCGCGGCGAATGCCTTCCCAACCGGGGAAATCGAGAGCAGAAACAGCGTCCCGCCACCGAACAACAGGACGACCGCTGCGAGGCCGACGATACTGTCCGAATCCAATCGCGCTCCTTGGTTGTGATTCAACCTACCGTCTAGTCTCCGGCCTGCAACACCTTCCGCAGGAATTGTCCCGTGTGGGACGCCTTGGTCTGCGCCACACGTTCGGGCGGTCCCTCTGCGACGACTCGACCGCCGAGGTCGCCGCCCTCCGGGCCGAGGTCGATCACCCAATCGGCCGTTTTCACGACCGTGTTGCCTTTGTCCACCAACCGGTGCAGCACCTCGAGCAGCAGTCGCACGTCCTCGAAATGAAGACCCGTCGTCGGCTCATCGAGGATGTAGAGGGTGCGGCCGGTGTCGCGCTTGGCGAGCTCCGTGGCGAGCTTGACGCGCTGCGCTTCGCCGCCCGACAGAGTCGTGGCCGACTGTCCGAGGTGGATGTATCCCAGTCCTACGTCGTTGAGTAACTCGAGTTTCGCCCTGATACGCGGTTGATGCTCGAAAAAGTCGAGCGCGTCGGCGACCGTCAGGTCCAAGACGTCGGCGATCGACTTTCCTTTATAACGCACCTCGAGCGTTTCGCGATTGTACCGTCTGCCCTTACAGACCTCGCACGGCACGTACACGTCTGGCAGGAAGTGCATCTCCACCTTCACGAGCCCATCGCCCTGACAGGCTTCGCAACGGCCGCCCTTCACGTTGAACGAGAACCGTCCCGGCCCGTACCCCCGCAGCTTCGATTCGGGGAGATAGGTAAACAGCTCGCGGATCGGTGTGAAGAGGCCCGTATAGGTCGCCGGATTGGACCGCGGCGTGCGGCCGATCGGGCTCTGATCGATGTCGATCACCTTGTCGACGAGGTCCAGCCCTTCCAGTCGATCATGCGCGCCGGGCACGACTTTGGCGCGGTAGAAATGGCGCGCGAGCGACTGATAGAGGATATCGGTAACGAGTGTCGATTTCCCGGACCCCGATACTCCTGTGACCGCGACGAACAGGCTCAGCGGGAACTCGACGGTCAGGTCCTTCAGGTTATGGTGACGCGCCCCCACCACGCGGAGCATTCGATCCGCATTCACGATCCGGCGACGCGGCGGGACGGGAATGCGCAGCTCGCCGCGCAGATAGCGCGCCGTGAGGGAGTCGCGATGAGTCAACACCTCGTCGAGCGGCCCGGCGGCGACCACCTCGCCACCATGCCGGCCCGCGCGCGGGCCGAGGTCGACGACGTAGTCGGCCGCGCGAATCGTCTCCTCGTCGTGCTCCACGACGAGCACCGTGTTGCCGAGGTCGCGCAACTCCTTGAGTGTGGCGAGCAGCCTCGCGTTATCGCGCTGATGCAGGCCGATCGACGGCTCATCCAGGATGTACAGCACGCCGACGAGTCGGCTGCCGATCTGCGTTGCGAGACGAATGCGCTGCGCTTCGCCACCGGAGAGTGTGACGGCCGAACGATCGAGCGTGAGGTAATCGAGGCCGACGTCGACGAGGAAGCGCAGCCGCTCGGTTACCTCCTTGAGAATCGGCTGTGCGATTTCAGGGTCGAGTCCGGGCCGGCCGTTGGCGCGGATCGGGACGCGAGTGAAGAAGTCGAGCGCCTCGCGCACCGGCAAGGCAACGACATCGCCGATTCCCTTTCCCGCAACGAGCACGGACAGGCTCTCCGGCCTGAGCCGGCGACCGCCGCAGGTGGGACAGGGCTGCTCCACCATGAACTGCTCGAGCTGTTCGCGCACGGCATCCGATGCGGTTTCCCGATAGCGCTTCTCGACGTGATCGAGTACGCCCTTCCAGCCCGACTCGTAGGAGCCGTGCCAGCGCTCGCTGTCGTACTGATACGTGATCGTTTTTCCCGGCGCACCGCGCAGCACGATCTTCTGCACGGCCGGCGAAAGATCGCGCCACGGAGAGTTGAGGTCGAACTTGTACGTGCGCGCCAGCGCCGGCAGCACCACTTTCCTGAGATAGCCGCTCGGCTCTCCCCACGGCAGCACCACCCCCTCGAGAATCGAGAGACTGAGATCGCCAAGCACGAGATCCGCATTGATCTCGCGCCGCGTGCCCAATCCGGAGCAGTCGGGACATGCCCCATACGGAGAGTTGAACGAGAATTGCCGCGGTTCGAGCTCCGGCAGCGACAAGCCGCACTTCGGGCAGGCATAGCGCTCCGAGAAAAGACGTGAGCGCGGGCTGCCACTCTGCCGCACGACCTCGACAACGCCTTCGGCAGCTTTGAGCGCCGTCTCGATCGAATCCGCGAGGCGGGCGCGGTCGGCCGGCCGCACGACCAGCCGATCGACGACGACGGCGATGTCGTGATTCTGCCGGCGATTGAGCTTGGGAACGTTCGCGAGGTCGTACGTCTCGCCGTTGATGCGCGCCCGCACGAATCCCTGTTTGCGCATCGCCTCAAAGACGTCGCGGAACTCACCCTTGCGTCCCCGGACCAGCGGCGCGAGCACCTCGATCTTCGTGCCCTCGGGCCACTCGAGCACGAGATCGGTGATCTGCGAGGCGCTCTGACGCTCGACCGGCGTGCCGTCGTTGGGACAGTGCGGCGTTCCCGTGCGGGCCCACAGCAGCCGGAGATAATCGTAGATCTCCGTGATCGTGCCGACGGTGGAACGCGGGTTTGCACCCGCCGTTTTTTGCTCGATCGAGATCGCGGGCGACAACCCCTCGATCGCATCGACGTCCGGCTTGTCCATCAAACCGAGGAACTGGCGCGCGTAGGCCGACAGCGACTCGACGTACCGGCGCTGCCCTTCGGCGTAGATCGTGTCGAACGCGAGCGACGATTTCCCGGACCCCGACAGCCCCGTGATCACCACGAGGGCGTTCCGGGGCAACTCGACGTCGATGTTCTTGAGATTGTGTTCGCGTGCTCCGCGAACGATCAGGGCGTCACCAGGCATAGAACCGTAGGCTAGATAGTCCACCGCGTTTCGGTCAACTCTCGACACTCCGAGTCTTGCTTAAGCCACGCCCGTTTCCTACGTTAGCATCCCCCATGATCACGTGCGCTGGATCCTGACATGAACCGCGGTGGTGGCCCCCAGGGCGGCTCACGACGCGAGCGACGCTGGCAGAGCTCGCAAGAACGCGCGCGTGTGGCCGCCGAGCTGATCGAGGAAGCCGAGTCGCTGACGCAGACCGGCGCGATCGCGACGCCCAAGGATGTCGCGCGCGACGGACAGCCACCACCGCTGCGAGTCGCGCAGCCGGTAGCGACTCCCGCGCCGCTCGATGTCACCGACAGGCTCGAGGATGAAGAGCCACCACCGCCCTCTGAACCGGTGGCGGCCGCCCCCCCCCCCCCCCCTAGCCCTCCCGCCCCCGCCCCCGCCCCCGCTCCGGCACCGGCACCCGTTGCCGACGATCCGTTGTACGTGGCGGCGCGGGAGGCGAGTGAGCGCGGCGAGCTCGATCGAGCGGCCGCGTCGTATCGCGAACTGCTCGCCCGCGAGCCGAATTATGTGAAGGCACGCAACAATTTGGCGCTGATCCTCGACGCCCGCGGCGATCGCGAAGGCGCGCTCGCCGAGCTCGATCGCGCGCTCGAGGCCGAGCCGGACAATGCCGCGCTGCTCTTGAACCGCGCCGCCGTGCTCGGCGCCACAGTGCGGTACGCCGCGGCCCAGCGCGATTTGCAGCGCGTCCTGCGAGCCGATCCGGTAAACGTCGAAGCGCTGTTCAGCCTCGGGATCGTGCTTGCCCGGCGCGGCATGTGGCGCGAAGGAACTGACCAGCTCAGGCGGGCGGTCGAGCTCGAGCCGGGACGTGCGGCCGCCTGGTATTACCTGGGCGAAGCGCTCAATCACCTGGACGACCTCAACGGTGCTCTGGCGGCGTACGAGCGCGCAGTCGAGTTACAGCCCGCCAACCCCAAAGCGCTCTACGGCATCGGGAAGATTCTCGACCGCCTGAACCGCCCGGACGAAGCCACGGCGATGTATCGCCGCTCGCGGGAAATGTCCGGGAGGTGATTCGCGTAGTCGTGGACGACCTGGCGTCGTTCGCCGCTGATGCGCTCGTCCGCCCCGCCACCACTCGCCTCGACCCCACGGCTGCCGCGCTGCGCCGCCTGGAAATCGTCGGCGGCCAGGAATTCCAGAACCGGATCCGCCTGAGCCGCGAGCTGGCGGTCGGCGCTGCCGTCGTGACCGCCGCCGGCGGCGACTTACCGGCCGAATTCGTCATTCACGCCGTGATTCGCAGCGAGACCGAGCCCGTCACCCGCGGCAATGTCGCGCGCGCCTGGCTGTCGACACTGCATCAGGCGCAGGAGTGGCAGTTCACGCACGTCAGCGCGCCACCGCTCGGAACCGGCGCCGGCAATCTGCCGCTGGAGGACGCCGCCGAAATCATGGCGACCGTGCTCCACGCGCATCGGGGCGGCGCCGCATTTCCCGCCGACGTGTCGTTCATCGTCGAGCGGCCCGAGGATCAGCAGGTGTTCGAGGCTGCGCTGCACCGAGCGGTTTCGTGACGCGCCGGCATTGGGGCATCGCCATCCTGGCGGCGTGGGGGTTGTCGCTCGGCTGGCTCGTGAAGCGCGAGATCTTTCGACCGACCGGCGCGCGTCTGGCTGAGGCGGCTCTCGCGGTTCCGCCGGGCGCTCTCTTCTATCGCCTCGAGCTCGGCGGCCAGCAGATCGGCTTCGCGTCCGCAACGCTCGACACGCTCTCTACGTCGCTGCGGGTCGAGAACGTGTTCGTGCTCGACGTGCCCGCGCTCGGTAAGCTGTATCGGACCACGGCGCGGAGCGTCGCCACGCTCTCGCGCGCGCTGCGCTTGCAAACCGTCACGACGACATTCGTCGGCGACATGGGCCAATTCGCCGCCCACGGCCAGGTCCTCGGCGACAGCGTTCTCTCGATCGTGATCGTGTCTGAAGGCGATTCACAGATGACGCGGATTCCGCTCGAAGGCCCGATTACACTGCCCACGCTCTTGCCCTTGCGCCTGGCGTTCGGCGGCGAGCTCCGAGCGGGACGCACTTATTCGGCGCGGCTATTCGACCCGCTGCTCTTGAGCCGGCGCGACGTCACGGTGAAGGCGGCAAGGGAGTCGACCCTGGTCGTTTCAGACAGCGCCGACCTCGATTCGACCACGATGGTCTGGGTGCCGGAGCACTTCGACACGGTGCGCGCCTTCCGCATCAATCACGACGCGAACGGTGTTCCCACGAGCAGTTGGATCGACGCGCAAGGTCGGCTCGTGCTGGCTTCCGCGCAGGACCGGGCCGACGGCTTCGCGATGGAGCGCGCGGCTTTCGAGATCGCGTACGACAATTTCCGGCATCGCGACACCGCGCGCATCGCGCGCAACAGTACGGCGCCCGCTCCTGGCGACATCGTGCCCGTGACCGCGCTGGTCGCGGGCGTCCGCGCGGGTCCAACGGGCACCGCGCGCCTCCGCCTCCGGGTGACCGGCGCCGCGCTTCCGATAATCGAGAGCCCGCGCCAACGGCTGACGGGGGCCGGGGGGGCCGGGGGGGACACACTCGAGATCAGTCGCGAAGGGGAGCTCGAAGCCCACGCGATGCCGTATCGTCTTCCCAACCGCGACACCGCCTTGGCTCGCTGGCTCGCGCCCGAGGCCCTCGTGCAAAGCCGCGATCCCCGCATTGCCGCGGAGGCTCGGCAAATCATCGAGCGCGAAAAAAACCCGGCGCGTGCCGCGGAGCTGCTCGCGCGTTGGGTGCATGCGTCGGTGCAGCGGGTTGCGCCGTCTGGTGGGGTGCCGAGCGCCGTGAAGGTCCTGGAGAATCGGCGGGGCGATTGCAACGAGTTCACGACGCTGTACGTGGCGCTCGCGCGCGCGGCTGGGCTCCCGGCCCGCACGGTGGCCGGGCTCCTCTATGTGAACGGCCGCTTCTACTACCATGCGTGGGCTGAGGTCTATCTCAGCGATTGGGTCGCCGTCGACCCCCTCTTCGACCAATTCCCCGCTGACGCCGCGCATGTGCGGCTCGCGGTTGGTGGGCTGGCCCGGCAGGTGGAGCTGGTCCCGCTGATCGGCCGGCTCAAGCTCGAGGTCCTATGATCCGTCTGGAGAATCTGACCAAGCTCTACGGCAGCTTCGTCGCGGTGGACGACATTAGCCTCCACGTCCCCCGCGGCGTCCTCTACGGATGCCTCGGCCCTAACGGTGCCGGCAAGACGACGACGCTGCGCATGATCGCCGGCATTCTGCGGCCGACACAGGGCCGCGTCCTGCTCGGCGGCGACGACGTGCACACCAATCCGCTCTCCGCCAAGATGCGGCTCGGCTTCATTCCGGACCGGCCGTTCGTCTACGACAAGCTCACCGGCGCCGAGTTCTTGCGTTTCGTGGCAGGGCTCTATGGACAGGAAGGCGACGTCGTCGACCGCCGTATCGCCGAGCTGCTCGAGGTCTTCGAGCTGACGAGCTGGAAGGACGAGCTGGTCGAGGCCTACAGCCACGGCATGCGCCAGAAGCTGATCATCTCGAGCGCGCTCATTCACCGACCTGAATGCATCGTCGTCGACGAGCCGATGGTTGGGCTCGACCCGAAGGCGGCGCGACTGCTCAAGGACATTTTCCGACAATTCGTCGGCAAAGGCGGCACCGTGTTGATGAGCACGCACACGCTCGAAGTCGCCGAAGCGATGTGCGACCAGATCGCGATCATCCAGCACGGCAAGATCGTCGCGGCGGGAACGGTCAGCGACGTGCGCCGCCAACACAAAGCCGGCGACGCGAGTCTCGAAGAGCTGTTCCTTAAGCTGACGGGCGGCGTGCAAGTCCGTGAATTAGCCGAGGTGCTCGGCAGATGAAGCAGCCGTCGCTCGCGCACGTGCTCCAGCCCAAATGGCGGACTGCGCTACAGCGGCTACGTGAGGAGCGCGCGAACGGCGGCAGCGGGAAGCTCGTTGTGCTCGCGCTGGTCGGCGGCGCCTTCTGGGTCGGTGTCTTCGGCGTGCTGTATCGGATTCTCAAGGCCCTGCGCGCGGTCGAAGAGCTGGGTCCGCTGATTCCCGGCAAGATCCTCGGCCTGATCCTCCTCTCCTTTATATCCATCCTGGTGCTGTCGAACGTGATCACGGCGCTGTCAAGCTTCTTCCTCGCGAAGGACCTCGATCTCCTGGTGTCCGCGCCAGTCGACTGGCTGCGCCTGTATCTCGCGAAACTGGGAGAGACGCTGTTGCACTCCTCCTGGATGGTCGCGCTCATGGCGGTGCCGATTCTGACGGCGTACGGCGTCGTGTTCAAGGGAGGGGTGCTGTTCGGGGCTTATGCGATCCTCGCCATCGTGCCGATGCTCATCCTGCCCGCGGTACTCGGCTCGGGCGTCACGCTCATTCTCGTGAACATCTTTCCGGCCCGACGCACGCGCGATCTGCTTTCTATCATCGCCTTAGGCGCGGCCGGTGGCGTAATTTTGCTGTTCCGTCTGATACGGCCGGAGCAGCTGGCGCGGCCCGAGGGATTTAGAAACCTGCTCGACTTCGTGATCCTGCTGCGCGGACCGACGTCGCCCTTCCTGCCGAGCGAGTGGGCATCGCAGGCGATCATGGGATACCTGCGGCACGAGATCGATCTGTTGCCGCTCATTTTGCTGTGGACGACGGCGGCTGCCTTCGTCACCGGCGGGGCGCTGCTGCATCGCGTACTCTATCCCACAGGATTCACGAAGGCGCAGGAGGGCGCCGAGCGATTCATTCGCGGCACGCTGTGGCGGTGGACGGTCGGCTCGATGCTGGGCTGGCTACCTGTGGCGAAACGGGAATTCGTTCTCAAAGACATCAAACTGTTCTTCCGGGACACGACACAGTGGAGCCAGCTGATCCTGCTCGCGGTATTGGTCGTCGTGTATCTGTTCAACATTCAAGCATTGCCTCTACATCGGGGCGAGCCGGTGGGATTTTTCTACGTCAACCTCGTCTCGTTCCTGAATCTGGGATTGGCCGGCTTCGTGCTCGCGTCGATCGCGGCGCGGTTCATCTTTCCCGCCGTGTCGCTCGAGGGCCGCCAGATGTGGCTGCTCCGCTCCTCACCACTCGATTTGCGCGCGCTGCTGTGGTCCAAGTACTGGGTCGGCACGGTGCCTCTGTTGGTTTTGGGGCTCTTGCTGACGGGACTCACGAACGCCCTGCTCCAAGTCACCCCCTTCATGATGCTGTTGAGTCTCGCGACGATGGCGGCATTGACGCTCGCCATCGGCGCGATGGCGCTCGCGTTCGGCGCACTGTATCCACAGTTCGAGACGGAAAACGCCGCGCAGATCCCGACGTCGTTCGGTGGACTCGTGTTCATGATGGCGACGATCGCGCTGCTCGCCGCGGTCCTGGGCGCGCTGGCGAGCGCGGTCACGACGTATGTGCGCGCGGCGTGGGAGGGCTCGCCGGTCGGCGTGACCCCGGCGATGCTGGGATGGTTTGTCGCCGCCGCCGCGTTGTGCGCGACGGCCACGATCGTGCCGCTGCGGCTGGCGCTGCGGAAGATGGAAAGCTTCGAGTTCTAGCTTAGCGCCAGCTCAGTCCCCCGACCAACTGAAATGCGCTGCCGTTGCCGACGATCAGCTTGGCCTCGACGTACGGCCGCGTGCGACCGCGTCGCGCTTCGAGGCCTGTCAGCAAGTTGAGGTTGGTGCTGCTGTTGCTCACCCCGCCGGAGCTTGAGTGCGAGTAGTTCAACCCACCCCCCACATACCACGCTCGATAGGTCGTGGGAGGCCGGTACTTCACGTCGAAATTCAAGGCCCAGAGCGACCCGCTCCCAAAGTAGAAGTCGAAGCTCGGATACAGATCGAGCGCCGGAACGATCGGCCACGACAGCTGCGCGCCGAGGAGCGCCTT
>Ga0209160_1003112_pt1 | contig 13653 bp, 15 predicted proteins | sample GraSoiAngelo_153_FD_186167 | JGI IMG/M metagenome (GOLD analysis project Ga0209160, IMG submission 186167) | Grasslands soil microbial communities from the Angelo Coastal Reserve, California, USA - 14_1009_12_40cm (SPAdes) (version 2) | ecosystem: Environmental > Terrestrial > Soil > Grasslands ...
CCCTATGGATGATGACAGTTCGAGGACTGGCTAGGTTACTCGAACAGGAGAAGACAATGACAGCGGATGAGAAACAAGAACTGGAATACACACTGAACAAGGCTAAATCCCTGTTGCAAGGCCAGTTCGTCGGCCACCCGAGACGCCGGATGATAGAGAAAACCGTATAACTCACGACAGGAATAGGGTTCAGTACGCCGTATCGCCGTTGCTCTTTCCGTGGCGTTCGACATCCTACCTCAAATTAGTTTGCCTGGTTTCCAGTCCACAGTCCGACGGGCCTTCTCAGAGTTCAAGCCGTACCTAAAATCATGTCCAGGTCTAGCTGATGACCTTCGGATCGAACTTTTCAGAGGTTAGACTTGTCCGAAGTTCGTGGTGCAGCCGAACCCGGCGACCCGAAAGTTTGCTTGTCCCGTTCCGAGCGCATCAATAGATTCGTAGCTGCCCAAAGGTGGATCGAAGGCTTATTCACGTCGCTTGTTGGATAGATTGTCAAGAATCACCCGGATTGTATGCGCCATCCTAATTTTCAATCTGTGTGGAAATTCTTTGAGAGTCCAATATAGATGATCAGCCACCGATCGATCTCTCTCTTCAATGCTCCATAAAGATACATTTCTAGTGCTTAGTCTCGCCATCCGTTTGAACGAGACTGGAAAGTGAGTTTCTATTTTGGCATTGATTTCACTTCCCTCAACATCCATCTTAATCGAATCGATAAAAGCGTCTACTATGGTAACCCTTTGATCATTGCGAAAATTCTGTTTGAGTAGCTTAACGGCTTCGGTGTCACCCTCTATGCACACTACTCTTCTTGCTCCATGAAGCAAGTAGAATAGTGCGGTCTCGCCGCATCCTGCTCCAATGTCAAGAACAGTAGAACCGACTGGAGGATAGAATCTATGCCACATCTCTAGCTCGGCTTCAAGGAGGACTCTATGATACTCCGTAAGAACCAGATGCTTGTAATCCTCGAGTGTGCACATTGTTTTAGTTTCCTAGGACGATACTAATATGCGCCGATCCGTAGAGAAATTCAACTCTTAAGCACTCTGCTGAATCCGTTAGTGCACTGTACGATGATAGAGAGGGAAAGCCAAACGTGGGCATCTGCGCAACAGAGCAGTTGCATCCATCGAGGAGGCATTTTCCGCTTTCGTGTATAGACGATCATCTTTCTAAAGAACAGGTGTCCACCTGTGAAGAGGGGTTCATTCCATTGAGCTTCGACCTAGGCCCCCGACCCCCTCAGACTTTGATAACCTCCCCAACGTCTACTAATAGGGGAAAGATTGTGATCCGCGCCCTGATTGGATCAGTTGCAAACTAAGCTTTTTTCAGCAATGATCGAACGGCCGTCCCCTAGCTTAAGTAGATCTGATCCTTGCTGCCGCAGTCCCGCGGAATATTCGGTTGAACAGAAGTTGCACTATTCGACTTGATCGTTATTGAAACATGCTCTCGTAATTCACCCGATCATGTCCATTTATGCGGGGGGAGAATTCCTTTGTCTAAACGTCTGTAGCGCGTTACAAGAAATGGGATACCGGGTTAGCCTTGCGTGCGATGTATTCCGGCCATCGGAATTTGAGCGATTGTACGGCCTGGGTAACGTTATGGAGAAGTGCGATCACGTGAATATTCCTGACCTACATATCGATTTCCCACACTTTGTGCTCTTGCAACGAGCCGCGTATGTTGAGCGCGTTAGGAAGATTTTCAGCCTTTCTGACGCAGATATCGTCTTTAGTACTCAATCGTCTCATTTCATTGTGCCGCGTCGCATGTTTCATTTCGTGTATGATGCAGGTGATGTTCTGAGTTACCCTGCTGGGTTAGGGCCGCTTCGTAGCTCTGGTTCTCGACCGGGCCCGAAGGGATTCTCTTATCGCGTCGTGAATAAAATTCTCTGGGGAAAGAGACCCCAATCTCAAGACTGGTTTTTCGCTGTCGGTTCTCAGCGATCTAAGGAACAGAGGTTATCGGAATTCTTCAATGGCATTTCCACCATGCCGTGCGAATTTCAGACCCAGAACACCGAAGAAGAAACAAGTTGTTCAATCTGCAAGGATAGTGCCAAACAAGAGACTCGAGCTTTATTTTGAAATGGCTGCGAGACTTCCGGACTTTGAGTTCATTTTAGTTGGGAGAAATGATCCATTGTTGCAGAAGCAATATCCTGGATACTTGGATCAGCTGCTGTCTAAGCGCCCCAACAACGTTACATACGTAGAAGGGTCAACTCGAAGTCGTCCTGAATTGGTGGAGGAAAGCAAGGTCTACGTTTACACGGGAGACGAGAAAGGAATAGTACTCTCATTGGTTGAAGCGATTGGGGCAGGTTGCTTCCCATTCTCACCGGTGGGGACGGGGGCCGCGGATGTATTGAGAGCGTTGAATGTCGGCGAGGTCTTCAACACGATGGAAGAAGCTGTTGTCCGAATCAGACTCGCGCTTGAAAGGCAGATTTCGAAGGACGAGTTGAATGTTCTCTCTGAGAGAGCGAAGATGCTTGGTCCCGAGGCTTTCAAACAGTGGATTACAAAGATCGCTCAGACTGGCAGGCCTATTTTGCCAGATGGCTCCGAAGCCAGCTGAAGGCAGCCAGCTTTCCCAAAGGTAGCCAAAGAGGTGAGACCCTAGTTGCGGCACTCTTCGCCAAGATTCAATCGAGCACATGGATCACGACCTTGATCAAGCCACAGTGATTAACTTCCCAATATGCCGCTCGTCTGCGCGGCAGCGTGCGAAATTGAATTCCTGAGAGCCTCGGCGAAACCGCCACTTCTGCTTCGGGCGATTGCGTAGATAGGAACTCCAAGGATTGCATCAGCACAAAAAAGCGACTGTAACAAACGAGGATGCAGTTTCCATTTTTGCGCATAGATTATCATGCTTCTGCAAAACAGACGTCGCTTAGTTGTATCTGGCATCCTGTTTGAACCGCCTTGACCCAGACCGTGTTTCACCTTCAGGTCTGAAATGAGGACTCTTCGCACTCCGGCCCTTTGAGCTCTTTTTGCGAGGTCTACATCATTCCACCAGACAGGTAGGCTGGTGTCAAAGATACGTCCTAACTTATCGACAATACTGCGCTTGAAAAACAAGAAGCTTGCACCAGGACTGTCGACCGAAACAATCGAAGACTGATCCTCGTATGAATGCCCGGTAGGTTTCTTCAGCAAACGGTCCAACAGCTTCCTGTCTAAGAAGGATCCGATCAATCCGAAACCAAAGAATACACCCGTGACCGTGGGGAAGCTGTGAACGTAAGTTGGAGGTGTGCCGTCCTCATTGACCATCTCGACGGTGACTATCTCATCTGGATGCGAGTATCCGTAGGAAAACAATCGAACAACATTCTCGTTGAATGTAATGTCTGCGTTACAAAGGAGTATCCAGTCGCCAGCGGCGATCCGAAAAGCTTGCTCCGTCGCAAGAGAGAGCCCAACGTTACTAGAATTGTACATCACGCGAAGCCCTATTCCTATGAAGCTCGGATCACCAGCTCGAAGATATTCTCTAGTCCCGTCCTCTGAGGCATTGTCCACAACTAGAGTCTCAAATTCAGGAAAAAGGTCGTGCTGTTCTTGGAGTGATTTCAAGCAGGTTTTGATTTCCTCCTTGCAGTTCCACGTCACGATGATTATTGTAACAAGGTCGATCTTCATGACTGAATTTGGGATAAATCGGTGCCGAGTTTCCAGAGCTCGAAGTCCTGGATTTGGCGCAGATTGATTCGTTTTCATCTGTCCCTTATCACTTCGATCGCTTTTTTGATCCCTATCCATACTCGATAGACAGGTAGGTCTTGGTACCAGTAATTCTTGTAACCTGATGAGCTTGTGTGGTTGTGTATTATTGGGAAATCTATGATTCCGTGAGGATCTGCTGGAGTAATCTTTTCGTGAACGCGACCTACAAATCTGACCTTGTTCGAGACGAGTCGGGGAGCGAAGTCTGGATTCCACGCTTCACGGTATCTCCCATTATGCAGATTTATCCGTCTAATCCAGTAATAAGGAAACTTCGGCTGGAGGTTTCTTAGGTAGCTCAAGAGCATCTCACTTGCCTCTTCATCATTGTCAATGAAGAGTACCCATTCATTCTCTCGTAGGAAGGAGTTTCTAGCTTCAGAGAAGTCTTCGATCTTCCCAGCATAATCTGCTCCTAGGTTGATCGTCTTGAATCTAATTGTTAATCTCTCCTTCCGAATGAGACTGAATTGATGGCGTCTCTTACATTAGTCACTCCGGGTGAGTCAACCTGGACCTGTTCTGTAACGCACTTTTGTCCTCAGTCGACGACCCTGACCTTCGGTAGAGGAACGATGAACTTACCGCCTTGATCAAGGTAGTCCTTCTCTTCGCGCCTAATCTCATCAAGAAAATGGTGCGGAAGTATTAAGAAATAGTCCGGCCTGTCCTTTCGAGCCTCCTCCTTGGAGACTATGGGTATTCTGGTGCCCACTGTCCTTCTCCCCCACTTTTCAGGGTTAGCGTCAGCTGCTTTCCTTATCAGCCCATGATCGAGCCCACAATATTGCAGTATCGTGTTCCCTCTGTTCGAGGCCCCGTATACGTAGACGGTCTTTCCTCGTCTCACTTCAGTCTTGACAAGTCTGTCAAGCTGGGACTTGATTTTGCGTATGTTTGCTGCGAAGGTATGATATGCCTCGCTGCTGTCCAGTCGAAGACGTTCTTCTCTTCGCTTCAAGATACTCACGGTTGCTCGTATCGAGTATTCTCCGGGATGACATACATAGGTCCGAAAGCTGCCGCCATTCACATCATTGGTTTCAACGTCAAAAATATCAAGCCCATGTTTCGTCAGCAGTCTCTCCATAGTGCTCAGCGAGTAATACTCTAAGTGTTCATGACCAATGTTGTCGAAACCGTTCTTCTGTAGCATAGTTGTCAGATAGTTTTGTTGGACCACCCAGATTCCATGCGGATCTAAACAATTGGCTATATCCCTGACAAAACCATTAGGATCTTCAAGATCATAGAACATCGCGACACTCGTGATGATCTTTGCTTTTTCCGTGCCGAACTTGCCACCGAATATTCCTTCATTGAAAAAGTCATTGAATATCCAGTAAGTCCCCCTTCTCGCGTCCTCAACAAGGTTTTCAGCCGGCTCGAATCCTACAAGTCTCAGCCCAGTTCTTGGGTATGATCTCAACAGGGTTCCATCATTACATCCAATGTCAACGACGATGTCCCCCGTAGTTGGCCCAGCTACCTGGTATGCCTTGGCAGCGACATCTGCTAAAGCCTCCCGCATTGTCTTGCTGATTCCTGAGCGGTACCAATAGTGACGGTAGAGGTTTGTTCTCGAAAACGTGTGTCTAAGCTGGACTAGCCCACAATCCCGGCAACGAACAAGTTCTAGAGGGGACCGTGGGTGTTGTCCGGTCGGTGTAATGAAATCCGAGACGTACTGTTTTCCCAGGGAGAGAACCACTGTCAGTCTTTCAGAACCGCAAAGCCGACACCGTCTGATAGCGGGGGCCAAGGTTCTCTTCGACATGACTCTGATCTTTGGCCGCCGAATACCCTCTATTTCATTCGTTCGTTTAACTGTCTCTTGAAAGATCTTCCAAAGGCTTCCCAGTCCACAATGAAGCGAAGTATTGGCAAGGACTTGAAGGCTCGAGTATATTGGCACACCATGGCGAATTCCAAATAAGGGAATCACATAACTGTATTACACATACAGAAGAGCAGCGAAGGAAAGCCCTATGCGAGATTGGAGGTTCATCTTTGAAAAATATCTTCTCCGGAAGCATCCGCCCCTCGAGCCCCAAGTATGGACGGAACTGTCCAGGATCAGAGGCGGGCTTTTCGTCGACGTGGGCGCATACCTTGGAACATACAGCGTGCGGCTATCCCCACACTTCCGACATGTCTATGCTTTTGAGCCAAATCCAAGTGCCGTACCGCTATTGAGGAAGCGAATAGAAGAGAGGTCAAGACGTAACATCACTGTTTTCCCAATAGCTCTCTCTGACTCGAATGGCTTGGCCAGGTTCTACCTAGATGCTCATCAAGGCTTCAATGGTTCCGCCGACACCCTACTGCAAGTCTTCAAGTACAATCCAGGTAGACAGATAGGAGCAGGACCAGCCCATACATATGTCGGGAAAGAGTGCGTGATGGTTCCGATCGCGACCTACGACAGCCAGATCCAAGAGGCTGCTGATCTTGTTAAGATAGACGTTGAAGGCGCTGAGTTCCAAGTTTTGAAAGGCGCAAGCGGTGCACTAGATGAGGGTAGGATTAGAAGAATAATGGTTGAGCTTCACGACAAGGACGCGAAAGACGACCTTTACAAGATTCTATCTCGATATGGCTTCAAACTAAAGCAGCTCGACCCTCACCCCCGGATATTTGGCAGCCTCGCATGATTCTGAGAACATCGTATCGAATCGCCATCGTACATTAAGGCCGCAACATTTGCAGAACCTTATGCCTGTAGTATCCCATTGTAACGCGGAACCGCTTTTTGAGGGGATAGTAAGCTTCGGAGCTATTCGTTCTATCTCTGATTAGTCTCGCTCTCATATCCATCAGAACTGGCAGCCCACTCATCTTGCAGAGTCGGGTGTAACAAGAACCGAGTTGTGGAAAAGGTTCTGGTGTTAGGAAACCATATTTTTTCCATACCCATACTGGAAAGATCACGCAGTTTCCGATAGAAGGAAGTTGAACGATCGGAGGAAAATCCTCGGTATCCTTGGGATGGATGTTGACTAGCTCGGGGGAGCCCCAGGCATCGTAGAATTTTGTTCTATTATCGATCAGCCTGTTGAGTCTGTAGTACCAGATTGGTCCCCCCAGGATGATGTTGTCATCATCGATTTCCTCATACATTCTGATTAGTTCCTCTAGTGCTGCCGCCTGATTCACGTAGTATGAATCCAGACTGAGTACGTGCGTCGCCGAGGGATATTTTTCTAACGCTTTAGTCATCGCTCTGTTACGTTTTTCGCAGACATAGTACGTCTCTTCGCGTTGGTCTCTGTATCTGTCGAATTTGCTTTCTTCCGTATAGCAAAAGAAAGGAATGTCAAAGGAGAAGGATTCTTGTTTCCTGCTAATCGTCACCGCCACGTAACTACGCATGATGACCAACGGCTTCTGATTCACCGCGGTGGGTAGTTGGTTGTTGGGCGAAATTCTGAAGGATCCAGTTATCCTTCTGCGGCAAAACTTCTAGCCCAAATCTTTCCTTGAGGCCATCGACAAAGACTCTTTCATGAACCTCGATAGCACAAGGTGGAAGGGATTTGGCGTCTAACAGTAGAGCTTCACATCCTTCTCCGTCCATCTTCATGAAGTCAAAATTCCACTCGAGCATGGACCGCTCAAATGGTCCGTCAACAAGCTGCATGTCCCATTTGTTTCGAGCCATGTTCCTTCTCAAGACAGATACGAGGGATGGCTCGGGTTCGATGGCGATCACCGTCTTTGCTCCGTGGTGATAGTAGAACAGGGCGGTTTCACCGCAACCTGCACCTATGTCTATGACAGTTTTTCCTTTCAGAGACCAGGGCGGGAGATACCAGTTTTTCCAGGATCGCCATTCCCTCCACAATAGTTCAAAATAATACGGTGTGAGTTCCAATGTATACTGGCCTATCTCAACTGTGTCCTTGCCGACCATCTTCCAGTTCCAAGAGATGGCGAGATGCTTCATCCAGTCCATCACCGACCAGCCAGGGTAGCGCTTACGAAGTATCAACGGGCCGTTTCGAACTAGAACTAGGCACGCTTCTGAACTTAGATGTTTCTCGATTGCGCGATAAGCAGACCAAGTCGACAAATTGTGCGGACTAGGCGTATTCGCGTAGTACTTTTCCCAGGCCTCCTTCGAACTGGTCTGGTCCAAACTGCCTGGCTCGAGAGACTGCGCTCTTGGACAATTCTCGTCGGACGTCGTCGTCCTTGACCAACCTTGAGACCTGTCCCACTGCATCATCGACTTGTTTCCATCTGAACCCCACATCATGTGGGACGATCTCGCGCGGCCCCCCGCTGTCGTTTACCACAGGCACGCAACCAGCGGCCATGGCTTCGACGATAGTGATTCCGAAATGCTCGTTTTGGGCACAGTGAACGTAGACCTTTGCGCTTCCTAGAATCTCGCGCACCTTTCTCAGAGGTGCCACTACGAATGAGACGTTGGCCGGAGCCGCGGTCCTCAGCTTGTCGTAATAGGATCCTTTGTCTGTGACAATGCTTCCTATTATTGTAAAGTCGATATCGGGTAGTCTTCGAGCTATTTCCAAGAATAGCTCCATACGTTTCTCTGGCGCCATTCTGCCAACTGTCACAACCAAATCTCGCTTTTGGACGGTCAAATTACTGTACAAGTCGATAGGGCAGGGAGGGTAGAGAGTCGTGGCTTCACGTCCCCACCTATCTCTTACAAATTTTCGAGTGAAGTCAGAAACCGCTAGCAGGCGGTCGATGCGGCTGACGCGATCATGGTAGAAGACCTTGGCGGGCCAATAGTAAGATTCCCAGAGCTTCGAGTGCCCGTTAGATTCCAGATGGCTGAAATATTCTGGAAAGTAACAGTACTGTATGGCGGGCAATCTGGTGGACGGTTGGTTGGCCACTTCCGCCGTGTTCAAGATCAGATCAAACATTCGTCTCTTGGAAACAATCTTTCGCAGCCTCGATTGGTGATAGATGAGTCTCTGATAGAGTACAGCCTTACGAATTATTGGCCGAAAGGGCCGATAGGTAAGAAGCTGGACATTCTTGAAAAAGCCTTGGACGCCGAAAAAGTCCTCGAAACTGTCAACGTCAAACTCTTCGGTTGCTAGGGACACTTCATGTCCTTCTCTCAGCGCCTCCTTGATTGAATGGATCGCGACCCGTTCCCCGCCTCCCATTACACTCATTCGTGGATGTACGAGGACGATTCTCATGGCTGCGCCAAAGTATAGAGAGGTGAGCCGCTGTTTCTTCGAACGTAGGCGTGGAGGACGCCTTTGAAGATGTTGAGGTCTTTCTCAACCGCAAAGGTTCCGGTGCGAATGTTGCCTGTGTACGCGAGAGCGAATACGACCTTGACTGGTAGCTGAGCAACTCGTTTGAGCTGGGTCTTCACGCGCAACCGTCCGAGATAGTAGCCGTACCTGCCTACATTGTAGGAAGGCTTCAGATTGTACCTGCGAAGGTGATCGCACACAATGTGAGGCGTTCTGAGCCATCTGAAGCCACTTTTCTCAACCCAGCGTCTGATGTATTCATCTTCCCAGACAGGTATGTTAGGCATCCGAATATTCTTGACAGCTTCCGTCCTGACTAGGGTGTCCCCAGTGAAGGCTCGATCAATTCTGTCTCTCCACGATTCTTGTCGCAGCAGTCTTGCCAACCGCGTCATTGCGCGTGTGTAATCATCAACTCTCTTGTCCCCGGCGAGATAGCTCCATAGGCCCTCAACCCCTCCTACGGTCGGATCGATCATTCCAGTAACCGTAGACCACCAATCAGGTCTCAGTTTGACGTCGTCGTCCACAAACGCGAACCAGTCTGTGTCCACGCGTTCCATAAGTTCCTGCCGGGCTCTCGCAGGTCCGATTACTGAAGAGGTCAGAATACAGTGAACTGGGATGCGACTGCGAAGGTGCTCTACAAATTCGTTGCGAAGACCCTGCAAGCTGGGCACCAGAACGTCAACGCTTGTGCGAGCTTGATGTTGCTCCTTTCTGTTCGGAGAGTCGGAGGGGCTCCGGGGCAGATTGACCGGCACTGGTCTTACCCTCTCATCTTCTGAACATCAAGCATCTTGATAGTCCGCAAAGCTCGCTTGTAAGATAATTCTTCTCTTCGACTGTGAATTATTATGGAAACCTTTTCCTTAGCTCCGATAATCCTCCTACTATGGATAGTGGATCGGCTAGCGAAGGAACCCGTCGTTTGGCGTCGGGAAAGTGTGTTCCCTGCGGTGATGCGAAACCGTTCACGGTCGAGGAGGCCACCAAGCGTTTGAAGGATCTACCGGGTTGGGTTCTTCAGTCTGCTTCGATCCAGAAGGAGTTTCGGTTCAGATCTTATCTCGCGGGTCTTGACTTTGCGTATTCATTGGGAAAGATTGCTGAGCTGGAGAATCATCATCCGGATCTTTTCATTGGATGGCGTCGAGTCAATGTGGAATGGTCAACGCACGCGATTAAGGGCCTGAGCCAAAATGATTTCATCATGGCCGCGAGGTCCGAGTTAGAGTATCTTAGGCAGAAAGGGCAGGACATTCGCTAATTATGACGGCTGCGTTAGTTGTTTTGGAGTTGGAAGCTACGCATTACGTTGAATCCTGTCTTAGAACTCGTCTCTTGGCGACCTCTTCAGGTATCCTTTGCGCCACGATACAAGTGCGATCCCGACGGTTGCGATGGAGGCAACTCCAGCAACTGCGATAGTTGGTCCTTGGGCGGTGAGCCAAGGTAGTTTGACTTCGAAGGAGGCAAGGGCTGTTCCGTTGCCGATTCCCGAATCACGTGCTACAGCGAGGACTAGGTATGTTCCGAGGAGGGTGGTCTTGGGGATCGAATATGAGACTTTGAACAGTCCTCCGCCTAGGGATGTTGCATTGAGAGCTAACCTCGAATTATCGGGTCTGGTCAGTGTGAAGTTGACTTTGAGGCTGGACGAGCTCACGGGGACGCCGTTAGAGGTTACTAGTAAGGCTGTAACGGCGGTGTCTCCTGGGAAGTAGACAGTCCCGACGGTAAGGCTCATTGAAAGAGCGCTTTGAGCCGGGGTGACATCGAAAGTCGTGCTAGCATTGGTTCCAGAGGCATAATCGGTCGCCTTAATCTCGTGGAGCCCGGCTTGTGCGAGAGGAATGTTGAACGTAAACGTGAACGAGCCGCCGTTGTTCGTGGTGGAACCGATGGACATGTCATCGAATGTGATGGCAACGGTTGGAAAAATCGGACTGTAGCTCTGAGCGGTCGGGAAACCATTTCCTCTTACGGTCACGAGTGTACCGATGGGCCCACTACTGGGATTGAGGGTGAGAGCGGGACATAGTAGTTGTCCGCTGTTGAGTGTAAAGTTGCTAAATGCAACTTTCTCCGTCTGATGTGAGAAGAGGTAGTCATGGCTCCAGGCGGCAAACGCAAAACCTACGTCTTGCGCGTCGACTGGACCCGAGTGAATTTGTACCCACGTACTACCATTCATGTAGTAACCAGTGGCAAAACCCCCGGTTCGGGCAATTCTGAGGTATCCTGTCAGGTCAGAACTGGGATTGTTTCCGTGGACCCCGTCGAGCATATGGGTCACGTAGTATTCTCCGTGGCCCGTGTCATACAAGGAGAAGCTGTCCCGTTCCACTGCGAAAGGAGTGGGGGCCGCGCCGCGTCCTCCGAGCGACGGCCCTAGTCCAACGCGAACCCCATTCTCTTGGGGCCAGACTAGAAGTTGAAATGCGACTTGCATGTCGAAGTCGCCTCTCAGCTCGCACAAGCTCCCAATGCCCGCACCAAATCCTCCAATCGTGGGGGCATTTGTCGAATTGGCTGGAATCGTAATTACCAGACTCTGGTTAGCTGTAGTTGCCATTGGACCGTTTCCTTGCTGAAAGGTCTTCCACATAGACGAATTAAACGCGTTATTCACGAAATTCTCTTTCAGGACCGGGGTTGCGGCAACCTTGTGAGGGGGAAAAATCATAATTGCTGCTACGGGAATCAGAATGAATAGCAATAACACGGTCAGGATTCTTGATGTAAGTCTGATCGTCATTTCACTTCACAGGATTTGCCGTTGCCAATTAAAGGGTTGCTATTTTCTCTGCTTAAGATTTCTCTAGACTCAAGCGTCGCATTCCGTTATTATTTTCAAGCCCTAGTTATCGCCTTGTTTTGAATTGTTCTTCAATTGTTTTGAGCCGGCTTTCTATTAGTGTTAATTTGTCTAGTATTTCTTTGAGTATTCTTCCGAGTTCTTCTTCTCGTGGGCCGATGTACTGTCCGGGTCTTAGTGGTGAGGGCAGAGGCTCTATCGGTCTGGGTCGGAGGGGGTCCGGGAGGTTGGAGCGCTCCAATGGGGGTCCTGTTGGTCCTGTTTGCTTCTCTGTTTTCAGGATTTTCATTCAGCAAGACTATACTTTTCAGAGTATGAATGGTAGAAGAGAATTGCTGCAAAAACTACTTTTCAGAGGTGGAAACAGTAGCATAGTCCAGTCGGAAAAAAAATCGCTCAGAACAAGCCCGGATCGGCAATTCGGGAGGGGGTCTGATATGATGCCCAGTTCACGCTTGCATGATCCCGCAACCGTCCATATCGAAAATGGTTGATTCGGCTGTTCTGCGCGACAAACCGGTAATCTCGCCAGGAAACGTTTCAGCCAGCGCGTCGACCCTCCTTAGAATTTACAAAAAATTCTTTCCCGCAACACAAAACAGTTCTTTTGGAGGAATCCTCCGTCTCCTCTTCGTTCTCTTATCTTTTCTTTTCCACTAACTATTTCTCGACCCCCAGGGGTATGTCAAAACAAAAAAAGTCCTTCACACGTTAGAGCACCCATGGCCCGCGAACTCGCAGAACCCATCTAGAACATGCAAGGGTCCAGGGATTTCTGCAACGTGCGGCTGCTCTTTCTGTAATTCCGGCTATTCTACTGGTATGGGTCTTGTGGGTTTCTTCTCGTCGCTCTTCGCGAACCGGACCTCTAACACCCCGTTCTTGTACGTGGCCTTCGCAGTCCGCGGATCAACCATGTGCGGCAACTCCAACTCCTTCAAGTACCGCCGTTTCGCCGAGTCGACACTGATCTTCAACGCCCGGTCAGTCGATTCCAGCTTGATCTCGTCCTTCTCAACCCCCGGCAACTCTGTAACAACCACAACCTCTCTCCCGTCATCCATGACATCCACAAGCGGCTCCCGCTCCTCTTTGACCAGCGGACCCCGCGCGCCAGGCTCCACATTCCCGAACTCCCGAATAACCGGCTTCCCATCGGGACCGACAGACATGGAGAACCCGTATACAAAGGGTGAGGCTCCCTCTTGCGCCTTCGGCATCTCCACCGCCTTCCGCATCATATCATCCATCAAACGGTCCATCCGTTCCATCTCGTCAAACACGTCAAACCACCAGCCCGAACGGCTACGACGTCTACGAACCTCTTTACGCGGAGCCAAACACTACACAGCCAGAACCGGATGATCGTCCGAGACTATATTGGAGTTCCTACCCGTCGCCCAGCTCAGATCATGCGCTTAGCCAGACTATTGATATCCGCGCCCCGATAGCCCAACTCGCCGCCATCAGTCGCAGCCCGGCGCAGACTCCGCTTGAATCCTCCGCGCGGAGGATGGAACCTGAACGGCACCTTCAGACCAGCCCGCGATAGTTCATGAAGACTCGTCTCACCCGCCACGACCGCCTTCGCCAGATCGTCAAAGCTCGACTTTCCCAAAAGTCTGAGAAAACCATCGTCTAATCCGTCGGCGCCATCGCGTTCGCCGCGCTTCTCTAAGACTCGTCCCAGTAGGTCCGGGCTGACCTCGCCCCAAGCTACGAGGACCTTGGCTGATCGAAGCATCCCAAGGTTCGACGGCGTATTCTCTAACAGTCTAGCCTGAAAGGTCCGCTCAAGCTTCAACGACTCCATCGTCCTCTGAAC
>Ga0209160_1003113_pt1 | contig 13650 bp, 7 predicted proteins | sample GraSoiAngelo_153_FD_186167 | JGI IMG/M metagenome (GOLD analysis project Ga0209160, IMG submission 186167) | Grasslands soil microbial communities from the Angelo Coastal Reserve, California, USA - 14_1009_12_40cm (SPAdes) (version 2) | ecosystem: Environmental > Terrestrial > Soil > Grasslands ...
TGGGGAAGGCAAGTGGCGGCGATCGCCAGAATCTTGGAGGCCTCGTAAGCGAACCATGTCATTGCTGCGAAGCATAACGAGCGGGCTCCGAGCGCTGTTCCGAAAAGAGCAGGTCAGCCAGGAGCTGCACGAAGAACTAAACGGCTTCCTGGAGATGGCCGCCGAAGAAAAGATGAAGCAGGGCATGAGCCGCAAGGATGCGCTTCGCGCCGTGCGGCTGGAGCGGGGAAACCTCGAAGTTGCGAAAGAAGTGGTCCGCTCGGCCAGCTGGGAATGTCTCCCGGAGATGTGCTGGCAGGATGTCCGCTACGGGCTACGGATATTTCGCAAGAACCCTGGCTTTACCGTTGTAGCTCTTCTCACCCTGACGCTCGGAATCGGAGTCAATTGCGCCATCTTCACGGTCGTAAACGCCGTGCTGTTGCAACCCCTGCCGTACCCTGATTCCCAGCGCCTGGTGCTTGTTCAGCGGTATTTTCCGGAGCGTGTGTTTCCTGCTACAAGCGCCACGAAGTTTCTCTTCTGGCGCGACCATGCCCGCGGATTCGAGTCCATGTCCGGATATAGCTTTGCTTCTTCCGGTGTCAACCTCACCGACGCGGGAGAGCCAGAGCGGCTTCATTCCCTGCGGGTCAGTGCGGAGTTTTTCCGCACTCTCGGCATCCAGCTTTTCTTGGGCCGCAGTTTTACTGATGACGAAGATCGCCCCGGCGGACCCAACGCCGTCGTCCTTAGCCATAACCTTTGGCAGAGAGACTTTCGTGGAGATTCTGGGATTGTGGGGCACAAGATCCGACTTGGCGGCCAATTGTGCAGCGTTGTCGGAGTGGCTCCCGCAAACTTCACATTTACGCCCGCAGCAGATTTATGGACACCGCTTCGAGCTCAGCCTGATCCCCATGATCAAACCAATGCATACCGCGTTCTCGGCCGCCTCCGTCCAGAAGTGAGCTACGCCCGCGCGGACCAATACGTCCGTGCAGCCGGTGAAGAGTTCCGCCAGCAACACGCGGATCTAATGAATGTCAGAGAAACAGTTTCCGTAAAGGGCTACCGAGACGCCGTTGTCGGAGATGTGCGTCCAGCCCTCTTGATCCTGTTTGGCGCAGTGGGATTTGTGCTGTTGATTGTTTGCGCGAATCTCGGAAACCTACTGCTTGGCCGCTCTACTGTCCGCCAGAAAGAGATGGCTGTGCGATTGGCCCTCGGTGCGAACCGCCTCCGTTTGACTCGCCAACTTTTGATAGAAAGCATGCTCCTCGGCATCACCGGCGGTGGCCTGGGGTTGGCCGCAGCCGCAGGGGCTTTACCGTTGCTCTTGAGATTGACTCCGGACAGCTTGCCTCGTCTTGGCGAGGTTCGCCTGGATTGGCACGTATGGGCGTTCGCGTTCGTTTTGGCTTTTATTGCGGTCATTCTTTTTGGACTGGCTCCGGCAATGCAAGGTGCCAAGACCGGGCTTCGTGACGCGTTGCATGAGAGTATCCGGCGCACCGGCGTCAGCCCTAGGGCTACGCGATTGCAGCGGCTCCTGGTGGTCGGAGAAGTTGGGCTCTCCGTCGTCTTGCTGGTCGGAGCTGGACTCTTGATTCAGACCTTTTGGCGCTTGCAGCATGAGAGCCCCGGATTCGATCCCCGGCACGTACTCACCGCACAAATGACTTTGGATAACCAGCGATACAACAAGACCGCAGCGGTCACGCAACTGGAAGACCCGGCTTTGGCGCGTCTAGAGGCGCTCCCAGGAGTGGAAGTGGCCGCGACAGTCTCGAATTTGCCTTTTGATTTCGGTCCAGACATGAATTTTGCAATTGAAGAAAACCCATCGGGGGGTGATCCCAGCGGAAGCACAGAATGGCGCGCCATCACGCCGCATTACCTGCAGGTCATGCGTATCCCCGTATTGCGAGGGCGGGACCTCACAGACAGCGACAACGCGTCGGGAGCACCTGTAGTGCTCATCAATCACGCTCTAGCCGCGCGTTTTTTCCCCGGTCAAAACCCGCTCGGGCAACACATCATCATTGGTGCAGGTGCCGAAGCTATGGGGCTTGCTGATCGCACGCGCGAAATTGTCGGCATCGTTGGGAACACCAAAGAGTTCGGTCTCACTCGGCCCGCGCCCGAGACCTTCTTCGTTCCTGCGGCTCAAGTACAGGATGGCATGACTGCCATGACCAATCGGTTGATACCTCTGGTCTGGGTCGTACGCACCAGCGGCGAACCACATTCGCTCGCCAAGGCTGTGCAGCGAGAACTGCTGGCGGTCACGAGCCAGGAGGCAGCGGACAATTTCCGAGCGATGGAGGACTTGTTGAGTGCATCAATCGCGCAACAGCGCTTCAATATGTTGCTGCTGGGCATGTTTGCTGGCCTCGCCGTTGTATTAGGAGCAGTCGGGCTGTATGGGGTGCTCGCCTATCTCGTCGCGCAGCGCACGAACGAAATTGGGATTCGAATGGCTTTGGGCGCAAGCCGTCGCGAGGTTCTACATCTTGTTGTCAGGAACGGAATGCGGATGACTCTTGCAGGTCTTAGCCTCGGAATCGTTGCTGCGCTCGGTCTTACTAGGCTTCTTGCCGGGCTGCTATTTGGCGTCAAGCCGACGGATGCGTTCACATTCGCGTCAGTCGCGATCCTGTTGTGCGGGATGGCCCTGCTGGCGTGCTATATTCCGGCCTGCCGCGCCACGCGCGTCGATCCCATCGTGGCCTTGCGTTACGAGTAATCGGAATTCTGGAGGCGTCGTAAGGGGCATGTCGTTGATGAGAAACGTAGCGAGCGGACTCCGAAGGCTGTTCCGAAAGGGACGGAGCGAAGGGGAGTTGGACGAAGAACTGCGCGGCTTCCTGCAGATGGCAGCCGAAGAAAAGATTCGGCAGGGTATGAGCCGCAAGGATGCGCTTCGAGCGGTGCGTTTGGAACGAGGGAACGTAGAGGTCGCGAAGGAAATTGTCCACGCCGCCGGATGGGAATCTTTTGTGGAAACGTTGTGGCAGGACTTGCGGTACGGCGCGCGCATGCTGCGCAAGAACCCAGGGCTTACCTCGGTCGCAGTTCTGACAACGGCCCTGGGGATTGCGGCAAATGTGACCGTCTTCAGCGTTGTTGATGCACTGTTTCTCCGAAGTGTGCCGGCAAAGAATCCCGAACGGCTCGTCCGAATCCAGGCGCCTGAAAACGATGGGGGAGGTTACTTCAGCGTTCCCGAATTCAGCTACTTACGCGAGCACTCGAAAACCGTTGAGGACCTGACTACTCATTATTCGACTGCTCCCCTATACATTTCCGCCAACGGCGAAACCGGCGAGGTGCAAGGCGCAGTCGTCTCTAGCAGCTATTTTCCGCTGCTCGGATTGCGTCCTTATCTTGGTCGCTTTTTTACACCCGGCGAAGACTCCGTGGCGGACCGGGACGCGGTTTCCGTTCTTGGATACGGATTCTGGCAGCGAATTTACAACGGCGACTCGAATGTTCTCGGCAAGACCTTGCTCATCAACGGACACACTTTCACCATCGTTGGCGTCATGCCACCGGACTTCCACGGAGTCGAAATCGGCGGGATGCCCAATGAAATCTGGATTCCCGCGATGATGGTTCGCGTGGGTTACCGTCACTGTGATGGTTTCCAACCCAGTTGCACGATCCTGAGCATCATGGGCCGCCTGAAGCCCGGGACTAGCATGCCTAAGGCTCAAGCGGAAATTGCCGCGCTGTTGCAGCAGTTGCGAGCCTCGGATTCCACGTTCGACCAGAGGATTGGGGCTTCCGTGACGCCCGCGACCGGCATGTCAGAAAACCGTGAGTACAACTTGATGCTTGTGCGCTTGCTCGCCGCGATCGCAGTAGTCCTGCTACTGATCGTGTGCGCCAATCTTGGAGGGTTGCTGGTTGCACGAGGAACGGCTCGCCGCGGAGAAATCGCCATGCGCCTGGCGCTGGGCGCTGGGCGCGGGCGCATTGTGCACCAGTTACTCACAGAGAGTCTGCTGCTTGCCTTGGCGGGCGGCGCAGGGGGATTTCTGCTTTCCACGTGGACCAGTCGGCTACTCGTGAATTTTTACAGTGTCGACGATGAAGGCTACAAACACCTGTTTGACGTCAGGCCCGACGCAACCGTCCTGCTCTTCTCGCTCGCTGTGGCCGCCGCCGCAGGCCTGTTGTTTGGCCTGCTTCCCGCGCTGCAAGCAAGCCGCACGGATTTGAATGACGCGTTAAAGGGTGGGGGCGGCACTGTCGGTGCGAGCCGGAAATCGAGCCGTACGGCCCTGGCCACCGTTCAAGTAGCTTTCTCCCTGGCTTTACTGGTGGGAGCTGGGCTTCTAGCACGTAGTGCCGCATTCATCCAATCCGGCAGCAATATGGACTTGCGCCACGTTTTGGGGTTGCGGTTGCCAGTCAGCCTCATTCACTACCCGCCCGACAAAGCCCGCACATTCAAACAAGAAGTCGTTCGCAGGCTTCGCGGATTGCCGGGCGTCCAATCGGTTAGCCTGGCGAAGGGGCAAGGACTCATTTGGAATCCCTGGCCCTCTGCCCGGGCAACCCTGCCGGGAAAAACATACACGAAACCAGAGGAAGAGCCGCGGATAGCCGTTAAGCCGATTGCGCCCGATTACTTTGCTACGCTGAGAATTCCCTTTGTCAGTGGTCGCGACTTCAACAACTCCGACAAACCCGGTTCTCCGCCGGTAACAATCGTAAACGAAACATTCGCCCGTCAAATCGCTGCGAATCGACTGCCGTTAGGTCAGACCGTGCTCATTGACGCCAAACCGTATCAAATCGTCGGCCTCGTCAAAGATGCCCAGATGCGCAGCTCCATTGAAGGTCCTCTTGCGGTTGCCTATGTACCGTTCTGGCAGGACGAAACGCTACTCGAGGCCCGTATGTGTATCCGCGTGGCTGGCGATCCTGCCGCGGCGTTGTCCATGGTCCGCAGGGCCATTGCGAGTATCGATCCGGAGGTTCCCGTTACAGAAACAATGCCGCTCATGGATCAAGTGCGCGGCGCATACACCGATGCGCGAGTCGCCAGCGCGGTGCTCAGTTGCGCTGCGTTTCTCGCGCTGATCCTGAGCGTTATGGGACTCTACGGTGTCGTTTCTTATGAAGTGGGTAGGCGCACAAAGGAGATTGGTGTGCGCACGGCGCTGGGCGCCCGCCCGCACGATGTACTGCGCTTGTTTCTCCGCCAAGGATTCGGCGTCGTGCTGACGGGCGCGCTCTTCGGAGGCGGATTGGCCTTGGCGACGACACGATTGCTCGGTGCTTGGCTATTCGGCGTAGGCTCAGCCGACCCACTTAGCTTTGGCGTCGCCACCGCCGTTCTGCTAGCAGCAACCGTGACCGCAACATACCTTCCCGCGCGCCGGGCACTGCGCGTCGATCCCATGGTGGCCTTGCGTTACCAGTGAGCACCTATGTCATTGCTGCGAACCCTATCAGACGGATTGCGAGCGCTGTTCCGAAAGGAGCAGGTCCGCCAGGAGTTGGATGAAGAACTAAACGGCTTTCTGGAGATGGCCGCCGCGGAAAAGATGAAGGAGGGGATGAGCCGCAAGGATGCCTTGCGAGCGGTGCGTTTGGCACGAGGAAGCCTCGAGGTTACGAAGGAAGTCGTTCAGTCCGCTCGCTGGGAATCTTTTGTCGAAACGTTGTGGCAGGATTTGCGCTTCGCTGTGCGCATTCTGAGGAAATGGCCAGGATTCACGACCGTTGCTATTGCTAGCCTTGCCCTCGGTATTGGCGCCTCAACTTCCATCTTCTCGGTTGTAGACGCTGTGCTACTGCGTCCGCTTCCTTATCCAAATCCACAACAAATCGTGCGCGTATGGGAACAGGCTCCCGACGGTCACCGAATGAGTTTGGCCGATCCGAACTTCGAGGATTTTCGCGCGCAAAATCACACGCTTAGCGGGCTCGCCCTGTACAACGATGGGCCAGAGTCCATTTCGGGCGGCAGTGAAGCCGTGCGCATGAATGTCGCCGCTGTTTCTAGCGACTTTTTCACTTCACTTGGCGTCGAACCTTTTCGCGGCCGCGCGTTCGCAGCTGACGAACAGGTTTTCCACGGCGCTCCGGCGATGATCGTAAGTTACGGTTACTGGCAGCAATTCCTCGGAGGCAGGGCGGACCTTTCGCACGTTCGCTTAACAATGGATGGAACGGTTTATCCGGTGATTGGAGTGATGCCTCGTGGATTTAATTTTCCGCCTGGTGTTGCTGCGTGGGTGTCGCGCCAGTTTGTCTACGGCATGTCCTTGAGCCGCACGGCCCACGGCCCCTCATGTCTCGGCCGCCTTCGCGATCGCGTAACAGTGGAACAGGCCCGCGCCGATCTCGATTCGATCGCTCGGCGAATCAGAAACCAATATGGAGAAAAAGTTAACCTTACAGATGCCGCCGTTGCGCCTTTCGCTGACGCCATGGTTGGAGATGTGCGTACAGCTTTCTTGACGCTCTTCGGAGCCGTAGGCCTGCTCCTGCTCGTTGCCTGCGCGAATGTCGCTGGATTGCTGTTGACGCGCACGTCCGCCCGACGCAAAGAACTGGCGGTTCGTGCGGCCCTCGGAGCCGGCCGCGGGCGTCTCATTCGGCAGTTCCTCGCTGAATCTCTTGTGCTTTCCTCCGCTGGAGGTGTACTGGGCATTTTGGTTGCGATTTGGGGGGTCAAGGTACTTCCCACAATTCTTCCGACAAACCTGCCGCGGCAGGAAGGCATCGCCATCAACACCTCGGTTCTGCTATTCGCTTTGGCCGCAATTGTGGCTGTTGCCTTTTCGCTCGGGCTGTTTGCTGCTTGGCGCGCGGGTGCGGGAGATCTGCTGGAAACGTTGAGCGCCGGCTCTCGGAGTCACACTGGGTCAGGCCCTAGCCAGCGACCGCGCAGGTTTTTGGTAATCGGCGAAATTGCCACCACGCTTGTCATTTTGATCGGAGCAGGCCTTCTCGGACGTAGCTTTGTGCGGCTCATTTCCACAAGTCCTGGCTTTCACCAGGAAAATGTGATCACCATGGAGTTTTCTCTTCCGATTCCGCAAGCCCAACTATTTGCCATGGACCAGTCATTCCTCACGCGTCAAATCCATCAACTGGACGATATATTGAGCGGCGTTCGCGCAATTCCCGGCGCTGAAACCGTGGGTTTGGCTGGAGGCTTTCCCGTTGCCCGCGGCGACGATCTCCCTGATGGGACATTTCTAATACTCAATGGCCAAAGGGCGCCTGCCAACTTCGATGAATGGCAGCGTATCGCTGCAGATCCTTCCCAGGTCGGCCACGCGCTTTACTGCGTGGCAGGCGAAGGATACTTCCGCACGCTGGGAATTCCGCTTATACGAGGGCGAGTATTCGCCGACCAGGACGACCTGAATTCCCCTAATGTCGCACTGATCAGCCAAACCCTGGCAAGGCAGCAATGGTCGAATCACGATCCGATCGGTCAAGTCATTGATTTTCCTATGGACGGCAATCTGAAACCGCTCACGATTGTCGGCGTCGTTGGCGACGTTCGTGCCAGCGGCCTTGATTTTCCGCCGAGCCCCATCATTTACTTCGACTACCGCCAGCGCGGAATGAACGTCAATTCATCGCCCACGATCGTCTTGCGGAGTGCCGCTCCCGCTGGGGGGATCGTTTCCGAAGCGCGCGGCATCTTTCACGATCTCGCGCCTAATGTCCCTGTCAAATTCTCCACCTTCGCGGATGAAATGGGTGGCTGGCTGGCCGATCGTCGTTTTCTTCTTCTCCTTGTGGGATTATTCGCGGCCGCTGCCCTTTTCCGTGACGCGCCGCACTCAGGAGATCGGCATTCGCATGGCCCTCGGCGCCCAGCGGAGTGACGTCCTCCGTCAGGTCGTGGGAGAAGGCGCCCGCCTGGCCACCCTCGGCGTGGTGATCGGCATTGGTGCATCGCTGGCCATCACACGCGTGATGTCTACTCTTCTTTTTGGCATTAGCGCAACTGACCCGTTGACATTTGTCGGGGTCGTCGTTCTGCTCTCTGTTGTCTCGCTTTTCGCATCTTATATTCCTGCGCGCCGCGCGATGCACCTAGATCCGCTGGTGGCCTTGCGTTACGAGTAAGTGCGCCGGGATAAACCGGCGTGGAGGAGCGGATGAAAGAGCCGTACGGTGAAGGCGTAGCGAGCCACACCGACCCCGAGTCATGCGTGGTCAGTCGTGAGGCTGGGCGCGAAGCAGACGGGGTATTGAGCCGCGAAATAACGGGAATGCGGCACACCCGTCAAGCGAACTACTGCGAACTACTACGGTGCCTGGTAGGATTGGAGGATGTACTGTAGAGTGGCTTCCCTCGACTCACTGGCAGAGCGGGTTGAAGTGGTGTCCCTGCGGGAAGCATTCTTTCGCCAAATTCGCACCCAGGAATGCTATCGGGCAAGACTACGATCGAGGAGAACGGGCGAGATTCCTTTGTCGTTGCAATTTGTATACGCTACCGTCTGGGAAGCTCTCGATGCGTCGCGCACTGCGTTCCTTCGTTATCACGACACTGGGAACTATGGCCGCGGTTTGTATGTTGACCTGCGGGGCCAGTTGGCAATCTCGCTTGGGCCATAGTCAAGAGGTGGGTCAGGCCGCAGGTGCGGTGCTCCTGATTCGCGCTATGCATATGGACGTCTCGCGGCCGCTCGCCTCGATGCGGGAGCCGGATATCAGGGACGCGTCTGCTGATTGTGAAGGAGCGGGATGCGGCCCGTCGCCAGGCGCCTCGGCGGATGGCTCGGATGCAGTAGAAGAGCAAACGCAGGAAGGGGCCTTACCTCCTCCAATACCGCCGCCAACTCTAAGTCCCGCTGGAATTGCTGTTGAGCAAACGTCCCAGGGTGCGCGGCCCGCGGCGCCATTACTTGAGAGCTTCGACGGACTCGGCTCCGGGTTCGAGGGTCCGCAGGGCACAACGAAATTTCGCAACCCGTCCGACAACAGCCTGGCCGTCGGCCCCAGTCACATCATGCAGATCGTCAATTCCAGGATCGCAATTTACTCGAAGAGGTCCGAGAAATACGGCGAGAGCGGTAGCTACAAAATCCGTGTGGACCGGATTCGGAGGCGCATGCGAGGCCCGCAACAACGGCGACGCCGTAGTGCGCTACGACCAGCTTGCAGAGCGGTGGCTGATCGTGATGCCAATATTCTCACGAATTGGACCCGACGAATTTCCGGGCGACACCGGTCTGGTTAGCGCCAAACCGGTCCCTGCAGAGCAGCTTCGGAAGACCAGCGAGGCGTCTACACCAGGGGCGGCGACAGCGCTTCCTGCGAATCCACCGCAGCCGCCATCCCCGCCTGAGCGCGGGCAAAGGCCACCCGAAAAGAAAGAGGGAGTGTGGGCCATGTGCTATGCGGTCAGCACCGGGTCGGACCCGCTGGGTACTTACTATCGGTATGCGTTCGAGCGGAGGTTATTTCCGGACTATCCACGTCCTGCGGTTTGGACCGACGGCTACTACACGCCAACCAGCACGGGCGACGATGTGATTCAAAAACACACGTGCATCGCGGATCGCACGAGAATGCTGGCGGGCCAGCCAGCGACCGAGCAGTGCATCGTGATCGACGGTGTGAATTTTCTGAACAACGCCGACATCGATGGCCGGAAACTTCCGCCTCCGGGAGCGCCCAACATCATGATGGCGGCTGGTGGCACGCAGCTCAAGAAGATCTTCGATGACGATGGCATTTACTACTGGAAGGTTCACGTCGACTGGAATAATCCTGCGAATACGAAGGCAGATGGTCCGGTAAAAATCAAGGTTGCGCCGTACCACTACTTGTGCGAAGGGCAATTGTCGAGCTGCGTTCCACAGCCTGGCACCGAGCGCCGGCTAGACGTGCAAGGCGACAAGATCATGCAGCGGCTCATCTACCGAAAGGTCGGAGGACACGAGTCAATCGTCGCTGCGCACTCGGTCGCTACGCAGGGCGGCGGGGGCGTGCGCTGGTACGAGTTCCGCCTCGACAAAAAGCGCGACCCCGTGTTGCATCAGCAGGGTACGTATGCACCGGAAGGATTCTACCGTTGGATGCCCAGCATCGCGATGGATAAGAAAGGCGATATTGCGATCGGATACTCGTTCGGTGGACTACCCAATTTCACGGGGCAGCGCTTTGCGGCCCGGCAGGCTGGCGATCCAAAGGGTCAGTTGACATTGCACGAGACCGTGCTCGTGAAAGGGGCGGCCTCGCAAACGAACACCCTGCGATGGGAAGACTACACGACAACTGCGAAGGATCCGAGCGATGACTGCACGTTCTGGTATGTCGGCGATTATATGAAAGAGGGCGACAAAGCCTATCGAACCAGGATCGGCTCGTTCCGTTTGTCAAATTGCAAAGGCCGCTAGTGAAATTTACCGAAGCCATTAGGGTTGCCCCGCTTTTGTCGCGATGGGTGCTTTCGGTGCTTTCGCTACTTCGCCGGCGATGTCGTCCTGGACAATCAAGATGTTGTCGAATTGTCGCTCGTAGGTTTCAGACCAGACCAAGAGCCGTTGTCAGCACGAATCAATCGCCCATCGATCCGCACCCTGGGTGCCTGACTTGCTCACGCTCGCATCGAGTACCCAAGCGACATCGGGGATGGTTATTCGTGGGGTCCCAGCTCTCGGTCAAGCTGTCGGCCAAGGGCTTTTGGTCGATATCAACGGCCAGACCAAAAAATGCGAGCACGGAGGGTTCTCTCTGGCTGCGGAGCAATGGCGGGGAGGTAGAGGAATTGCTGTGGGCGAGCGTGTCGTGGAACAGGAGGCAACGACGACGGCAGGGAAAAACGCAGGGCCGACGGCCCCTATGTCCCCGATTTTGAGGCGCCGGCGGACGGGGGGCAAACGTTCCACGGAGGAGTGGGCACCTGTGTTCTGGGTGTGGGTACTGCACGCTCTTTGTCGCTTGCCCGGCCCGGCGAGTGACTACCTGCCAGTACGGCCAGATGGGTCATTGCTGAGGGTCTCACGCTCCTGGCGAAATGAACTCGAAACCTCGACTGGATATTGTATACAATGCAGTGCGCTGTCGAGGTCACGATCGTGACGAGACTCAATTGTCTTTTTCGGAAGGCGCTGCTGATGCTTTGTGCCGTTCTTGTGCCGCTCGCTTCCGCGCGCGCCCAAGAACGGGATGTGCCGGGCAAGCCCATCGGAAAAATTTCCGTCCTCGGAAGCCTGATCCTCTTGGAGTTGGACGAAGGCGCCCTCGGGCAGCAGAACCTTTTCGACCTCGGCCAGCACACGCTTCGCTTCACGCCCGGAAGTGCGGGATATCGCATCGAAAATCTTGCGCTGCGCTGGGATGGGGAGTTCGGACAGCAGTTAAGCGGTCATCAGGTCACGCTGCACAACTTCTCATTTCCTTTTTCCGGCAAAACCTGGAATTCATTTTCAGTCGGCGTTACCGGGTCGATTCGGTTCACACCGGAAAACGGCGCGCCCGCCGATGGGGCAGCCTCCGGCTTCGGGCCGCGCGATGATGGCGGAGTTTCCATCGGCCGCTTCGATCCGTTGACCGAAGGGGCCGCGACACTGGTTAACACCGTTCCAGCGATTTGCGTTTTTTTCAAGCCGCGCATGTCCGGCAATCGCTACGTGAAGGAACTCCAGGATCGCGTCGTGGTGACCTGGGATGCGAGCGAACCTTGGGGAAACATCCAGGACTTTACTTGGACCAAGACCATCAACCGGTTCCAAGCGGTGCTCCACAAGGATGGCACGATCGAAATGTCTTACCAACAGCTTGCAGCGAAGGACGCAATCATCGGTATCTATCCGCTTATCTCTGGCGGAGCAGAGCAACCTCTTGCCACGCTCACGGGCCAGAAAAACTCTTCCGTCGCCGCGCATCTGGACATCCAGAACCTCAAACTCTCGGTGGTTGACGGGTTATTTCTAAAGGTCACGTTCGAGACTGTCGGCCCCGTATTGTCTGAGGGGGATTCGGGAATCTCAGGTATCGCCTATCGCGTTTACTTTGGTTCCCACAATCCTTCCGCGCAGTCTAACGATACTGTCAATGCCCATGTCGTTTGGACAATTCGCGGCTTTGTGCCGCGGAACCGCGCGAACGCCAGCAAGTCGCGATACTTTGCGTTCGGTTCCGGCTTATCACACCGCGTGAAGACGAGCGGCAACACGATCTCGATTCAAGGAATCCTGCCGTCGGCGCTTCGTGGCGCGAAACAAATTGCTGTTTCTGCCGACGCCTCTGCTCCCGGCTCGGACGAGCCAGTGGCGCGGATTCCCGCGGGCCCGGTCGCGTTCAGCGGAATTCGTGACCCTGAAGTACAGTTATCTTCGCTCCAGCCGCAGGACGGTCCATTCTCCCTCGCCTACCAAGCCTTCCACTATTACGCTCTGCCGAATCCTCGCGATCTCACCTGCAGCGTGATCAAGAGCCTCGGCGACAAGTTCGATTTCCTCGCGTACTACTCCGACTTCCGCGTAGACAACCAGGAAGCGGGCACGCCGAGCAATGGCCCGCTGGGAGCGGTGGGGGGCGCCGTCTCGGGAATCGCCGTCACGCAGAGCGGCCTCGGATCCTACTGCACGCAGGGCAGGTTTCAGTGGCAGTTCATTCAACCGGTGTATTCCGGCTCGAACCAGATGCAGGAGCGGCCGCCCGAGGGCGCGCCGGTCGGCACGGATCATGACATTACGTTCTACCGGCAGCAACTCGCTGAGCCTTCGCAGGACGGCAAAATGCCTCCTTATACGTACGCGATCTCTCAAATCGCGCACGAAATAGGCCACCGCTGGGCGGCTTTCGTTTCGGCAAGGGTGGGCAGCGAAACAATTCCCCTCGGTCCCACGCATTGGGCGCGAGGTTTGCAGGCCCGCGTGGCATTCCCGTATCAGCGGCCTACCGAAGCGTCGATCATGGGCGGCGGCGTCTGGCAGGACAACTTCGACGGGACCTACACGCAACTCGACGACGACTACTACGTGCCCGCCACCGGATGGTCCTACCTCGACCTCTATCTCATGGGCCTGATTTCTCCCGCTGAAGTCCCCGACTTTTTCATTCTCCGCAACCTGCTTCCCGCTGGCAAAGACGCCAACGAGCACTCTATTTTCAAGGCGGACAGAACCAAGGTAACCATTCAGGACGTCACAGCCGCCGAAGGCGAGCGCCTTCCCGGCATCGACAAATCTCAACGCCAGTTCAACACTGGAATGGTCATCGTCGTTCAGCACGGCGTCAAACCGACTAGCGAATTGATCGAGCGAACGAACGGGATTCGCAAACAGTGGATTGACTATTTCTCCGTCACCACGGGACGTCGTGCGTCCATGACTGCAAACCCGCAATGAGGACTGCAACGATCCAAGGGGACCGAACATGACCAAGCAGTGGAATCGCCGCGAATTGCTGCTCAATTGGCCGGAGTTTCCGCGGGAATGCTTCTGCCGCTGGGAAGCACCATAGCAAGCGGAGCCGAAGGCATCGAATGGCGATGTTTTCTGAACTAACTTGGCAACGGTCAGGTACACAAAAATCAGCACTCATTCCGCGGCAGTTTCTTTCCGCCGCGGTAACAGAACGGCTGCGCGGGAAAATTCTGAGCGGGGGAGTTGCGAGAAGGCGAACAGCTACGGCCGGACGCCATTGCGCCCTCCCGAACATGAAGAAAGA
>Ga0209160_1003122_pt1 | contig 13632 bp, 10 predicted proteins | sample GraSoiAngelo_153_FD_186167 | JGI IMG/M metagenome (GOLD analysis project Ga0209160, IMG submission 186167) | Grasslands soil microbial communities from the Angelo Coastal Reserve, California, USA - 14_1009_12_40cm (SPAdes) (version 2) | ecosystem: Environmental > Terrestrial > Soil > Grasslands ...
AACCACAGCCGCTGCCTGCCAGGCCTTTACTGAGTACAACCTAAGGAGCATCGGAGAAATTCGATGCTCTTGTTTTGCTCGATTCAACCGCCTCACAAGAACATTACAAATTTCTATTGCGGCTCCTTTCCTAAAGTCTTGACAAGTTTCCCGACAAAGAGCAGAATTTCGTTAGGCGAATAAAAAGCGAAACTACTCTGGATTCGCCCCGAGCGCTTTCTGGGCCTCGACGTTCCCTGAAATTACGAGGTTTTATGGCTTCCCCGCTGGTTTGTTCCCAGACGGCAATGAATCGTCCCCTAGTTTTTGTTCCGGAGGAGAGATGCGCACTCCTTCTAAATCGCCTTTCTGCACTCCCCAAGCTTACCGGGGTTACGGCGGCGTCGCGACTCGAGGTGCGGCCCGCGCCGGAGATGGTTTCTGCCGGGATCCATGCGATTGACGCGTTGACTGGCGGACTCCCCCGGGGATGCCTCACTGAAATTTTCGGCGCTGCTTCTTCGGGACGCAGCAGTGTGTTGCTGGCTGCTCTGGCCGCAGCTACGCAGCGGCAGGAAGTGTGCGCCCTAGTGGATGTGACGGATGCTTTCGATCCCCACTCGGCCGCCGCCGCGAGATTGGCCTTGGACAGATTGCTCTGGGTGCGGTGTGGGCACGAGCGGAAGCCACAGGATCGGGAAGGGCACGACTTCAATCGTGCCAATAAGACTTCCTTAAGAGTCAGGGCTTTAGCCTGTAAAAGAAAAATTGAAGGACCCGTCGAACAAGCCCTGCGGGTGACCGACTTATTGTTACAAAGCGGCGGCTTCGGTCTGGTCGCCATCGATCTCAGCGACGTTCCACTCAAGATGGCACGCCGCATCCCACTGACTTCCTGGTTTCGTTTTCAGCGTGCGGTAGAAAACACTCCCACCGTGCTGTTCGTCATAGGACAAGTTCCGTGTGCGCAGACTTGCGCCACCCTGCTGCTGAAATTGCAGGCATCGGAAAAATCGGTGGTTGGTCCTTGGTCGTCGGTCCTTGGCGAACGACCAACGACGAATGACGTACGACGAATAATTCCCCCGCATGCGCAGCTTCTGGATGGACTCCAGGTAGAAGGAGAACTGCTCCGGTGCCGCATGGAACGTAAGCCATCACGATCTGTAAATGCCGCCTTCATGACAAAAATGCCGCGCGCAGGATGATGGGTTTTTAATTCGAAAATCGGCAATCGAAAATCAGAAGTTTTTAAATTATGCCTTTTGCCTGCATCTTCGTCCCCGATTTTTCCGTAGAAGCCTTGCTGCGCGCCGAGCCAGAGCTACGCTCACAGGCCGTAGCGGTATTGGAAGGCAAAGCTCCACTGCAAAAAGTTTTTGCGGGAAATGAAAAGGCTCGTCGTGCCGGCGTGGAAGTGGGGATGACGAAACTGCAGATAGAGGCCTGCACTGATTTTGTGCTGCGTGCCCGCTCGCCATTGCAGGAAGCCGCCGCCCACGCTGCCTTGCTGGATTGCGCGCAGTCGTTTTCACCGCGCATTGAGGACGCAGGTGATGACGCCATCCTGCTCGACCTGGCCGGCCTGGAGCCGCTTTTTGGGCCACAGCCAAAAATTGCGCGCGATCTGGCACGCCGCGCTTCCGAACTTGGACTCGAAGCCAACGTCGCCGTGGCTTCCAATCCCGATACGGCCATACTGGCGGCCCGCGGCTTTTTTGGCATAACCGTGATTCCTTCGGGAAGAGAAGCTGAGCAATTGAGCAATCTGCCGGTGGATGTTTTATTTGTGGGAGCTGTACCTTCTCCAACTCTGGAAACATTCGACCGCTGGGGCGTGCGCAACCTGCGTGGCCTGGCGTCATTGCCGGATGTGGCTCTCAGCGAGCGACTGGGCCAGGAGGGCGTCCGCCTGCAACAACTGGCCCGTGGCAGCATTTCGCGCACCCTGGTTCCAGTCGAGACGCCGCTTATCTTCGAAGAAGCCATCGAGTTGGAATATCCGCTGATGCTTTTGGAGCCGCTGGCATTTCTGCTGGGCCGGCTATTGGAGCAATTGTGTGCGCGTCTGGGAGCGCGAGCTCTGGCCACGCAGGAATTGCGGTTGCGGCTGGAATTGGAAAATGGATGGCATGCTGAAGATGATTGTTGTCCCGGCACTGCTCTTGATCCATCTGACCGACGTATTTTTCAGCGCACGCTTCGCCTGCCCGTTCCCCTGCTGGATGCCAGGGTATTTCTCAAGTTGTTGCAGCTGGATCTGAAAGCGAATCCTCCGGGCGCTCCCATTGTGAAGATTTATCTATCAGCAGAACCGGTGCGGCCTCGAGCAGCACAGAGCGGACTTTTTCTTCCTCCTTCGCCGGAACCGGAAAAGCTGGAGCTCACGCTGGCCAGAATTACAGGAATCGTGGGGGAAGGCAGCGTGGGTTCGCTGGAAATATTGGATACGCATCATCCTCACGGATTTCGTATGCGACGCTTTGCACCCGCTGAGCCTCAGAGATTGGGGCCTCGGTCGAGCGAAAAACCCGAATCAAACAACTCGATCACGGCTCTACGCATTTTTCGTCCACCGGTGCGAGCCACTGTGACTTTGCGGCATGGCAAGCCGTCACACATAGTCTGCAGCAAACGAATTCAGGGCGACATCCTGTGGGCGGCCGGGCCGTGGCGCTCCTCCGGGGATTGGTGGGAACAGGAAGGATGGTCGCGTGACGAGTGGGATATCGCTGTGCAAGCCGAATCTTACATTGCACTATATCGCCTGGTTCACGATCGGCTCAGCGGGCGATGGTTTTTGGAAGGAAATTACGATTAGCAAACATGTATATCGAACTCCATAGCCGCTCCGCTTTCAGTTTTCTTGAAGGCGCTTCCATGCCCGAAGATCTAATCGCTACCTGCGCCAACTCGAATATGCCGGCCATGGCGTTACTGGATCGCAACGGAGTCTATGGCGCACCACGTTTCCACATGGCAGCAAAGAAGGCGGGACTGAAGGCGCATATTGGAGCTGAGGTTAGTTGTGAAGAATTTCCAATTTCCAATTTCCAATTTCCAATTGCATCTGGACCACGACTAAAAATTGGAAATCGGAAATTGAAAATCGGAAATTTTCGCCTTCCGCTGCTTGTCTCCTCTCGCGCCGGCTACCAGAATCTCTGCCGCCTGATCACCAAAATGAAGTTGCGCGCGCCGCGGAAAGAGGAAGGTGCGGTTCGCGAGGAAGAGCTGCGAGAACACGCTGGCGGACTTATTTGCCTGACTGGCGGCGACGACGGCCCCTTAGCTGCCGCCCTGGCTAATGGTGGAGTGGAAGAAGCGCGATGCGCGGTTGAACGTCTGGCCCAAAGTTTTGGTAATGGAAATGTTTATGTCGAATTGCAACGGCATTTTCATCGTGACCAGGAAGCACGCAACCGCGCTGCAGTCGAAATTGCCCATTCGCTTCAGCTCTCCTTGTTAGCAACGAACGGCATCTGCTATGCCAGTCCGCGTCAGCGTGAACTCTGTGATGTGTTCACTGCCATTCGTCACAAACGCACTCTGGCGACCGCAGGACGTCTGCTGGCGCGGAATTCCGAGCGGCATCTGAAATCACCGCAGGAGATGGAACAACTTTTCGCGGACTTGCCGGAAGCCGTTGCGAACACTGTGGAACTATCCTCCCGGCTTGAATTCACGCTCAACGATTTGGGATACCAGTTCCCCAAATATCCCGTGCCCGAAGGGGAGACCATGATGTCGTTTCTGCGCCAGCGAACCGAGGAAGGCGCGCAGCAACATTACGGTCGCGCCAGCAGAGATGTGCGCGACCGTGCCCGGCGCCAGATTGAACGCGAATTAACGCTTATAGAAAAACTGGATCTCGCCGGCTACTTTCTTATTGTCTGGGACCTTGTCCGCTTCAGCCGCGAGCAAGGCATTCTGGTTCAGGGCCGCGGATCGGCTGCGAACAGTGCGGTCTGCTATTCGCTGGGCATTACCGCGGTGGATCCGGTGGGCATGGATCTGCTTTTTGAACGTTTTCTTTCTGAGGAGCGCGGCGAGTGGCCAGACATCGATCTCGATCTCCCCAGCGGCGATCAGCGGGAGCGCGTAATCCAGTATTTATACAAACTTTACGGCGAACGCGGCGCGGCCATGACCGCGAACGTTATCACTTACCGCAGCCGGCTGGCTTCGCGCGAAATGGGAAAGGCCCTGGGCTTCGATCCCGAAACTCTGGACAAAGTTTCTGCCGCGGTCTCCACCTGGGAATATCGAGACGAAAACGACACCTTCGACCATCGTTTTCGCGACGCCGGGTTGGATATAAATCATCCCCGATTACGAAAATATTTTGAATTGTGTGTGGCTGCGCAGGACTTGCCGCGTCATCTTGGCCAGCATTCCGGCGGCATGGTGATTTGTCAGGGCCAGCTTGATTCCGTGGTGCCGCTTGAACCTGCGTCCATGCCAGGACGTGTGGTAGTGCAGTGGGACAAAGATGATTGCCACGATTTAGGCATCATCAAAGTCGATCTGCTCGGCTTAGGCATGATGGCGGTGCTGGAAGATTCCATCCAACTCATCCGCAACAATTACGGTGAAGAAATCGATCTCGCCCACCTGCCGCAGGATGATCCCAAGGTTTATTCAGCGCTGCAGAAAGCCGACACCATCGGCATGTTTCAGATCGAAAGCCGGGCCCAGATGTCCTGCCTGCCTCGCCTACGTCCGCGGCATTTTTACGACATTGTGGTGCAGGTAGCCATCATCCGTCCCGGGCCGATCGTCGGCCAGATGGTGAATCCCTTCTTGCAGCGCCGCCTAGGACGCGAACCGGTCACCTACGCCCACCCTTCACTCGAGCCTGTGCTGTCACGCACCTTGGGAGTGCCACTTTTTCAAGAACAATTGCTTCGGATAGCGATGATCGCCGCCAGCTTTACTGGAGGCGAGGCCGAAGAACTACGGCGCGCCATGGGATTCAAACGCTCGGAAGCGCGCATGAAGCAAATCGAAACCAAGCTGCGCGCCGGGATGGAGCGCAATGGTATTTCACGCGAAGCTCAGGAGCAGATTATTCTTTCGATTACTTCTTTCGCTCTCTACGGATTTCCCGAGTCTCACGCTGCCAGCTTCGCGCTGATTGCGTATGCCAGCGCCTATCTGAAATGTCATTACCTGGCTGCCTTCACCGCTGCCATGCTGAACAATCAACCCATGGGCTTTTATCGTCCAGCCACCATTGTGAAGGATGCGCAACGCCATGGGCTGAAAGTATTGCCCATGGATGTACTGAAGTCCGATTGGCTTTGTACGTTGGAACAGGTAGGCGAAGAGCCAGAACTACGTCTGGGTCTACGCTATGCCCGCGGGTTGCGTGAAGAAGTGGCTCAAACCTTGGTACGAGAAGGCAATTGTGCTCCCTTTGTTTCCATTCACGATCTGGTGCGCCGTGTTCCTGAGCTGCGGAAGGATGAACTGAACACTCTGGCGGAAATCGGAGCGTTGAATTCGATTGGCATTTCTCAGAGACAAGGTTCGGATTCTGAAATTGGAAATCGGAAATCGGAAATGGGAAATCTCTTTTTTCATCGCCGCGATGCTCTCTGGCAGGTTGAACGCGCGGTGCGCAATGCTGGTCCGTTGCTGGAGGAGTTCCCGGAACCTGATTCCAAGTCCCCGCTCCGTGCTATGAACCATGAAGAACGGCTTGTAGCCGACTTCCGCGGCACAGGAATGACCGTCGGCCCGCACCCCATGGCCTATCATCGGGCAAAGATGCAAACCATGGGCGTGCGCACAGCCATCGAACTCAGTGGAATTCGTAATGGCCAGAATGTACGAATTGCCGGAGGAGTGATCGCGCGGCAGCGCCCGGGAACGGCCAAAGGATTTGTATTTTTAAGCCTGGAAGACGAAACCGGAGTCGCCAATGCCATCGTCACCCCAGATTTATTTCAGAAAAATCAGTTCCGAGCAGTTTCTGCTGGTCGAAGGGATTCTGCAGAATCAAGATAACGTCATTTCGGTCAAGGCCGCCCGCGTACTACCACTTCCCATCACCCGCGCTCAGACCACCTCGCACGATTTCTACTAATCTCCCGAAACCGGAGATTAGCAAGCCATATTTTTTTGTTCTCTCCTACACATCCACAGCCATCGGGTTTATTATGAATACACACCCGCCACAAAATCCCTCTGGGCTCTTAATGAGTTGGCGGCCAGCCGTGTATGTGGTTAATTCATCAATTCGGTTCATTGCTGAACCTTGGTATCTGTAAGGAGTATTCCTATATGGCTCGAACTAAAACTCCCCGCAATGGCGACGCCGCAAATAAGCCGGTCGCTTCCACGTCGCAAATAGCTTTGGTGCCCGAGGTTAAGAAAAATTCTTCCTCGGTGGACATTGAGGCGGAAATCCGCCGCCGCGCTTACGAGCTCTACCAGGAGCGAGGGGGCACGCCTGGCCACGAGGAGGAGGATTGGCTGGTTGCGGAACGTGAGATATTGGCCCGCTATAATCACCAGCAGAGTGCTTAGATTCGGAAACCCCGATTCTGTCCGGTGCTGTTGCGTCGTCTTCGTCTGAAATCCGGTCTGAAACGCGATCCATGGCTCAAGTCCTGATCATTGACGATGATCCTGCGCAACTGCATGTACGGCAAGCCGTCCTGCGCGAGGCTGGATTCTCTGTGTGCACCAGCGGCGATGCCCAAGCGGCATTGGATTTATTGCGCGATCCCGCGATTACGGAAACCTTAGGGGTGATCGTCACTGACCACGTCATGCCGGGTGCCAGCGGATCGGTTTTTGTGAAGGAACTCCGGCGCGCCAGTCCACAGGTGCCGGTTATTGTGATCAGCGGTCTTGCGGAAGCTGAAGAAGAATACTCAGCGCTCAACGTCAGCTTCTTGCACAAACCGTGTCAGCCAGAAGAACTAATCCGGCAAGTTCGTGCATTTCTCGAAAAAGACTCCTGATCGTTCCTGTTAGAGCTGGCTTGGGACCGTCGCGAATTGGGTCGCTCGTGGTCTGCTCTCAGCGGTTGCCTGAGCACACCGTTTCTGAAAAAATGGGCCAAGGACATCCATGTCGCAAATAGGCAGTTTTGCGCTCTTACTGGCACTGGTGTTGAGTGCCTATTCGTTCCTCGCCGGGTTGGTGGCGCTGACCCGCAAAGGAGCGGGAGCGGAGCGCTTAGGAGAAACCGCGCGGCGCGCGGGGATTGCCACGTTCGCCATGGTATTTCTGGCGGCGCTGGTTCTGGTCATTGCAGCATTCCAGGACGACTTCTCGATCGCCTACATCTTTCATCACAGCAATCGCGATCTGCCGGGAGCTTACAAGTTTGCCACGCTGTGGTCCGGACAGGAAGGTTCTTTACTTTTCTGGTCGCTGTTGCTGGCAACTTATGGATTGGTTCTCCGGCTTCGATACAAGACTGACAGCCGGCTTTTTGCCCACGCATCGGTCATCATTGCTGCGGTTCAGGTTTTTTTTCTGCTGCTGCTGAATTTTGCCGCCCATCCTTTCGCTGTCATGCAGGGAACGCTGCCGCAGGATGGCAACGGCCTTAATCCACTCCTGCAGTACCCAGAGATGGTGATCCATCCGCCCATGCTGTACCTGGGATACGTGGGTTTCACCGTACCATTTGCTTTTGCGCTGGCCGCGCTGATCATGCGTTACCCGGGTGAAAAGTGGATTCAGATCACTCGCCGCTGGTCCATGGTGACCTGGGGATTTCTAACCTGCGGTGTTTTTCTGGGCGCGCACTGGGCCTATTCAGTCCTGGGTTGGGGAGGCTACTGGGGCTGGGATCCGGTGGAGAACGCGTCTCTGATGCCCTGGCTCACCGGCACTGCTTTCCTCCATTCCGTAATGATGCAGGAAAAACGCGGGATGCTGAAGACCTGGAACATGTGGCTGATTTTCGCCACGTTTTTGCTTTCCATCTTCGGCACGTTCCTCACCCGCAGCGGCGTAGTCAGCTCGGTGCATGCGTTTGCACAATCGTCTATAGGCGATTGGTTTGTTGGTTTTCTCGCGGTTACATTTGCGGTCTGTCTTTTCTTCTATGTGAAGAATCGTTCGCATCTGCGCAGCGAGCACAAACTGGAATCGCTAATTTCCCGCGAATCCAGCTTCCTGTTCAATAACCTTCTGCTCCTGGTGGCCTGCTTCACTGTGTTGTGGGGCACGCTATTCCCGGTTCTGTCGGAATGGGTCCAAGGAAACAAGGTGACGGTTGGTCCGCCGTTCTTTAATCGCGTCAACGTGCCGGTAGCATTGCTGCTTTTGCTGCTGACGGCGGTCGGGCCGTTACTCGCGTGGCGCAAGACCTCCATCGAAAGTCTAAGACGTAATTTTCTGTGGCCGGCGTTGGGTGCAATCGCGGTCGGTGCCGTGCTGATCGTGGTTGGGATTCGTCCCTGGAAAGACATCACATACCTCTACTCTTTAATGACGATCATGCTTTCCGCGCTGGTAGGGTTCACCGTGATTTCGGAATTCGTTCGAGGCGGCCGAGTGATCAAAGGACACACCGGTCAGAGTCTTTTCGCCTCGATGGTGCAACTCGCGCATCGCAATACCCGGCGTTATGGCGGTTACATCGTTCACTTCGGCGTGATCGTCATTATGATGGGTTTCGCGGGTGCCGCCTTCAACCAGGACAAAGAGCAGGAGATGGGTTACGGCGACAAAATGAGTCTCGGCGCTTACACGCTGGTGTGCCGCTCCTACACCCAGGAGGACAAGCCGAATTACAGCAGCGAGTGGGCGATCATCGATGTTTTCAAAGGCGGCAAACAGATTGAGACTCTGTATCCAGAGCGACGTTTTTACAAAGCCAGCCAGCAGATGGCGACCATGGTCGCCAATCGCTCCACCTTCAAAGAAGATCTGTACCTTGTGTACGAGGGCTTGAACCAGGATACCGGCCGTCCAATTCTCAAGGTCCACTTGAATCCGCTGGTGATGTGGATTTGGGTGGGGGTTTGGATCATGATCGCCGGCACCGTGGTTGCCCTGATTCCGAATGCCGTGGCCGTGCGCGTAACCGCCCCGGCGCGAATCCAGGCTGCGCCAGTCGGAGCCGGAGACTGATGCGCAATTTTGTTCAAAAGACAGCGAAGCTGACATTCCTCATTGCTGCTCTCTTTGCATTTGTTGCGAGTGACCAGGACGCCCGCTTTCAGACTCTGGGTCACAAAGTAATGTGCATCTGCGGCTGCAACCAGGTATTGCTGGAGTGCAACCACGTGGGCTGCACTTATTCCGACCGTATGCGCGGAGAACTAGCCTCCTACGTTGACCGTGGCGATAGTGACGATTTGACGCTGCAAGCCTTCGTCCAAAAATACGGACCCACCGTCTTGATCGCTCCCACTACCACCGGCTTCAACCGTGTGGCCTGGGTTATGCCGTATCTCGTGCTGGTGCTCGGCCTAACCACAGTGGCGCTGATCGTTCGCACCTGGAGAACGCGTCCCCAAGTCATTGCTGCCGGCGGAGGGGGACGAGCAGGAAACGCTGAATTGGAACACTACCGCGAGCAAGCTCGAAAGGACACAGAAGTATGATTCTCCTTATTTGCGCTCTGGTCGCGGCGAGCGCCTTGTTTTACATCTTCTATCTGCCCGGAAAGCTGCATTTCGGGGTGGAAAAAACGCGGGTTTCCTACTTACGGGAACGTCAAGAGGCGGTTTACGAGAACCTCCGCGACCTGAATTTCGAATACAAGGCGGGGAAACTTCCCGATGCGGACTATCAGTCGCTCAAGTCCTCGTTAGAAGAAGAAGCCGCCACCATACTGGCTGAGATCGCGCGCCTCGAAAAGGCGGGCGCTCATTCGTTGCGCGGCGAAAAGGGAGCGAGGATTTGAACTTTGCAGGAACAAAATTCGCGCGGCAGGCATGCATCGTTCTTACCTTGTTGCTTGCGGCTGCTTTCAGTCCGGCTGAAACGCTTACCGGCACGGTAAAGAACGGCACTTCGAATAAGCCGGCTGCTGGCGACGAAGTTGTGCTGCTCAAGCTGGGGCGAGGCATGGAAGAAGCTGGCCGGACGAAGGCCGACGCCAAGGGAACTTTCAGTTTCAAGGTGGATGACACATCGACGCCGCATCTGGTACGTGCCATTCATCAGGGAGTGACCTACCATCGCATCGCGCCTCCGGGAACAAGTTCGGTCGAGGTTGTGGTGTACGATGTTTCCAAAAAAATCGAAGCCCTGAGCGTAACCGCCGATGTCCTGCGCTTCCAAGCCCAAAAGAATGAGTTGCAAGGAATTCGTCTATTCGCGGTGGATAACAAATCCAAGCCGCCGCGCACCCAGATGAACGATCAGAATTTCGAATTCTATTTACCCGATGGAGCGGAGGTGGACACAGCGATTGCCATGACCGAAGGTGGTCAACCCCTCACCACGGCGCCAGTTCCACAGAGAGATAAGAACCGGTACGCTTTCATCTTCCCACTGCGCCCAGGCGAGACGCAGTTTCAGGTTGTATTCCATCTGGCCTACCGTGGCGAGGCGAGCATTGATCCTAAGGAACTCTATGGAACACAGCATTTTGTAGTCATGCTGCCCAAAACCATGCAGTTTGCTTCGGCCTCAGGCGCAACCTTCGCTTCGATGAATGATCCGCGTCAGCCTGATGCTATTGTGCAGGTGGCGTCCAATACGAAAGCTGGACAGCCGCTAACCTTCAAGATTTCTGGTACCGGCATTCTGACTGACAAGGAAGGCAGCAATCAGGAAGCGGACAGTCCGGCTTCCGGAAGTACGACAGCAGGGCGGGATTCACGCCCTGGTGGAGGGCTCGGACCGCCCATTGATGCTCCCGACCCCCTGGAAAAATATCGCTGGTATATTCTCGGTGGATTCGCACTGGTGATGACAGCAGGTGCCTTCTACATCAGCAAGCGGCCGCGCACAGCCTCACTAGCTAATTTTGGTCCTTCCGATATTGAGTTATCTGCCCTTCCACGCGCAGTAACACCCGCGGCGCACGGACGCTCCGGCCTTTTGCTCGAAGCCCTCAAAGAAGAACTCTTTGAGCTCGAAGTCGAGCACAAACAGGGCCACATCTCGCAACAGGAATATGAAAAAGCCAAAGCCGCGCTGGATCAAACCTTGGAAAGAGCGCTAAAGCGCGCGGTGGCAAAGATCACATCATAGTCCGAGGTGTACTTGCCCTTTGGCTCCCGAATCCACCAGTCTTAGGACGCATCTAACTTAGTGGACACTTCTATGGGAAATACATTCAAAACTGCATTTCTACTTACCGCACTGACCCTGCTGTTGATGGCAATCGGACGCGCCTTTGGTGGCCAGACGGGCATGATATGGGCGCTGATTATCGCCACCGGAACCAACTTTGTCGCGTATTTCTTTTCCGACAAGATTGCGCTGGCCACTTACCGGGCGCAACCTGTGACACGCGAGCAACTGCCGCGGGTTTACAGCGTAGTGGAGCGAATCACTCAGAAAATCGGCCTTCCCATGCCGAAGATTTATGTAATCCCAACCGAATCTCCCAACGCTTTCGCCACTGGACGCAATCCGGCGCATGCCTCGGTTGCGGTCACTCATGGCATCCTTGGACTGTTGAACGACGAAGAATTGGAAGGCGTGCTGGCCCACGAACTGGGACACGTCAATAATCGGGATATCCTGATCAGTTCGATCGCCGCCACGATCGCCGGCGCTATTACGTACGTGGCCCGCTTTGGCTTCTTTTTTGGCGGCATGGGCGACCGCGATGATCGTCGGGGCGGCGCAGGTTCACTGCTGATGTTGATCCTGGCACCGATCGCGGCCGTGCTCATCCAGCTTGCGGTTTCGCGTTCCCGTGAATATCAAGCGGACGAAACCGGGGCGCATTTCACCGGCAATCCCTATGCTCTAGCCAGTGCGCTGGCGAAACTGGATGCCTACTCGAGGCGTGTGCCCATGGCAGCCACACCGTCGACCGCCCATTTGTTCATCATCCAGCCCTTGCTGGGGATGAACTTTGGCAGCTTGTTCTCCACTCATCCACCGGTGGCGAAACGCATCGAGCGATTGACCGGACGTCCTGCGGAGTTCACGCGGTAGCGACTCTTAGGCCCTCGACAATTATTTCTGCAAGTCACCAATCTGATCGTTCTGTTGGATAGCGGCCAACCTGGACGCTAATGCCATGACTTTCGTACCCAGCCGTCGTCCCAGCCTGGAGGATCACATCTGAGTGCATAGTAAAATTGATCCAATGTCCTCCGAAACGGTCTTCAGCATTTCTCAGCGTGCGGTCGAACTGGAAGCCGCGTTGCGCAAGGTGATTCGCGGCAAAGACGACGTCATACGGCTGGCTTTGGTATCCATGATGGCGCGGGGACATCTGCTGATCGAAGGCGTCCCGGGCGTGGGCAAGACAACTCTGGGTCAGGCGTTGGCCCGTGCCCTCGATTGCAGCTTCCAACGGGTGCAATTTACCAGCGATATGCTGCCTTCCGACGTGTTGGGGATTTCCATCTACTCTGCGATCGAGCAGCAGTTCGAATTCAAGCGCGGCCCGGTTTTCACCAATATCCTGCTAGCCGACGAAATCAATCGCACAACACCTAAGACTCAATCCGCTCTTCTGGAAGCGATGAACGAGGACCAGGTGACGGTGGACTCTCACTCTTACGCCTTGCCACAGCCTTTTCTGGTGATCGCCACGCAGAATCCGGTCGAGCATCATGGAACCTATCCCCTTCCCGAATCACAGCTCGATCGGTTCCTGATGCGGGTGCGAATGGGCTATCCAGACGGGGATGCCGAACGCGACATCCTGCGATCGGAAGCCGGCGCGGCGCAGTTGGAGAACTTGCAACCGATACTCACCGCCGCCGATGTGCTGGAAATGCAGGAGGCTGTCAAGCAAGTACACGTGGACGAATCCCTGGTTAGCTACACCCTGGCCATTGTGAAGAAAACGCGAGAATCGGAACATTTCTCGTTAGGCGTCTCGCCACGTGGCTCGCAGATGCTTTATCGCGCCGCTCAAGCTACGGCCTTCCTCGATGGCCGTAACTTTTGCACCCCGGAAGATTTTAAGCCGCTGGTGATTCCAGTGTTTGCCCACCGTGTGGTGGTAAACGCGCTTTACTCGTCTATTCTGAAAAAATCCGAACAGGCCGAGCAAGTCATGCGGGAAATTCTAGAGAGTGTGCCCGTTCCGGTGTAGTTGCACTTATCGTCAGTCGCCTCTGGCATTTCCTGTTTCTACCCGGGATAATGTATCGCCATGCCGTTATTGCGTTATCTCATGCTGCTGTCTCTTATCGTCTGGCTGGGCGGCTTGATCTTTTTCTCTTTTGTGCTTGCGCCGACAGTATTTTCCGTGCTGCCAACGCGTCATCTGGCGGGATCGGTTGTAAGCCGGTCTCTGAGCGCGCTGCACTGGATTGGAATCGTCTCGGGCGTCGTCTTCCTGACTACTTCAATGCTGTACTCTCGCTTGCATGCGGGATCGGCACAACCGCTCGCTCCCCGTCACATTCTTCTCTACATCATGCTCGGACTGACACTGATTTCACAATTCGCTATCTCACCGAGAATGGCGACTCTGCGCGGATCGCTGCCTGAAACAAATTCGCCGGAAGCCACTGATCCCGTCCGCATGCAGTT
>Ga0209160_1003125_pt1 | contig 13628 bp, 12 predicted proteins | sample GraSoiAngelo_153_FD_186167 | JGI IMG/M metagenome (GOLD analysis project Ga0209160, IMG submission 186167) | Grasslands soil microbial communities from the Angelo Coastal Reserve, California, USA - 14_1009_12_40cm (SPAdes) (version 2) | ecosystem: Environmental > Terrestrial > Soil > Grasslands ...
TATGGGTGGAGATGATGCTCTCCGCGCAGAAGATGATGTCTTTGCCTCTCTCCTTGAGCTTCTGCCCCATCTCAGCGATTACAACGGTGCCAAAGGGTTCGCCAGTCGTCTCCATCGCGGCGTACTTCTTTGCCAGGGCTTCCACCTGCTTCGCCAGGATAGAGCGTCTGCGCATTTTTGTGCGTGATTCCACAGAGGCGACAACGGACCTCAGAGGCTTGGTTGGCATCTCCCGCTCTCCGCGATATTTCCTATAAAGCCTTCCGGCGAATAGGCAGTCCCTCAATTAATTAATGCGGGCGGCATCAGCTCGCGTATCTAGGATGGCGTGGAGGACACTCGGAATCGATGGGACGCTCTCAGCTAGCGGAATCTTCGAGGTTTCGCTCACGATCGGGTAGTAGTCCTTGAAACCGCTTCCAGTCAATATGGCCGCTGCGCTCGCGTCTAGCTCGATTCTCCCAACCTTCACCGCTTTCGAAATCGCCGCAAGAGCTGTCGCCGAGGAGACTTCGCAGAATATCCCCTCATAGCGCGCAATTTCTCGCTGCCCCTTCAAGATTTCTTCATCGGAGACGGAGATCCCGAAACCACCAGTCCCCCTAACCGCAGCGATTGGGTACTCCGCCCCGAAGTTCACGCTTAGCGCTCCCGCAATGGTGTGTGGAGCCTCGGTGTCTGGCACCGTATCCAGACCCTTCTCTATCGCCCGGACGAGGGGGTCGGCCCCCTCTCCCTGCACCGCCACAAGCCTCGGCAGGCTATCCAGCCGCCCCATCTCGCGAAGCTCCTGGAAGCCCTTGTACAGACCGAAGAGAAGGTCACCCCCTGCTACAGGGACGAAGAGGTAGTCGGGCACTTCGCGGCCGAGCGCTATCTCATACGCGATGGTCTTGAAGGCGTCTACCAAGAGTGGATTGAAGGGGGCCCAGATGAAGTGGTTCAACCAGTCGGGGACAGCCAACTGAGTTTGTTCGATGGCGGCTTCGAGAGCTGAGCGCGACTCGAAAAGGCCCCTCACCCGCAGCAGGACAGGCGAATACATCGTGATCTGTGAAAGCTTCGAGGCCGGCGAGTCATCCCTGATGAGGACAAGGCACCTAACGCCCGCCCGGGCCGAGTAAGCCGAGACTGCAGCGGCTGCATTCCCGGAGGAGGCGGTGAAGACACCTCTCTTTCTCCACTCACGGGCCAACGAGAGGCCGACGGAAGCCGCTCTGTCCTTGAAGGAGCCCGTCGGATTGCACCCCTCGAGCTTGCATGAAACGTTTCGTAGGCCGATCTTCCTCCCATAGTTAGGTGCTTTCACGTAGGGGGTCCACCCCTCCCCGAGGGATACTATGTTCTGTTCCCGTACTGGTGGAAGAAATTCTGCGAACTGCCAGATGCTCCTCTGCGCCCCGCCCGTAGGAAAATCACCGTCGAGCCTGTAGTGTGCACTCAAGATACCATTGCACTTGGCGCAACGGGAATGAGTGTCGGTCGGGTAGTTCCTGCCGCAGTTGGTACAGACCAGAGATTCAAATCGATTGGCCAATACACTCGAGGCGGCGCCCGTCGTCGCTATTAAGAAGATTCGTTGGTGAACGGGTGATGCTTATTGTTGCTACGTCACCGCTGCTTCTACCTCAACCTCGACCAGGATGTCTGGGTCGATGAACCCCGAGACCTGCACCGTCGTGTTCGCGGGCCGTGCAGTTCCGAAGTATTCCTTATGCGCCTTGGCTATCTCGGGCCACTTTGATACGTCACTTGTGAATATCCTTGTCCTCACGACATCATCGAGGGACCCTCCGAGTCCACGGAGAGCAGCCTCAATCTTCTTTATTGCATAGACCATCTGAGCGTATGCATCGCCTTTCCCGATTATCTTGCCATTCCTATCCGACGCGGCGGTCCCGGACACCGAGATCATGTCACCGTATCTTACCGCACGACAGTAACCCATAACGTCCTCCCAAGGTGTTTCTGCGGAGACACGTTTCCTCTTCTCTCTCATGAATACACCTCCGCAGGACGGAGGATATGATGGTTTCGAGGCTCTGGGATTCGATCAACAAACTTACTAGGGCCCCGGTACATAGTCTGTCAAGCATCTACAGGGCCATCTTAGGTTAGGGCCATCATAGAGAGAATCTGGTCATCCTCATTAGATGTGGAGAGGGTTGCCTTTGCATGCGGCCTGGATTGGCGGGGCATCTCGACTGCCAGATTCTTTAGTCTGCGGTGGAGAGGGTGGTGTAGCTTTGGCCCTGCTAGAGGTGCGCGGAGTGACCATGGACTTCGGCGGCCTTGTAGCCTTGAAAGAAGTTTCGTTCGCGATCGAGCAGGGCGAAATCGTGGGGCTGATTGGAGCCAACGGGGCTGGAAAGAGTACCTTGTTTAACATCATCACGGGCGTGCAGAAGCCTACCGCGGGGACGGTCTTCCTTGATGGGCAGGAGATAGTCGGTCTGACTCCCCACAAAATCGTCAGACTCGGCATCTCCCGAACGTTTCAGTTAGTCCGTCCCTTCCTGAACTATACGGTTGAAGAGAATGTCAGGGTCGGGGCACTCTTCGGTCATGCGAGGCACTCCGGCGTCAGCGGGAGAATCGACCATGTCCTCAAGATCACTGAGCTTGATGCAAAGCGGAATCTACTCGTAAGGACGCTCCCGATAGAACAAAGAAAGATGGTGGAGGTGGCGAGGGCGCTCGCCTCTGGTCCCAGGCTTCTGCTGCTCGACGAGCCAATGGCCGGCCTAAATTCGGTTGAGATAGAGAGGTTCATCGAGCTGATTAGGAGGGTAAGCAAGGAAGGCGCAACGGTGCTTGTAGTCGAGCATGTGATGAAGGCTATCATGAGCGTGTCGAGAAGGGTGATTGTCCTGCATGCGGGGTTGAAGCTAGCGGAAGGGACGCCCGAAACGATCATGGCAAACAAGGACGTTGTAGCCGTCTATCTGGGTGCGGACTATGCCAAGTCTTGAAATGAGAAACGTCAACGTCTTCTACGGGGAGATTCAGGCGCTCTGGGACATCTCTCTCACCGTGGAATCCGGCTCGATTGCGACGCTCATGGGGTCAAACGGTGCCGGAAAGAGCACCCTGCTCAAGACCATAATGGGACTTGTATTACCCAGGTCGGGGGAGATTCTCTATGACGGGAAGAGGATCGACGGCCTGCCTACCGACAGGGTCGTGGATGCGGGCGTCGCATATGCGCCAGAGGGACGACACCTCTTCCCGGATTTCAGCGTCGAGGAGAACCTGCGAATGGGCTCGTTTCCTTCCCATGCGCGAAAGTTTCACGATGAGGAGGTGGAGAGGGTGTACAAGACCTTCCCCATACTGAGGGAGAGGTCCAGACAGAAGGCTAGAACCTTATCGGGCGGCGAAGCCCAGATGGTTGCGATTGGTAGGGCGCTCATGTCAAGGCCTAAGCTCCTGATGCTCGATGAACCTTCAGCTGGTCTCGCTCCACTGATTGTCTCAAGAATCTTTGAAGGCATCTCCTCAATAAGGCAGGCCGGCATCACGGTGATCGTCGTCGAACAGGACGTCGGAAGAGCCCTCTCGATGAGCTCGATGGCCTACATACTCGAAAACGGACGCATAACGCGGTCAGGTGGTGGTGGTGACATGTTGAAGAATGAATACGTCAGGACTGCGTACCTTGGGGTTTAGATAGTCATTTCGTCATCTCAACGTAGAGTCTCCGGAAGAGCCTCTGCACACGTAGGGAACCCACTATTCCCCTCGGAGCGAACAATCCGACAATTATCAGGATGAGCCCTATGGTCGCGTTTGGAAAGTAGACCGTCCCGGGGAGAAAGGTCGCAAGAAAACTGATGGCGTAGTACTGCAGGTAGATGTAGATCGCCCCTCCTAGAATTGGCCCCAAGATCGTACCAGTCCCCCCCATCAACGCGAGAGTTATCGGTATGAAGGCCAGATCGAATCCGAAGGCAGCCGAAGGACTGATCGCGCCCCGCCCCCAGAAGTAAACCGCACCATCCAGTCCTGCGATCGCACCGCTTAAGATGAGGGCGAGCCTCTTCGTACGCGGTACGTTTATCCCGACGCTGTCGGCAACCTCTTCATCTTCCCTTATCGACCGCAGTGCCAAACCAAACTTGGAATCCGCTATGCCCAAAGAGAGGAGTATGGAGAGGACTACCAGAGCGAGCGCGGCATAGTAGGGCAAGACCACGTCGTCCTGCACGAACGAGATGCCGTTGAACCCGTTTGTTATCGGTTGTGCGTTCATGGATGCCACGATCAGGTTTGAGAGCTCAACGAAAGCTAGACCCGCGACGGCAAAGTAGAATCCTTTCAATCGGAAGAGCGGGAAGCTGAAGAGAAGAGCAAAGCCTGCAACCACCACCGGTGCTGCAACCACACCCACAACGAGGGGCAGCGCGAGTTTCTTGAAGATGATGGCAGCTACGTAGGCACCAATGCCGAAGAAGACGATGTGCCCCAGGTTCATGTATCCGGCGAATCCGGCGAGGAAATCGTAGCTCAGTGCAAGAACCGAGTAGATGATGAAAAGAAAGATTACGCTTCCGATTATGTAGGTGTTCAGGAAACTTGGAAGGAGCGCCGCGATGATAGCGAGTGGTATGAGAAGGTACAGCGCTCGCTTGAAGCGAGCCGCCCACATCGGTAGCAGCCCTCTCCTTCTCTTCGACCCTAATTCTGTTTCATCCAACTATCTGATCCTTCTTCCCGTCAATCCCGTTGGACTGATTAGTAAGATCGAGATCAGGATGATCAAGGAGACGGCGCTAACCCAGTAAGCCCCGAATATGGAGGCAACGAGAAGTTCAATCACGCCCAGGAGTAGGCCGCCCGCGACCGGGCCGAGCGGGCTCTTCACACCTCCCAGGACCATGATTGTAAGAAGTTTGATCGTGTAGCCTAACCCAAGCGCTGGGTCCGCGGTCTGGTCGATGACTAGGATGAACCCGGCGAATCCGGCGAAGAGTGTGCCTATCGCGAATGTGATGACGGAGATCCTTCTCAGGTTGACGCCAACCACGGCCGCGGCGTCCCTGTCCTGGGAGATAGAACGCATCGCCATCCCAAGGTATGTTCTCTTGAAGAAGAGGTAGAGCCCCACGCTCGCGGCCACAATCACGATCATGGAGAAGAGTTTCGAGGAAGCGAAGTAGTATCCCCCCACCACCACGGAGTTGATGAAGGGTAGCGTCAATGAGATCGTGGTGCTCCTGGAAAAATTGGCCGGGTCCTTCACGAGGATGTAGGCGCCAACATCCTGCAAGAGAAGGGCGAGACCGACCGTGACGAGGATACCACTGATCAGGATGTCTGAGAAGTTGTTGAGAATCGGTCTGACAAGACCATATTCGATAGTCGCTCCAAGAGCAGTGAAGGCTAGAAGCACGAGGAGCAGAGTCGCCAACAAGGCGAGGGGTCCCAGTGCCGATCCACCCAAGAGGCTGTAGAAGACGAAGGTGAGCACCGCGCCCATCATGATGAGGTTCCCGTGAGCGAGATTGAGGAGGTTCGTCACCGAGAAGGTAAGAGAGATTCCAAGAGCCGCTAACGCGTAGATCCCCCCGAGCAGGAGACCATCTATGATGGTCCCTCCCAGTAGGGCGATATCCGTCAATTCGAACGTTATGGGAACACGTACGTGGCGTTTGCCAGGCTCGACGGAAACAGAGTCTGAATGCGTCCGTTCTGCCACTGCACGGGAACCAGTCCTATCGTGCCATACCCTTGTGACTGGACGACAAGCTGTCCACCAACGGTCGGCATGTTGAGCTGGTGGAGTGCGGTGTTTAGGTTCGCTCTAGTCGCGCTGCTAGCTTGGGAGACGGCTTTCGCTATCATTTGAAAGATTATCATTCTCAGCTCTATGTTCTGGAAGTTGTACCATGTGACTCCCGCTTTGGTGAGCAACTGGTTGAAGAGGGCTTCATCAGCAAAACTGCTTCCCTGCTGCGAGCTGAACGAGGGAGTCCAGAACGCCTCTGTCGTCGTATGCGACGCGAGCAGTGGGCCCGTGATAGAGGCGAAGGCAGCCCCCCACTCTATCGTGTGCCACTGCTTGGGTTGGAAGCCGGACTGGCTCGCCGCCTTCATCCAGAGCGCGGCAACGGGACCAAACGTCGCGAGGTATACGATATCCGGGTTGGCGGACTTGAGGGCAGGAATTATTGCCTGGAATCCCGCGACTGGGTCGGTAAAGTCAGGCTGAAGTAGCTTCTGGTACACCACGCTCAAGCCTGCCTGGGGTGCGAGGTGCAGGGAGCTATTGAAATCGTCGTTTGCCCATGTTATGTCCCAGCCGACAAGCGCGATCGTCTTGGGGCTTGTGTTCGGGCTCCCGGTTATCAGCTGCTTCAGCATCGAGAAGTAGCCCCCGCTCCACCCGGTTGTAAAGTCGACCTGCCAGTAGGGCACCATTGAGGTCACGGCCCAGTCATGCGGGTTGCTGGGCACCCACATGCCTGCGGTCGACGCCTCAGCCATAATTATCGGAACCTTGTCCGCTTGAGCTATCGGAATCAGGTCTTTCCCGATATCCGCACTGTATGGACTGATGAGAAAGTCCACGTTATCCTGCTCGGCAAGCTTGTGATACTGGCTAACCGCAAGGTCGTGTTGGCTCTGATCATCGTACCAGATTATCGTGACGTTATGGTGAACGCCGCTACCGTCGGCAAGCCCGCCGTGGGAATTCACGTAACTCTGCCATGCGTCGTTGAAGTGAGTGTAGTTGCCATCGAGAGAAGCAAAGATCCCCGACTGCGATAGAGTCATCCCTATCTTCAGGGTGGACCCTTTCGTCGCAGGAGGGGTGGCCGTGAGGTAGAAGTACCCAACACCCCCGGCAACGACCAAGATAGCGATTACAACAATTACGACGCCGATCCTCGAGATACCCGGTCGGTTCCTACCTGGGTAGGCACGAACCATTGAGGTGATTCGGTTGGCATTTTGGTATATATGCGTTTGTGAGAGAGTCGCTCTCGTGTGTGATCTTGAACAGACTAGGCGGATTTTCTTTTGGATTGCGAAATCGCAACCCTCATCGTCGGAGTGAACAACGAATTAATAGACGAAAACCTCGAGCGACATCCTGAAGGTTAGAGCCCGCCATTGTCCACCACGGAAGCGTCGATCACGATTCCCAAGATTCACAGCGAGCTCGCTGAGAAGACGATGGTCGGGAAGAGTGTCAAGCCAGGAAAAGACGTCCCGTTGCTGAAAGGCGCGGGGATCTTCACAGACGACATCAAGCTGCCCGACATGCTCTACGCCGCCTTTGTCAGGAGCCCCTATTCTCACGCGAGAATAAAGAAGATAGATGCGAGCAGGGCTCTCCAACTGGAGGGTGTCGTTTGGGTCATGACGGGGAGGGAGGCGGCGAGACAACTCGTTTCATGGATGAACAAGCCCGGGCTAAGAACTCCTGAGAGATTCTCGCTTGCCAAGGAGAAGGTTCGGTATGTCGGGGAGCCTGTCGCTGCCGTGGCCGCCAGTTCCCGGGCGATTGCTGAGGATGCCGTTGAGCTCGTAGAATTGGAGTATGAGCCGCTCCCGACCGTTGTAGATGCGGAGAGAGCTCTTGAGCCGGAGGCGCCGTTACTGTACGAGGATTGGGGTGACAACGTGCTCTACCGTGAAGAGTTCCGCAGCGGGGGGACGGAGATGGCCTTCAAGGAAGCAGACCTCGTCCTCAGCGAGAGACTCGTGAGTCACCGATACTCCCCCACCCCGATAGAAACCAGAGCCATGCTTGCCGACTACGACAAGGAGAAGGACACCCTGCATGTCTGGGCTTCGACGCAATTTCCTCACGTCCTCAGGACATTCCTGGCTCAGGTTCTGGATTACCCTGAGAATAGGATACGTGTGGTCGCTCCAAACGTCGGCGGGGGATTTGGAATCAAGTCGGCCGTCTTCCAGGATGAGGTATCGGTTGTAATCCTCTCGATGAAGCTCGGAAGGCCAGTGAAATGGTACGAGAACAGGAACGAGCACATGCTGACCGCGGGGCACGAAAGGCAACAGGTGCACTACATCGATTGTGCCGTGAAGAAGGATGGGACTCTGCTTGCGGTCAGAGACAAGATCGTCGCCGATTTCGGAGTCTCGGGCACGTTCTGGACTGAGGTTCAACCCGCGATGCTTACGGCGGCCTCGCTGCCCGGGCCGTACAAGCTGCGCAACTATGATTTCGACCTGCTGTGTGTAGTTACGAACAAGGCCCCGTGTGGCCCCCACAGAGGTTTCGGGAGACCCGTCGCCGCGTATGTCATCGAGCGAATGATGGACATCATCGCGAGGAAGCTGGAGATTGGGCCGGAGGAGATCAGGCTGAAGAATATGATAGACGTCAAGGATATGCCCTGGACGACGCCGATAGGGGTGCTGTACGACTCGGGGAATTACAAGGATGTGCTGAATCGGACGCTGACAATCTCAAACTACTACGAGTTGAGGAGGGAGCAGGCAAAGTTGAGAAAAGAGGGAAAGATGCTGGGGCTCGGGTTAGCTACCTACGTGGAGTACACAGCGCCGGGCTCGGGGCGTCTTCAAGGCCCGCTCGGTTGGGCCGTCGGTGGTTGGGAATCCTGCCGACTTACCGCGGACCCCTCGGGGAAGGTCACGGCGCAACTCGGAATGTCAGGACAGGGTCAGGCGCACGAGACGATCTTCGCGCAGATAATATCAGATGCCCTGGGAGTGAACTTCGAGGATGTCAGGGTGATGGAGGGAGACACGCAGCAGGCACCGTACGGATGGGGGGCATGGGCGAGCAGGGCAACCGTCACTACGGGAGGGGCCTGCATAAAAGCCTCGAGGAAGCTAAGGGATAAGGTGCTGCTCATCGCGGCTCACCTTCTGAAGGAGGCGCCGGAGGACCTCGACATCAAGGGGAGCAGGATCAGCTCGAAGAGGGATGCGAGGAAGGCGGTCAGCTTTCAAGAAGTCGCGGACGTCGCCATAAGGTTCTCTGCGAGGCTTCCTCAAGGAATGGAACCCGGATTGGATGTGATATCCTTCTACGAGCCCGAATCTCCGACGACATGTAGCTACGCTACCCATCTCGCGGTGGTCGCGGTTGACGCAGAGACGGGCTTCGTCAACTTGTTGAAGTATTTCATAGTTGACGACAGTGGCGTAATCGTCAACCCCATGACCGCGCACGGGCAAGTCCACGGCGCCCTGGCTCATGGAATCGGCGGCGCGATGTTCGAGGAGCTATTCTACGACGGAGAGGGGCAGCTACTCTCCTCAACGTTCGTCGACTACCTGCTCCCAACCGCTTCTGTAATGCCCGAAGTCATCGTGGACTCAATCGAGACTCCCTCCCTCACGCTCGGAGGCTTCAAGGGGCTTGGCGAGGGAGGGGCGATTCCAACGGCAGGAGCGATAGCGAACGCCATCGATGATGCCCTTTCAGGATACGGGGTAAAGCTTCTGGAATTGCCAATTACCCCCGAGAGGGTGTATTCCCTAATCAAGACGCCCGAGAGATAGCGAAAATCTCTCGTTGAAGTGAGGAGAGAGGCCAGCCCAAGAGCGGTAGGGCGGTTCACTTCTTCCTCACCTCGTCTCTCGTCTTCGAGGAGATGTCACGGGCGACAAGCGCGTAGACCTTCGCACAGCTTACGAGGTTGGGAATATACATCGTTCCTCTAGTTTCCTTTCCTAGACCGCCGGACGGACCATAGTTCACGGCCGCGATTCCGTGCCTCGTCAGTATGTTTGCGTCCGACGACCAAGAGAAATAGACGGTTTCCACCTTCTCTCCGATGACTTGGCGATGAGCGCCGCCGACAGACCTGCACACGTACTCGTCCGGAGAAACTTCGGACCACTGATCGGTAACGTAGAGGTCGAGTTCTGGAGAGATCTTGTGTTCTCTGCTCACGGCTTCAAGTGCTTTCGCCATCTCTTGCTTTATTTCGAGAGGATGGTGCGGAGGAGGAAACCTCACGTCGACGTAGAGATTGCAGTACCCGGGAGTTCTGGAAGCCCTCCACGGCCAGCCGCCCTCTATCGACCCGATATTGACGGTAGGCTTCACCCCCTGGTAGGTGAACCTGCTCTGGTAGTCAGGTATCCACTCCTCTAACGCGGTTATTACGCGGTTCATCTGCTGAATGACGTTCGGAACGGCCTCAGCGTGTCCCGTGTGGACCAGCGTCCCCTTTAGACTGATCTTGAACCAGCAGCTTCCGCTGTGGGCCGCCATCAGCCTGAGACCTGTTGGTTCACCGAGAACCGCGACATCGGCGGTCCCTCCGTGGGCGATAAGGTATGCGGTGCCGTGTCCGTATCCTCTGAACCCTGGTCCCTTGTAGTTGTCAACCTGCGTCTTTTCTATCTCCCCCACGACACCGGCGATCACTATGTCCCCTCCGGCAGTGAAGCCGGAGTCCTGCAGGGCACGGACGGCGGCGAGGTACGCCGCTAAGGCTGACTTCATGTTGAAGGCACCCATCCCGTAAATCCAGTCCCCCTTCAGGTACCCCCAGGGAGGCTCGAACCTGTAAACCGGGGAAATCGCCCGCAGGACATCGGGCGACTCGCTGGCCGCGAAGGAAGTGTCGAGATGTCCGTTGAACATGAGTGTTGCCCCGCGGGGGTTTGCACCACGGAGCGTTGCGAGCACGTTCTGCCTACCCTGCTCGACCTCCTGCAGGACGACCTTCATCCCTAAGGCCCTGAGCTTTGAAGCATACTCCTCGCCAACCTCCCCTTCCCTTCCCGTCGGGCTGTCGATGTTTATCAGGTCCAGGGCGTCTTTAACGAGTTTCTCGCGGTCCACCTGTGCGACCCCCTCTATCGACGGCATGGATTCCGTTGCCAGAGCCGCGGACATTATTACGTTCATCGCCTGGGCTTATGTGAGAATTCGACATTTCATGCGGCGTCGACTTCTGGTCTCACTGGAGTACTGGCTGTATGGACTGGATTGCGAACAAACTGAACCAGGGGGACATTCGATGAGTCGCAAGGTTCAGCATGTCGGGAGCCTATATCGGTCTGTAACACCACATGTATGACAAAAAGACATAAGTAGTAGAGGCTAGGCAAAGAGAGAGTAAACCGATAATGACCAAGGCCCTTGTGAAGTCGAGGAAGGTTGGCGGCTCAATCGTCGTAAGCATTCCGAAGGAGGTGACGGAACAAGAGGGAATCAGGGAAGGGGAGCTCGTCGAGATAGACGTCCGCAAAGCAAGGAAGGATTGGTTCGGGAGCCTGAAAGGGGTTGGAAGGTTCTCGAAAGAAGACGAGCTGGACGCGCATGACTAGGTACGTGGTCGATTCTTGGGCCTGGATAGAGTATCTTGAGGGAAGCCTTCTCGGCGGGAAAGTCAGAGAAAGACTCGCTGACAACCGCAATGAAATCTTTACGCATGTTGTGTCTTTGGCCGAGATAATCTCAAAGGTTCGAAGAAGGGAGAAAGATACGGATGCCGCCTGGAGCGCGATCATGACCAACTCAAAGATATTCGCGCTCAGTGAGAAGGAATCGAAGGATGCGGGCCTCCTGCATGCTAAGATGAAATCAAAACATTCCAACTTTGGTCTGGCTGACTCCTTCGTGCTCTCGGCTGCGAGGAAGCTCGGGGCCAAGGTGTTGACGGGAGACCCTCACTTCGCGAGCGTAGAAGAAGCAGTAATGCTTTCTTGAATCAGAACCGTCGAGGGCATGGTTTCTCCATCAGGTAGGAGCGGGTGTACAGGAAGACCTCTGTCTTCGTTGGATGGTGCGTCGTGTCGGATTTAGTGAGATCTTCAGCTCTGGCAACTGTCGATTTATGACCTGTGCAAAGTTGCGAAACAGCCGATATACAATCTGCTTCGCCTGCACGATTCACTGGGCACTGTGAAGAGTTCTTCTTAGATGGATCAAGGCGTTCAGGATGGTGGCCACGAGGTACGAGAGGCTACTGCAGGTTTACATGAGATTCGTTTTCCGCTGCTCCTAAGGAATCCCGATTATACAGGGCCCTTGGCCCTGTGCAGGATTGCAGGTGACCTTGTGGCCGTCCGGATAGGTCACAATGATTGTGCCATTGATGTACGAGTCGGCAACTGAACTGGCTGGGGCTCCGCGGACGCAGAGGCTGCTGCCGTTGCCGTATTCGTAGCACCCTCCGGCACCAAGAACCACCTGGGTCACGGAGCACGTCTGGACTGTCGTTGAAGTTCTGTTCAATGGTACAGTCACGGTAGTAGTGGTACCAACGCATGTAGGAGTATTGCTCGATGGACGAAATGAGGTGCCTACGGTCGAGTAGACCCCGATTGCCGCCAATGTAACAAGGACGAGGGCGAAGGCAGCGGTTGTTGTTGAAACGCCTCGAAGACGCTCTCCCGGGAACACGTCCCTCCCCATACCACCTACCCCTACGGTCCGAATAGAGATAATTCTAGTCGTATGTGAGCAGGAAGCGTAATAGGCGACTCGACGGTTCTGGACGCATGTTCGTTGGACTGGATCTCCACAAGAGGTACTCCGAGTTTGCCATCATGGACATTTTTGGCAAGGTCCTGAGGCAAGGGAGAATAGAGAACACGCTGGAAGAGATGACGACATTCTCAGAGAGCATACCCGCACATTCGTCCATAGCTATCGAGTCCTCATCGACATGGTACTGGGCTCACAGACTCCTGTCGGGGCGGCACAAAGTCATCCTCTCGAACCCTGTGAAGAACAAGGCGATAGCCTCCGCGAAGGTAAAGACGGACAAGATCGACTCGCTCATGCTCGCCACTCTTTTGAGAGGAGGGTTCGTTGCCGAAAGCTACGTGCCATCGAGGGAGACCATGGAGTTAAGGGAGCTGGTCAGGTACAGGGCCAACCTTGTCAGGCAGAGGACCAGGATGAAGAACCAGGTGCACGCGCACCTACTCATGAACAACATCTCGATTGAAGCGGGCCCCTTCACCAAGGGATTCGTCGAGGAGGTGAGGAAGATAGACGATGCCAGGGTGCAAGGATACCTGAGGCTCATCGACGGGCTGAACAGGGAGATACGAGAGGCTTCCGTCGCCATCCGCCAGAAGGCGGGCAGCAACGAGGAGGCCAACCTCCTGATGACGATACCCGGGATCTCCTTCTACTCCGCGCTGCTCATCGTCAGCGAGATTGGAGAGATATCCAGGTTCGAGGACTCGTCAAGCCTCGTGGCTTACGCCGGGCTCGCGCCATCGACCCACTCATCCGGAGAGAAGACATACCACGGGCCCATAATGAAGTCAGGGAGCAGGTACCTCAGGTGGATAGCGGGCCAGTGTACCAGGGTCCACATGAGGGCCGAGCCCGACGGTACAGTCGCCATCTTCTACGCCAGGCTCGCGAGGAAGAAGGGGGACCAGAAGGCGATCGTGGCCGCATCGGCGAAGCTGCTCAAGGTCGTCTACTGGGTCCTAAGGGAGAGGAGGGCGTATCACAGTTAAGGGGTAAGGCTGCGGCAGACTTTATGAGGGTAAGAGCCTCGAAAATCTAAACGCGGTAGGCCCCTTCAACAAGGTGTCGGAGACGCGACAGTGAGGTAAAGCCTCGGATAGGTAATTGGTATACCACGTCTCCTCGCGCCGTGCTTATATGGAGCTCACATAGGTAATGCCTAGAACATCTAGAGAAT
>Ga0209160_1003130_pt1 | contig 13623 bp, 10 predicted proteins | sample GraSoiAngelo_153_FD_186167 | JGI IMG/M metagenome (GOLD analysis project Ga0209160, IMG submission 186167) | Grasslands soil microbial communities from the Angelo Coastal Reserve, California, USA - 14_1009_12_40cm (SPAdes) (version 2) | ecosystem: Environmental > Terrestrial > Soil > Grasslands ...
CCCAGGCCAAGGCGGCGATCGACAAGTCGCTCACGGATCCCGCCGCGGCCGCCGCAGCGCTTGAGTCGGCGCAGGTCGTGGCCCTGGGCATCCTGGTCCGGGAGGCCATGCAGCCGGCCCAGTTCGAGGTGATCTACCGGCCGTTCGCTACCGTTCTGCCGGGTCCCGGCTACCGACCGCCGGCCCCGATCGATCAGCAGATCGCCGGCTTTCTACGCCGCCTGCCTTCGCTCAAAGGCGAGCCGGAGGCCGAGGTCTCGACGGTGGCGAAAACCCTGAGCGAAAGGCCAAAGGCCTCGCCAGGCCCCGCCGCGGGAAGCGTCACCGTGATCGCGGCGGCAGCCGGACTTGACCCTGCCGCCAACTACGCCGCCGCCTGGAAGCAGGTCGTCACGGCAGCCAACCAGACCGGGCGGACGCAGGCATTTCGAGTCATGCAGGACAGCGCGGAGCAGGCGGCGCCGCACGACGGCCTGGGCATCGTTGGCTTCGCCGGCGTGGCGGCGGGCGCGATCTTCATGCGCGACGTCCTGCAGGTGGAGAAGGTGCTGCTTCTCTACGAGCCCTTCGCCGGGGTGTTTCCGTACGAGTCGCTGGCCTAGGCCGTTCTGACCCCGGCGGCCTTCTCCAGGCCGAGCTCCTCGATGGCAGTCTCGCGCATCTTGAATTTCTGGACCTTGCCCGTGACCGTCATCGGGAACGCGTCGACGAACTTCCAGTGGCGCGGGATCTTGTAAGTCGCGATCTTGCCCTTGCACCAGGCGGCGAGCTCGTCTGGGCTCGCAGCGGCGCCCTCGCGGAGCTTGACCCACGCCATCACCTCTTCGCCGTATCTCTCCGATGGGACGCCGATGACCTGGACGTCAGCGATGTCGGGGTGGCTGTACAGAAACTCTTCCACCTCACGGGGATAGATGTTCTCGCCGCCCCGGATGATCATGTCCTTGATCCGGCCGACGATGTTCAGGTAGCCGTCCTCATCCATCGTGGCCAGGTCGCCGGTGTGCATCCAGCGCCCCGCGTCAATGGCCTGCCCCGTGGCCTCTTCGTTGTTCCAGTAGCCGCGCATCACGATGTAGCCGCGGCTGCAGAGCTCGCCCGTGGCTCCGCGTGGGACGACCGCGCCAGTGGTCGGATCGACGATCTTGATCTCGACATGCGGGTGGACGCGGCCGACCGTGGAGACGCGGCGCTCGAGCGGATCGTCCGTCGTGCACTGAGTTGAAACCGGCGACGTCTCGGTCATTCCATACGCGATCGTCATCTCGGGGATGTGCATCACCGTCTGCACCTTCTTCATCACTTCGACCGGGCAAGGGGAGCCGGCCATGATGCCGGTGCGCAGCGAGCTGAAGTCGAACTCCTTGAATCGCGGATGCTCGAGCTCGGCGATGAACATCGTCGGTACGCCGTACAGCGACGTGCAGTGCTCCTGCTCGACCGTCTGCATCGTGGCGATGGGGTCGAACGCTTCGGCCGGGATCACCATCGTGGCTCCGTGGGTGGTGCACGCGAGGTTGCCCAACACCATGCCGAAGCAGTGATAGAACGGCACCGGGATGCAGACGCGGTCCCGCTCCGTGTACTTCAAGGTCTCGCCGATGAAAAAGCCGTTGTTGAGGATGTTGTGGTGGGTGAGGGTGGCGCCCTTGGGAAAGCCGGTCGTGCCGGAGGTGTACTGGATGTTGATGGGGTCGTCGAACTGCAGCGTTGCCTCGAGCTCGTGCAGGTCGTCTGGCTTGACCCTTGAAGCGTCGCGCCTGAGCGCGTCCCAACCATCCTCCAGGACCAGCGCTTCGCGCAGCTCCGGACATCGGCCCTTGACCTCGGCGAGCATCGCCCGGTAGTCCGCCTGCCGGAAAGCCGCCGCGAGGATCAGAAAGCTGATCCCCGATTGCTTGAGGGCGTACTCGAGCTCCGAGGTCCGGTACGCGGGATTGATGTTGACGAGGATCGCGCCCATCGCTGCGGTCGCGTACTGGACGATCACCCACTCATACCGGTTGGGCGACCAGATGCCGACCCGGTCGCCGCTCGCGACGCCTCGGGCCATCAACCCGCGGGCGACCTCCTCGCACTGCTCGACCAGCTCTCGGTAGGTCGCGCGGTAGTCCTGATGCGCCGCGACCAGCGCCTCTCGATCGCCGAAGCTGGCCGCGGTTCGCCGCAGGTTCTGGAAGATCGGCTCGCCGATCAGAGGTATCTCGCTCGCCCCGTGGACGTAGCTCAGCTCAGGCATCGTCCTACCTCAAATGTAGTAGTCCGCGAAATCAACTAACCCTATTGACATTGTCCTCGGATCGTCGCAAGGTGGAGGTAATTCGTTCTCCGTCCGGAGCCACCGACAGTTCGCGCAAAGGTTGGCCTCTTAAGTAGGCAACGGCCGTAAAGCGGCGCAGAAACCAGCAGCGTGTCACCCGGTGGTTTCCCGGTCGAGGCGGTGTCCGCTGCAGGCGCCGCCTCGTTTTTTTGTTTAGCGGACCGCCCTGATCCTGCTGACGAACACCGTGCCGAGGATCAGAAAGACGATCGCGCTCGAGAACACGACCCGGTAGCCCGAGTTGGCTGAGGCGTGGTTGAAGTAGTCGAGGGCGTTTCCTGCGAAGAACGGGACCACGAACTGGGGCAGCGTCAGCGCGATATGGAAGAGGCCCATATCCTTGGCGCTGTTCTTCCGGTCGGGCAGGGTGTCGCATGCCAGCGCCCAGTCGACGGCGTAAAACAGCCCGTACCCGATCCCGTAGGCGGCGCCAAGTGCGAAGACGATTGGCTGCGCGGTCGGATAGAAGACGATGAAAACCAGGGCGACGAAGGCCTGGAAGCCGCCGCTCGCGTAGACGAACACCTTGCGTCGATTCAGCCGGTCGGACAGGTGGCCACCCAGGAGGCCGAATGGCACCGCCACCAACAGCACGACCAGGAACCAGAGGGTCAGGAAGCCGGCCGGGTCCGAGACGCGGACTACGTCACGGAAGAAGTTCAGGAGATACGTCGCCACCGCGGTGATGCCGGCGGAAACGAAGAACCGGGTGAGGATGACCCACGCAAAGTCGCCCCCCAGCATCGGACCCAGGAATTCACGAATCGTGGCCACGGCCGACTGGTTGGGGCCGCGCGGCGGCAGCGCCTGGGAGCCTTCGCCGGCGGCGGCCAGGGACGTTGGGATGAGGGTCGCCAGGATGACCAGCGAGAAGGCGAGAAAGATCCACCGATCCTGGTGCGCGCCGTGCAGCAGGCCGTAGGTGAAGAGCCCACCCCCGCTGCCGAGCTGAACCATGGTCGCGAGGAATCCGCTGGCGCGGCCGAACTGCTGCGCCGGAACTACGTCGGGGATGATGCCGGCGAAGGCGGCGCCGGCGGCGTTGAAGAAGAACTGGACCCAGCCGTACCCGATCACCAGCTGGAGATAGCTGTGCGATGTGGCCATCAGCAAAAATCCAGGAAGCGTGAGGATGGAGGCGCCGATCATGATCGGCCGCCGCCTTCCGAACGGCGTGGTCAGCCGGTCGGAGATCGCACCGACGAGCGGAGGGATCGCCATCGCAAACAAGCCACCGACGCTCACGGCGAGGCCTATCGCCGCGCCCTGAGCATTCCGATCCGGGACCAGCTGGTCGACCTGGTCCTGGATGATCACGAACGTGAACGGCTGCCAGAGGAAGAAGCTGCCGAACCAGAAGGCGCTGAGTGCGATGTGGCGGAGGTTGCTGAACCCGGCCTCGACTGGCGGGGTCCGCTCGGTGGTCAGGATCGCCACGCCGCAAGGCTACTGTTAATGGGCTTCCGGCGCGAGCCGGAAAGCTGTAGGCTGTGCCGGCCCCCTTGCCATCCATACTTTCGCGGGCAAAAACAGTTCTGGTCGATGTGCCGAGGCGCGGCAAGCTTGCCTATTGCCTGATGCGCGACGACCGGGTTCCTGCCGCGCCCAAAGCCGTTCTCCTGGCAGCCTTGGGGTTGATCGTCAGCCCGCTGGATTTCCCAGCCTGGATTCCGGTCCTCGGCGAGCTGGACATGCTGGCGCTCGGCATCCTCGCCGTCGAGACGTTCATCGAGGCTTGCCCGGCTGAGATCCGGGCCGAGCACGAGGCAGCGTTGAAGGCGAAGCAGAGCGTGTGGGATCGTGATGTGCGGGATACCTTGGGAGCCGCCAGGCACGGTTTGGGGCGCGCCGTCGATCGAATCCGTTCGCGAGTCCGCCACCGCGACGAATATCAATCCATGTCGGAGGTCGGGTGAATTGCGGGTCTTGCTGACGAAGGACGTTGAGAATGTCGGGCGCGCCGGCGATGTCAAGGAGGTCGCCGACGGATACGGCCGCAACTTCCTGCTTCGGCGCAAGCTGGCCGTCGCCGCTGGAAAGGGAGCCGAGGCCGAGGCCAAGCGGCTGCGCGATGCAGCGGTCAAACGCGAGACGAAGGACCGCACCGACGCCCAGGCTGTCGCCGATGAGATCAGCAACAAGACCGTGGTCGTGCGCCTGAAGGTCGGCGCGGAGGACAAGGCCTTTGGTTCGATCACCAACCAGGACATCGCGGCGGCTCTGAAGGCGCAGCATCGTGTCGAGATCGATCGCCACAAGATCGACCTGAAGGAGCCCATCAAGACGTTGGGCGAGCACGAGGTTTCGCTCAAGCTGCACCGTGACGTGAGCGCTCACGTCAACGTGATCGTTACGCAGGACCGCTAGCAACGTCTCGCATGGCGACCACGCTTCCCCTCGCCGCAGGGCGGATACCGCCGCACGACCTCGACGCTGAGATCTCGGTCATCGGATCGATCCTTCTCGACCCGCTTTCGATCGCCAAGGTGCTGCAGTTCTTACACCCCGAGGACTTCTACCGCGAGAACAACGGACAGATCTACCGCGCCTCGCTCGACCTCTTCGCCGCCGGCGAACCTATCGACAACGTCACCCTGGCCTCGCAGCTGCAGCAGATGGGTTTGCTCGACCGGGTCGGCGGGAGGGCCCAGCTGGCCTCCATGCAGAGCGTGGTTCCGACCGCGGCGAACATCGAGTACTACGGCCGCATCGTCAAAGAGAAGGCGTACAAGCGCCGCCTGATCTCCGCGGGCGGAAACATCGCGGGCTACGGCTACGACGACTCGATCGAGGCCGAGGACGCGATCAACCAGGCCCAGTCACTGGTGTTCGGAGTCGCGGACGACCGGGACCAGCGGGAGCTGGCGCGCCTCTACGACCTGCTCGGGCCCGCGATGGAGCGGATCTCGCTGCAGATGGAGAGCGGGCAGGGGATCGTCGGCATCCCGTCGGGGTTCCACGACCTGGACCGGATGACAAGCGGGTTCAAGGACAGCGACCTGATCATCATCGCGGGAAGACCGTCGATGGGAAAAACGTCCATGGCCCTAAACGTCGGTCTCTACGCGGCACTCGACGCCAAGAAGTCAATCGCGATTTTCAGTCTCGAGATGTCCAAAGAGCAGTTGACCGAACGCCTCCTTACGGAGCAAGCGCAGATCGATGCGCAGCGAATGCATCGCGGTCTTCTTACAGAGGCGGAATTCGACCGCGTATCGAATGCGCTCGGGCCTTTGGGCGAAGCAGCGATCTACATCGATGACACTCCTGTGATGGACGAGCTGACTCTTCAGCTGAAGGCTCGCCAGGCGAAGATGCGCCACAACATCGACATGATCCTCGTCGACTATTTGCAGCTCATGCACGGCCGTTCCCGAGGTGACGACAACCGCGTCCAGGAGGTCTCCGCGATCTCGCGCGCACTCAAAGGACTTGCTCGCGAACTTCGCATTCCGGTGATCGCGATCTCTCAGCTGAGCCGAGCGCCGGAGCAGCGCCCGGACAAACGTCCGATCTTGAGCGACCTTCGTGAGTCCGGCTGCGTTGCCGGTGATACGCCGGTCTATTTGCCGGATTCAGGCACCTACGTGCCAATCAGGGACCTGGTCGGGAAACGCGGCTTTCGAGTGCTCGCGCTCGACAAAGGCTGGTGGCGGATGGACGCAAAGAGGGTGACCAACGCTTTCGCCACCGGGACGAAGCCAGTATTCAAGCTGACAACGCAACTCCGGCGATCAGTTCGGGCCACCGCTAACCATAAGTTCCTGACGATGCAGGGTTGGCGCCGGCTCGACGAGCTCAAAACGGGCGATCACATCGCGCTGCCCAGGATTCTTCAAGGCCCAGAACACGACACGATGAGCCGCTCCGAGCTTGGCCTGCTGGGCCACCTCATCGGAGATGGCTGCACTCTTCCTACTCACGCGATTCAATACACGACCAAGGACCCGACGCTTGCCCAAGAGGTTGTCAGGCTGGCCAAGGTGGCCTTCGGCGAATCGATTCGACCGAGGATTCATCAGGAGAGGACCTGGATCCAGGTTTACCTGCCGGCGACGCAGCATGTAACGCACGGAGTTCGTAACCCGATCAGGGTTTGGATGGAAGACCTCGGAGCGTTTGGCCTGCGATCCTACGAAAAGCGGGTCCCGGAGAAAGTCTTCACCCAGTCCGCACTAGGGATTGCTTGTTTCCTGCGGCACCTATGGTCGACAGATGGATCCGTGCATCTTTCCGACGGCATCGCTCATTACGCGAACGTGTACTACGCCAGCAGCAGCGCGCAGCTCGCACAAGACGTTCAAAGCCTGCTCCTGCGGCTTGGAATCAATGCCCGAATCTCTACCCATTCACAAGGGGTGAAAGGGCGCGATCAACATCACGTAACCGTTAGCGGCCAGCACGACATCCATGTGTTTCTCGAACTCGTCGGAGTTCTTGGCGAGAGCAAGACGCTCCACAAGGCAGCGATCCTCGAGTATCTCGGCGCAAAGCGAGAAAACACGAATCGCGATGTGATCCCAGCGATCGCTTGGGCGATGCACGCGGTTCCAGCCATGACGGTATCGGGCCTTACAACCCGAGCAATGTATTCAGGTCTTGAAACCTCGTACGCCGGAACCGGAATTTACAAACAAAACCTGAGTCGGGACCGCGCTCGAAGGCTGGCCGGGATAGTTGGCTCGGACGAACTGGAGCTGCTTGCGACAAGCGACGTTTACTGGGATCGAATCACGTCGGTGGAGCCCGACGGAATCGAAGATGTCTACGACCTGACCGTCGAGGATCTGCATAACTTTGTTGCAGGAAACGTGATCCTTCATAACTCGATCGAGCAGGACGCGGACGTTGTCATGTTCCTTTTTCGGCCCGAGTACTACAAATCTGACGAGAAGCCCGGAATCGCCGAAATCCACATCGCCAAGCACCGCAATGGCCCCACGGGAACGATCGAACTCAAGTTCCGGCGCGACCACACCCGCTTCTACAACCTGGAGACGAGGCGGCCAGAGCCGGGCACCGAGTAGCGTAGCGGGCCGTGGTCATCATCCTGGTCGGCGGCCAATGGGGCGACGAGGGCAAGGGCAAGGTCATCGACTACCTCGCCGCCAAGGCGGACATGGTCATCCGATCCCAGGGCGGCAACAACGCCGGCCACACCGTCATCACCGAAGACGGCGAGTTCAAGTTCCAGCTCATCCCCTCCGGCATCCTGTATCCCCACTGCACCTGCATCATCGGCAACGGCGTGGTCGTCGACCCGATCGTGCTGCTCAAGGAGATCGCGCAGCTGCGGGAGAGAAAAATCAACCCCACAAACCTCATCGTCAGCGAGCGCGCGCATATGGTCATGCGCTACCACCCTCTCTTCGACCAGCTGGAAGAGGAAGTCAGAGGCGACGATCGCCTGGGCACCACCTGGCGGGGCATCGGACCCGCTTACGCGGACAAGATCCGCCGCATCGGCTTCCGCATCGGCGACCTCCAGAAAAAGGCGTTCATGCGCAAGAAGCTCGCCTTCGTCGTCGACCAGGTCAAGAACCCGATTCTCGAAAAGCTCTACGGGAAGGAGGCCTACGACTGGTCGAGCATGCTCGACGAGTACATGCGCTACGCCAAAGAGCTGGATCCGTTCATCAAAGACACATTTCCGATCATCCAGGACGCGCTCGACCGCGACGCCAAGATCCTGCTCGAAGGCGCGCAGGCGACCATGCTCGACCTCGACTTCGGGACCTACCCCTACGTCACCAGCTCCAACCCGAGCGCCGGCGGCGCCCTGACCGGCAGCGGCATCGCACCGACCAAGGTCGACCTGACCGTCGGCGTCTTCAAGGCCTACACGTCCAGGGTCGGGTATGGCCCGTTTCCGTCCGAGCTGCTCGACGAGGTGGGGGACCAGATCCGCGAACGCGGGCACGAGTTCGGCACCGTGACGGGCCGGGCGCGGCGGATCGGCTGGTTCGACGCGGCCGTCGCGCGCTACTCGGTGCGCCTGAACGGTGTCGGCGTCGCAGCGCTGATGCGGCTTGACATCCTGGATGATCAGCCTCTGCTCAAGATCTGCACCGCTTACGAGCTTCGTGGAACGCGCTACGACCACCCGATCGCCAACATCTCCCACTACAAGCACAGCACGCCGATCTACGAGGAGATGCCCGGCTGGGGGGAGGAGATCGGCGGGGCGAGGTCGTGGCAGGAGCTGCCCCAGAAGTGCCGCGACTACGTCGATAGGGTGAGCGACCTGATCGGCGCGCCGGTCCAGCTAATCGGCACGGGGCCTCGGCGCGACCAGTTCGTGACCCGCGGCGCCGCGCTTTTCGACTAGCCCCGCGTAACCAAACGCTCCATCGCCCGTCATATCGAGCATGAACCGCCTCCAGGGCGCCACGGGCACGGCGATCACCGTGCTGGGCACGTTGGTGATAGCGGCGGTGGCGTATGGCGGGACGTCGGGTCGCCTGCACCCGGCCGCCGCCCTGGTGTCGCCTTCGGCGTCGCCGCAGCCACCCGGCATGACGGTGGTCCCGACCCCTCCCATCACGGCGCCGACCGGCTTCGTCGTAATCGACCAGGATCTGCTTGACCCGTCGACCGGCTGGATGCTGGTCTCGGACTGCCCGTTACGGGCCAAGCCGACCTGCCACAACGCGGTGGTGGGCACAGGCGACGGGGGGCAGATCGTGACATCTCCAGCGCAGGTCGGGCCCGACGTGTCCACGACAGATGGGGGCGCGCCCCGGTCGATTCGTTTTCTCAACCGCCAGGACGGTTTTGTCTACGGCCAGACCGCCGCGTACGTCACCCACGATGGCGGCCGAACGTGGCGAGGTCTCGGAGTGCCCGCGACGTTCGTCGCCAGCCTCACGATCGCAGGCACGACGGTCTGGGCGGCGACCTATCCATGTCCCAAAGGCACGTCATGTCCGTACGAGGTCCGTTCGAGCGCCGACGGCGGCCGCACCTGGTCGACGCCCCAAAAGCTGCCGCTGGGCTTCTCCCCCGAGGATGCCGCTGCATTTGGCTCCGGTGTTCTGCTGTCCAGTCCCACGACCGCGGACATGGAGCTCACAGCCGATCACGGGTCTACGTGGCGCCAGATCAAGCTGCCTTGTCCGCCGAATTCCTTCCGCAGCACGGCCACGACAGCCGACGGGGTCGAGCTGTGGGGGGTCTGCCAGCCGAATCCGGACGCCTCAGGACAGTTCACGTTCGAGTCGCTATTTGTGTCCGAAGACTCGGGCAAATCGTGGTCGCAGCGCAATCCCGGCCCTCTTCGGCCCGGCTGGCTCGTCGCCACCCGAAAGCACGTCGCGCTGACTTCGAGCACGGATGCGACACTCATCACGCACGATGCGGGCGCGACCTGGTCACCGATAAGTCTCGAAGGCGTTGGATTCGCTGCAGCTCGGGTCAAGGACTCTGGTTGGGCGTGGGCGATAGACACGAATCGAAATCTCTGGGGGAGCGCCGACGGCGGCGATCATTGGAGCTGGATCGGAACGCTGCCCGCCACACTGAGCTGATTTAGCCCGATCATTTCCGGGTTGGCCAAGGCAAAGGATCCGGTCGCGGCGGAGCTCAGCTGGGCGCAGGTCCATGCGTTTCGTGTCAAGCGGCATCACCTCACCGATCGCGCGCCCAAGAAAGACCTCGCGCGTGTCGTCGGCGACATAGGGGGCGTCCAGGCGCAGCTGATGTCCGCGGCCGAGCTGCAGATTGCGGTGCGCGTGAGGTGCACGGTCGCAGACGTTCGCCAGGCGCTGTGGACGGACCGGTCCCTGGTCAAGACCTGGCTCATGCGGGGGACCCTGCATCTCGCTAGGTCCGCGGACCTGCCGATCTTCACGGCGGCGATGAGCACGAGATGGATATCCCAGATGAGGCCCTCGTGGCTGAAATACATGCAGATCACCGAGCCGGAGTTCTGGAAGATCGTGAACGAGATCGGAGCAGCTCTCAACGGCAAGCCGCTGACTCGTGAGGAGCTCATCGCGGTCGTCGGCAAGGGCAAGTCGCAGCGCGTGCACGAGCTGCTCGCATCGGGTTGGGGTGGACTGCTCAAACCCGCGGCTCGGAACGGCCGGCTCTGCTTCGGGCCGAACCGCGGCCAGAGCGTCACGTTTGTCCGTCCGCAGGACTGGCTCGATTCATGGCGCGACGTCGACCCCGAGGTAGGCCTTGTGGAGATGGCGCGCCGCTACCTGCGCGCTTACGGTCCCGCGACGAAGTCCGACTTTGCTCGCTGGTGGGGCGCGTGGCCCGGGGTCGGCAATGCCGCCTGGTCGGCACTAACCCCTGAGCTCACGCCGGTTTCGGTGGAGGGCGTCCGCCTCGACGTGCTGGCGTCCGACCTCGACGCGATACAGCGCGCCGGTATCGAATCGTCGGTGCAGCTGCTGCCACTCTTCGATCCATATCTCCTCGGCCATGCCTCGCGCGACCATCTCGTGGAACGCCAGTTCGCGCCCAGGGTCAGCCGGACCGCGGGCTGGATCTCCGCTGTCGTCCTGGTCAACGGAACTGTGGTCGGGACCTGGACGCACACGATTGCCGCCAAAAACCTCCGCATCAACGTCGAGCCTTTCCGCAGGCTTACACCAGCGGTGAAGGCCGGCGTCCGGCTTCGCGCCGGCGAGCTGGCTCAGTCCCTGGGTGCTTCGAAGGTCGAGGTGAAGATCGCTTAGGCGTCAGGAGGCGCGAGATATCGTTTTGACGACGCGAAGATTCGCTTCCCTCTGTCTGAGCCGGCGCGTTCGTTTCCATCGCTCCATCGCCACGGACGCGGACCAGTACACGATGACGACAATCGCCATCGCGGCCTGAATGGTGGCCACAGTGAAGAACGCAGCCTCGATCCCATAGCCGTTACGGCGCAGTCCCACGGCGAAAAGACCGGCCGCGAACCCAAGCAGCGGACGCACGGACCACGATTCAGGCAGCAGCCGCCGGTCGGCCAGGAGCAGGCCCGCCACGAACCACGTCGGGCCGCTGTCGAGCTGGAAGAGCGCGTCCCAGTGAAACGTGTAGATGGCGAGTCCGGCGCCGGCCCCGAACGTCACCAGTACCGCCAGGCTCACGCGGCGCGCATATGCGAGCCAAGCCACACCTACCGCAACCGCCAGCAGCGAAGTGGCGAATACCGGCCCGGGCACGTTGCCGACATAAAGACGGATCGGGTCGATTGGCGCCGAGGTCGGGCTGAAGAATCGGAACCATATCGCGATCGGATCACCGAAGGTCGCGCCGTTGGCGGGATTGAGGTAAACCGACGGACCTTCCCGGGTCAGCAGCGCGATGGCCGCGTATGCAAGGAGCCCCGCCTGCGCCCGGATCGCGGGGATGTAGCGTGCGCGCAGGACCTCGAGCGTAACCGCCAGCACGGCAATCTCAGCGGCGAGCACAAGGCTCGCGCCGGCGCCAACCAGGGCAACGCTGAAGACCGCAGCGATCAGCGGGCTTGCACCCGGGTGTGGAAATTGGTGGCGCCACAGCCAGTGGGCGATGATCAGCCCCACGGTCCCGGCGACCGCGGCTATGCCGAGCATCTCAGCCGCTGGCAGCCTGAAGATGATCAGGCCCGCCACCACCGTTGGCAGCAGGGCGATCCCCGTGACGAGGTCGTCGGGGAGGGAGGCAGGTTTGAAGGCAGCCCGGTCCAACCAGGCCCCCAAGCGGGCCAGCACGCTCGGATTGTAGGCAAACAGCCCCTCCGGCCGGTCTGCCGTAAGGGGTGGGCGTAGTCGGCCGTGGGTGATAATCGGCAGGCTCGTGTCGCTTCTTGGCCAACGTCTCGCCGCGACCGCCGTGGCGCTGTGGGTGATCGCGATCGCAACCGTGACTGCCGTCGCGGATGCGCTGCCGGACTCGACCTGGGTCGCGATCAAGCCGCTGCCCCATCAGGCCCGCTCGGCCGTGTTCGCGCTGGCCGTGGACCCCGCCAACAACCAGTCGGTCGTGGCGGGTAATTCAGAAGGGTCGCTGCTGAGGAGTTCCACCGGCGGGACCGGCTGGACTGTGGTGCACACGGGCAAGGCAACCCTCACGACCATCGCCTACAGCCCCTACACCTCGGGACTCGTGCTGGCGGGCACCCGCGGCTCGGGGGCGCTGCTTAGCCGGGACGGCGGGGGCTCCTGGTCGTCCCCCCAGGGTCTCGAGGGACGGACGGTGCGCGTCTTCGCCTTCGCCCTCACCGTGATGGCGGCCGGCACAGACCGCGGCGTCTACGTGAGCCCCGACGGTGCCGGCTGGAGCCCCGCCGGCCTCTCCGACCGAAGCATCAACGCGCTGGCCGTCGAGGCCATTCACGCTCCGGTCCGTCTGGTGGCCGGCAGCGACTCACAGGCGTCGACCGGGCCGCTGTCCCTCTATCAGAGCGTGGACGGGGGCGGGTCATGGACCACGTTCAATCCTCCGATCAGCGGCAGCATCGTGGTCAGGCTCGCCGCCGGTCCGCTGCCACCGACGGGAAACGTCCGGCCTCTCATCGTCGGCACGAACACGGGGCTGTTCCAGTCGAGCGACAACGGTTCGACGTTCACTCCGCTGAGCGGGGGCGCGCTGCTTCCGACCACGGACTACACCCAGGTGAGCTTCATCACCGACCACTTCGACCACTTCTATGGCGCGAGCGATGGCGGAGGATCAAAGTCCGGAGGACTCTGGAGGACAAACGACGGCGGCCAGAGCTTTGCCTCGCTCCGACCGCCAGAGGCATCGGTTACCGCGCTCGCGGCGTCCAACGAGGAGCAGCCCACCCTCTACATCGCGACGTTCCAACCTTCGACTCACGTGGCATCGCTGTGGACCATCCATGACACCGGAGGCACGCCGCAAGGCCCGGCTGCGAACGGGTCCCCGGTCGCCAGCGGTACCCGCACCGCGCATCCGGGCGGCGACTCCATCCTCAGCCAGATCCTTGCCGCGCCCCAGCTTCCATACGTCGGTCTCGGCCTCGGCGCCCTGGCAGTGGTGCTCACCGCGGTCGTCGCCCACCTCCGCGGCCGCTACAGATAGGCCGTTAGACTCGGGCTGAATTGACGACCGCTCACGAGCGCTTGCGCGAGCTCGGCATCACGCTTCCTCCGCCACCACCCGCTGCAGCCTCTTACGTCCAGACACGATTGACCTCGATCGGCAATGGTCGTTCGCTGATCCATGTCGCCGGTCAGATATCGCGCGAAGGCGACAAGGTGTTGACAGGTCGCTGCCCCGACCAGGTTTCGGTCGAGGAAGCCACACGGCGAGCCAGGTTGTGCGCTCTGAGCGTCCTCTCGCAGATCGACGCGGTGGCCGGACTT